>Ga0114129_10015814_pt1 | contig 10729 bp, 5 predicted proteins | sample RhiMetdeltSRZDD1_FD_80071 | JGI IMG/M metagenome (GOLD analysis project Ga0114129, IMG submission 80071) | Populus rhizosphere microbial communities from Tennessee, USA - Rhizosphere MetaG P. deltoides SRZDD1 (version 2) (version 2) | ecosystem: Host-associated > Plants > Roots > Rhizosphere >... | reverse complement strand
CGGCACTACGAGGCGGCGGCGCGCCGGACGACGAGTACGCCCGAGAAGAACTACCTGACGACGCGGGCCGCCCGGCTCAACGCGTCGGCCGCGCGGCGCTCGTAGGTGGTCGAAGTGAGATGTCGAGAACTCCGCCGCAGCTTCGTCCTTCTGGTGAGAACGCCGGTGGTCGGCGTATGACGGAGAGGTTTGATCCATGGAGATACAGGCGAAGCCCGCGGTCGTCCCGGCGGAGGAATGGCAGCGGGCGCGGGACGAACTGCTGACCGCCGAGAAGGAGGCCACCCGCGCGCTCGACGCACTTGCCGCGCGCCGCCGGCGCTTGCCGATGGTCGCATTCCCCACGGGGTACGCGTTTGACACGCCGACGGGTACAAAGACGTTGCTCGATCTGTTCGAGGGACGGGAGCAGCTCGTCGCGTACCAGTTCATGGACAAAGGGCCGGACGATTACTGCCCGGGGTGCACCGGGTTCACCAACAGCATCCCGGCCGTCGGGCCGGACCGGCTGGCGCGGCGCGGGATCACGTGGGTGACGGTGTCGAACATGCCACTCGCGCAGATCGAGGCGTACCGGGCGCGGATGGGGTGGACGGTGCCGTTCGTCTCGTCGCGCGGGACGTCGTTCTCGGACGACTGCGGGGCCGGGGGCGGCTTCGTACTCAGCGCGTTCCTGCGCGACGGGGAGCGCGTGTACCGCACGTACAACACCACGGCCCGAGGGGTCGACCGGATGCTCTGGGTGCACAACATCCTAGATATCACGCCGTACGGCCGGCAGGAGGCATGGGAGGACTCGCCGGCCGGCTGGCCCCAGCCGTACTGATCGTGGGCCCACCGCGTGATGAGGTCAGCTCGTCACCTGGATGCTGGTGAGCAGTACGCCGGCCTGGGTACGCAGCTCGTCCCACCGGTTGGCGTCCGTGACGAGTACGGCGAGGAGGATCGGCTTGCCGCCGAGATTGGCGCCGAACACCTGGATCCGCTGCCCGGCGGCCGCGTCGATCGAGATGCTTGACTGGGCACTCGTGAACAACGTGCCCGTACCGCCCTGGATGTCGTACCCGGAGACGATGCTGCCGCCCGCGATCGCCGCCTCGACCGGCTGGACCTGGCCGTTGGCCCGGGACCGTACGTCGGCCAGCGCGGCATCGGCCGACGGTGCGCCCGGGGTCACGACGACGATCGCCACGAGGGGTACGTCGCGGCTCGGGTCCGGCTGGCTGAGATCGAACCCATCGGGCCCGCGATGGCTGCTCCGCCATCCGGGCGGTACGGGAAACGTCAGCACCGGCGTGAAACCCTGCGGTGACCGGTAGAAGCCCGGCTCGAGGGTGAGATCGCTCTTGCCGGCGGGCAGTTGCGCGACGCTCGGCGCGGGGGCGGGCTCGGGTCGGCCGGCACACCCGGCCAGCACGGCAACGACGAGGACCACCCAGAGCCGTCTCATCGGCCGACGGTAAGCGATCACCCCGGGGCCTGGTCCGGAACGTGCTCGGCCCGTGACCTGATCGCAAGCCGGCTGAAACCCTCGAGCCTGGGCGGCGGGTGCGCGTGCTCGGACGAATTCAGCGGCTTCGATTTATGCGGGTCGGTAAGGGCAGGTCGGGCGCCGGCTCGATTCGAGCCGCTACGCCGACAGGTCATCGGACGTGTTTCGGCCCTCTGATGACGCTGGGTGTGCGCACTCCGCACAATTCCTGGCCGAATGTTCGGCGAGATCACGTGCGCATGTCGAACAATTGCCTCTTTGACGACATCGGTCACGGCGAAGGGTTCTGTCGCCCTCGGCGGCCCGCCGGCGAGGCGTCGTGCCTGCTCAACCGGGGGCACCGCAGATCGTCCAGACTATATGAAACTCGTCAGTAACAATAGGAATTGACGATCGCGATGGGTTATAAGACGAGCTTAAATATATATTGATTTGCTTTGTACCCTTGGGTGATCTCAGGTATTGACAGAGAGTCAGGTAGCCGACAAAACTGGCCGCACGTCACTCATGGATGAACATCTACGTCTCGGGGAGTGATCATGAAGCGGGTCGTCGTCCGCCCGCGCGACACACGCCTGTCAGCGGTCGGTGGCAGGGGGACCGTCCACGGGGTCTGGTTGGTGATCGCGATCGTCGCGCTGGTCGGCGCCGTCGTCGGCGGGAGGCTGCTGGTACGCGATCGGGCGGAGGAACGCCTCACCGGTGCGGTAACTCTCGGCGGGCTGACCGCCCGGCTGCACGACGCCGGGTGGCTCACGATGGATGGCCACACCATGAATGACCAGGGTGGGTACCAGATGCCGGCGCAGATGATGCCGGGAGCCCCCGCGGGTGACGAGATGCGTCTCGGCGTACCGCTCACACTTGTGAACACGGGGCCGGATGTACGCCGGTTCAACCTTGCCGACGAGTTCTTTCTCGCCGGCGGGCGCAACAATGCGCCCCGGGAGGCGCACTCCGACACGTTCGGAGAGCTGCCGCGGTTGACCCCAGGTAGCGCCGTGGACGGCGTCATCTACTTCGACACGACCGTCCCGGGCGAGAGCGACCCACCCCTGTATCTGCTGTGGAAGCGAGACGGCGCCTCGGTGCAGCTGGCTATCCCGCGCATCAGCGGGACACCCGAGGACCACGAGCAGCACGGTGGATGACCACACGGTGGATGACCAACGGTCCATGACCATGGCCCGGACAGACGGCCAACCGAAGCAGGCGCGGTACGTCGCCTGCTCACAGGAGGTGCTATCAGCCCGATAACCGCCACGTTTTGAGGCGACTGTCGGCATCCGCCGGCGGGTGGCACCCCGCCGGCGGACGGTCCGGCAACAGCCGACAGCAACGATCTCGCGCGATAGATAAGGAGGACCACTATGCGCGAGTCATCCACTGTGCCCGTTTCCAGGTCACCGAGTAGACACGTCGATGGCCCTACTGACGGCGACACACCCACGATAACGAGGTCTCAGCTCATCTTGGCTGCCATCTTGGCCGCCGGGGTCGTGACCTGGCAGCACCTCGTTATCTTCCGCGGCACCGGCTCGCTGCTCGCGCACGCGCCGTACATCGCGGTGGATCTCATGCTCACGCTGCCTGCCGCGGGGCTCGCAGTGTGGGTTATCAACATGATCGGGCGGCGGCTGGGTCTTGACACGGGGTCCGGCCGCCATCCCGCGGGTTCGCACAGCGCGGTCGAGCCGATCGTCCGGGCCGCCGGCCTGGCCGTCGTCATGACCCTGTTGTGGGTACCCGTGGCTATCGCGCAGGCGGTCGGCCACAGCATCCTGGGTGCTCCGGGCGGCGGCCATCACCACGGCTCGTCCGGACTGCCGGCCAGCGATCTGGCCGGGTGGCTCGGGTACGGGGTGAGCCAGGCGTTGCGTGTCGAGGTGGCCGTCCTGGTGCTTGCCCTGGTGGCGGTCGCGATCGTCGCGGTCTCGCCACGCGAGTTGTGGCGGGCCTGGATCGTGCCGAATGTCCGCCCGGTGTCGGCCGCGGCCTGGGTCTTCGCCCTGGTCGCCGGCCTGCTCGCGGGCTCGTTGACGGCGATGCCGGCCAACGCCACGCCCAACACGCCGGATGCCGGGATCGAGACCGGGACCGGCTGCTCGAGCGCGGTGGACCGGACCTACAACGTCAGCGCCATCAACGTTGACATCGTTGTCAACCAGACCGGCGACCATGACCCGTTCGGCTACATGTACGTGCTGAACGCCAATGAGGCCGGGGTACGCGCGCAGGAGGCCGCACTGCAGGCCGCGTCGTCACTGCCCATCGACGACCCGACTGCCGCGAAGGTCTCCGGCGGGCTCGGTCACGACCTCATCCAGCCGCTCGTGTTGCGGGCCCGGCTGGGCGAGTGCGTGGCGATCAACCTCACCAACAAGCTCACCGCCGCGCCGCGCGGCGGACCGAACGGCAACCCGTCCATCGTGCAGCCGGGTGGGATCCCGGACGTGTCCATCGACATGGCCGGCGTCTCCTACAACGCGGGGGCGGGCCAGGGCGGCCAGGCGGTCGGCAACAACCCGACCTCGATGCTGGCGGCCCCCGGGCAGACGAAGCAGTACAAGTACTACCTCGACCCGCTGATGGGCGAGGGCGCCAAGGTGTTCCGCAGCGGCGGCGACTCGGTCCAGCTGACCGCGCACGGCCTGTTCGGCGTGCTGGTGGCGGAGGACTCCGGGGCCCGGTGGTTCGACACCGTCAGCGGCGCGGAGAAGACCAACGACAGCAACTACAGCAACTGGGACGCGATGATCGACCCGGCGGTAGGTCCGACCTTCCGCGAGTTCACCATCATCTACCACGAGGTCGGCGACGAGAACTTCAACCTGCGCCGTCCGTTGCGGGAGAACGCCGATGGTGCCGCGGCCGGTGACCAGGCGCAGTTCGGCCGGGCGCTTCCGATGATCGACACGGGCGCGCCGAACCCGACGAACCCGCGGGCCGGCGGCGGAGGCACCGACGCCTACCGTCCGGGTAGCCGGGCACTCAACTACCGAAGTGAGTCGTTCTTCCGCCGGCTGCAGAACGAGGCACCGCGCGGCCTGGCGGCCCAGAAGGCGAACGAGTCGATCGCCTACAGCTCATACCCGTACGGCGACCCGGCGACCCCGATCGCCCGCTCGTACCTGGGCGAGCCGACCAAGACCCGGCTCGTGCACGCGGGGTTCGAGCAACTGCACGTGCACCACCTGCACGGCGGGGCGACCCGGTGGCGGCAGAACCCGGGTGCGGACGACACCGCGATGTCTACCGGGTTGACCAAGGTGCCGATCCAGAACGCCAAGTCGATCCGGCTCGACTCGCAGACGATCAGCCCGATGGAGGCGTTCAGCCTCGAGCACGAGTGCGGGGCCGGCGGTTGCCAGCAGGCATCCGGCGACTTCCTCTACCACTGCCACATCGCACACCACTACATCGCCGGGATGTGGGCCATCTGGCGGGTCTTCGACACCGCACAGTCCACCCTGGCGAAACTACCGGGGCGGGCTCCCGCACCGACCGCGGTGAACAGCGCGGGCCTGCTGGGCAGGACGGTGGAGGGCAAGACCGTCGTGCTCGCCGCCAACCTGACCAACCCGAGCACCCAGGTCGCCCTGGAATCGTTGGTGGAGGGCCAACTTCCGCCACAGGGCGCGCGGTGGACCACTGCCACCGGCCCCGACCCGGACGACGCGACGGTCTGGGACTGGATCAAGGGAGGTACCCCGACCGCACCGGTCTACCTGGGTGAACCGGAGACGACGTCGGTCTGGGCGAACTACCGGTCGCCCAGTCCTGGAGTCCGTCCAGAAGTCCTGTTCAACCCGGACAACGGCCGACCGGCCTTCCCCATGCTGGCACCGCACCTCGGCATGAGACCGCCGTTCTCGCCGAACGGCCACTCCGGCGCACCGCTACTCGGTGAGACGGCAACGGCCACCCGGCCGGACGGTCTTTGCCCCTCCACCTCGGCCGTACGCCGGTACGACATCACCGCGATCGACGTGCCGGTCCAGGCCACGCACCGCGAGGTGGACCAGAGCGGTGAGATCTTCGTGCTCAACGAGGACAAGAGTGCCGTCCTGGGCGGCACGAAACCGGTCGAGCCGTTGGCCATCAGGTCCAACGTCAGCGACTGCGTGGCGATCACGTTCGGTCAGGAGCTGGACCCGGCGGTTCAGGCGAAGACCAACATGCACACGCACTTCGTGCAGTTCGACCCACGGGCGTCCGACGGCGTGATCACCGGCTTCTCGTTCGAGCAGTCGGTCTTCAACACCAGCCGCGAGGGGCGCACGCTGGTCTCGGTGGACGCGGCCAACAAGATCACGGTGAACACCGTCGGTCAGCTGCGGACCGGCATCTTCATCGGGATCGGTGTCGGCCGGACCAGCATCGAGAACAAGAAGATCACCGCGATCACCGGCAACCAGCTCACGTTCGACAGCAACCTGGTGAACGCACACGTTGCCGGTGAGCCGGTGACCGTCGAGTTCGACCAGTACCGCTGGTACTCCGACGTGGACTCGGGCACGGTCTTCTGGCACGACCACGTCGACGGTATCGACTCGTGGGCGCACGGCCTGTTCGGTGCGCACATCATCGAGCCGAAGGGGTCCACGTACCACGACCCGGTGACCGGGCTCCAGGTACGCAGTGGCGCGATCGTCGACATCCGCAACACCGTCGGTGGCTCGGTCGGCGTCGGTCAGTCCGGCTCGTTCCGGGAGTTCATGATCTGGCTCCACAATGGACGGCGGGGCCGGAGTGAGTTGACGGCGGCTTCGGGAGGTGGTCTGACCCCGTTCAACCAAGGCCAGGAGTGCGAAGAGGGTTCGATCAACTTGAAGGCCGAACCCATAGGTGAACGCACACCACCGGGCGCGACCCCGGCCGACCCGACCACGACGATGCAACGCCAGGAGTACAACGGGGTCCGTTGTCGAAATGCGTTCACCCGGGTTGACAACCCGGCGAGCGCCGACGCGGTGACACAGCGGTCGACCATCACTACCGTCGATCCGTACGTGTTCTCCTCGGTGAAGTACGGCGATCCGATGACCCCGCTGTTGCGGGCGTACACCGGCGACCCCGTGGTGATCCGTACCATCGGCCTGAACGAACGGGCAGAGGCGCTGCGCTTCCAGGGCCACCGGTTCCGGATGGAGCGCTTCAACGCCGACGGCCAGCTGATGGATACGGCGACCACCGGCATCTCCGAACGGTTCGACTACGTCCTCGACGGAGGGGCCGGCGGACCGCTGAAGAGTCCGGGAGACTACCTGTACTACAGCACGCGCACGTTCGCTCTGGAGAGCGGCGCGTGGGGCATCTTCCGGGTGCACGACAAGAAGGTCGCGACCCTGCAGGCACTGCCTGGGCGCACTCCGTCCACCGGGACGGGCGGCTTCCCGCGGCAGGTCGCGGCGACCGGTGACACCCAGGCGTCGCCTGGCCCGAACCCGGCGCCGGCCTTCAACCCCAGCGGCTCGGTCAACACGGCGGTCGTCACGTCGACGGCCAGCCCGTGCGTGACGGGCTCGCGCAGCTTCAGCTACGACGTGTCGGTGTTCAACAAGACGCTGCCCACCGCTCCGTTCCAGGACACCAGCGGCGTGATCTACTCGCTGACGTCCGACATGGCGGGGATCGTGGCGGGCACGAAGCCGGTCGAGCCGCTGGTGCTGCGGGCCAACAAGGGTGACTGCCTGTCCATCACCCTGCGCAACGCGACCACGGCGGGATCGCTCTACGGCGGTACCCGGGTCGGTCTCGACCTGTCCAAGCTGAGCCGCAACAACCAGCTGGCCTCCGGGGCGGCGATCGGGCTCAACCCGGACACCAGCGTCGCGCCGGGACAGACCGTCGTGCTGAAGTACTACGCGGACCAGGAACTGGGTACGACCATCTTCCAGAACCTGGGCAGCCTCGGATCGCTGCGGCACGGCGCGTTCGGGATGCTGATCGTCGAACCGCAGGGCTCGACGTGGCAGGACAGCTTCACCGGTGCGTTCCTCGGCTCGACGAGGACCGCCACCCAGGCGGTCATCCGCGTGCCGAACGCACCTGATTTCCGCGAGTTCGCCACGCAGGTCCAGACGACCGACCAGCAGTACTCGCGCAGCATCATCCCGTACATCGACATTGTGGCCGGCGTCGGCATCAACAGCGTCACGGCGGCGAATATACCCGCTGCACCGGTACCTGGCGCTCCGCCAGGAACCGCCGGCAACGCGGGCTCGCTCGACAAGGCCTACAGCAATGTCAACTACCACAGCGAACCGCTGACCGCCCGGCTCAACCTGACCTCGAGCCCGAATGACTTCCAGTTGGCCGTGGTCAACGGGACGTACGGCAAGGCGTTCAGCTCCAGCCTCCACGGCGATCCGGACACCCCGATCTACCTGACCCACCAGGGTGACCCGGTGGTCTGGCGGGTGGCCGTCGGGGCGTCGGACCAGCTCCACTCCTTCACCATCGGCGGGCACAACTTCCCGCTGGAACCGAAGATGTGGGACGGTTCGACGGACAAGCGCTCCCAGCTGATGACCGCCCGTACCATCGGCGCCGGCGAAACCATCGATGCCGAGCTCTCCTCGGCCGGCGGCTCCGAGAAGTACACCGGCGACTACCTGTACCAGGACGCCAGGTCTCCGTTCGCCGAGGCCGGCGTCTGGGGCATCTTCCGGGTGCTCCCGCTGCCGGGCGGCTTCGCCGCGACAACCCCGGCCAGCATCATCCCGATCGCCGAGTAAGGAGAACCGATGGTCCTGCGCCCTGGCACCGCCCGCGGTCCTTTCGCTGGCTCGCGGCGGGCAGGACGCCGGACCGGGTACGCTCCGGCACCCTCCACATTGGAGGGTGCCGGGGTACGCCCGCGGTGGTGGCGACCCGTCTCCACCGTGCTCGCCCTGTTCGTCGGGCTCGGCGTGGTTCTGGCCACGCCGGGTCCGGCGTACGCGCACGCGCAGCTGATCGGCAGTACGCCCGCGAACGGCGCCCGGCTCGACCGGGCACCGACCGAGGTGACGCTGCAGTTCAGCGAACGGGTCAACGTCGTACGCGACGGAGTCCGCCTGCTGGACGCCTCCGGCGCCGTACGCAGCACCCAGCCGGCCCGGGTCGACCCGACGGCTCCGGCGCAGGTACGCCTGCCCGTGCCCACCGGCCTCGGCGACGGCCTCTACACCGTGTCCTGGCGGGTCGTGTCGGCCGACTCGCACCCCATCAGCGGCGCGTTCGTCTTCGGCGTCGGCGATGTGGCCGTCAACCCGCTGCCGGACTCAGGCGCCCGTAGCGAACCGTTCAGCCCCCTGTCCGCGCTCTTCTGGCTGGCCCGCTGGGTCGGGTACGCGGCGCTGGCGCTCCTCGTCGGCGGCGCGACGTTCCTGATGCTGTGCTGGCCGGCGGGCTGGGCCCAGCCCCGGGTCCGGCGGCTGCTGGTCACCGGCTGGACGGCCAGCCTCAGCTGCTCGGTGGCCGTACTCCTGCTTCAGGGCCCGTACGCCAGCGGCGGTGGGCTGGGCCAGCTCGCCAACCCGGACGCGCTCACCGGCACTCTGGGTACAGACTTCGGGGAGTACGTCCTCGCCCGGATCGGGTTGCACCTGATCGCCGGCGTACTGCTGCTGCGCCTCGCGGGCCGTCCGGCGGCGCCCGCGACGAGCTGGCGTGCCGTCCTGGCGGGCTGGCGGACGGTCCTGCCACCACTTGCCCTGCTCGTTATCGCTCTACCGGCGACCTGGGTCGGCACCGGCCACGCCAACGCCGAGGCCAGCCTCCTCGCCGCCGTGGCGGACACCGCGCACATCGCCGCGATGGCGGTCTGGATCGGTGGCCTCGCCATGCTGTCCATCTGCCTGCTACCCCGGTCTGCGGACCGGCCGCTGCCCGAGGTGGCGGCGGCGCTACCGCGCTTCTCGCAGTTGGCCACCGTCTCGGTCGCCGTGATCGCCGGCACCGGCGTGTACCAGGCGTGGCGGGGTATCGGCTCGCTCTCCGCGGTCGCCGGCTCGCGGTACGGCGCGCTGCTCGTGTTCAAGCTGGCCGCGGTCGGCGTCCTCCTCTGGTTCGGCGCGATCTCGCGCTCGGTCGTGCGGCGCCGGTACCTGTTGCCGGCGGTACACGGGCCGGGTGCGCCCCTCGATCCACCGCCGGAGCCGGTACCCACCGGCCGGGCCATGTCGCGGCCGGGCGGGCGGCGTGGACAGCCGGCGGGTGGGGCGACCGCGGTGGCCGATCGCACCGTCCCGGGCGGGCGGGCGGCCACGAACCGTACCTCCCGCCGTACCGACCGGGCCGAGCGCGAGCGGGACCTGCTCGCCCGCAGCCGGCTGCGCTGGTCGGTGCGGATCGAGGCCGCGATCGCGACCGCCATCCTGGGCCTCACCTCCGTACTCGTGGCCACTCCACCGGCCAGCCGCCCGGACTCGGCCGCCCCGGCCACGGTGGCCGCCGGACCGTTCACCGCGACGCTTGACCTCGACGCGGGCGCCACCGTCCAGATAAGGGTGGACCCCCCGCGCGCCGGAGCCACGCAGCTCATGCTGGGCATCCGTGACCGGGCGGGTGCCGCGTGGGACGTACCCGAGGTGACCGCCGCGTTCGAGCTCACCGCGCAGGGCCTCGGCCCGCTGAAGGTCAACCTGCGCCGGACCAACCCGGGGGCGTACGAGTCCGACGGGCTCGACCTGCCCGCCTCCGGCCGCTGGCAGTTGCTGATCCGGGTCCGCACATCAGACTTCGAGGCCGTACCCGTCGAGACCGAGGTGCCGATCACATGAACTGGAAGCAGTCGATAACGCCGACCCGGGTGGGTATCGCCGCCGCGGCCGCGGCCATAGTTGCCCTCGTCGTGTTCGGCCTGACCTCAGGTACCTTCCACCGGGCCTGCCCGGACGCGGTGTGCGGGTCGTCGGGCAGCACCGCCACCACGACCGGGAAGGGCGGCAACGGGGCGCAACGCCCGCCCCTCGACAAGCCACCGGCTCCGGTCGCCCCGCCGGGTTCCGCCGCTCCGGAGGGTACGACCCGGCCCACCACCGACCGGCTTCGGCCGGGACAGCGCCTCGCCCGTGGCGAGACACTCACGTCGGCGGACGGCCGGTACCACCTGACCCTGCGGGAGTCCGACGGGAACCTCGTCATCATCGAGGACCGCAAGACGGTGATCTGGAGCATGGGACCCAGGCCCGACGCGGGCTGGTTGACCAACCAGCTGGACGGGAACATCGTCCTCTACCGCCGGGACGG
>Ga0114129_10015813_pt1 | contig 10730 bp, 4 predicted proteins | sample RhiMetdeltSRZDD1_FD_80071 | JGI IMG/M metagenome (GOLD analysis project Ga0114129, IMG submission 80071) | Populus rhizosphere microbial communities from Tennessee, USA - Rhizosphere MetaG P. deltoides SRZDD1 (version 2) (version 2) | ecosystem: Host-associated > Plants > Roots > Rhizosphere >... | reverse complement strand
TCCCTTCAGCTCGGAATCGGAGGCAGTGCGCGAGCAGAGCATTGCTCTGTTTGAGGAGGTCGTACGAGGATCCAAAGATCGAGTTCCTGCCGACCTGCAGACCGAATTACCGACTCTGCTCTGGCTTTACCATATGGGCATTGTATTGTTCTGGGTTCACGATGCCTCACCACGACATGCGCGGACAAATCGCCTCGTCGATCAAACGATTAAGTTGGTAGTGAAGCTCGTCTCGCTCGCTAGCTTGCCCTTGATGGGCCCGCTGAGAAAATCGATGCTGCGGCTCCTGGCAGAAATGCGCGACGATTCTGGAACTTCAGAACAGTTGAAGGCCCAGAATGATGCGGAGAGCCGCCCATAATCTTTACGACACTTTATGGAGGAGCCATTCTAAACATGAAGATCATTATCCCAGGGGGAACGGGTCAGGTCGGAACGGTGTTGGCGCGCGCTTTCACTCGTGATCACCACCAGGTCGTCGTCCTCGGACGTCACCCAAGACCTGCGCCATGGCGGGGTGTGCAATGGGATCCAACGCAGGTCACGGGCTGGGCGAACGAGTTGGATGGAGCTGACGTCGTGATCAATCTGGCGGGGCGATCAGTCAACTGCCGGTACACGCCCGCAAATCGCCGCGAGATACTCCGGTCGCGAGTCCTGTCAGTGAGGGCCGTCGGCCAGGCGATCGCCGCCGCAAGACGTCCTCCTCCCGTGTGGCTCCAGGCGAGCACGGCGACCATCTATGCTCATCGCTACGATGGCGCAAACGACGAGATATCTGGCGTCCTAGGGGGTGCCGAACCGGGCGTCCCGGATACCTGGCGCTTCAGCATCGAAGTCGCAACGGCGTGGGAGAATGCGCTAGACGAGGCTGTGACTCCCGGGACACGCAAGGTCAAACTTCGCTCGGCCATGATCATGACTCCTGATCCTGGGGGAGTATTTGATACGCTACTGGGGCTCGTTCGCCGAGGTCTCGGCGGCACTGCCGGCGGTGGTCGCCAGTTCGTCTCCTGGATACATGAAGTCGATTTTGTGAGAGCCATCTACCGGCTGATCGAGCGAGATCGTTTCAGCGGGGCCGTCAATCTGGCGGCACCCCATCCGCTGCCGAACAGGGAGTTCATGGCGATCCTTCGGCGAGTTTCGGGTGCTCCGTTCGGCTTGCCGGCATCGGAATGGATGCTGGCACTGGGCGCGGTGTTCCTGCAAACAGAGACGGAGCTCATTTTGAAGAGCCGACGCGTTGTGCCTGGACGACTGCTTGAAGATGGGTTTTCATTTGAATATCCTGACTGGGAGCGCGCGGCCCAAGAGCTCTGCACGCGCCATAAGGCAAATCGCCGGTGGTAGGCCGCCCAACAGGACAGACGGTGTGAAGGCGGCATTGTTTGGAGACATTTAAGAAACCGCGCTGGCATTCCGAAACCAGAGGCTTCGGCACGTCCGTACGAACTGTCCGGGACCGATACCACATAAACAGGGCTCTGTCTGATCCGCCATGGAAGTTCCGGATTTTGGGCCCGGCGAACAGGAAGTACGGACGTTCCGGGACAGTTCATCCAACCGCCGTCGTCCTTTCGGCATCAAGAAAACGCGCTTGCCTGCTGGTTTCCGGTTTCCGGAGAAGGGGATCGGTGTATCAGACGTAAGCAGCCAGTCCCAACGCTACCAATGTTGACAATCTTCAGCGCCAAGTCCTCCAAGCGATAGCTGTCAAGTACTGGCGGCGGTCCTCCCCTAGAAACTGGCGATAGCCCTCGACCGCTTCTCGAACCCGTTCGTCCCATTCCTCCTCAGCCACAGGGATGAGGACCCGACGCTAGCCCATTGAAACCAGGCAGATTGTGCGTTTCCAAGGGAAGCTTTCTAGAAACGTTGGGGCTTTCTGCGACTGCCAGCGACTCGCTCAAAAAAGCCCTTTGGCCCTCCAAGGGCAAGGACCAAAGGGATACTGGCCCAAGACGGAATATAGACCACCGAGAAGAGGAACGATATCGGGTAAATTTTGTATTTTCATATGGGGATTTACTGTATTTCTCCGGTTAATTGGCTACTCTATCCTGTACCACCACGGAATCAGGCTTCCCCGTGATCACCTAAGGTGGGTCTCCGCCGTGACCTCAAGCTGAACTCCCAACAAAAGCGTGGTTGCTGGTGCCTGCACTCATCGTGGTTCCAGGATTTCAGGGACTCTTCTAGCATCTCTTTCCCTAGCTGGAGTACAATGTGTCCGGCTGGACTACTGTCGAATAATGGCAAAAACGATTACTCCCACGATGCACGAGGTATTTACGGCTTCCGTCCAGGTTGTTCACTTGGGCGCAATCTCTTGTTAACGATGCTTGGATAGAGTTGTTCCTCTGTCGGGGAAAGTTCCCCGGAAATCGGAACCTACGCTGTGCTCACCGATTCACTTACTGCATGGCTGTTTTCCGCGCTTTGGCAGACGGTTTTGATTCTTGCTCCGTTGGGCCCCCTGTTCGCCCAATCGACTGCTACGCTGCTGGGCAGAATCGGGCCGGGCTTGAGCAATACGGACTTTTCGATCAGCAAGAACACGAAGATCAGCAAGACGATCAGTATGCAGTTGCAAGCCGAGTTCTTCGACCTCTTCAACCAGGCGAACCTCGGCCAGCCGGGCAACGTCGTCGCCAGCCCGATCTTTGGTGTTATCACCAATACCCACTTCCCAACAGGTGAATCCGGTTCGTCACGGCAGGTGCAGTTCGCTTCGAAATTCAGTTTCCAGGGAAAAGTTAGATGAAACGATGTGCCGGAGCCCGGGCGGCTCCCATGATGCAGATCAAAACGCGGAGGATGCAGATGAGGGCCCGAAGAGCTCTAACCCAAGCTTTCAGCTTAAGACTCGCCGGAGGCACGGTCTTACTCGCTTGCCTAATACTGCCGCTTTTGCTTCCAGTCGCGCGTGCTCAGAAACCAGCGAGGCCCAAAAGTGTGCTGGTGCTCTACTGGTATGGGAAGGACTTCCCGGCCAACCTGCTACTCGACAAGGGCGTTCAAGCGGTGCTTCGATCAGACACTGCGGGGGCCGTTGAATATTTTCCCGAGTACTTAGAATCGAACCGATTTCCCGGGGAAAACCAGTCTCTGGCGCTGCGCGATTATCTGCGCCGGAAATATGCAGATCACAGAATTGATGTGATCATTTCTATGTCACGTCCGGCGCTGGAGTTTCTGCTCAAGTACCATAAGGACCTCTTTCCGGATACGCCCATCGTTTACCATGCGAATAAACCTATCGATTTAGACAGTCCGATGGCGGCGGGTATCACCGGAGTCGTGGTCGACAACGTCTATCAAAAGACGCTCGATGTGGCGTTGAGATTACATCCGCGGACCGAGCGCGTACTCATCATCACCGGCACGCCGCAACGCGAAAAGAAACTTGAGGCTGAGGTCCGTGAGGATCTCGAGGGATTTGAAGACCAGGTGGCGCTCACTTATCTCACAGACCTTCCATTGGACGAATTGATCGCCACAGTGAAGCGCGCACCCGAACGATCCATCATCTTATATGTCCGCCATTCTCAAGATGAGCCGGGCAAGACTTTGAACCCGGCCGATATTCTTGCCCTCGTTGCCCAGTCGGCCAACGTCCCTCTCTACGGCATCGCCAGTTATTACCTTGGTTACGGGGCGGTCGGCGGTTACGTTATCAACGTCGAGGCTTGTGGAATTAAGGCCGCGGAGGTCGCGCTGCAGATCGCGAACGGCGCTCGGCCGCAAGCCGTTCCTGTGGCTCAGGTCCCGAGTGTCCCGATGTTCGACTGGCGCCAGCTACAGCGCTGGGGAATCAATGAGAAGCGATTGCCGCCCGGCAGCATCGTCCGTTTTCAAGAACCGACGTTTTGGGAACGCTACAAAGGGCATATTGTTAGCGTGCTGGCGCTCTGCGTACTCGAAGCCGCACTCATCGCCTGGCTCTTGCTGGAACGGCAGAGGCGCCAGCGCGCCAGCCAAGCACTCCGCGTTAGCGAGGAGCAGTACCGCGCCTTCTTCGAGCTGACAGCCGTCGGCGCCGGGCAGGCCCGCCCGGAGGACGGACGGTTGCTTCGCGTGAATGAGGCTCACTGTCGAATCACCGGCTACACTAGGGACGAGCTTTTGCGGATGAGTTTCATCGAGATCACGCACCCCGACGATAGGGAGAAGGATCTTGAAAAGTTCCGCCACCTCATCAGCGGCGACCTCAGCGAATACAGTAGCGAGAAGCGCTACGTGCGGAAAGATGGCCAGGCCGTTTGGGTGGAGGTCCACGTCTCGCTGGTCCGGGATGGCAAGGGTCGGCCTATCCACACGGTGGCGATTGTTCAAGACATCACCCAGCTCAAGCGAGCGGAGGCGTTGCGCACGGAACAGACCAAAATCCTCGAAATGATTCCTACCAGTGCTGCAATCGAGGAGATCCTTTCCAGATTGGCGCTGTTGATCGAGTCCCAAGCAGATGGAGTGCTCTGTTCCGTCATTCTCCTGGAGGAGGATGGAGTGCATATTCGCAACGGCGCCTCACCGAGCCTGCCTGAGTCGTACACGAAGTTTATTGACGGCGTGGCTATTGGTCCGCGGGTTGGCTCCTGCGGTGCGGCAATGTATCTGGGGAAGTCCGTTATCGTTAGCGATATCCTGAAGGATCCACTCTGGGACGACTACCGTGATTTGGCGATCGCGCATGGGCTTCGCGCCTGCTGGTCTATTCCCATTTTTTCCTCTCAGGCCAGGGTGTTGGGGTCGTTCGCTATGTACTGCCGCGAGTCCAGGAGTCCCAAAGCGTCTGAACTTCACCTCAGCGAGCTCGCCACGAGAATCGCCGGCATCGCGATCGAACGCAAGCAAGCCGAGGAGGCCTTGCGCCAGAACCAGGTACGCTACAGGCTGGCCACGAGCGCAGGGCGCGTGGCGGTGTTTGACTGGGATCTTCGGACCAAGGAGATCTATGTGGATCCCTTGCTGAAAACTTCCCTCGGTTACCAGGACCACGAGATCCGTCACCTGGACGACTGGGAGCCCTTGTTTCACCCAGAAGACTTTAAGCTTCTAGGACAGAGACTCCAAGATTACCTCGACGGCAAGCGCCCGTACTATGAGCTTGAAAGTCGGAGGTTCCACAAAGACGGCAGTGTCCGCTGGTTCGACGCTCGCGGTCAGGCCATTAGGGACACAGGCGGTCAAGCCATACGCATAATTGGGACGGTCGTCGACATTACCGACCGCAAGTTGGCGGAGGAAGCGTTACGCGAGAGCGAAGAAAGGTTGCGACTGGCGCTGGAAGCCGGGCGAATGGGAGCCTGGGACTGGGATTTGCACACCGGTTTGATCATCTGGTCGAGCGGGATTTTTGCGATTCTCGGCCTGGAACCCTTTAGCGTGACTCCCAGCCTTTCCATTTGGAGGGGCTGCGTCCATCCCGATGATATGTCCCGAGTTGAGCAAGCTTTGAACAAGTGCATTCAAGAGAAGCAGCCGTGCCAATCTGAATATCGCCTTGTCTTGCCGGACGGTACGGTGCGCTGGGTGGAGGGTCGTGCTAAGCCGACCCTTGATGAAGCAGGAGAGTGTGCCACGCTAAAAGGCTTGCTGATCGACGTCACCGAACGGAAACAAGCCGAGGAGGCTTTGCGGGCCAGCGAGGAACGATACCGTAATGTGGTAGAAGCTCAGACCGAACTCATTTGCCGGTACCGTCCTGATACCACCCTGACGTTTGTCAACGATGCTTACTGCCGCTATTTTGGAAAGACACGGGAGCAACTGATTGGCACGAAGTTTATCAAACTGATCCCGGACTCCGAGCGTCCTGCGGCTAAGGCACACGTTGACTCTCTGATCGCGAACCCCCGCATTGAAGCGAACGAGCACCGGGTCATGAAGGCAGACGGGAGCCTAGGCTGGCAGCAGTGGATTGATCATGTCGTTCGCGATGCCAATGGGCAGGTGGTCGAACTACAAGGGATTGGGCGCGACATTACCAAACGGAAAGAGGCGGAAGAAGAGTTGGCACACCTTTCGGTGCGCTTCCTCGGTCTCCAGGATGAGGAGCGTCGGCGAATCGCGCGAGAGCTGCATGACGTAACCGCGCAGAATCTCTTCGCCGCTACAATCGGGCTAGCTCGGGCGGAGCGCGGCCTGCAACCGGCCGAGCTCAGAGAGACTCTGGCAGAATGCCAGACGTTATGTGAGCAGTCCCTGAAGGAGATACGCACGCTCTCTTATTTGCTGCACCCGCCAATGTTGGATCAAGCTGGGCTTGTCCCGGCTTTGCAATGGTACATCGAGGGATTCACCAGACGGAGCGGCATTGAAGTGAGTCTGCTGGCTCCGGAGGAAATTGGCCGGCTCTCCAAAGAAGTTGAGAGGGATCTTTTTCGAGTCGTTCAAGAAGCCCTTACCAATGTTCATCGCCACTCCGGAAGCCCCGTCGCAATCATTCGTCTGGAAAGGCAGAACCATCAACTCGTGCTGCAGATCAAAGACCAGGGCCGGGGTGTACGCCAGAAGCCGGGTAAGGTGAACGGCATCGAGTTGCTCGGCGTTGGGATTCGCGGGATGCACGAGCGGCTGCTGCAGCTGAGTGGGCGATTGGAAATTGAGTCGAGTGATCAGGGAACTACTGTGACGGCTGTCGTGCCGCTGCCCGGCCAGTCCGCTTTGCGCTTGCATGCCAGACAGGCTAGCAAAGTCTAGTCAGAAGAGTTTTGCGTGGAACTCAGACACTTTAACTTGGAGTTGTCATCCTTTTGCGATTACCAATTTCTGCGTGACGCCACCGATGCAGGCGGATTACCAAGATTTCCTCCCGACCAATTCGTAGAGCTGCGGCTGTGCAATTTGCGAATTTCGGTCACAGCGATTATTTGTCTAGAGAAAAACCCTGCCACATAGCCGGGCAATAGGCGAGAGAAGATGTGCCTTGGTCCCTAGCTGCTTGGCCGAACATTTGTTGAGCGCATTGATCATCGGCTTGGCGTCCATCTGACGCGGACAAGAACAGACTAAACTAGCCGAAAAAGCTTGCCCTGGGTAACTTCAGTACAGGGCGATCGCTCTGCCCGGACCGCCGTGACAACCCTGGATCTTGGGCGTGGCGAACAGGAAGTAGGCATGCTCCGGCACTTGGTCGAGGTTTGTTAGAAATTCGATTCCAACCATCCTACTGGACCCGAGCGCCCAATAGGTCCACAAAGCTTTCTTCGGATCTGTTCCTCCTAGTGCAGGAGCATCAGTGCCCAAGCAACGAATACCTCGCTTTGCCAGATACAAAACGACGTCGGGGCCCGGTGAGGGCCAACCCTCAGCCTTGCCATTGAGCGGATCAGCCATGCAGACACTGCCTCCCGGCAGCGGCTGTTTGCACTTGTCGCTGTATTGACTCTGAAAAACTACAATTTCTTCCGGCTTTAAGTCGCCACGCTCCTTTTCATATTTCTGCACGTCGGCTACGGTTATCTCGGGCGACTGGGGCCACTTGCTCCCATCTGTCTTGCCTGCGAGATAGCGGACGTCGATGACGCGCAGCCGGCCGCAAGACTGGGAAACCGGGACCATCTCAGCCGTTACGTCGCTTTTGCCTCCAGGCCCATAGCGCCCTTCGTACTCAGACAACCACTGCTGTACTTCGGGCGCATAAGTCCCTTTGTCAAATCCAGCAGGGGGTAGAGCGTAAGAAGGCGGAACAAGATGGGTGCCGGTACCACTGTCCATGATGTGGCTTGTCTGATAAAGGTCTGTAACCGGGTTGTGAGAGAAAGGAACGGTCAGGTAGGGCTGACGATGATTACCAACCCCTGCACCAGGCCACCAAACCGGGAAGTTATCCGCCAGGGTCATGGAGAGATCGATCACGTTCTTCCGTCGCGCTGAGCCAATCAGTTGCTGGGCAAGAGGACTGCCTGCCACCGCGAAGGCACGGGCCTCGGCCGTGGCAACGCCAGCATGCTTTGGAGTCAGCATACAGTAGAATGTGCCCATGGCCTGCAATTGCCCCAGTCCGGTCACGCTTTCGGCCCAAACCATGCCGTGTTTGAGGCCGGCCATATGAGTGGGTTCGCCCAAGTCAGGAATGGGCCCCATGCTCGCGCTATCCGTTCCCAACGTCATGACTCCTCGACTTGCCAAGTACTCCATGACTTCCGGATGCGGATCGGGCCAGGCTGGAGCCTTCCCTTCCACGGGATCTGCCATGTAGCGCCGGCCCGCGATTCCGGGGCGATAATATTGGTCACTGTACCCGCTATAGAACAGCACCACGTCACCAGGTCCTAGCGCTCGGTATCTCTTCTCCCACTTGGTAATGTGATCTTTCATGATCAGACTGCTGTACCCCTTTGGGGCTTTGTCCAGCAGCTCTCTGACGTCAATCACACACGCCTCTCCAACAAATTGCCAGGCAGGGATTCTGTCCACAAACAGAAGACCTGCGGATACGGCATTCGGTTGCAGGAGAGAGGGTCTGGGCACTGAGTGAGGCGGAGCGTCCAACTGGGTTCCCGTATTTCCATCGATTGTCAAAATGTCGCTGTTGTAGGCACTCGAAGGGCCGAGACGCAGGTAGTGGTTGATCTGGAAATAGGGAAATCCGGCTGGCCAGGTGGAAGGCAGGTCTGGCGATACCAGGAGCGACAGATCAAAAAACTGTGGCGGGCCATTTTCTGACTGAGCAGTGACGCTAAGGCCAAAGAGGAGAAGGAAAGCTGTGAGGCACAATGTAAGCTTTTTCAGATGGAAAAAATTTCTTCCCGGGCAATGAGCGAGATAGCGAAACACCATTCCTCCTGTCCAGAATGTGATCCCCGTTTTGTTCAGCTCAACTCGTTAAGGTAAGGACCCGCGCGCGGCCAACGCTAGCACTTTCACTCGCGCAAGTCTACCGCACTTCGGATGATCAACAAATCACCGGGCTTCCTTTAAGGAGAGTATAGTTCGCGGTTGAAAAGGTCTTTTGTCCTGCCCTGTCCGCTAGGGTGAAATGTTTGGGGCCGAGTGGACATATGAAGGTGAAGGAGCAAAGTACATTTTGGAGCAAGAGTTGTCGGCTGGCTCCCTAGGTATCCACAACCATCATCAAAGTAATGTCGCGACAGTAAGCACCTCGGCAAGCCAATGTAGTGGTGGCGAATCATGCAAGCTAAGTGATAACTCTGGGCGAGATCGTCACCCAAACTCTTCTGTCACAAATTTCGCGGTTGTTTTTGCTGCTGAGAAGACTGATAATTCACCGTACTGGCCTCTAATAGTGTATCGACTTGGAAGACTGTTGCCCCGCAAGGGTCCCATGTACAAAATCCCGCAACCGCCCCCCCACAAATCCTGGCAGAGTTTCCTACTGGGTTTCTGTCTGATCCTGGCAACTGCGCCCCTCTCCGCGGATCAAAATCAAAAGAAGGAGCCACAGAAGGTTCAAAAAGATGGAGAAAAGCCGCCTAGCTTTACGGTAAAGGTTCCGGTGGACGTGGTCGTCGTGAACGCGACCGTTACGGACAAGCAGGGGAATCCGGTTAAGGACCTTACCGTTGATGATTTCAAGATCTATGAGGATGGCAAGCCACAGCCCATTCATACGTTCGCGCTCGAGTCCTACAAAGCCGCTCAGATCACCGATAGGAGCGGGAAAGTAGTGGGTCCAGACGGCAGGGCTGTTCAGGAAGAAGCCAGCCAGGCTCGGTTGATCAGTCTCGTCATCGACGACATCACGGTTTCTTCCCAGGAAGTGTATGTGCAGGCCATCGAAGCGATGCGGAAGTTTGTGGAACAGGATCTGGGGCCGGGTGATCAGGTGGCGATTCTGTCTGCTTCCGGACGTGTTCAGTTTCCGTTCACGAGCGACAAAGCCGAATTGCTAGAGGAGGTGAACGGACTGCACTTGAAGCTGGATCGGGGAAGGGCCGACAGGGTGAATTGTCCCGAGATGCCGGATTCCCAGGCCATGGATATCGTCGATGACCGCCCTGGTAATCGCGCCCTCGAAGTTGCCGTAACCGAGAGTATCATTTGTGATCACCAGGACCGGGTGCCGGAACAAATGGTGATTGCCCGGGTTCGGGCGCTTGCTTCACAACAACATGAAGAGATCCAGTATCGAAATCGTCTCCTCCTGAGCACCGTGCGTCAGCATCTGCGCTCGCTCAGACATTTTGAAGCCAAGAAGTCTCTGATCCTTTTCTCCGATGGGTTTATCCCTGACCAGCTTCGCTATGAGCTCCAGGAGGTTGTGGACCTGGCCTTGCGAGTGGGAGTGATATTCAACACCATTGACATTCGTGGGCTCTACACGACCAATTACACGGCGAGTGATCGTGTTACCGTCGGCAATACCATACAGACCTCTGCCATCCTGGCGCAAAAGCCGATGATCAGGATGGAGGACATGAGACGCCAGGACGAGCCGCTCGACCAGTTGGCCCATGAAACTGGTGGAATTTTCTTTCATAACAACAACGACCTGGGAGCAGGTTTGCGTCAGATCATCAACAGCCAGTCTTTTTACTATGTCCTGACCTATGCCACGCCTTCCCCCAAGGCGGATGGCCGTTACCATAAGGTGAAATTGGAACTGTCACGTCCTGGGTTGCAAGTCACTTATCGCAAGGGCTACTTCGCTCCCAAAGAACAGCTCACCTTTGAACGGCGCAAGAAGGAAGACATCATGGAAGCTCTGCAGGCTCCTGGCAATCTCAATGAGATTCCCATTCAACTCTCTTATAACTACTTTC
>Ga0114129_10015811_pt1 | contig 10730 bp, 7 predicted proteins | sample RhiMetdeltSRZDD1_FD_80071 | JGI IMG/M metagenome (GOLD analysis project Ga0114129, IMG submission 80071) | Populus rhizosphere microbial communities from Tennessee, USA - Rhizosphere MetaG P. deltoides SRZDD1 (version 2) (version 2) | ecosystem: Host-associated > Plants > Roots > Rhizosphere >... | reverse complement strand
TTCTCCGGCGAAGAGCGGACGGTCGGTCACGACGCCATCGATCGGACTTACGATTCGCGAATAGCTGAGCTGCGCTTCGGCAGCATCCGCACGAGCTTTCGCCGCATCGCGTTGCGCAGCGGCTGCCTTGATCGACTGTTCTTTTGACACGGATTGCAGTGTTTCCAGATGCTTCACGGCCTGCTCATACTGGCTTCTTGCCTGGGCTAGCGCCACCTGCGCGTCGTTCACATCCTTTTGCGAACTGGCACCCTCGCGATATAAAGCCTGCCGGTTTTCGAAGAGCTTTTGCTGCGCTTCCATCGCGCCCTTCGTGGTGCGGACATCGAGTTCCGTTTTCTGCAACTCTTCCGGAGCAGTACCTCGGGCTACAGTTTGATAATTCGCTTCGGCTTGCTCAAACGCGGCATGACTCTCTGCGGCTGAGCTGGCAAGATCCCGGTTTTCCAATTCGGCCAAAAGCTGTCCGGCATGGACACGAGATCCGCGATCGACATAGAACTTCTTCACAGGCCCAGAAATCTTCGGAACAATCGCCGCTTGCTGTACAGGGTATAAGAGAGCATCCGCAGTAACCTTGAGCGAGATCGGTGAAGTCACGACCGGGGCAACATCGACAGTAACGACGTGCTCTGTGGCTTCGGGTTCCTCTTTTTTCGCAGAACAAGAAACCACAAAGAAACAAAGACACAAAGGCACAGCGGCGCGCGAACAAAACATTCTTAATCGCGCGCCTCTGTGCCTTTGCGTCTTTGCGTGTTTGTGGTGCCTCACAGATATAGTCCTAAAATTTTCCCGTCAGCGTCTGTAACTGCGACAATGCCACACGATACCGCGTTTGCGCATCGTCATAAGCATTGCGGGTATCCACGAGCGTCTTCTGAGCATCAACAACCTCGAGGGCCGAGGACTCCCCCGCCTGGTATCTTAGATTAACTAATCGCAAACTCTCTGTCGCAAGCTCCGCCGCGCGCCTTCCTACATCGACGGCGGCACGCGCTGTCAATGCCTCGTTGTAATACAAGTAGAGATTCGCGAGGAGCACCCTTTGCGTCTGTGTCAGCTCGATTCGCGATTGGCGCTCGCGCGTCTCGGCCTGACGGACTTTACTCTGCCGTATACCCCAGTCAAAAACCGGCAATGTAAAATTTGCGGTAATGAAAAACCCAAGATTCGGGAGCACACCGGCGTCTGGGAACGCTGCAGCCCTGCTGCGCAAGGCGAAGGCATTGGCCTCGATACCATAAACCGCATCGATCGCAATTGAGGGAAGAAAGGCATTCTTGGCCACGCGCACATCGAACGACGCTTGACGAAGCGCCGCCTGGGCAGCGCGAAGCTCCGGATTCGCTTCAGCCGCCATCGACTGGATTTCAGGAAATGGCGGCAACGCCTGGGCTGAATCCAGATCGTCAACCACGTTAAAGTTCTCGTTAAAGTCCGAAAACAACAGCACTGCAAGATTCAAACGAGCATTGTCCACACCGAGGGTGGCTTCCTGAAATGCTTGCCGCTGTTGTTCGTACTGAATCTGAGCTTTCACCACGTCACTATGAGCAGCTTGTCCGGCATTCTCCTGCTGTTGTGTGATCTCCAGGAATCGCTGTGCCTGCTGAACCGATTGCTGAGCAGTCCCATACTTCCGTTGCGACGTGAGTAACGTGTAATAGTTCCTGGTCACGGTCAAGACCAATCCTCGTTGCGCGATTTCGACCCGTGCATTTCCTAAGGCCTCGGCTGCCTGAGCCCGGCGATAAGTTGATTTCAAGAATGTTTCGGCGGAGATCTCTTGACGCGCCACGCCCCATGACCGGTAAACGTGAACGCCATCGTTGGTGACGAATCGGCCGTTTGGCGTAATACCGTTGCCTTGAGTTTGAAGAAGCTGCGTCGTCTGACTGATACCCGGCAGAAGAGCTGCTCTCGCCTGCACTCGATCCTCACGAGCAATCACTGCGTTCGAGATGGCCAGCTGATACTGCACATCGAGTCTTGTTGCCCGATCCAACGCATCCTGCAAAGTAATCAGAGGCGGTGGGGCTGCCTGCCCCTGTGGCTGAACCAGCTGAAACGCAGGCGGGGTCTCGGCCTTTTGTGCGAGCAGCGGCGATATTGTGGAAAGGAAGAGAAGTGTATAGGCGCCCACCCTTGTCAGCATAGTCCTCACTTTCCCACTACTAACACTTTAAACGAATCCGGAAGGAACCCGCGCGCGCGCTGACCAGCCGGAGCAGGCATAGGCTCGGCAACCGGGAGATACAGATGATGGGTCTTCGGATCGAGAGTTATCGTCCGCGCTCCTCGTTGTGTCGCAACATTGTCCAAAACTTCCCACTTTCCGCCCATTTCTTGAACGATGGTTAACGTACCGTCGCCATTCGAGCTGAACGCGTAACCGGTACTGGAATCGAAAGCCGCGCCATCCGGACCTTGACCGATGGCCGGCGTCGCCAGGACCTTTCCGGCATCAGGATCAGAGATCGCCATCAGCCTGTTGCCGCAGACTGAAAAGAGCGTGCGTTTTTTCAAATCGATCGCCAGTCCCGACGGTCCTTCGCAAGGCTTCAGCGAATAGCGTTTCGTTACGGTCGGCTTTGCGGCATCAATCTCAACGATTTCACTTGTATCTTCGACGTTGGTGTAAATGTGACCCTTATCATCCGCGACAGCAAATTCCGGCTTGCCGCCCATTGGGATGGTACCAACAACCATCCCGGTTTTCGCATCGATTGCTGTTGCATCGTTCGACCTGCCGTTCATAGTGAACACTCGGCCGGACTTCTCCTCATACCGAATAGCATCGGGGTTTTGGCCGGTGGAAACCTGACTGATCGGTTTTAATGTTTTAAGGTCGAAGATTGTCACGTTGTTTCCGCGCCCGTTGCTGATAAAGCCCCGATTGAGACCGGGAACAACCTCAATGCCATGCACACCAGGCGTGTCCGCGATATCGCCGATGACCTTTCCGGCGTCGGGATCAACAACAATTACATGCGTGGCGTGCGATACGTACAGCCGCCGTGCAGAATTGTCCAGCGTGAGGTAGTCCCAACCGCCCTCGCCGCCAATCTTGATCTCATTCAGGAGTTTGTAGCCCGTTGGAGCCGCAAGTCCCGCGATCGCAAATAGAGCCGACAAAGCTAACGTCATGACTTTTCGCATCGATCCTCCTGTTTTTGTGCCCCTGCAGGGTGTAAACCTATCCCAAGATGGGGGAGGTGAGAACGAAAAGAAGATTAATTCCTGTTCATCTCACGCGAACGCTGCGGTTTGCGGACCGTATAATCGTGGGAATGCGGATCCTGGTAGTCGAAGACGAGCGCCGTGTGGCGAGCTTCATCATGCGCGCCCTCAAAGAGAACGCATATGACGTCGATCTCGCCGAGACAGGCGAAAGAGCGATCGAGCTTGGAATTCACAACTCTTATGACAGCATTCTGCTCGACATTCGATTACCCGGCCTCAATGGAATAGAAGTGTGCCGGGAACTCCGAGCCGCGCATATCGACACTCCAATTCTGATGTTGACTGCCCGCGCGCTGGTCGAACAGCGCGTCGAAGGACTCGATGCTGGAGCCGATGATTACCTGACAAAGCCTTTTGCGGTTACCGAACTGTTGGCTCGTGTTCGTGCCCTCGCGCGGAGGCGAATAGGTGAAGGTGGACGCCGCCTTCGATTTGCCGATATCGAACTCGACAGACATCGACGCCGAGTGACGCGCGCCGGTCGGTCAATTTCGCTCACCGCCAAAGAATTCACATTGCTCGAATATTTGATGAGCCGGGCGCCGGAAGTCGTGCCTCGCAACGAAATCATCGAACGTGTATGGGATATGCAGTTCGATCCGGGAACGAACCTGGTTGAGGTTTACATCAACCGGCTGCGACAAAAGCTTTCCGCTGGAAGCGATCCGAAGATCATTCAAACCGTTCATGGCGTCGGATATTGCTTGAGGAGTTCGGAATGACCGGCGACCGTTCGATCCGCTGGCCAATGGTCGTTCTGTTTTGTGTTACTGCCGGCTTGCTGCTTGGAGTCTCTTATGCCGGATTGTACGTCGTGTTCCAGCGCGTCGTTCGCGGCCAATTCGACCGGAGGGTTACCGAAATAGCGGCGCCGATCATCGCGGATCTGGCCTTAGATCCTGACGATAAAGACGTCGACCTGCTGAATATTACCGACGAATATTTTGAGGTCCTTGACTCATCCGGCACAGTCCTTCAGCGGTCGCGCAATTTGCGCGAAAATTTGCCTGTCAGCTTGCTCGTGGGATTTCAGACGATTCGGCTATCCAGCATCGGCGAGATCCGAGCCAGCCTCATTCCATTTCAAGCGGGAGAGAATTCATGGATATTCGTGGCCGCAGCCTCGACGCGCGAAGTCAGTGAGTCGCTCGCTGCCGTGCGCCGTTTTGCACTGGTGCTGCTACCTGCAAGTCTTCTCCTGACGGCGGCGGTCTTCGCCTTCTATTCAAATCAGCTCCTGGCCAGGATCGACGCTGTTGTCGGCCAGCTGCGGCAGTTCGTTTCAGATGCTTCGCACGAACTGCGCACGCCGCTCTCAGTCCTTCAAGGTGAAACGGAGCTGGTTCTCGCGCGCCCGAGAACTGCTGTCGAGTACGAGGATGCCGCGAGAGTCATGGACTCGGAACTGAAAAAACTGACCCGAATGGTGGATGGCCTGTTCACGTTATCGATGGCAGACGCTCGTCAGCTCCGGATTGCGCGGGAGCCGCTATATCTGGAAGAGGTCCTGGAAGAATCCTGCGGATTGGCGATGCCGCTTGCGAACCACAAAAAGATCCGCATCGAACGGGACCTGCAGCGTGACGTTCATTTCAACGGGGATGCCACATTTTTGCGCCAGCTTTTCTTAATTTTCCTCGATAACGCCATCAAGTATTCCGGTTCAGGGTCACGTGTTCGCGTTACGCTCACAAAAAAAGACGATGTTCGTGTGTGCTTTCAAGATGAGGGCATCGGCATCGCAAAAGAAGACCTTCCGCGCATCTTCGAGCGATTCTTCCGTGCCGGACCATCGACGGAAACCCAAAGCGGCGGGCTTGGACTGGCGATAGCTCAGGCCATCGCGCAAGCACACAATGGCACCATCGAATGCCACAGCGAGTCAGGCCTGGGTTCGAGCTTCACTGTGCGGCTGCCAATCAGCAATTAGCACGCCGGAGGGTTCAATTACTCCTGCTTCAGGACGGAAGCGGGATCGAGTTGCAGCACCCGGTAAATCGGAAGCCCAGCCGCGGCGGCTGCAGTCGCAATGAGCAGCACAACAGCAACAATGATCGAAATTGGATCGCTCAGACGGACTCCAAAGAAGAGTATTTTGAGCCAACGGGCAGTAATTAAGTAAACCCCAAAACCAGCGGCTAATCCTCTAATCATCACGGCCGAGATTCGTCTCAATACCGTCTCGATCACGTGACGGGCACTGGCGCCGAGCGCCAGACGCAAGCCGAACTCGCGCCGACGCTGCGTGATGTAGTACGCCAGCGCGCCATAAAGTGCAATCGCCGATAACAGCAATGCAAAAGTCCCAAACCAAATCGCCAATTTGCCGACGAGCCGTTCTCGCCATAGTGAACGTTCAATCTCTGCTGAAATCGTTGTTGCCTCATAGATCGGGACCTTTGGATCGACCGATTGCAGCACTCTTCGGATTGGTTCAATCATCGTTTCCGGAGCGTCACGCGTGCGAATGTACAGCACGAACGGACGTGGATACGCATTCGGACCAAAGTCCGACACGTAAAGAATCGGCGGGGGATTCTCGCGCAGGGATCGATAGTAACTGTCATTGACAACGCCTACAATTTCACGATTGCCTTCACGGCCCAGGCGCACACCGACGGCCTGACGACCTTGCAAGAACCGGCGGACGAACTCTTCGTTGACGACGACAGGCTCCGGTTTGGCACCCGCTTTATCGGTGGATTGGAACAGCCTTCCGACCACAACGCGCATTTTCATCAGGTCGAAGTATTCTGGCGTTACAAAATTCACGTTGGTTAGCTGTTGACCTTGTCCTGGTAGCGTTATCCCCGTGATGGTCCCTATTCCGCGCAGCAAGGGCATTCCTGAAATGGCGGCCGCTTCGATACCGGTTATCGACTGCGTCTCTCGCAGCAACCGCTGTTGTAGTAGCCATATTTCGCGGCTGTCGTAATTGACGAGCCGCGGGTCGACCGAGAACGTCGCAACATGTTGTTTGTCAAATCCTGGATCGAGCGTATTCAGATTGGATAACGTGCGGACCATCAGGCCAGTCGAAATGATTAATACCAAACACAGTGCAATTTGAAACGAGCACAGAAAGGTTTGGAGACGGCGATGGCGAACTTCGCTCATTGTCCCTTTAAGCATTGCGTACAGATCGGCTCGAGTAGTGCGCCAGGCGGGAGCGGACCCGGACAGGATTGCCATGAGGCTGCACGCAACGATCGCGAAAATGATCGCTCGAGGTCCGACACCAACGTTCAGAGAAAATGGCCGCAGGTCAAAAGAGTTCAATGGTATTTGCGGCATCCAACGCATCAGCAGGGCTACTCCGCCATTGGCGAGTACTGCACCGGCAGCCCCTCCCAACAACATCACCAGCATACTGTCCAGAATGCATTCCGCAACGATCCGAGCGCGCGTTGCACCTAGGGCAAGGCAAACAGCTGTTTCGTTTGCCCGCGCCGCGCTGCGTGCTAGAAACAATCCGCCGACAGTCGCGCACACCACAAGCAAAACCAATCCGGTTCCCACCATCAGGACGACTAAAGCAGTTCGAAATTGTTCACGGAAGTACGATGCGCCGTTCTCGATTGAACGCAGTTCGATTCGAGAGTTGGTCCGAGCCCCAGGCAATGCTTCAGGGAGCGATTTCCATACATCCGTGGCTTCTTTGTGGGCTTCCTCACGTGGAATGCCTGGTTTCAATCGAGCGATGATTTCGAGGAAGTCTTCGTCAGGCCCGGCTAGCTGTTTGATGAAGCGATACGGCACTCTCATCGCCGGACTCGTGTCTGAATTGGTGCCGTTGAAACCTTGAGGCGTCACGCCAATGATTTGGAACGGATGTCCGCCGAGACGTACGAAACGACCAATTGTATTGGGATCACGGCCGTAGTATCGATTCCAGCCATCGTAAGAGAGCACAGCGACGGCACCATCGTTTGAACCGAAGACAGTGCCGACAGCGGCTTTGATGCCGAGTGCCACAAAAAAATTGTCGGTCACGGCCTGCACATATGTCCGGTCCGGACCAGCGCCGTTGTCCAATGCGACGGCCACTTCAGATTGCCCTGCGACATCAAACAGTGTAGAAGATCCGCCAGTCAGTCGCCGATACATCTCCAAGGGGAAGTAGCCTTGAGCCCGAAGGTTCGGAAAAAGTTGCACGACCTGAACTAGATTTCCGGGATCTTTTGCGGGCAGCGGCCGCAACAGAAGCGCGTCGAGAAGCGCGAATATCGTTGTGGCTGTCCCAATTCCGATTGCGATCAGAAGGACTACTACTATGCAGAAGCCGGGCGACCGCGCAATTCGCCGAATCGCGTGATGCAGCTCTTTTCGAAACCCTTCGATAATCCCACGCATCGTGTCTCCCGAGTTGGCCTCACCCACGCTCACAGATTCTAGCGCTGTCTGCATTGCACGCATTGAGACAATCCAATTTGCGAACGCTTATTCGACTTAAGATTTGAAAGAAGTTAACGGCGTGTCGGCGCTTACGGTGGAGATGGCTTCAAATGAAAAAGATCGATATTGAAGCCCTAAAGAAAGCGTATCGGGACTAGTGTGTGGTCGGAACGTTCCGCTTGGCGTCTACTGCGGAGCCTTGACCGCGTACGTGTACAGCTTTTCCGGCGGAGTGATGCGATGATCGGCGACAAGCCCGTCCGTCACGCTATTCGCGATGGTGTTGTAGTACCAGGCGAAGAATTCCGCAAAAGCCACGTCGCGGCCCGAGGAGAGCAATGCACCCAGCTTTATGAACTCGGGACGGTGGGTCTTGAAGTAGGGCAGCAACTTGTCACGCGACAAAACGCTGATGAATGTGCGGTATTTTCGAGCGTCGGCATCTTCGAGAATTGTCTCTTTGCCGCGTATGTCGTCGGGATTCAACTTCTCTTCCGATAGTGCCGTTCCGATAGTGACAACGCGATAACCGGCAGATTCGCGCAGCTCGCGACGCAACTTTCCTGCAGCTTCCGGATTGCTTTCAACCAGCCAGGCAAAATATCGATCCGATTTACCGCGTCGCGGCGGAGGCGGCATAAGGGTTTTATCCTCGTAAAACGCATCCATGAGACCGCCGAGAAGAACACCGGAGACAACGGTTTCGTACATCACGCGGCCTTTCGGCATATCTTTCGCTCCTTCGAGCGAATTCACCATCGATTCGATATCTTTCCAGTTATCGAGGAGCAGCTTCGTAAATTCTTGTGTATGCCGGCGTAACGGCTCTTTCATCCGATCCAGGTCTCGCTCACGTATGATGGGCATGAATGCGTTCGTTTCGTACTCGTCCCTGCGCCCGGCAAGATGTTCATCTTCGAGCTTGTCGGACATTTTGGAAACATCGCTTGCCGACAGTTTTAACGTTTTAGCGATCTTATCGACCGACCATCCTTGCGCATACGCAACGACAGTTTGGCGTGCCAGTTCGTCTTTCATAAGCGCTTCGGCGGTTCGCGACCACGGATATGAACCAAACTGGAAATCAGGATGGACGTCGGGTTTCTTGACCGGCTTTTGGGCTGAAAGTAGCAGTATTAATGGAACAACAAGAAAGTTTTTCACCACAAAATTTTAATCCAAGGTCCTCAGTCGGACACTATACATGGACAACCTTGGCGGACAAGATATTCGGAACCTGCCGGAATTGCTCAATAACCTCTTTGTCCACCGGGTTGTCTACCAACAGAAGCGCGAGCGCTTTCCCGCCTTCGTGCTCGCGGCCCAAATGCATTCCTGCGATGTTGACGCTGCATCTCCCGAGCACGCTTCCGATCGCACCAATGACGCCGGGCTTGTCATTGTTCGTGAAAAAGATCATGTTGCCACGCGGCACGACCTCGAGCGGATAGCCGTCGATATTCACGATTCGTGGAAGCTTGTCCGTAAACACAGTTCCGGAAACGCGATGAGATTCCAGGTCTGTCTTGAGTTCGATCAGAATGAGGTTCGTAAAATTCTCAGGCGCCGGCACACGCGTCTCTTGAACCCTGATGCCGCGCTGTTTTGCGACGTGCATCGCGTTGACCAAGTTTATGCCTTCCCGCAAAACGGGCACTAAAAGGCTCCGGACTATCAATGACGTCAGGTAATTCAGATTCATATCACAAACTTCGCCGGAGTATCGGATCGACACTGTTTGCATTCGCCCGGCGCAAATCTGAGCGATAAATGTCGCCACCCGGACCGCCAGATCCACAAAGTGCTGATATCGTTCGACGGTGCCAGCGTCCAAACGTGGGAAATTCAAAGCGCCGTCCACTGTATTCTTCAGCAGGTAATCCGAAACCTGCCTGCAAATGTCTTCGGAAACTCTTCGCTGTGCTTCTACGGTCGACGCACCAAGATGTGGCGTTGCAATGAAGTTCTCCAGTTGAAAGAGCGGCGATTCCGTATTCGGCTCGACTTCAAACACGTCGAATGCGGCACCTGCCACTTTCTGGGCCTTCAACGCATTGTAGAGATCGAATTCGTCAATAATGCCGCCTCGAGCGCAATTGACGAGGCGTACGCCGTCCTTCATGCGCGCGATCGTATCCTTGTTGATCAGGTTCCGGGTGGTGTCACTGAGCGGAACATGAACGGTAATGAAATCTGCTTGCTCGAAGATACTTTCGATTTCGACTAGTTCAATGCCGCTGGAAAGATGAGCGTCGGGATTGATGTACGGATCGTAAGCGATGACGTTCATACCCATTGCCTGGCACTTCCGCGCGACCTCGCTTCCTATGCGGCCCAAGCCGATCACGCCCAGCGTTTTGCCCGCGAGCTCCACTCCCTTAAATCTATTTTTTTCCCATTGCCGGGCTCTCAAAGTCACGTAAGCCTGTGGAATATTGCGGGCGAGCGCAAACAGCATGGCAACGGTATGCTCCGCGGTTGTCGTGGTGGAGCCACCGGGCGAGTTCATCACCAGAATTCCGTACTCCGTGGCGGCGTCGAGATCAACGTTATCCACACCTACACCGGCACGACCGACAACCTTCAAGCGACTGGCCCTTTGCATCAACTCGCGATCGACAACGGTGCTGCTGCGCACGATGATTCCATCCGCCTCGGCCACGATACTCATCAAGCTGTCGCGTGAAATCTTGTCGTGCACGATAGGGTCGATGGACTTGGAGCGTTTGATTAGGTCAATGCCCGCAGGGTCAATGCCGTCGAGCAAGAGAACTTTGAAATTGGACATAGCGGATCGCATGACGAAAAACAGTGGCGCCGGCCTCAGGCAGCGCCTACAACTGTTTTACAAATCCTTCGATTCTTTCGAGCGCAGACTGAATATTGGCAAGAGAGTTCGCGAATGACAATCGCAGATACCCCTCTCCATATTCGCCGAAGGCCGTTCCGGGCAGAGCGGCAACGCCGGCCTCGTTCAGAAGACGGTTGGCAAATTCGTCACTTGGTACACCAGTGCGGCTGATGTTGGGGAAAAGATAGAACGCACCAAGCGGCTTCAAACAACGGATACCCGGAATGCCGTTCAAGCC
>Ga0114129_10015810_pt1 | contig 10730 bp, 6 predicted proteins | sample RhiMetdeltSRZDD1_FD_80071 | JGI IMG/M metagenome (GOLD analysis project Ga0114129, IMG submission 80071) | Populus rhizosphere microbial communities from Tennessee, USA - Rhizosphere MetaG P. deltoides SRZDD1 (version 2) (version 2) | ecosystem: Host-associated > Plants > Roots > Rhizosphere >... | reverse complement strand
CATACCGCGACTCGGAAATCCAGGACATCAGTGTGGTGGTGGAGCAGTCCCTCCTCGAGGAAAAGTGGTGGCTGCCCTACCGCCAGCAGATCGAGATTCGGCGCCGGGCTTCGCTGTTCGAATTCCCGCTGCGGGCTATTATCCGCGGCACCTGGGAAATCGGCGACTACGACTTCACCGTGCCGACGCCGCCGGAGCTCAAGGCAGGCCCGGAGTTCGGCGGGCTCGGCGCCCCCGCCCCCGATTCGGCGCGATGGGTCACCCCGCTCCGGGCTTCGGCGGAAGCGGCCCAGCCGTTCGATCGGAAGGAGTTCGACGATCTCAAGGCCAGCGCCGAGGCGCTGGTGTCGGGACGGATTCTGGAGGGACTGCCACGCAGCCGCGTCGGCACCACCGCCGTCAGTGACCTGATCCGGGTGAACCGGGTTCAGGGCCTGGCCTTCGGATTCGGCGTCGGCATGCTCTTCAACGGCGGCTACCTGGTCCGGGGTTCTGTGGGGTACGGTCTGGCCGACCACCGGGTGACGGCGGGCCTCCAAATGGGGGTGGTGCGCGGGGCGAATGAATGGATGGTGGACGCGAAGCGGGTGGTCCGTGACTTCGGCGACGAGCCGGTGGTGAGCGGCGTGGTCAACTCGATGCTGGCGCAGGAAGCGGCGATCGACCTGGGCAGCTACCACCTGGGCGAGGAGGTGGGGATCGGCTTCCGCCGACGGATGGATTCCCGGTGGAGTCTCGACCTGGCCGCCAGGTTCGAACGGAGCAGCTCGGTCGGCACCGTGGCAACGCCGGTGCGGAATAGCTACGAAGCCAATCCCGCGCTGGGGAGCGGCTCGTATTTCCTGGGCCGCGTCGCGTTCACCCTCGCGCCCCGGGGCGCGCTCGATCGGTCCGATCTGCGAGCGCGCCTCACCATCGAGGGCGGGGTCGGTCCCACCGAGTATCTCCGTCTGGCCTTCCGGACCGACGGAAGCGTGCCGATTCTGGTGGGCCATCTGCGGCTCCGCACCACCGGCGGGCTGGCCACCAGCGGGCTGCCCAAGGCGCGGAGTTTCGCCATCGGCGGCCGCGGCACCCTTCCGGCCGAGCGCTTTCGCGGCTACGGCGGACGCGCGGTGCTGGCCACCCAGCTCGAATGGCGCATCGCGGTGCCGGTGCCCTCGATCGGACTCGGACCATTCGCCAGCACCGGCAACCGGGCGATCCTCGCGCCCTTCGCCGGGATCGGCTGGGCCGGAGGGGCCATTGACGGGGTCGATTGGAGGCCCAGCGATGGTGCCCGGCCGGTGGTGGGGGTGGCGCTGGAGCTGCTGCAGAACCTCCTGCGGCTGGAGCTGGGTACCGCGCTCCGCGCGCCCCCCGGGGGAACCCGCCAGCTTCGGCTCACCGTCGATGTCGCGCCCGAGTGGTGGCCGATCCTCTAGCCGCCTTTGGCCCCGCCCGTCTAGATTTCAGGACTTTTCCACCGCAGGTACACCTGGATGCTGTTCCTCGACGAGTGGCTGGTTCCAACCCTCTCGACCCTCGTGCCGGAAGGGCAGATCGCTGCCATTCGGCGCGATGCCGGGAACGCCACGTCGCTGTGGGAGGCCCTGATCGCCCGCCGGCTTGCCACTGACGAGCAGATCCTCAAGGCCGTCGCCGCCCGATTCCGCTTTCAGATCGCCGACCTGAGCTCCCAGGACCAGCACGTCCAGGAATCGGTCCCCGAACAGCTCGCTCGCAAATACAACATTCTTCCGCTTCGGATCACCGACTCGTTCCTGGAGATCGCCACCGCGAATCCGTTTGACATGGACGCGGAAAAGATGCTCGCGTTCGCGACCGGGCGAGAGGTGCGGCTGCTGCTGTATCCGCCCACCAAGATCCGGGAAAAGCTCGACGATCTGTACCGGCCCGAGGACGTGGTGTCCAAGCTGCTCTCCGGCATCAGCGAGGACGCCGAGGTCACCCAGATCGCGGATGAAGCGGACGAATACAGTGCCAGCGCGGAGGAGGCCCAGCAGCGGCCCATCATCAAGCTGGTGGACACCCTGATCGCCGACGGGATCACCAGCCGGGCCAGCGACATTCACGTGGAGCCGTCCGAGGGCGGCGTCAGCGTGCGTTACCGCATCGACGGCGTGCTGCGCCAGGTCATGAAGATCCCCCGCTCGGCCGGCATCCCGCTGGTGTCGCGGGTCAAGATCATGTCGGGGATGGACATCGCCGACCGGCTCCGTCCCCAGGACGGCCGCTGCCGCGTGGCGGTGAACGGCAATCCGGTGGACCTCCGGGTGTCGACGCTGCCGGCTTCGCTGGGCGAGAAACTGGTGATCCGGATTCTCAACGCCAAGGCGACGGTGCTGTCGCTGGATGCGCTCGGGCTGCAGGAAGACGAGCGCGCGATGATGACCAAGCTGCTGCAGAACAAGGAAGGCATCCTGCTGGTCACCGGGCCCACCGGTTCCGGCAAGACCACGACACTCTACGCCGCACTCCGGCAGGTCCAGGGCGAGGGTGTGAACATCGTCACGGTGGAGGACCCGGTCGAGTATCGGCTCGGCTCCAACATCGTGCAGGTGCAGGTGAACGAGAAAGCCGGCCTCACCTTCGCCACCGCGTTGCGCTCCATCCTGCGCCAGGACCCGGACGTCGTGCTGATCGGCGAGATCCGCGACATGGAGACGGCGCAGATCGCGGTCCAGGCGTCGCTCACCGGCCACCTGGTGCTCTCGACGCTCCACACCAACGACGCGCCCAATACCGTCACCCGTCTGGTGGACATGGGGATGGAGGCATACAAGATCGCCTCCGCGTTGCGGGGCATTCTCGCCCAGCGGCTGCTCCGGCGGCTCTGTCCCTTTTGCAAGGTCAAGCACACCGAGCCGCTGCCCGAGCGGATCCAGAAGTACCTGCCCGCCGGCCCCGCCGAGCTCTACCAGGCCGTGGGTTGCGGCGAATGCGCCAGCACCGGGTACCGCGGCCGATTCGGTATCGTGGAGATTCTGGCCATGACCCCGGACATCGAGCGGATGATCGGGAAGGGCGCCACCGCCGACCAGATCGCCCTCGCGGCCAAGGCGGCAGGGATGCGGTCGCTCTTCGAGAGCGGCATCCGGCACGTGGTGCTGGGCGAGACCTCGGTGGACGAGCTGCTTCGGGTCACCGAGCCGCCGCGGGAGGAAGGTGCGCCGCCGGCGCGGGCCCCGTCGCGGCGGGCTCCGGATGACGAAGACGACGAACAGGATCGACGGGCCCGGCGGCCCCGGCGTCCGGCGGTGGAAGACGACGATGCTCCGGCCACGGTGGTCCACTCGATCGTCACCCACTCCGCGATGCCCACGCGGAACCTCACGACTCCGAGTATCGAAGCCTCGGACGCCTTCGAGTTGCTGGAGGATCTGCCGCCGTCGCGAGCCGAGCTCACCCGGAAGGGTGCCATGGTGCTGCTGGTGGACGACGAAGACCAACTTCGCCGGGTCATGAAGGATCTGCTGGAACGGCAGGGCTACACCGTAGTCGAAGCGCGCGACGGTGCCCAGGCGCTCGAGGAGGTGGACCGGCACGCGCCGGACATCGTGATTCTCGATCTCAACTTGCCGGGGGTGGACGGGTACTCCGTGCTGAGCCAGCTCCGCTCCCGCCCGGCCACGCGGCAGATCCCGATCATCGTGCTCACCGCCAAGGGAGACGAGGACAACGAGGTTCGGGTGCTCGGGCTCGGCGCCGACGATTTCCTGACCAAGCCGTTCCGGGCCAAGTCGCTCGCGGCGCGGCTGGAGAGTGCGCTGGGGCGGCGCGCCAGATCGAACTAGAGGTCTCTTCGGCTCCGGGGCGAGGGATCCCTTCGGGGCCTGCAGTGCGCATTCATTTCCATTGGTCATAACTCGTTCGAGTGCTTACTGACGCCCCCTCAGGGACCCTCGCCCCTGCGCCTGAATACCGACCTACCGACTTACCGACCTACCGACCTGCCGACATATTCTCTCCATGCCGCCACGCGTTGCTTACGTCGACGTGCTCGTCCTCCGAGGGGCGGGCCCGACCCTCGAGATCCTTTGCCTCCGGCGCGGACTCCGCGGGCGTTCTCCGGGCTCCTGGGAGGCGGTGCACGGTCACATCGACCCCGGGGAGACCGCGGTGGCCACGGTCCGGCGCGAGCTGCTGGAGGAGGCCGGTGCGGAAGCGGAACGGCTCTACAACCTGAGCCGGGTGGAATCGTTCTACCGGCATACCACCAATGAAGTCGTGCTCATTCCGGTCTTCGCGGCGTTCCTCCGAGGAGACGCCGAGGTGCGGATTTCGTCCGAGCACGACCAGTTCGAGTGGCTCCCACCCGACCAGGCGCGGGCGCGCATGAGCTGGCCCAGGGTACGGAGGGAGATCGACGACGTGATGGGGCTCTTGGGGAGCGGTGGGGCGGGCGTGCTGGAGGATATGCTGCGGGTGGTGTAGGTCGGTCAGACGGTCAGACGGTCGGGCGGTCGACTCGAGCGCTGCTCAAAAATCATTGGCAAAGCTCAACAGCTTCATCCGGCCATCCCGCTCCACGATCGATCCGAACAACTTCCGAGTTTCCGTGGTATCCCCGGCACGGTACCGCACGGTACACGAGGACCAGGCCCTTACCGGGCCCGGTCCGAACTGCCGACTATCCCTCTCGCAGTCGACGCTCACCAATGCAAGCCGGGTCCCGCCGTAGCGCTCCAGAGTTCGCTGCAGGCCTTTGGCGCTCCCCGCCGTGAGTTGCATCCAGAAGATTTCCGGATCCAGCTCGTACGGGGGATCGTGATAGAGGTGATATGGGAACAGCAGCCACGCGAATTCCGCGCGGGAGACTACCAGATCGGCGAAGCGGGCGCTGTCGCGCCCGCTCACCGCGGCGAGAAACCGGCGTCCCAGCTCATTCCGGCTCGTGGCGCCACCGGTCAGCCGAGCCGGCTCGGCCAGTCCCTCACGGAACCGGCGGAGGTACTCCGGCATCGGCAGGATCGAGTCGATCTTGTCCCCAGGCTTGCGCCAGGGATGGGCGGTGTCGGCCGGATGGACGGCTAGCGTGCCCGTCCGGCCGGCGTCGGCGCGGCTACACGCCGCCGCGAGCACCAGCAGGAGGCCGATGGTCGGTTTCATTCAGTTCCGGCTGTACGCCGTCCAGCCCTCCCACCACTTCGCACCAGCGGGATCCCACGCGCCCCGATAGGTCGTACCGGCCACAACTGCGCCCGCGCGGGTCAGCAGATCGCCCGTGAACGCGGCCAGTCCGCCGGTCCGAGCCGCCGCTCCCGCGGTGAGCGACCAGTCAAAGCTCGCGCCAGTGGTGGCTGCCGTGGTGGGCGAAGCCGGCAACAGCGCGAACATCGATGCGGCGGTGGTGGCCTGGTCGAAGATCACGGCGTTGCCGGCGAGGTCATACGCCTGCTGGCCGGCCTCCAGCGCCAGGGGAGTTTCCGCAATGAATACGTTCTTGATCGAGAGTACCCCGGCTGTTTCCCGCGCTTTGGTGTCAGCGTCGCGATAGCCAATCCCGGCTGTCTGCCACCGCGCCATGATCCCGTTGACGTAATGTCCCCCCGTGCCCCGGCGCAGGATCGCGCCATAACCACCGGCTGCCGGAACCACTCCGGGTCCGGTTCCAACCAGGGTGAAGTTGGCGATGACCGGAGTCGTAAACGGAGCCGAGTTGAAGTTCAGGTCGCAGCCGCCTCCATTGCAGCCGTCATTCTCGATGCCCTGAGGGTCCGTCGACGTGTTCCCCGCGAGGGGTCGCGGGACCAGCACCCGGCTCTGAAAGGCAATCAGAAACTGAAGCCGCCCGGTGTATCCCTCGGCCATGTCGAAATGGTCGTCGCCCGACTCGTAGGAGACGAGGTGTTTGCCATCCAGCGCGCCGCCGAAGAACTCGAAGGAGTCGTCCAGCCCGTTCAAGGACTGCACAAAATCAACGATCGTTCCGCTTCCAACCGCAGCGAAAGTGAACGAGTTGAGCTCAGCGTTCGGCGCGGGGCCGAACCCGGCATACTCCACTCGCACGTAGCGAAGCGTGCCGCTGTTGTCCGCGTTGTTGTTGCCACCTGAATACGCAACGAAAGGATTCTCCGTCGACGTTCCGGTACCCTCGACGTTGACGAGGCCGGAGCGGTTGATGATGCCGTTGCCGACGATGATCAAGCCGCCCCAGTCTCCGGGCGCCCTCGACCCAGCAGCCTGGGCGGAGGTGAATACGATGGGCAGAGCCGAGGTGCCATCGGCGATGATGCGGGCGCCCCGAAGCACGAATAACGAAGAACCGACTGTCGCAAAATCGCCGGTAATCTTGGTCCCCGGCTCGATGGTGAGCGTTGCGCCGCTGGCAACCTTCCGAAACCCGACCACGTTGTACACGTTGCCACGCGTCCAGGTCGTGTTGGCGGTGATGTCGGTGGTGACGTTGACCAGGCCGGGAGCCTGAGTGGTTGCGCTGGCTTCGGCGGAGAAGGTGGAGGTGCCCGCGCTCCGGACCGCTGCAATCCGATAGCGATACAGTACCGTGGGATTGAGCCCGGTGTCGCTATAGGACGTAGCCGAGCTTGCCGGCCGGTTGATTTCTGCGAATGTGCCGGTGGCGCCCTCTGCCCGCTCCAGCACGTACTGCGTCACGCCGGTCGACGCGGTCCAGGTCACGTTGATCGTGGTGCTGCCCGTGGCAGCGGCCGCGAGACCAACCGGCGGGTCATTGCTCGGGGTGACCGGATCATCGCTGCACCCGGCCGACAGAGCCAATCCAATCAGGATGGCAACCGGAATCTTTTTTCGGAGGCCCAGCATCATTTCGACTCCCAACGTGGGTGGTTGATCCCCAAAAACACGAAGGCCGACGATACCGAGTGAATCAACCTCGGTTGCGTCGGCATCGTGTTACCATCACGTCACAGTTGCGTCACACAGCGGGCTCGCGACTACTGCTTCCAGCTGAATCCGATGGAGAAAACCCGCCCCGCTCGATACCCGTCGCGCACCACACCACCCTGGGTGATTCGGTACGGCGCATCCAACAGGTTCTTGGCGTCGGCCCTTCCGCTAAGCCCCCCGAACAGCGGAAAGGCCACCGACGCATCGAGGACGTTGCGGGGCTGCTCGATCACGTCCGGCAGCGGGGTCTCACCAGCCTCGGAGATGCGTTCGCCCACCCGGTTGAAGAGCAGGGTTGCCGAGGCGTCTGCTGATGGATGCCTCCAGGTCAAGCCGGCGTTGAGGACGTAGGGCGCCTGGCCAACCATTTTGCGCTCGCTGTTGGTGACCGCGCCCGCGTCCGGGTCGATCCGGATCTTGGATTTCATGATTGTCGCGTTCGCGAACACCGTGAAGGGCCGGAGGCCTGCCCCCAGAGCGTCGAGTCCCTTCCGCGCTTCCAGCTCCACCCCGTAATTGTCGGCGCCCTTCGCGTTCACATAGGTGATGACCCGGGTGCCTGATGTACCGGTGTACACCCGCTCGATGGGATCGGTGAACTTCTTGGCGAACAGCGCGACGCTCAGGACTTCGCCGCCGCGCGGGTACCACTCCCAGCGGAGGTCGAAATTCCGGATCAATGCACGCTTGAGATCCGGATTGCCCTTGACGTTGTCGCCCCCGATGACCTCACGGAAGAGAATCGGCGACAGCTCTCGGTATTCCGGTCGGGACAGGGTCTGTGTAGCGGAAAGCCTGAGGTTGGTGTTCTCACCGGCCCGGAAGTTGAGCGCCAGGGAAGGCAGTACGTCGGTGTAGCTCGGGGTTGTGAGCGAGGGCTCTCCCGCGGTAGAGAGTGAGGACACCCTCACCGTCGAGTGCTCCACGCGGGCCCCGCTGACAAGCTCCAGCGACTTGCCAAGCTCGAGGGTGAGCATTCCGTATCCGGCCGACAGCCGGTCGGAGGCATCATAGGAGCCTCCTTGGGTGACCGGCGAAATCCGGAAATTGTCCGCGGAGCCCTGGGTGAACCGTCCGTCGAACAGCTCTTCCGGCGTCAGGGCCCGGTCGGCCTGATTCAGGGGCCGGAGCAGCGAGATCGAGTAGGCCTGGTTGGCGGCGTCCCGGGTGGTCGAGCGGTACAGGCCGCCGATCTGGACGAATCGATTGCCCGGCGTCGAGCCGAAGCGGAATTGCCAGCTCGCTGACCCCTCGTACGAGTGCTCATTGAGATCGGCAAAAGTCCGGACCGCGGCCTCGTTGGAAAACCCGAACCAGGTGGGCGATCCGGTCGATGTCTCATACACCACCTCGGAGCGATCCGGCTCCTTCCGGGAGATGCCCGAAGCGGTGAAACCGAGGTCGAGGAAGTGTCGGTCGGCCAGCTCCTGGTGGACGCCCAGCTGGCTGGCGTAGATGTTCCGCTCCACGTAGCGAAGCCGCTGAACCTGCAAAGGGAGCGCAAGGTTCTCCGAAGTGCCGGTTTCGAAGCGGCCCTCGTTGTCCATGGTGCGATTGTACGTGTTGTTGAGCGAAATCTTGCTGTGGGCACCGACGTTGAGGCTGAAATTGGCGATCCCGCCCCAGAGGGCGCTGTTGCGTCCCGTGCGGCCGTCGTAGCGGTCCACTTCGGTCGCAGTTCCGCCCGCCGTCGAAGACGGCAGAGCATTGGCCCGGATCTGGTCGGCCCGGACCTCCTGCGTGTACGCGTAGCTTCCCGACAGCAGGTAGCTGAGCCCAGTGCCTCCAGTCGGAAGGGTTCCACCCAGTGACATACCGAATCCACCGTTGGGTGATCCGCTGCGCTGCCGCGCCGACCAGACATTCCGGAAGGAATTCACCAGCGTGTTGGTCTGCGTCTGCGAAAGGGGCTGGCTGAAGTCGACTTGCGCGAAGGAGGACGGCAGGGCACGCGGAGAGGCCCCCAACGCCACCCAGTCACGCCCGGTCGCCGGGGCGAAGAAAGAGTTTTTCCCGGTCACCGCGTCGTTGAAGCCCGCACTCACCGAGAACGCCGTGTAGCGCCGCCCCGGGAACTCCTTGGTCTTGATGTTGACCGCACCGCCGGAAAAATCTCCGGCCTGATCCGGCGTGAAGGTCTTCGAGGTGGTGATGTCCTCGATCAGTCCCGACGGGAACAAGTCGAGCGGCACCACTTTTCGCTCCGGCTCCGGCGACGGAATCCGCGCTCCGTTGAGGGACGCCTGGGTATACCGGTCGCCCAGCCCCCGCATATTCAGGTACTTGCCGTCCTGGATGGTGGCGCCGCTCATCCGCTGCAGTGCGGCCGCGGCATCACCGTCGGGAGACCGCGCGATCTGCTCGGCGGAGATACCGTTGACGATCGCGACACTGTAGCGCTGCTCGTCCAGCGCGGAATTGACCGACCCTTGCTCGACTTCCGCGGTGACGCTCAGCTCCTCGAGCTGAGTAGCCTGTCCGCCGAGCGAGATGTCCTGCGTCGTCACGTCCCCGGCCTTCACTACGACATTGGTGACCGATTTCGGGCCGTAGCCGATCATCGCGACCCGAAGAGTGACGATCCCTGCCGGTACGTTGGACAGGGCATATCGGCCATCCACCTTGGTCGTGGTGGAAAGCTCGGTTCCTACGACGACCACACGCGCTCCAGCCAGGGGAACGGCGGCGTCTCCATCCACCACCTTGCCGACGATCTTTCCGGTCTGGCCCTGGGCAGCAGCCGGCGCGCTTCCAAGTAGGGCAATAGCCACCGGGAACAGGGCCCGGAGGAAGAGGGTTCGGGCGTTCGTGGGTCCGAAAGGCATGGGTCCGCTCGCTGGTTCGAGTAGGCCCGGCCCGTGGGGGGCCCGGCATATCAGGTATTCGCGGCGGAAACCTGCTCAGGCTGGGTTTCTGACTGGAGACATAGATGAAACGGACGTGTCACGAAACGGCGACTGTTTGTGACGGTTTTGCGGTCACTTCCACCGGGTTGATGTCACGACATCGAGATTATTCCTCCCGCCGGGGCACTCGAAGCGTGGCGTAAGCTTCCGCCGGGGCGTTGGGCTTGACCCGAATCGACTTGGCCGGAATGCCCACATTGACGTGGTAGGGCTTCACGTCCTTGGTGGCCAGGGCACCGGCCCCTACCATCCCGTTCCGGCCTACCCGGACGCCGGCCAGCACCGTGGCGTGATAGGTGATTCGCACGTCGTCTTCCAGGACGGTCCGGAGGTTGGTGACCTCCTTCTGTTCGACGATGCTGTGGGTGTGGCTGTAGATGTTGGCGTAGTCGGAGATGCTGACCCGGTCGCCCAGGGTGATGCCGCCCCGGTCGTCCAGCAGCACGTGCCGGTGCACCACGCAGTCGTCACCCACTTCCATGTTGTATCCGTAGGACAATTCGGTGAACTGGAAACATTTGAAGTTCTTGCCGCAGCGGGCAAAAATCCGCTCCGCCAGGATCCGGCGAAACCGGACGCCGAGGTCCACGTTCTGGGCGGCCCCGGGCGTCCGGTCGAACGAGTACCAGAGCCAGAGCAGGGGCTTGACCCGCGCGAACTTCTCGGCGTCCACGTCGGCGTAATACTCGGGTTCGAGCGTGATGTTGTGGGGGTCGAGCGCCATGAGTGTGACCCGGGACGCGGCCGCGAGCTTGGGATTGGCGAGCTGCGCTTCGTACCCGGCTCCTTCAGGATACCAGACCGCGTAGAGGGTATCGCGGCAGATCCGATACCAGTCGGCGTTGGGGCCATCCAGCGCCTGCTCGAGCTCGGTGAGCCAGGCCTCGTTGGCCCGGCTCGCCGTCTCGTTGAGCTCGAACTTCTTGAGTGGGAGAAATGCCAAGCGCTACTTGT
>Ga0114129_10015809_pt1 | contig 10730 bp, 7 predicted proteins | sample RhiMetdeltSRZDD1_FD_80071 | JGI IMG/M metagenome (GOLD analysis project Ga0114129, IMG submission 80071) | Populus rhizosphere microbial communities from Tennessee, USA - Rhizosphere MetaG P. deltoides SRZDD1 (version 2) (version 2) | ecosystem: Host-associated > Plants > Roots > Rhizosphere >... | reverse complement strand
TGAGTCACTACAAACCGGAGAGTCCGCTATTACGAATCAATCGCGAGGCGGCACGTCATCCGGTCGTCGTCGACCCCGAGCTGTTCGAGTTCATCAAACGATCGCTGAAGTACAGCGGCGAAACCGACGGTGCATTCGACATCACCGTCGGGCCGTTGATGAAAGCGTGGGGATTCTTTCGCGGCGAAGGCTACATGGCAACCGAGGCGGATCTTGCAACTGCACGGGAACGCGTCGGATTTCGTCACGTAGTGGTTGACGAAAGCAAGCACACGATCGGCTTCGACGTGACAGGTGTCGAGCTCGATCTCGGCGGAATTGCCAAAGGATATGCCGTCGATCGCGTTGTTGCGATTCTTCGGGCACACGGTGTCGACGCCGCGCTGGTCAGCGCAGGCGGCAGCACCATCTATGCGCTCGGCGCGCCGCCAGGACAGACTGGCTGGACGGTCTCCATCCAGGACCCGATTGACGCGAGCAAGGTCGCGCGCGAGGTCACGCTCATCAATCGTGCGCTGTCGGTGGCGGGTAGTTCCGAGAAATCATTCGAAGCCAACGGCACGCGCTATTCGCACATCATGGACCCGCGCACCGGACGGCGCGTGCAGGGAGTGCTGAGCGTTGCCGTACTGACCGACGATGGGACGGACGGCGATGCGCTGGACGACGCGCTGTTTGTCCTGGGGCCAACCAAGAGCGCGGAGTATCTGAATCGTTATCCATCCGTGGAGGCATTCTTCTTTGTTCCTGACAGTTCACGTGGGTGGACGCTGGTGAATTCGCAGCGACAGAATGCCGATCTCGAAGTGTTGCCATTTGCGCCGCGGCAGTACATCGCCTTTCACGTCCCGTCCCCGATCACGATCGACGGTAAGTTGGACGATCCCTCGTGGAAGGGTGCGCCATGGACGGACACCTTCGTCGATATCGAAGGCGATCGGCGTCCGCAGCCTCGCTTCCGCACGCGCGCGAAAATGTTGTGGGATGACGACTGGTTCTACATCGCCGCCGAGATGGAGGAGCCCGACGTCTGGGGCACTTTGACGGAACGCGACTCGGTCATCTTCCGCGACAACGATTTCGAAGTCTTTATCGATCCCGACGGTGATAGTCACGCATATTACGAACTGGAAGTGAACGCCCTGAGCACTCCGTGGGATTTGATGCTGATCAAGTCGTACCGCGATGGCGGACCGGCGATCCATGGCTGGGACATTGCCGGGCTGCAGGCGCGCGTGGATGTGAGGGGGACCCTCAATCGCCCGGGCGATCGCGACGAGGGCTGGACGATTGAGGTGGCGTTGCCGTGGAAGATCCTGAAAGAAGCCGCCCCCGGCGGGCGACGGCCGGCGCCGGGTGATCGATGGCGAATCAATTTTTCACGTGTGGAATGGCAGATAGACGTCCGTGATCGAAAGTATGTGAAGCGGAACAAACCGGGAAGCGCGGACCCGCTACCGGAGGATAACTGGGTCTGGAGTCCGCAGGGCGCGATCAATATGCACATGCCGGAACGCTGGGGATACGTGCAGTTCGGCGAGGCTCCCGGCAGTCCGTCCGCGTCGTTCGTCGACGAGCGGAATGAACACGTCAAATGGGCGCTGCGCCGCCTGTACTATCGCCAGCGCAGCTATCGCGCCGCACACGGCACGTATGCCTCGACGCTCGACGCGCTAAACGTGTCAGACATTCGCGTCGAGGGGATCGAATTCAAACCCACGATGCAGACGACTGCTTCGACCTACGAAATCACCACGGCTGGATCTGACGGAGCGACCGTTCACATTACCCACGACGGTCGCGTGTGGGTGACGCGGTGATACTCGGTTCGCAGACATTCCTTGCCGCACGTCAGTTCGAGCCCATCTACAGTTCTGAGAAAATGTAACCACTCCTCTTGACAAACTAGATAAGTAGGCGCATCTTCTCATCTAGTTTGGCTAGATGAGAGGACGCAGCCATGGGTCGCAGTGACAAGCCGACAGAACTGGTGCAGGGCAAGCTGCACATGCTGATCCTCAAAACGTTGGCGCTGGAGCCGATGCATGGCTACGGCATCGGCGTTCGTCTTGAGCAGCTCAGCCATGGCGTGTTTCAGGTCAACGCGGGGTCGTTGTTCCCGGCGCTGCGCCGGCTCGAGCGGGATGGCCTGATCGCCGGGGAATGGCGAACTACAGAGAACAATCGGCGGGCGAAGTTCTATCGATTGACTCCCGAGGGGCGTGCCGAGTTCAAGCGCGAGGCGCGTGATTGGGAGACCCAGACGACAGCGATTTCAAATATCCTCAAAGCGTCACTGGGAGAACTGTGATGCGGCTGTTCAGTCGCACCCTCGATGGCGTCCGCCGCCTGTTTCAGAAGTCGCGCGTCGAGCGGGAACTCGATGACGAGCTGCGCGCGTACCTGGAAATCGCCGCGGAACAGAAGACAGCCGGCGGGATGAGCCAGTCCGACGCGATGCGCGCCGCACGTGTGGAAATCGGCAGTCTCGAAGCGGTAAAGGATCGCGTGCGCGACGTGGGCTGGGAATCCGCGGTCGAAAGTGTCGCGCGCGACGTGCGTTTCGCGTTCCGGCTCTTTCGCAAGCATCCAGGCTTTGCGCTGGCGGTGATTGCGACCGTTGCCATTGGCGTTGGCGGAACGACCGCCATCTTCAGCGTCGTCGACGGCCTCTTCCTTCGCCCGCCAGCTGGAGTCATAGACGGGTCGTCATTGCGGAAAGTGTTTATCAAGCGCAATGCCGGGAATGTTCAGACGCCGAGCGGTGGCCCTGGTTCATGGGTCGATTACTCGACGATACGCGACAACTCGCATGCGTTCGCCGGCATTGCCGCCTATTTGTCCCCGACGCTGGTCAATGTCGGCCGAGGCGCGCAGGCAGAGCAGGTCCGGGCCAGCGTCGTGTCGCACGAGTTCTTGCCGCTGCTGGGCATTCATCCCGCCGCCGGCCGATTGTTCTTGCCGGAGGAGGACGTGGTTCCGGGGGAACACCCGATCGCGCTCATCAGCCATTCACTGTGGCAGGCACGCTTCGGTGGTATGCGCGATGCGGTCGGCCGTGTGCTTCTGCTCAACGGTGTGCCGACAGAGATAGTTGGCGTGACGCAGAAAGGCTTTACCGGGATTGACGCCGATCCAGTGGGAGTCTGGCTGCCGTCCGCGATGGCCGACCGCCTCCATATCTATGACTCGTCGGGCGCCGACTGGCGTCTCAACGCGCTAATGATTGCCGTGCATTACGTCGCACGAGTCACACAGGGCGTGGACGACCGCGAAGCGGTTCGACGCGCTGATGCGAGCCTGGCACACCGGGCTGAATCGGAGCCGGAACTCGACCCGTCACCAGAGGTGCTGCTGACTCCTCTGGTACAGGCGGCGACGCCGTATACCAATCCCGCCGCCGACTTGTCCCTCTGGCTGGCCCTGGTCGCGGCTCTCGTTCTGATCATCGGTTGCGCGAACGTTGCGAACCTCCTGCTCGCGCGAGCGATCGGACGCCGGCGGGAGTTGGCGATCCGGCTGTCCCTTGGCGCCGGCCGATGGCGGGTCGCGCGTCAACATCTCACCGAGAGCATGGTCCTTGCGGTTCTTGGTGGTATGGCTGGTATCGGGCTCGCGGATCTCGGCATGAAGACCGTGAGTCAGTTTCCGCTGCCGCCGTCGGCAGGGCAGATTGATGCGCGCTTGCTCGGATTTGCCTTTCTGACTTCCGTGCTCACCGGGATCCTCTTCGGTGCAGTACCGGCGATGCGCGCCGTGCAGGTTGACCCCGTGCACGCGTTGAAGGAGTCCGGTACCGGTGCCTCGAGACGGAACTTCACGCGAAGTGCACTGGTCGTCGTCCAGATTGCACTGTCCCTGGCTTTGTTAGTCGGTGCCAATCTGTTCGTGCGTTCCCTGTTCAATGTGCATCACATCGACACCGGTGTCGACGTCGACCGGCTGTTGGTGGCGAAGGTCGATTTGCGCACGGCCGGTTACACGCCGGTTGCCCGTGAGGCTTTCTTCGAGCTGGCGCTGTCCCGGCTGCAATCGCTGCCGCAGGTTGAGCGTGCGGCGATTGTTCACTTCGAGCCCTTTTACGGTGCGACGTACGGCGTGCCGTGGTACGTGGCAGGTCGGGACAGGCAGGCGAGAGAAGGCGCAACGATGAACCTGGCAGGAGCCGGCTACTTCGAAACGGTCGGGGCGCGCATCCTTCGTGGGCGTGGAATCAGTGGGATCGATCGTACGGGCAACGAGCGCGTCGCCGTGGCCGACGAGCGCCTTGCGCGATTGCTGGCAGACGATGGGAACGCCGTCGGGTTGTGTGTCGCGTTTCGGGGGCAGGAGAACACTGGCGACTGCACTCGCATCGTGGGCGTCGTCGAACGGCAGCGTCGATGGTTATTTGAATCCGAATCCCAGTCTCTGCCGGCCGTGTTCTTCGCGCGCTCGCAGGGTCCAGATGACATCTCGTTTGGTGTTCCGGCCTTGCTCATTCGAACGGGCGGCGTAGCAGCCCAACACACGGACGCGATCCACGCAGTCCTCCAGACGGTCCAAGCCGATTTGCCCTACGTCATGGTGACGACGTTGGCGGAGAGCATTCGAAGCGCGGTTTTGCCGTTCCGAATCGGCGCGACATTATTCAGCATGTTCAGCGCGGTGGCGCTGGTGCTCGCCTGCGTGGGATTGTGCGGCGTGCTCGGCTACTTCGTCACGGAACGGACTCCGGAGATTGGTATCCGTCGCTCGCTCGGCGCGCCGATGGGAAGCGTCGTGCTCTTGGTCGTACGGCAGGGGATCGTCCCGGTTGGTATCGGCGTCGCTCTCGGTTGTCTCACCGCAATTGCGGGCACGCGATACATCCAGTCGTTGCTGTATGGCACCGATGCGAGGGATGTTGCTTCGTTTGGCACAGCGTCCATCGTTCTCGTCGCTGTTGCCGTGCTTGCGATTGCGGTGCCCGCTTACCGCGCCGCTCGCATCGATCCATTGGTGGCTTTGCGCAGCGAATAGGCTGGCCTGCTGCGCATGACTTGAGATAGTCGTCAATCTTCAAGAAAAAGGAGTAGATGAAATGTCGAGAATCTCGCTCGCAGTTGCCGCGGTCGCTGTAATTCTCACAGCGATGTGTGCGTCATCGCTCGGCGTTCGGGCCCAAGGGAGCCAACGGTTCGAGTACGTCCGAGTCACGCCGTACCTCGCGCGGATTCCAGTGGGGAATGGTGTGCAGGAGCGCATCGGCTATCGAGCATGCCTTGCGCGAGTAAATGAATGGGCATGTCAGGAATTTACGCCAACAGAACCGTCAACCGAACCGCTCCGGAATGCGTTGGTCAACCTCGGGAATGACGGATGGGAGTTGGTTTCGGCAGTGGAAGAGTACCCCAATTTCGGCACTCAGTTTGGCGCGAATGGGTTGACGTACTTATTCAAGCGTCAGATGCGATAACGATAAAAAGTCGCCACGAATGGACACGGACAAAAGTCGTGAAGCTCAATTCCGCGCGGCGGTGGCGAACATGTCAAATGGCACGACCGAGAATGTCACGACCACCGCGGCGTGGACATCATCGAACCCCAGTATCGCCACCGTTTCCACGAGCGGTCTCGTCACCGCGATCGCGCAAGGTACGGTCTCGATTAGCGCCACGTTCGACAACGTGACCGGCTCGGCCCAGGCTGCCGTTGCGCCCGCCGCCAGTGAATAGGTCACGACACACCCTGCCCTGAGCGAGCGCACGACCCGCGCGAGTCGAAGGGTTGACAAGCAGTGGCCCAACTGTCATACTGTCCTATGACAGATGGGTCACTGACGTGCGCTTTCAGCTCAATTTCAAATCCGGTAAGCCCGTATATCTCCAGCTGGTCGACCAGGTGAAGTCCGCCGCGGCCTCCGGCGCGGTCCAGCCTGGCGACCCGCTACCGTCGATTCGGCCGCTCGCCGAGGAACTCCGTGTGAACCGCAACACGGTGGCGAAGGCCTACGCGGAGCTCGAAAACCAGCGCGTCATCGAAACCATCGCGGGGAAGGGCTGTTTCGTTCGTGCCAGCAGCTCGCCTTTCAGGAAGGACGTTCGTCTCAAGCTTGTCGCCGAAACGATGGACGACGCGGTCGTGCAGGCGCATCACCTGCAAGTCGGCAAAGCGGAGTTTGTCCGGCTGGCCGAGGAACGGTTCGATGCTTTTGAAGACAAACGAGCCCGTGCGGTACACGAGTGACACTTATGACTAGTCCAACAAGCGTGATCGAGATCAATCAGCTCGTCCGGCGTTACGGCCGAACCGATGCGGTTAACGGACTCGACCTGCAGGGGGAGCCTGGCCGCTGTTACGGCTTCTTCGGCCGCAACGGGGCCGGGAAGACCACGACCATCAAGTGTCTGTTGAATCTGCTGCGGCCGACCGGCGGCGAGGTCAGCGTCTTCGGGATGAACCCGGCCCGCAACGAAGTGGCGGTGAAGTCGCGGCTCGCGTACGTGCCCGACTACGTGGCGTTCTATCCGTGGATGACGGTGCGCGACACGCTGGACTATTTCGCGTCCTTTCGCGCCCGTTGGAATCGAGACACCGAGCGCGCGCTCATCGACCAGTTCCGCCTCGCTCCGGCGCAGAAGACGAGTCATCTCTCCAAGGGGCAGCGCACGCAGGTCGCGTTGGTTGCGGCGGTGTGCGCGGAACCGGATCTCCTCGTGCTTGACGAACCAACGTCCGGCCTCGATCCGATCGTGCGCCGTGAGTTCATCCAGACAGTGATCGGAGCGTACCAGGATGCCGATCCCGGCCAGCGCACGGTGTTTGTCTCGACTCATCTGATTTCGGAGTTCGAAGGACTCATCGACGAGTTCACGATCATCGAGAACGGACGGAATGTGCTGACCTTGTCGGCCGATGTTGCGCGGGAGCGCTATCGGAAAATTCACGCGCGATTTGCCGTCGAACCGGACAGGCTCGAATTCGGCGGCGCGCGGGTATTGCGTCAGCGCGGGCGGGAAATCGAGCTGGTGGTCAATGGCAACGCCGACGACGTGATGAACCGCCTGCGTGCCGGGGCGCTGGAGTCGGTGACGACCGAATCGTTGAGTCTGGAGGAGATCTTCGTCGCCACGTTGCAACCCGGAGGCGCAGTCGCATGAGCAGCGGCCAGCTGATTCCAGCGGATCTCTCGAAAGAGCTTCGTGCGCTCCTGCCGCTGTGGGCGGGATGCGTAGTAATGGCGTGGGCCGGAGGGATGAGTGATCCGTTCCTGTTCCGCGCCGGGTTCATTGCCTACTTGCTCGGATCCGCAGCACTCGGCGCTCTCTCGATGGGTCATGAGTACACCAACCGCACGCTGTCGCTATTGCTGACAGCGCCGATTAGCCGTCCCCGGATATTTGCGGTGAAGGCAGCGGTGCTGCTTCCGATGCTGATCACCCTCGGCGCGATTGCGTTGATTAGATTACCAGCAGCGCCCGCGGGGCGCGAGATGAGCGACACAGCGCTCGTCGGCCTTCTGTCCCTACTGAGCAGCGCCTTCCTGGCGCCGTGGCTGACGATGGTATGCAGGAACGTGATCGCGGGAGCTGTGTTTGCGCTCTCGATACCGGCCGCAGTGCTCCTGGGCAGCGAGTTGCTGACATTCGTGATGACAGGAGAGGTTGATTCGCCGGCGTCGCAGTCGTTCAGGATGCAGGTTTTGTGGGCTGTGACGGTGCTGCTGTCAGCGATCGGTGCGGTTTCGAGCTGGCGCTGGTTCATGACGCTCGAGGTCAACGAGGGACCACGATCGGAGTTCCGGTTACCGCGCTTGGTCAGTCGCGCCCTACCAAAGGCGTCAGCGCGCGAGGGATTTCATCGCATTCATCCCGTGTGGAGTCTCATCCGAAAGGAGCTTCACCTCCAGCAACTGACGTTCGTGACGTCTGCGCTCTACGTCTTCGGCTGGATTGCAACACTGGTTGGCCGGCGTTTGACCGGGATCGGCGATGTGGAGGATGCCCTGTTGATTCTGACTGTCGTCCACGGCGCGATCGTCGCTCTACTCACTGGATCGCTTGCCAGTGCGGAGGAGCGACACCTGGGTGTGTTGGGGTCCCAACTACTGATGCCGATGTCGACGGTGCGACAGTGGACGATCAAGGTCGCGACCGTGTTCGCACTGTGTGTGATCCTGGCGATGGTATTGCCCGCGGTGTTGATATTGGTCTTCGGGTTCGCACAGTCCGTCAACGTCAATGTGCCGTTTGCGGCGTCGGTGGTTATGTTGGCCGCCGTGTCACTGTATGTTTCATCGCTGAGCAGTAGCGGCGTGCAGGCGTTGTTAATATCGGGCCCGGTCGCCCTCTCACTCGTCGTGTTGATCCCAGTGCTCGGAACGATTGTGTTCTGGGCGGGTCGACTCGGAGGCATGGCATCAAGCCATGACGTTTTTGGACCCGCAGTGATCGGGGCGATTGGGGTGTTGGGCTGCAGTCTCCTCGTCGCATTTGCGCACACAAATCACCGAACCGGCGATCGGTCATCAATCCGAATCTGGCGCCATGTTCTCTGGTTCTCCGCATCGGTCGTCTGCGTCATGCTGATCGCGCTGATCGCTCGATGAGATCCGTGTTCCAGAGTTTGCCACCAAGCGACGTATAGAACCCCCACGCGCCAAAAACGACGACGATTGCGACGAGCAAGAGAAGGTTGCCGAAATACCAGGCCGAGGTATCGAGGCTTGGCGGCAGGATCAGCACAATGGCGGTGATGAAGTGGGCAGTGGCGAATGAGAGGAGACCCCATCGCAGGACGACGATGGCGCCGCTGCCGAAATACGAGAGCCCCATCATGGCGCCAAGCCAGGCGGATTCTTCATGGCTGACCGCGTTCAGTAATGTGAACATCCCAACGAACGCGAGTGCGGCCGCCCATTGATTGCGCAGCAGCACACGAAGGACAAAAAGGAGGAAGAAGTAAAGCAGCACGTTGCGGATCGCGTAAGGAGCCTGCTGCAATGCCACGCCAAGCGTGCTCCGCAGACCCGAGAGAGGTTCAAGCGCTCCCGGAAAATCCCCGAGCGACTGGCCGCCACTTGCCAGATCGAGTCCACGAATCATGATCGCCCAGGCGACGCCCAGCGCCACGCCGAACAGCACGTCTCGTCCCACCACGGGGTCACGCAGGCGGCCGGTCAACACAGTCGTCCACGACACCAGAACCTGCGGCCAATGTCGACGGACGAACGGTTCGAGCGCCAGATAGATCGTCCACAAAAGCACGCCGTTGAATACCGACGTGCACACGGCGATCAGCAACATGCCGAGCAGGCCGAGCGATGCCGCCAGATGCACCTGACACACCCATAACGCGAGCAGCACGGTCGACATGCAGATCGCGAGGCGTGCGGCGCCGTTCCGGTCGCCACGGCCGGATCGGAGGTTTCTGAATGCCAGCAGTCCGGCGCCAGCAAGAATCGAAATCGCCAGCACGAACAGTGCGACGACGGTTGCGTTGACGCGTGCCGGCGACGGCGGCGGCATCCGTCCCGGTTTCGCCCACGGACCCGCGAGCATGAACGCCACTGGTCGTCCGCCAAGCGCGGCGGCCTCGACGCGCAGCGGCCGGCCACTGTCCGGCCACTGACCCGTCCATGCCATGCGCGTGTCTGAACCGGCGAGCCAGTTCCACAGCGGTTCCGTCGCTTGAAACTTGGAGAGATCAAGCCCGGCCGATCCAAACAGCGGTTTCCAATCGACCGGCGCCGCATGCGTTGGCACGTTCTCGCGTTGCGGCGGAATCGTCTCGAAAAACGTCAGACGTCCTCGATGATCGAGTTCGACCTGCGTCATGCCCGACAAAAGTGGCGGCGGATCGTCGCGATCGACGATGCCGGGGATCAGGAGATCGGTATGGAACGCCAATGCCGTCAACGGAAAAGGGCTCTGTCGATACCAGAAATTCAGCGGCGACGGTGATTGCGAGAGGACTTCGTTCCACTTTGGCGACGGCTTGTCGGTCTCTTGGATGTACTTCGTCAGATCCTCGTTCCACGTAAACTCGTACGCCTGATCGTGTCCTCGCGAAGACAAGCCGAGCTGAGTCACGATGTCTCTCGCCTTCTGCGCGAGGACCTCGCTGCTGTACTCCGGCCGCATCCGATCGAGCGGGCTGGTTCGCAGAGCCATGGCGAACGCCGCAACCGTCCCGATCAGGATCGCGGCAAACACCGGCCATGCCACGCTCGGGCGCAGCCCGATTCCTTCGCCGGCGGCCGCGACCATTTCTGGCGACGGTGTTTCACCCGCCGCCAGCGCGGCGGCCAATGGATCGCCGCCCGGTAGCGCCGCCGACACAGACAGTGCCGACGCCGCGCGTCGTTCAGGATCCGGTTCGAGGCAGCGAAGAATCGCCCGTTCGATTGCCGGATCCATCGCGCTCACGATCGTCGACGGTGGCGGCGTCGATCGGTCCTGATGCTGCATTTGCAGTTCTGCGATCGTCGTCGCGGTGAACGCTCGTCGTCCGGTGAACAGCTCATACAACACGAGGCCAAGCGCGAAGATGTCGCTTCGCGTTGTGACTTCCTTTCCAAGCAGCTGTTCCGGCGCCATGTACGCCGGCGTTCCCGCGCGAATGTCATCGGCGCCACCGACAACCGCAAGTCCAAAGTCCATGACACGAACTCGTCCGTCGCCGTCGAGCATCACATTGGCCGGCTTGAGGTCGCGGTGAATCACGCCGCGCTGGTGTGCCGCCGCAAGGCCGGCGCACAGCTGACGCGC
>Ga0114129_10015808_pt1 | contig 10730 bp, 6 predicted proteins | sample RhiMetdeltSRZDD1_FD_80071 | JGI IMG/M metagenome (GOLD analysis project Ga0114129, IMG submission 80071) | Populus rhizosphere microbial communities from Tennessee, USA - Rhizosphere MetaG P. deltoides SRZDD1 (version 2) (version 2) | ecosystem: Host-associated > Plants > Roots > Rhizosphere >... | reverse complement strand
CTCGGCCAGCTTCACCCAGTCGGGGATCTGCGGCAGGTCGATCGCGCAGTAGCGCTCCTTGTAGATGATGCGCTGCCACTGCCGCACCATGCCGTGCCCGCTGTTGTTGATGATGACGGTCTTCACCGGCAGGTGCTCGGCGAAGCACGTGGCGAGTTCCTGGCTGTTCATCTGGAAGGAGCCGTCGCCGTCGATGTTGATGACCTGCCGGCCGGGATGCGCGGCCTGCACGCCCATGGCCGCGGGCAGCCCGTAGCCCATCGTGCCGAGTCCGCCCGAGGTGAACCACGCCCGCGGATACTTGAACTTGTAGTACTGCGCGGCCCACATCTGATGTTGGCCCACGCCCGTGACGATCATCGCCTCCCCGCGCGTCAGGTTGGAGATCTCCTGGATCACGTACTGGGGCTTGATGACGTCGTCGCTCCACTCGTAGCGCAGCGGCTGCGTCTTCTTCCACTCGGCGATCTGCGCGTGCCAGGCGCGGCGCCCTTCACGGCCGTCGTTGCCGCCCTTGGCCTCTTCGCGCACGGCGTCGACGAGCGCGCGCAGCACGCGGCGGCAGTCCCCGACGATCGGCACGTCGACCTTGATGTTCTTGGAGATCGACGAGGGGTCGATGTCGATGTGGATGATCTCCGCGTGCGGCGCGAAGGCGTCCACCTTGCCGGTGACGCGATCGTCGAAGCGCGCGCCGACGGCGATCAGCACGTCCGAGTGGTGCACGGCCATGTTGGCGTAGTAGGTGCCGTGCATGCCGAGCATCTCGATGGAGAGCGGATGCTCGGACGGAAACGCGCCGAGCCCCATGAGCGTCGTGGTCACGGGGACCTCGGTCAGCTCGGCCAGTTCGCGCAGCTCGGCGTGCGCGTTGGAGGAAATGACGCCGCCCCCGACGTAGAGCACCGGCTTGCGCGCGCGGACCATCGCGCGCGCCGCGCGCCGGATCTGTCCGACGTGGCCGTCGTAGTTCGGGTTGTAGGAGCGCATCGTGACCTTGTCGGGCCAGATGAGATCCGTCTCCTTGACGAGGATGTCCTTGGGCAGATCGACGTGCACGGGGCCAGGGCGGCCGGTCTGCGCGATGTGAAACGCCTCACGGATGATCGGCCCGAGGTCCTTGCCGTCCTTGACGAGGAAGTTGTGCTTGGTGGCCGAACGCGTGATGCCGACGTTATCGGCTTCCTGGAACGCGTCGTTGCCTATAAGGTGCGTCGGGACCTGGCCGGTGAAGGCGACGATCGGAATCGAGTCCATCATCGCGTCTTGCAGCGCGGTCACGAGGTTCGTACAGGCCGGCCCGGACGTCACGAGACAGACGCCGACCTTGCCCGTCGCGCGCGCGTAGCCCTCGGCGGCGTGCCCGGCCGCCGCCTCCTGACGCACCAGGATGTGACGCAGCCCCTCGAAGTCGTACAGCGCATCGTAGATCGGCAGTACCGCGCCGCCGGGAAGGCCGAAGATGATGTCCACGCCCTCTCGCTTCAAGCACTCCAGCACGACCCTCGCCCCTGGCAATCTCACGTCTTCCTCCAATTTGGGGGGCCCCGATATGGCCCCCCAAACCCCCCTGCGTTCGGGGCGCCACGGCTCCGCCGGTGGCGCCCCTCGGTCCACTGACTAAGCGCTCGGTGCGCCCTCGGCCGATGCTTCGCGGGCGCGGAGGCGCGCCTGCGCCGCCGACAGCCGCGCGATCGGGATCATGAACGGCGAGCACGATACGTAGGTCATGCCCACCTTGTGGCAGAACTCGACCGACGACGGCTCGCCGCCGTGCTCGCCGCAGATGCCGATCTTCAGATCCGGACGCGTGCGCCGGCCGCGCTCGATGCCGATACGGATGAGCTCGCCCACGCCCTCCTGGTCCAGGACCGAAAAGGGATCGTGAGGCAATAAGCCTTTCTGCAGGTAGTCCGGCAGGAACTTCGCGACGTCGTCGCGGCTGTAGCCGAACGTCATCTGCGTCAGGTCGTTGGTGCCGAACGAGAAGAACTCGGCGTCGTGCGCGATCTTGTCGGCGATGAGCGCGGCGCGCGGCACCTCGATCATGGTGCCGATGGTGTACTTCACGGACACGCCCTTCTCGGCGACGATGCCGTCGGCGATCTCCTTGGTCTGCTTGTAGGTCACCTTCATCTCGCCCACGGTGCCGGTGAGCGGGATCATGATCTCCGGCTCGACGATCACGCCCTGCTCGGCGACGGTGCACGCGGCTTCCATGATCGCGCGCACCTGCATGCCGTAGATCTTCGGCGACGTGATGCCGAGCCGGCAGCCGCGGTGGCCGAGCATCGGGTTGGCCTCGCGCAGCGAGTCGATCTTCGCCAGCTTCGCGTCCAGCGCGGCCTTGCGCCCCGGATTGATGCCGAGCGCGTCGAGCCGCGCGCGCTCCTCGAGCATCTCGCGGTACTCCTTCGGGTTCGCGAGGAACTCGTGCAGCGGCGGGTCGAGCAGCCGGACCGTCACCGGCAGGCCGTCCATGGCGCGGAAGATGCCGATGAAGTCGTCGCGCTGAAACGGCAGCAGCTTGTCGAGCGCTGCCTGCTGTGACAACGCATCGGAGGCCATGATCATGTCGCGCACGATCGGGATTCGCTCGGCGGCGAAGAACATGTGCTCGGTACGCACGAGTCCGATGCCCTCGGCGCCGAACTGCCGCGCCCGCTCCGCGTCCTCGGGCGTGTCGGCGTTGGCGCGCACCCCGAGCTTGCGATAACGGTCGGCCCAGGCGAGAAACTCCTGCGCGGCGGCGCTGACATCGGGCGACGTGCGCTCGACGGAGTCGAGAATCACCTCGCCGGTCTCGCCGTCGATGGCGATGATGTCCCCCTCGCGCACGACGCGCCCGCCGACCTCGAACACGCGGCGCTCCTCGTCGACGACGATATCGTTGGCGCCGACGATGCACGGCTTGCCCATGCCGACGGCGACCACCGCGGCGTGCGACGTCCGACCGCCGCGCGCAGTGACGATGCCCTCGGACGCGTACATGCCGGCGACGTCCTCCGGTGAGGTCTCGGGACGCACGAGAATCACCTGCTGTCCGTTGCGCGCCAGCTCGACGGCGCGATCGGCGTCGAACACGACCTGCCCCACCGCCCCGCCCGGCGCGGCGGGCAGCCCGCGCGCCAGCAGCCGTCCGCCCGCGAGCGCGCGCTGCTTGTCGCCTGGGTCGAGCAGCGGCACGAAGAGCTTGGCCAGATCGCGCGGGTTCACGCGCAGCAGCGCGGTGTGCTGGTCGACGACCGCTTCGTGCACGAGGTCGACCGCGACCTTCACGGCCGCCGCCGCCGAGCGCTTGCCGGCGCGCGTCTGCAGGAGGTAGAGCTTGCCCTCCTGGATCGTGAACTCGATGTCCTGCATGTCCTTGTAGTGGCGCTCGAGGCGGTCGGCGATGCCGAGCAGCTCGTCGTAGATCGTCGGCATGCGGCGCTTGAGGTCGTCGATGTGCTCGGGCGTGCGAATGCCGGCCACGACGTCCTCGCCCTGCGCATTGGCGAGGAACTCGGCGTAGAAGCGGCGCTCGCCCGTGCGCGGGTCGCGCGTGAAGCCCACGCCGGTGCCCGACGTCTCGCCGAGGTTGCCGAAGACCATCCCCATCACGGTGACGGCGGTGCCCCAGTCGGCCGGGATGCTGTTGATGCGGCGATACTCGACGGCCTTCTTGCCGTACCACGAATCGAACACCGCGCGCACGGCGAGCTCGAGCTGCTCGCGCGGGTCTTGGGGAAACGCCGCGTGCGTGCGGCTTGCGACGACGTCCTTGTAGACCTCCACGAGCTTGCGCAGATCGAGCGCCGGCACCTCGGGATCCGTCTTGACGCCCAGCCGCGCCTTGGTGGCGGTGAGATGCTCGTCGAACGCCTCGCGGCGGATTCCGAGTACCACGTCGCCGAACATCGTGATGAACCGCCGGTAGCAGTCCCACGCGAAGCGCTCGTTGCGCGTCCAGGCGGCGAGCCCTTCGACGGTCTCGTCGTTCAGACCGAGGTTGAGGACGGTCTCCATCATCCCGGGCATCGACACACGGGCGCCGGAGCGGACCGACACCAGCAGCGGACGGCGCGGATCGCCGAACGCCAGTCCCGCGTCGTGCTCGAGCTTTTCGAGCGCGGCGGTGACCTGTGGCCAGAGACCATCGGGCAAGGTGCGGCCGCCGCGGTTGTACGCCGCCCACGCCTGCGTCGTAATGGTGAAGCCGGGAGGAACCGGAATCCCGAGGTTGGTCATCTCGGCGAGCTCGCAGCCCTTGCCGCCGAGAAGGTTGCGCATGACCGAGGAGCCTTCCGCCTTGCCGGACCCGAACGAGTAGACGTACTTGATCGTCGCCATAGGGCGCTCTATCTCCGTCGATCGACGAGCGAAAAAGTCTTTCAAGTCTATTGGATACCGCGCATCACTGTCAACGTTTCGCCCGCCCCTCCGGCGTCGTTCTCCTCGCTGCTCCGACAAACGAAAAGGGCCACGGGTCGCAACCCGTGGCCCCTGTCATCGTCTCTTTGGCCACGGGCTACTCCTGCCCGTGGCGTCCCGCGATCGATTACGTCGCGGACGCTCCGGGCAGGCCCGGCAGCAGCAGGCCCAGAATCAGCCCGAGCGATACGAGTCGCGACGTGAGCGCCATAGACCGGGGAGTATAGACAGGCCGCGTGTGTGTCGTCAAGGCGCCTTCCCGAGCACGAGTCCCTCGACCGCCTGCAGGTGCTCGACCATCGCCGCTCGCGCGCCCGCTTCGTCGCGCGCGCGGATCGCTGCGAGCAAGCGCCGATGGTCGTCGTGCGAGCGCGTCGGACGGCCGGGCGTGTTCAACGACGCTTCCCGACTCTGTCGCAGCAGGTCCATCACCGCGTGCGCGATGCGCGTGATCGCGCGATTGTGCGCGGCCGCACCGATAGCGGCGTGGAACTCGGCGTCTTGCTCGAGCCCCGTGCGGCCGGCCGCCACCTCCTTGGCCTGCTCCTCGAGGATGCGCTCCATCTCCTGCAGCTCTTCGGGCGTCGCGCGGCGCGCGGCGAGGGCGGCCAGCGCCGGCTCGATCATCTGCCGCGCCTCGAACAGCTCGCCCAGCGCTTCCCGCTGCGAGACCATGACGAGCGCGAGCGGCTCGATCAGCGACTCGACGGACACCTCGCGGACGAAGGTGCCCTCACCCGGACGGATCTCGACGAGTCCGAGACTCTCGAGCGCGCGCAGCGCCTCGCGCACCGACGTGCGGCTCACCACGAACTTTTCCGCGAGATCACGCTCGGGCGGCAGCTGATCTCCGCTCTTGAGCCGCCCCTCGGCGATCATCGCCTTCACCTGGCGCACGATCTCCTGATAGATCCGCGTGGACTTGATGGGCGCGATGCTCATCGCGTCGTCCCCGCCCGCGCCCCGACGCCGTGCCTCCTCCGCCATGTCAGCTGTCCTCCCGCACCGCGGCGTCGGCCCGCGCGATCCCCTGACCGGCCGCGGTCATCGCGGTCTCACGCTTGCGCGGGTGCGCCGGACGTCGGCGGCACCCCGCGCAACCGCCGCCACCACGGGGTGACGACCGGCAGAATGAAGAAGAATATCGCGAGCGCCGTCAGCACGCCCGCGATCGGTCGGGACACGAAAATGGCGAGCGACCCTTGCGACATGATCAGGCTCTGGCGCAGGGCGTTCTCGGCGAGGTCGCCGAGCACCAGCGCCAGCACCAGCGGCGCGAGCGGGTAATCGAGCTTCTTGAACACGTATCCCACGACGCCGAAGATCAGCATGTACCAGATGTCGATCATGCGGCTGTTGACGGCGTACGAGCCGATCGCGCACACGACGACGATCAGCGGCGTGAGGACCGCGAACGGGATCCTCAGAATCGCAGCGAAGAACGGCACGAAGGCCAGCACCATCAGCACGCCGATGATGTTGCCGGTGTACATGCTCGCGATGAGACCCCAGACGAAGTCGGGCTTTTCCTTGAACAGCATCGGGCCGGGCTGCAGCCCCCAGATGATCAGCCCCCCGAGCATGACGGCCGCCGTCGGCGAGCCGGGAATGCCGAGCGTGATCATCGGCAGCATGGCGGCGACGCCGGCCGAGTGGGCCGCCGTCTCCGGCGCCACGACTCCCTCGAGCTCACCCTTGCCGAACCGCTCCGGATGCCGACTGAAGCGCTTGGCGAACGCATAGCTCATGAACGACGCCGGCGTCGCGCCGCCGGGCTTGAAGCCCATCCAGAAGCCGATGAATGCGCTGCGCACGAACGTGCGGGCGTAGCGCGGCAGGATCCGCCAGGTGTCGAGCACGACGCGCAGGTTCATGCCCGTGCGCGCGCCGCGGAACTGCAGTCCTTCCTCGACGGACAGCAAGATTTCGCCGATACCGAAGAGACCGATGACCGCCACGATGAAGTCGAACCCCTTCATGAGGTCGGTCACGCCGAAGGTCAGGCGCAGCTGCCCCGTCACGATATCCAGCCCGACCGACGCCATGATGAAACCGAGCACGATCGACGCCAGCGACTTGAGCGGATCGCCGCCTCCGAGGCCGACGAACGACGAGAACGTCAGCAGCTGGATCGCGAAGAACTCCGGTGGCCCAAACTTCAGCGCAATCTCCGCGAGCAGCGGCGCGAAGAACGTGATGAGCACGATCGAGAAGAAGGCGCCCACGAACGACGACGTGAAGGCGGCGGTGAGGGCCTGGCCGCCCTGGCCCTGACGGGCCAGCGGATAGCCGTCGAACGTCGTGGCCACCGACCACGGCTCGCCCGGAATGTTGAAGAGCACGGAGGTGATGGCGCCGCCGAAGAGCGCGCCCCAGTAGATCGACGTCAACAAGATTATGGCCGACGTCGGCGGCATGGTGAACGTCAGCGGCAGCAGAATCGCGACGCCGTTGGCACCGCCCAGTCCGGGCAGCACGCCGATGATGGTCCCCAGCGTGATGCCGATCACGGCCACGAAGAGGTTGAACGGCGTGATCGCGATCGAGAAGCCGAGGAAGAGGTTCTCGAGACCCATCAGAGGCCGAGCCAGTCCTCGAGCGGCCCCTTCGGCATCGGCACGATGAACCACTTCTCGAAGATCACGAACGTCACCACGGGGATGGCGACGGCGAGCACGACGACGGTGACCCAGCGGTGCCGCCCGACCCACCGCATGTACACCGCCAGATAGAGCGCGGCGGCCACGTACAGGCCGAGCGCCGGGAGCACCGTTCGATCACCGAGCTTGATCCCGCTCGTGAGGAGGATGAAGACCACGACCGGAATCAGGACCTTGCCGACCGGAATGAGCTGCGCGCGGGTGACGAACACGCGGTCCGCGTGCCGCCGCCACGCGCGCGTGAACACTGCCCCCGCGCACAGGAGCAGCACGAGCGCCAGCCAGAAAGGAAAGAACCCGCTCTTCGGGCCGTCCGTCGACCAGCCGACACCGAGGCGGAGGGCGTCGTAGAGCACGACGCCCGCCACCGCGATGAGAAACCCCGCCGTGACCAGGTCGGCGGCGCGCATTTACTTCTTCAGCAGACCGCCCTTCGCCATCAGATCCTTGTGCATCTGCTCCGCCTCCTCGACCCACTTGACGTATTCGCCGCCGGTCGCGAAGGCCGGCTTCAGCGCACCGTCGGAGAGATACTTCTTGAACTCCGGCGTCTCGTACACCTTCTTGAGGAAGTCGACGTACCAGGCGACCGCCTCTTTCGGCATGTCGGGCGCCCCGAAGATCCCGCGCAGCATCAGATACTGGATGTCGGTGCCGAGCGCTTCCTTGACGGTCGCGATGTCCTTCCAGTCCGGGTCGGGAATCCGTGCCGCGTCGAACACCGCGAGCGGCCGCACGCGGCCGGCCTTCCAGTGGCTCACGCACTCCGCGGGATTGTTGACGGTCGAGTCCACGTGCTTGCCGACGAGGTTCACGCACACCTCGCCGCCGCCCTTGAACGGCACGTACGTGAATTTCAGCCCGAGCGCCTGCTCGAGCTGGATCGTGATGATCTGATCCTCCTGCGCGGAGCCGGTGCCGCCCATCTTCATCTGGCCCGGCTTCTCCTTCACCGCCGCCACGTACTCTTTGGCGGTCTTGTACGGCGTGTCCGCGTTCACCCACAGGATGAACTGGTCGAGCGCCAGGCGCGCGACCGGCGTGAGGTCCTTCCACGAGAACGGCACGCCCGTGTGCAGTGGTGTGGTGAAGAGGTTGGAGAGCGTGATGATGATCGTATGGGCATCGCCCTTCTTGCCCTTCACGTGAAGGAATCCCTCGGCGCCGGCGCCGCCGGCCTTGTTCACGACGACGATAGGCCGCGGCGAGAGGCGATGCTTTTCCGCGAGGCCGTGGATGAGACGGGCCATCTGGTCGGCGCCGCCGCCGGTGCCGGCGGGCACGACGAACTCGATCGGCTTCGTCGGCTCCCACGCGAGCGCGGGGGATGCCAGGAGCAGTGCCATCAGGAAGGCGAGGAACGGTAGGCGCGCTGACATCCTCATCGGTGAGGTCCTCCCTCGCGAATGCCCGGGCCGGCTGAGCCGGCGGTCAGAGTGAACACCGCGCTGCGCCAGCACAATACACGACGGGCCGGACGCCATTGGCGCCCGGCCCCGCAGTGCATGACGGACCGGCTGAGTCCACCGACCCGGGACGGTTACTTCACATTCAACGCCGCCTGCGCGGCGTCCAGCTTGCGGAACGGGACGACGCCGGGAATCTCCCACTTCTCCCACTGCTCGTCCACCTTCTCCTGGAAGTACCCGAGGTCCTCTTCCGTGAAGTGGGCGAAGCGTCCCTGCTTGAGCAGGTATTCGCGCACCGGCTTGCGCGGCCGGCCATCGACGATGGCCTTGGTCTTCCCGTAGTACTTCACGACGCCATCCTCGACCTCGTAGAGCGGGAAGATGCCAGTCTCGATGGCGAGCTCGCCCAGCTCGTGGCTGAGCATCGGGTCGTAGTCCCAGCCCTTCGGGCACGGATCGAGCGAGTGGATGAACGTCGGGCCGCCAATCGTCAGCGCGCGGCGGACTTTGTTCATCATCTCGACCGCGTACGAGGCGCACACCGTGGCCACGTAGCGGCACTCGGGGTGACCGGCCGCCATCAGACCGGCGACGTTCTTCTTCCAGCGCTTGTGGATCAGCCGGTGCACCTTGCCGGGCGGGCTGAACGTGGTGTGGGCACCGTACGGCGTCAGCCCCGAGAGCTGGATGTCGGTGTTCGCGTACGACTCGTTGTCGTAGAGCAGGATCAACGAGTTGTACTCCTTGTGCGTCAGGGTCGCGGAGATCGCGCCCAGCCCCATGTCGGCGCCGCCGCCGTCGCCGCAGAACGCGATGACGTTGATGGGCTCGGCCTTCATCTTGCCTTTCCGCATCAACGCCTTCAGGCCGGCCGCGGTTCCGAGCGCCGCCGAGCCCGACGAGCCGAGCTGCGTGTGCATCCACGGCACCACCCAGGGCGTCGTGTAATACGTCGTGTTCGCGACGTACATGCACCCGGTGGAGCCGAGCACGATCGTGCGCGGGCCGGCCGCCTTCACCATCAGCTTCATGACGAGCGCGGACTCGCAGCCCTGACATGTGCGGTGCCCGGAGGTGAAGTACTCCTCGAGGGTGACCTTCTTGATCCCCCGAAACGGCTCGAGGACCTGGGTCGCGTTGCCGAACGTGGTCTCAGCCATGGCCGTCGTCTCCTTATTCCCGCACGCCGAGCCAGTGCGTCTTGGCGTCGGCCTTGCCCGACTTCGCGGCCGCATAGCACATGTCCACCGCTTTGTTGACATCTTCCAGGGTGACCTCGCGGCCGCCGAGGCCGCAGATGAAGCTCAGCAGCGGCGGACGCTTCTCGGCGTTGTACAGCGCGGCGCGGATCTCGTTGGCCACGACGCCGGAGTGGAAGGGTGAGCCGAACGAGTAATCGCGGTCGATGACGCCGATGGCCTTGGCCCCCGAGAGCGCCGTGACCAGCCGCTCGGACGGGAACGGACGGAACCAGCGCAGCCGCACCAGACCCACTTTCTTGCCCTTGGCGCGCATCTCGCGGATGGCCACCTTGATCGGCAGCGAGATCGTGCCCATGCCGACCAGGATGATCTCGGCGTCGTCCGCCATGTATTCCTCGAACCACGGGTTCTCGGGTCCGCGCCCGAAGACGCGCCGGAAATCCGCGTACGCCTCCTCGATGACGCCCACAGCGCGCTTCATCGCCTCGTCGTTCTGGCGGCGGATCTCGATGACCCAGTCCTCGTTCGCCTGCGGCGCGACCGTGATCGGGTTGTCGGGATGCAGCAAGAGGTCGCCGCGGTCATAGCGCGGCAGGTACCGATCCACCTTTTCCTTCGGCGGCACCATCGTGATCGCCTGCGAGTGGGTGAGGAACGCGCCATCGGCCGAGATCGCCAGCGGCAGGAAGACCCGGCGGTCTTCGGCCACGCGGTAGGCGATCAGCGTGGTGTCCAGCGCCTCCTGCGAGGTGTCGATCCAGCAGAGCAGCCAGCCGAGGTCGCGCACGACGAGCGCGTCGTTATGCTCGACGCCGAACGCGCCGGGATCGTCGAGCGCCCGGTTGCCGACGAGACAGACCATCGGCACGCGCAGGGGCGGCGTCACCACCAGGCACTCCATCGCGTACATCCAGCCCACTCCAGAAGAGCCGCAGAACACGCGGGCGCCGACGGTGGAGGCGTGCTTCACGATCTCGAACTGGCTGTGCTCGCCCTCGGCCACGATGTACTCGGCCACCAGCTGGCCGTTGGCGATCTTCTTCGCG
>Ga0114129_10015806_pt1 | contig 10731 bp, 11 predicted proteins | sample RhiMetdeltSRZDD1_FD_80071 | JGI IMG/M metagenome (GOLD analysis project Ga0114129, IMG submission 80071) | Populus rhizosphere microbial communities from Tennessee, USA - Rhizosphere MetaG P. deltoides SRZDD1 (version 2) (version 2) | ecosystem: Host-associated > Plants > Roots > Rhizosphere >... | reverse complement strand
TACATGGTCCGCTAAATGTTTGTAAAACGAAGGAGCGTCGGTTATTATATTTATTGATGATATTTCTGATGGTTGTTGTAAAAATGAAATTGCCGAAAATGCAGCCTGCAAATGATTTTGAAAACGATTGCCAAACGTACAATACAATATATGCATATCTTAAATGAAAAGGTTTTTAGTAATACCGCGTAATAAACGAATAAATATTGGTGATATTTTCTTTTTGAATGGCTGCCAGTAAATCGTGTTTGTTAATATTTTTCATCCGGTGCTTTTGCAGCAGGTGCCAGGCTTTATCGGCCAGCAACCGGTATTTTTTATCGGTAGACTGTACCTGTTGCAATTGCCGGCCGATGGCTTCGTACAATTCAGGAATACCTTTTTTTTGCGAAGCTACTGTTTTAATAACCGGAATATCCACGGCGGTAGCATGAAAAGCCGGTTGCAACATCAGCTTCAGGTTGCGGTAAAAGGTATCGGCATCGGGGCGGTCGGCCTTGTTCACTACAAAAATATCGGCTATTTCCATCAGTCCGGCTTTCATGGTTTGTACTTCATCGCCGGCCTCGGGTACCAGTACCACCACGGTAACATCGGCCAATGCGGCAATTTCCACTTCGCTTTGTCCTACACCAACCGTTTCTACCAGAATATAATCAAACGGAGCAGCTTTCAGCACTTCGGTTAACTCGATAATTTTCGGGTGAAGTCCGCCGAGTGAACCCCTCGTAGCGAGCGAGCGGATGAACACATTCGGGTGATTGTACCATTCACTCATTCTTATGCGATCGCCCAGCAGGGCGCCCATGTTAAAAGGCGAGGAGGGATCAACACATAGTACCGCTACTTTTTTTTGCGCCTGCACCAGTTCGCCAATAAGGGCATCGGTTAAGGTGCTTTTGCCTGCACCTGGCGGGCCGGTAATACCAATGATTTGTGCAGTGCCTGTAACAGGCAAACCGGCGAGGAACTGTTCATAACCGGGCGCTTCGTTTTCAACCAGTGAAATACACCGCGAAACCGCTTTGGGCAAGCCTTGTTGAACCTGTTCCATTAACTGTGGCCAGTTTACCGGCGCTTTGGTATGCATGTTATAATTTAATTCTATTTGTTGCTTCCTGTTTTCCACGCGCTGAAGTGCGGGGCGATACTGAAGCACTATTACAATGCGCTGAAGCCCTGCAGCAATACACAAAAGTAGTGTGGCAAAACCAAACCACCTGCCTACTGCCTGGTATCTAAATACTGCGCCACCCCTTTTTCGCACCAGGTTAGTTTACTATCCAGCGCCTGTTTCACAATTTCATCGTTGCGCAATATGCTGGTGCGGTCGTACTCTTTATGGTAAAGATGATATACAATGCCCTGCAATTTAAAGTACACCCTGTTTATACCTTTATTGTATAACCGAATTACCAGCTCGGTATCTTCGCGGCCCCAGCCGGTGATCTGCTCATTATAACCATTAACGGCCAGCAGATCTTTTTTCCAGAACGACATATTACAACCGCGCAGATTGTACAACCCTTTTTCTTTTTTAAATACTTCTATCAGCCGGGCAACAACAGGCGCATGCAATGCATTTAACTTATTGCGTACCCCCTTTTGAAATATTGATACCTGCAGCTGTTTGTTTTGAAATATAGTTCGCGACAGGTTTTCATCGAGCAACACGCGGCTGCCGCCAATAAAACTACCGGGCCTTGCAGCCTGCACATGATCTTTTACAAAAGACGGATTAAGAATGAGGTCGCCATCAATTTGTATCACGTATTCACCCGCAGCTGCGGCAATAGCTTTGTTGCGTATTTGACCAAGTTTAAAACCTTCGTCGGGTTGCCATATGTGGCGTAAGGGTACAGGAAAATTGCCTTGCAAACTTTCTATCAGCTTTTTGGTTGGCTCCTTTGAACCATCATCGGCAATAATTACTTCATCTGGCAATAAGGTTTGCTGCTTTACACTTTGTAATGTAAGCTCCAGCGCTTCGGGCCAGTTATAGGTGGCAATCAATAATGTACTGGTTGGTTTACTGCTCACGTTACCTGGTTTGATTATTTAATTCCCACAATTTGGTATACTTCATAAAAGTGCCATAGGCGTGAAAAACCGCTACAATAAAACCATGGCCGCCATCTAAAAAACCGCCTTTTATTATATAAGCCTGTACAAATGTGGCCAGCGGACCAAACAGTATTTTAAACCACGAGGCTTTTTTTCCTTTCCGGTAATTTAATTCGGCGCCCAGGTTCGTATATTTATTGGCTTTAGTTACGTGCTCCTGTATGGTAAAGTAGGTATAATGTAACAGATGCCCTTTTAGCCGTTTCTTTGGCAGGTCATCGGGCACCAGCAGCGTTTCATGCACCAGTTCTTCATTCCATTGCACAGTGGCTTTGGGAAATAACCTGATCTTATAATCAGGATATTCATGTCCATGGTACAAAAATTTTCCATAATAATAATTCAAACGGGTAAAGTCGTATAAGCCGTTTAATCCCTGGTTTTTGGCTGCAAGTATTTCTTTTTTTAATGCATCATCCAGCGCTTCATCGGCATCGAGCGATAAAATATAATCGTGTTTTGCCAGCTGTATACCCACATTCTTTTGCAGACCAAAACCCAGCCAGGTTTGTTGCTTTACAATAGCGCCTTCCTGTTTACAAATGGCAAGCGTATCGTCGGTTGAAAAAGAATCTACAACAATAATTTCATCGGCCACTGATTTCAGCGAAGCAAGGCATCGTTGAATATTTCTTGCTTCGTTATGGGTAATGATTACAGCCGTAATCGAATTCATTGGATCTTTTTTATTGTGGTAGATGGTAAACCTGTTTTGTTTATCGTAATATTTTGTAATTCTTATAGTCGAACAGGCGTTTGCCGGTTATCTTTTCAATAAAATACAACAGGCGCTCTTTGAATGAAAAGCGTTTTTTGCTTATGTCAAGCTCAATTTTCCAGTTTTGATTTTTGATCCTTTCCTGCATAACGGCGGGATGCGTTCCGGTGAATTTTACCAGCGAGTCGTATTCGTTGTTAAAATCCCAGAAATCGGAAGCTGTTAAAAATTGTTCCCATTCTTCATCAGTACGCCAGAATTTGCCAATGTTCTTTGCTTTCTGGTGCATCTGTTTGGGACTTTTTACCCAGCCATAGTGATAAATATGTGCATCGATGAGCTTTACAAACAATTTCCGGCCGTCTTTGCGAAAGCCTTGCGCATCTTTATATGAGTGAATATTTTTATCGTTGCGTATTATGCGAATTTCGCGGTTGTACCAGCGGCGGCTGTCGCCCACATAATTGTAGGTCCCGTAAAAATGGGTATACCTGAATAACAGTCCTTCTACTTCTTTCTGATCATTGTATTTTTTGGCTGCTTCCAGTATTACCGGGTGGTATTTTTCGTGCACTACTTCATCGGCCTGAATATAAAATGCCCAGTCGGCATCGGGCGATATATGCTGAAAAGCCTTATCTGTTTCAATAGCCAGCACTTCACCGCCTTGTCGCAGCGCGGGGTCCCAAACAGAGTGAACGATTCGTATTTTATCAGATGCAATGGATTGAATAAGCGACAGAGTGTCATCTTCACTATCGCCTATGCTCACTATCATTTCATCTACAAGGGGCAAAACGCTCCTGATGGCTTCGGTTACAGGATAATCATTTTTAACTGCATTTTTTATAATAATAAATCCGGAAATTTTCATAACTTTTTTTAATGGGCTGTGTTAAAAAAGATGGCCTGTTAATGATGCAAAAGTAACTGAATGTGGAATAATTTTTATAGGTTTATTACATTGAGCCAGATTACATTTCGTGTATTTCATATGACTAATTTTATTCCGATATTCCCCCTGAGCATTGTAGTTTTTCCCGGTGAAAAAGTACACCTGCATATTTTTGAGCCCCGGTACAAGCAACTGGTAAATGAATGTTTCGAAAGTAAAAAAACGTTTGGCATACCTGCTGTTGTAAACAACCGGTTGCAGGAAATGGGCACGTTGGTGCAGGTATCGGATATTGTGCAAACATACGAGAACGGTGAAATGGATATCAAAACAGAAGGCTTGCGTATTTTCAGGATCCTGGAAGTAATAAAGCAGGTGCCTGATAAATTATACAGCGGCGCCATTGTTAATTACCCCGAAAACGACGATGCCGGAAACCGCGAGCTGATGCAAAAAGTGGTAATGGGTGTAAAACAATTGCATCGCCTGCTGAATATTAGTAAAGATTTTAAAAAACCCGAAGAAAAGCTGCAGGCTTATGATGTGGCCCATCATGCCGGATTGTCGCTCGAGGAGGAGTATGAAGTGCTTGGGTTGATGAAAGAATTACAGCGTCAGGAATACATGAAACGTCATTTGCAAAAAGTATTGCCCATGTTGCTCGAAATGGAGCAGTTGAAAGAAAAAGTGAAACTGAACGGGCATTTCAGGAATTTATCGGCGTTCGACTTCGACCTTGATTTATAGCTACTGATGCCTTCCGCCTGCGGCGGAAATTTTTTTGCCACGGCCAGTCTCGACTTGTCGGGAGATACCACGGAGGCCTTCCCTCTCAATTGTTTTTGGCAGATCAAAAAAAATCACATTTCTTCAACCGTTTTTTCACTGGAACCGAAAAATAATTTTTCAAATTGGGTACAACAACGCTTTGCTTTGATTTTGGCAATACCCGCTTAAAATGCGCTGTTTTTGACAAAAGGGCACTACAACAGGTGCTGGTGCTCGAGAACGACAGCGACGATACCATTCAGCATTTGATCAAAACATATAAGCCGTCAAAATCAATTCTTTCGTCTGTTGTGAACCATAATCCTGCCATGGAACAGTTGCTGGCTGAGGCTACCCGTTTTCATAAGCTGAGCCACCAGTCGAAAATTCCCCTCACCACACCGGTAGGTAAACCGCAGGATATTGGAGCCGACCGGCTGGCGTTGATGGTGGCCGCAGTTGATCTTTTTCCACAGAAAAACAACCTTGTAATTGGGTTGGGAAGCGCCATTACCTACAATTTCGTGAATAAATACCACGAGTTTTTGGGAGGCGGCATCTCGCCCGGTATGGAAATGCGGTTTAAATCGCTGCACATGTTTACGGCCAAATTGCCATTGGTTGAAAAAGACTGGAACCTGCCCCTGATTGGCTACGATACACGTACCAACATACTCAGCGGAGTTATCCTTGGAATGGCCAAAGAAATCGACGGAATGATCAATGCGTTCGACGAAAAGTATGGGAACTTTAACGTAGTCTTAACCGGGGGCGATGCACCCTATTTTGTCTATCATTTGAAAAACAAGATATTTGCAGACCCTAACTTAATCTTCAAAGGCCTTTATGCTATTAGTGAGCACAACAATGTATAAGAGAATCAGGCTGTTAGTTCTTTTTGGTTCTAGCTTTATGGTTCAAACTCAGGCCCAAAACCTGAACTCTGCTTATTCGCGGTACGGACTTGGCGACATCGTTCCGAGCCAGAATATATTAACCCGCGGCATGGGGGGCGTAGGGGCTGCCTACTATGACTATTCTACCGTAAATTTTTTAAATCCGGCTTCATATGCCCGCTTACAGGCAACTACGCTTGATATTGGTATTGAGCTGGATACCCGTTCCATAAAATCAACGAATCCGCCCAAAAAGTTTTCGGCGTACAGTCCGATGATCTCTTATGTGCAGTTGGGCTTACCCCTAAAAAAGAGTGGCGGATGGGGCATGAATGTGGGTTTGCGCCCGATAACCCGCATCAATTATAAAATTGAACAAAACGAAAGGCATGTTGATATCGACAGTATACATACCCTTTACGAAGGCAGCGGCGGCGCTTACGAGGCTTATATTGGAACCGGTTTTACGGTGCTGAAAAATCTTTCAGTTGGTGTGAATGTTGGCTATCTGTTTGGTTCGAAAGATTATAGCTCGAAACGCAGTTTTGTAAATGATTCGGTTTTTTATTACCCATCGAATTATGAAACAAAAGCCCACTATGGCGGGTTATTGCTGAATGCAGGTATTCAATATACGGCCAAACTGAATAAAAGCACCTGGCTGCGGTTTGGCGCCTATGGCAATCTCGAAAGCAGTTTGCATGCTAACCGCGATTACCTGAATGAAACTTTTACCTATGGTTCATCGGGAAGCACCAGCACCATCGATACCATTAAATATGTTGAAGATGCACCCGGTAAAGTAAAATACCCTGCTTCGTTTGGAGCTGGTATTATTTACGACAAATTGGGTAAATGGATGATAGGTGTGGATTATTCAACCCAAAAATGGTCGCAGTACCGGTTTTTTGATGAAACCGATGAAGTACGCGATAGCTGGACCTTGCATTTGGGCACTCAGTTGTTGCCAAAAGGAGGCAAAAATTACTGGAGCAATGTGGGTTTCCGTACAGGCGTTTCGTACGGTACAGATTATATTAGTGTAGATCAGGACCTGAAAAAATGGAGTGTTTCTGTAGGCGCCGGATTACCTATGCGTAAGCCTGCCTATTCAAATCAGTTTTCGGTTATTAATACAACGTTCGAATTCGGACAACGTGGTGATAAGAACAGTCTCGTTCGCGAAAGCTTTTTCCAGATTGCAGTAGGATTATCTTTAAGCGATATCTGGTTTGTGAAACGTAAGTATGATTAACATATGCGTAAAAGTAAATCATCATATTATTTTTTTATGGCAGCTCTTGTAATGAGCTGCTTTTTTGTTATCAGTTCCTGTGAAAATGACCCGGAAGTGGTAAACAGCATGTTTAAAAAGAAAATAGCTATTGAAGAAGCCAAAATGGTTGAGAGCTATCTGAGCCAGAGCGGCAAAGTAAAAGCAAAACTCACCTCGCCCTATATGTTGCGGTATCAGGCCGATTCACCTTATATTGAGTTTCCGCGTACCCTGCATGTTGATTTTTACGACGATTCGACTAAAATAGAAAGTACCGTAGATGCCCGTTATGCCAAATACGTTGAATTTGATCATAAAGTATTGTTGCGCGATAGTGTGGTGGTGAAAAGTTTGAAAAATGGCGATACACTGCGTACCCAGGAACTTTGGTGGGACCAGGACAAACAGGAATTTTATACCAGCAAGCCGGCCGATATTTATCAGCGCGATAAAATTATTAATGCGAAAGACGGATTACGCGCTTCGCAGAATTTAACCTCGTATACATTTTTCAAAGCCTCTGGTCCGGTGCTGGTGCCCAGTAACGGAATGCCGCAGTAGCCTTGAAGCAGGAAGTATGATTTCGGAAGTCAGAAGTCTGATGCCTGAGGTATGAAGTAAGATATATCAAAGAAAAAAGCTTCTTCTCACTTCATTTGAGGTTTGAGATCAGAAAACTGAAGTCTGATATAAGAGTATAAAATAAAGCGTATGACATATAAAGGGAATGATAATAAAGTAGGCGTAATCAACCCTGAACCTCTTCTGACTTCCGACCTCCTGCTTCCGACTTCGGTTCTCCTTCCGACTTCATTCACCCCTTAAGCAAAAAGCCGGTATTTTGCACAAAATAAACATATCATACTATGGAATACAGAAGACTTGGACGATCGGGATTGCAATTAAGCGTGCTGTCGTTCGGCAGCTGGGTAACGTTTCATAAACAGATCGATGACAGCATAGCCGATGAACTGATGGGGGTGGCTTACGACAGCGGCATTAACTTTTTTGATAATGCCGAAGTGTATGCACTGGGCGAAAGCGAAAAAATGATGGGGCGTGTGTTAAAGAAAAAAAACTGGGACCGCACTTCGTACGTTATTTCATCGAAAGTATATTTTGGCTGGCGTGGAAAAAATAACAAGCCGAATCAAAAAGGCTTAAGCCGGAAACATATTGTAGAAGCCTGCCACGAAGCACTGCAACGCCTGCAGCAAGATTACCTTGATTTGTATTTCTGTCATCGTCCTGATACTACCGTTCCTATTGAAGAAGTTGTTTGGACCATGCATAACCTGATTCAGCAGGGTAAGATCTTATATTGGGGTACCAGCATGTGGAGTGGTGCTGAAATTATGGAAGCGCATCGCGTAGCGCAACAGTACTCGTTGATTGGCCCCACTATGGAACAGCCGCAGTACAATATGTTCGAACGCTTTAAAATGGAAATGGATTATTTACCCGTATTTCAGAACGTAGGGTTGGGTACTACCATCTGGAGCCCGCTGGCGGCTGGTTTTTTAACCGGTAAGTACAATGAAGGAATACCCGAAGGTTCGCGGTTGTCGATAACAGGTTTCGACTGGCTGAAAGAAAGATGGCTGCAGGATGAAAAACTGAAAAAGGTAAAACAGCTGAGCGAGCTTGCTAAACAGTTGGGTGTATCATTAGCAACTTTAGCCATTGCATGGACGATCAGTAACCCCAATGTAACAAGCACCATTTTGGGCGCTACCAAAAAAGAACAACTGCAGGAAAACCTGAAAGCATTAGATACCCTGGCAGTATTAAAACCCGAAGTGATTGAAAAGATCGAAGGCATTTTACAGAATAAGCCTGTGGTGGATTTGAATTGAGAAAGGCGATTGTAGTTTATGATGTGGAGTTTGTGATTTGGTTTTTGGGAATTGTGATTTGGGGTTTGTGTTTTGTGATTTTGTGTTTATAGTTTTGATATATGTCATTTGAACATTTTTAAAAACCCGCGCTGTTTCAGGCGGGTTTTTTATTGTTTGAGTGAGTTCGATGGCAGAACGTTAATTGTTTTGTTTACAATTTCATCTATGCATGCAAATAGAAAATAATTGATATGAAAACCAGTTGCTGATGAATGATATTTTTATACCGAACGTTACTGGTTGTAATAAATGAGCTTATAAGTTTGTTTGAGCTGACTTTGTTAATGAACCGGATTGAATAACCGTTAATAAAAAATAATATCACGTGTTTATACAAGCTGGTAAATTCTGAAACTAACGGTGACATGTACGTATGATAGCTCCTTAGTAATAATGCTATTGCATCATATACTCCAGTTAGATATCTTTGGCATCAACAAGGAAGTAATTAGCAACACATCGCTTCCGGGAAACAAATCGTTTACTATGATAACTGAAACCAACCGGACTTTGTATGTAGATCGATCCTGTAATCAGTTCATAGTTCCCGCCCTCATTGTAAACGCCCCTGTTTTAGTTTGGCCATGGTATAAAAATATTCTTTAAGCAGATATTTCCTGTTTAGGTTAAAATATTGCTTTCAAAAGTTTCTAATAGGGGTTAAATAGTGCATAGGGCAAAAAGGCCGCCTTTTTTCAAGGGCGGCAATTTTTTTTATAGGAATGTCTGGAAGGCTGGTTAATTGTTCCATGTCTGTTGACTGTAACGGGTCAAAAAAAATGCTGACCGTTTGGTGGTAGTGAGGCGCATGTTTACGTATGTATATTGTAGTTAAATGGATAAATAGCAAACAGAAAGAGGCGGAATATGGTATGGATTGTAATACGAATGAAGTTTTATTTTTTACCGCGGAAACAGAAAACCGGCTTAGAGAAGCCGGTTTATACCCTGATATTATGTAATGAAAACTAAGTGACGAAGTGTTTTGATAAACTTTAATCTGCCGCAACGCTCGTTGTTTAAAAGCAGATTAAGTTTTTACTGCCCAAAGATATAGCTGCGGACAATTATTGCGTATTTTTTTTAATGGGTACCGGATTTTTACTATACGCACCAATGAAACGTGTTTTGTGAACGTTTATTATGTTTTATGTGCAACAAAAAAGTAATTAACCGGTAAATAACAAAAAAGTTTTTCGCTCCAGGGTTGTTCCGCAATCTGAACTGCTAAACTTTTTCAGCATTTAATAATTCCTGCATGAATAATTGACTATCAGCGCAAAAGGCGCCGGTTACATAAAAAAATCATCAGCACCATTTTTTCAGTAATACTGCCTGTGCAAATCATTAATGGCAACGGCGTTTGCATGTTGCAGTCCTAAAAGTTATTTAAACGTTTGTTTAATTTAAACGTTTGTTTAACTTTGCTGTTCCAAAAGAATAAGATTTTATGTCACTCACAGATAAAGTAGATAAACGGGCGCACATATTGGCTGTAGCAGAACAACTGTTTGCCGATAAAGGATTTGATGGCACTTCTGTGCGGGATATTGCACAACTCGCAAACGTTAATCTTGCCATGATCTCGTATTATTTCGGATCAAAAGAAAAATTACTCGAGGCGTTGGTTGAAGAGCGGGCAGGATATACGCTGGGTATTCTGGAAGAATTGAATAAAGATCAAAACCTTGCCCCATGGGATAAAATTGAGCGCATGGCAGAGTATTATGTAGATAAGGTATTGAGCAACCATCGCTTTCATTGCATCATGACGCAGCAATATTATAATGCACGTTCTACTGAAATTAAAGAGTTGTTTACGAACATCAAGCTGCGCAATCTTGAACAAATTAAAAAGGTAATTGCCGACGGACAACGGAAAAACCTGTTCAGGAAAGTAGATATTGAATTAACCATCGCAAGCATAATGGGAACAATTACCCATGCAACCAACGGACGTTCATTTTATTGCCGGTTAATGAAAATAGATGAAACAGACGATGCTGCCTTTCGGAAAAAGATGAGTCCCCGTTTGAAAACACATTTGAAACAATTGTTACGGGCGCATCTTGACATTAAAAATGAAGAATAACATTTAATTATTGAGCATGAATATGACAAAGAAAATAGTGGCAGTATTAGCCTTATCACTGACC
>Ga0114129_10015805_pt1 | contig 10731 bp, 13 predicted proteins | sample RhiMetdeltSRZDD1_FD_80071 | JGI IMG/M metagenome (GOLD analysis project Ga0114129, IMG submission 80071) | Populus rhizosphere microbial communities from Tennessee, USA - Rhizosphere MetaG P. deltoides SRZDD1 (version 2) (version 2) | ecosystem: Host-associated > Plants > Roots > Rhizosphere >... | reverse complement strand
CCGCCTTGAGCTCCTGCGGCACCGGGTACACCGCCTGGGTGATGCCGATCGCCGGGGCCGATTTCCTCTCCATGTTGATCGTGACCGGCTGCTTGAGCATTTCCTGGGTGAGCTTCAGGATTTCCTGGGGCATGGTCGCGCTGAAGAAGAGCGTCTGCCGCTTGGCGGGAATGTGCCGGAGCACCCGGCGGATATCGGGAAGAAAGCCCATATCGAGCATCCGGTCGGCTTCATCGAGCACGAGGTATTCGAGACCGCCCAGCTTGGCATAGGGCTGCCGGAAGTGGTCCAGCAGCCTGCCGGGCGTCGCGATCATCACGTCGACACCGCTGCGGAAGGCGTGCTCCTGCGGACCCATCCCGACTCCGCCGAAGACCGACGCGGCGCTGATCGGGGTGTGGACCGCGAGATCGTTCAGGTCTTCGAGGATCTGCGCCGCCAGCTCGCGGGTTGGGGTGAGCACCAGGGCCCTGGTGGTGCCGCGCGGTCGGTCGATCAGCTTGTGCAGGATCGGCAGCAGAAAGGCGGCGGTCTTGCCGCTACCCGTCATCGCGCAGGCAAGTACGTCGTGTCCGGCCATCGCGGGCGGAATGGCGTCGGCCTGAATCGGAGTCGGCCGGGTAAAGCCCAGCTCCTTGATGCCTTTGTGCAGACTGGGATGCAGCTTCAGGGTACTGAATGGCAAGCGGAGACCTTCCAGGGAGAGTACCTGCGTAACGAACGAGTTCCACTAAGCTGAGAAAGATAGCCCACTGGACGACGGGTACGGCAGAAACGCGGATGTCGTGTTAGGGCGGATTACGACTCACCGCTTACCTCTCACGTCACTTCCTGCCCCAGGTGCATCCGCCGCGACACCGCATCGAAACCCGCCGCTTCGTCGGGACGGGGTGCGAGAAGGGAAACCAGGATACCCGCGGCAAACGAGAGTGGCATGGTGACCAGCGCTGGATTCCGCAGCGGGAACCAGGCGTCCGGGTGCTTCAGAACGTCGATTTGCAACGTGGGCGAAAAATAAATGAGGGCGAGCGTGCTCGCGGTCCCGAGCAGCATGCTGGTCACCGCACCGGCGGTGGTGTAGCGCCGCCAGAAGATCGAGAGCACCAGGGCCGGAAAGTTGGCGCTCGCGGCGATGGCAAAGGCCAGTCCGACCATGAATGCCACATTCTGGCCCTTGAAGGTGATCCCGAGCGCCACGCCCAGAATACCGAGTCCCACCGTGGCCACCCGCGCCACCCGGAGCTGCTCCGCCGCACCCGCTTTCTCACGCCGGACCACTCCGACCCAGAGATCGTGTGAGAGCGCTGCCGCACCCGACAGAGTGAGTCCCGCCACGACCGCGAGAATCGTCGCGAAGGCCACCGCCGCGATGAAGCCCAGAAACGGCGTCCCCCCCAGGAATTCGGCGAGGAGCGGTGCGGCCATGTTCCCGCCCGGCTCGACCCCACGGATGGCCGCGGGACCGACCAGCACCATCGCTCCGAAACCGATGATGAACGTCATCAGGTAAAACGAGCCGATCAGGCCGGTGGCGTAGAAGACCGAGGTGCGAGCGGCTTTCGCGTCGGGGACGGTATAAAACCGCATGAGGATGTGGGGCAGGCCGGCGGTGCCGAACATGAGTGCCATGCCCAGCGATACGGCGTCGAGCGGCTTGGACACCAGTCGTCCCGGCGAGAGCACCGCATCGCCGTATTTCTCCGCCGCCGCCGAAAACAGCGCGGTGGGACTCCAGCCGAACCGGGACAGGACCAGGAGGGCCAGTGCCGCCGCGCCACCCAGCAGCAGCACCGCCTTGACGATCTGGACCCAGGTAGTGGCGAGCATGCCGCCGAAGAGCACATACGCGATCATCGCCACCCCGACGATCACGATGGCGGTCTCGTACGGGATCCCGAACATCAGGCGGATCAGCCCGCCGGCGCCCACCATCTGCGCGATGAGATAGAAGGAGACCGTGGCGAGCGTGCCGATCGCCGCGGCGATGCGCACCGGCGTCTGCCGCAGCCGCACCGCGACGACGTCGGCAAAGGTGTACCGGCCCAGATTGCGCAGCGGCTCGGCGATCAGGAACAGGACCACCGGCCAGCCGACGAGCCACCCGGTCGAGTAGATCAGGCCGTCGAATCCGGTCGTCGAGACCAGCCCGGCGATTCCGAGAAAGGACGCCGCGCTCATGTAATCGCCCGCGAGCGCCACCCCATTCTGGGCCGGGCTGATTGATCGCCCCGCGGCGTAGAAGTGCTCGGTGGTGCGGGTCCGGCGAGCCGCCCAGTAGGTGATGCCGAGCGTGGTGACGATAAACAGGAAAAAGAATCCCATCGCGACGGTGTTGGGCGCACCGATGCGCGACGCGGTCTGGAGCGCCGCGAGGAGACTACTCACGCAGGCGCCCGAGCTCGGCGTCGTAATGAGTATTGGCCCAGCGCACGTAGACCCAGGTAAGAATCCACGAGGCGACGATCACCAGCGCCCCCAGCAGAATTCCGAGCGACAGCCCGGGGGCGATCCGGCGCGCCAGAACCGGCTTGGCGTAGGCGATGAGAAGAATGAATCCGAAGTACAGCGTGATCATCGTGGCGGTGAGAACGATGGCGACCCGCCACCGCCGGGCGGCAACGATGGCGAGCCGGCCTTCGAATGAATCGATCACGATTCCTCGAGCGTGACGTTGGCGGCACCGGTGGCGTCATAGTGAACCTGCACCTGCCACGGCCGGCAGCAGACCGGACAGTCCTCGACGTACTCCTGTGCCTCGCCACTCCCGGCGTCCAGCTCGAGCGTGACCGGCTCCCCGCAATAGGGGCAGGTTACGTCGGCTTGGGTCTGGAGCAGCGCTTCGTCGTCGAGCTCGGAATCGAGGTCGGGATCAGTCGGATCGTTGTAGTCATCGCGCATGGGGAATGCTCACTCCGTCGCGAACGAGTGCTACCGGTGTCTTGAGATCCAGTCGGCCGCCGGTCAGGACCCGGGCATACCATCCTCGCCGGCCGACCAGCGCCCGGACGAACGCAGGTCCCCGCTCCGGACCGATGTAGGGCAGCGAATACAGCTCGGTGCAGGGAACGCATGCCTTGGTGACCTCGATCTCGACGTCGCCCAGGCGCAGCCGCACCCCGGGGGCCAGCGCCGACTCCGGAATGCCTCCGAGCGTGAGGTTTTCGCCGACGTCGCCCGGAGCGACCGGCCATCCTTCGGCGCCGAGCCTGTCGAGCAGGTCCCCCGTCATGAGCAGCAGCGCCTGATCGCGGTCGCCGGCGAGCTCCTCGCTCCGATAGCGATTGTAATCGCCCTCCGCCCCGGCGGGAGTGACCACGAGCTCGGGCACCGCGCTCTTGGGCAGCCCGAATTCGCCCGGCGTCTCGGGCTTGATGCTGAGTCGGAGCAGGCTGCCAATCATGAATCGGTCCCTGTCACAGTTAGCAGTTAGCAGTTAGCGGTTAGCGGTTAGCGGTTAGCGGGTGCCTTGCTGGCTCGCCGCTGAACCCGTTCGATCTCGGCCAGCACGTCCTCCGGCCGGGTCTCCCGCTCCAGCTCCGCGAGCTCATGATCCTGATCGGAGTCGATCCCGAGCTTGCGGTGGATCGCATCGAGCATGCTGAGTGCCCGGGTGAGCTCGTGCTCGGTCAGCAGGCCGATGTGCAGGTCGAGCTCGGCGCGCCGCTCGCTTTCGGCGGCCAGCCGGTTCTGACTGATGAGCACGAACGCCGAGAGAAAGATCGCCTCGAGCGAGACGATCATGGTCAGCAGGCCATAGGGAAAGGGATCGAAGGGCGCGATTCCGACTCGCCCGGTGTTGAGGAGCACCCAGGCGGTGAACCACACGACGTGGAGGTAGATGAACGACATCCGGCCCGAGAACGACGTGATCCCGTCCGCGATCCGGTCCTGGAGCCCGCGGTCGTCCGAGACCTTCTGCCTGAGGGCGATGATCGTCTTGATGTTCCGCTCGATCACCTGCGCCAGAGCAGGCTCCTCCCGTTCGGCCATCAGGACGTTCTCTCGATCTGCATGACGGTGGAACCGGTACGCCTGTCGTCGGGATTCCTGGGACACTGGCCCGAGAAAATGTCCCCGTCGTCCACCCGGTGCCAGCTCCCCGGTATCGTCTGGCCCGAGCATACGATCAGCAGCGTTCCTACCGGAAGCGGCGCGAGGCGCTGCAACACCATCGCCGTATAACTGCCACTCCCGCAGCTGCTGCCTCCAGCCACATAGTCCACCACAATCCAGCCACGGGGACGCCCCGTCGATCGGCACACCGTCTGGCGGGTGGCCCCGCTCGAGCCGGACGGCTCGCCGTTGCGGCCGATCGCTCCCGGCACCGGACCGCTGTCGGGACCGGGAATGGGCTCCCCCGGTCCCGATCTGACACCGAAGCCCGAGCATCCCGCGAGCCACGCCATAGCAAGTAGCAACGCTCTCGTGCCCATGACATCCCCCTTCTGCCGACTGCCCACTGCCTACTGCCTATTGCCCACTGCCCACTGCCTACTGCCTATTGCCCATTGCCCATTGCCCATTGCCCACTGGCTATTGCCCACTGCCTACTCCCTTTGTTCATACTTCGCCCTCACCCCCAGCGCCTCGGCATTCGAGCTGATCAGCCTGGCGCCCGCAGCGAAGCGCACCAGAACCGCGCCGGGCCCCTCCCAGCTCACCTCCACCTCGGGACGTAGGCCCTTACCCAGAAGAAGATTTACACCGCTGGAGTCCATCGCGACAAACAGATTGGCGGGAGTAGGCGGCTCCTCTCCCCTCGGAGCGATCGAGACGTTGGTGGTGCCCTTGAGCCCGAATCCGCACTCGAAGTGGAAGATCACTGCTTCCCGGGTGCTGTCGGGCGCGATCACCCGGCGGTCCACCTGAGGGAAGCAGCGCGAATAGCTCCGGGCCATCCACCACGCGCCGACGATCCCCACCACAAGGAGCCCGAGACATCCGAAACCGTAGAGCTTCGCGACATCCTTCGCCAGGGACCCGGTGAGAGAGGTCCCGGGGTCTGCCCGCTCCGGCTGCGCCGCTATGGCAGCACCCGGATCTTGATGTTACGGAACGCGACCCAGTCTCCGTGATCCTGAAGTCCGATATAGCCCTCGGCGGCCTGGCCATACTCCCGCCACGCCTTGAACTTGCTGCTGTTCACCCGCCGCCTCCAGTCCTCGCTGCCCAGCTCGTACGCCGCGATCTGCTGGCCGTTGAGCCAGTGCTCGACATGATTGCCGTTGACGAGAATCCGTGCGGTGTTCCACTCCCCGACCGGTCGCACGATACCTCGGCGAGCCGGATACAGCCCATAGACTGCTCCCGCCGAGGTCAGCTCGGATCGTCCGTCCGCATGAGCGGAGTCGTCGAGGACCTGCATTTCGGGGGCGCTGAAGTAAATGGCGTCCGATCCCAGGGCGGCGCGGTAGAAGATCCCGCTGTTGCCGCCGGGCTGGAGCTTCCAGTCGAGCGACAGATCGAAATTGCGGAACGACTCGCTGGTGATGATGTCGCCCCCACCCCGGGCCGCCCGGGTCAGGGCGCCGTCCACCACCTGCCATCCACCGGGCATTTCCGGGCGGTCGTACGCCCGCCAGCCCGCCGTTGTCCTGCCGTCGAAGAGCAGGCGCCATCCCGAGTCACGTTCGCTGGAAGACAGGGTGTTCACAGCCGGCTCCGGAGCAGGTGACGACGAGGAATATCCGGAACCGCATCCGGCGACCAGTGCGGCAAGCAGACACTGTCGGAGTTGTGGCATGCTCAAAGCCCCCAGCCGGGCCGATACTCCCGGGTCAGATACTGGTTGGATTCAGGAATGTTGGTGATCGCCATCTTCTCACCGTCGTAAAGAATCTTTCGCCCTTGTCCGGTCCGAAGCGCCACGATCCCCAGGAGCATCGTCTCGGTGAGCGGCGCCGCGTATTCGAAGGGAGAGCTGGCGGTCGCCTGCTTTTTGCACGCCGCGGCCCAGTTCAGCTCGTGGCTCGTCGTGATTCGCGGCATCGTCTGTGGCACCGCCGCCGTGTGCTCCATGAGCTCGGCCGGAAACATGGTTGGCTTGTCGCCATAGGTCTCGTGCATCAGGATGCCCTTGGTTCCCACATAGATCACCCCGCCCTCGCGATTGAGGGCGAGTTCGTCCGGGAGCTGGGGCGGACGCGGCGGCATCAAGCCACCGTCGTACCAATTGAGCCGAACCGCAGGCATCGTCCCGCGAGCCGGGAATTCGTAGTGCACCGTCATCGCCAGCGGATAGGTGACCGGCTTGGCCCGCGGACCTCCCCACGGGGTCGAGGTCGCCTCGATGCTGGTCGGATAGCCCAGGCCCAGCGCCCAGAAGGGATGGTCGATCAGGTGCGCGCCCATGTCGCCCAGCGCCCCGACGCCGAAGTCGGTCCACCCCCGCCAATTGAACGGATGGTAGACCGGATGGAATGGAATGTCCTCGGCCACCGGACCGAGATAGAGGTCCCAGCGCAGACCCTCGGGCGCCGGGTAGTTCCCCGCCATGGCCGCGGCGGTCGCTTCGTTGATCGCGCGCTGATTCCATGACGGCGTGGCGGGTGCGGCGCCAGCCGGTGGCGGCGGGGGTGCGGCGGGACGCGGGATGCCCTGAGGCCAGATTGGCCGGTTGGTCCAGACGTGCACTTCGCTCACCGGACCGATCACCCCTGCCTGAATCCACTCGTTGATGAGGCGGGCACTGTCCCGGGAGTGCCCCTGGTTTCCCATCTGGGTCACCACACCGGTCTTCTGCGCCGTGGCGCGGAGCACCCGGGCTTCATGGACCGAGTAGGTCAGCGGCTTCTGCACGTAGACATGCTTGCCGGCGAGCATCGCCGCATTCGCAATGACCGCGTGGGCGTGGTCGGGCGTCGCGATCACGACCCCTTCGATGTTCTTCTGCTTGTCCAGCATCTCCCGGAAATCGGCGTAGCGCACCGCCTTGCCGACCTGCTCCTGGAGCAGCACGCCATCGGGTCGGGCCTTTCCGTCGCGGTCTTTCCCCCGCCCTGCCAGCGACCGCTCGACGTACCCGAAGTCCACGTCGCAGATCGCCACGATATTCTGGGTGACCAGTGCCTCGGCGTTGCTCATCCCCATCCCGCCGGCGCCGACGATCGCTACGTTGAGGGTGTCGCTGGGCGCCTGGTAACCGGGTCCGCCGAGGACATGTCGCTTCACCACCATTCCACCCAGGGCGAGGGCACCGGTTTCCGAGACGAATTGCCGCCGGGTGAGTCTGCGACGTGCCATGGGGAGGACCTCCGGTAATCAAGCTGCTGGCTAACGGCTATCGGCTAACGGCTAACGGCTGAAGACTAACGCTTCTGCGGCCCGCCCGTCACGCCCCGGGAAAACCCTCGATCAGCAGCATCTCGGTCGCGGCGCATGACTGCCGGAGCGCCTTAGCGGCCGAATACTCTTCGGAATCCCACCACGCTCTCGCGTCATCGACGGTGGGAAACTCGAGAATCACCAGGCGGCTCGGCTGCCATTCGCCTTCGAGAGTTTCGGTTCGGCCTCCACGGACGATGTATCTGCCGTGGTGCGCCGCGATCGACGGGGGAGCGAGCAGCTTGTAGCGCTCGTAGGTCTGGGCGTCGTTGACGGTGATATCGACCACGACATAGGCGGGCATGATCGCCTCGGCGATGGAGTGCTGGGCCTCGCCGGGTAAGCTACTTCGGAAGAAAGCCCTCAGCCATCACCGCACCGCCCCGTACACTGCCCCCGGCAGCGGTGAGCCTTGAGGGCCATTCTGAAAGAGACTGTCGCCCACGATCTGAAAGACCAGGGGCGCGTAGACGAGCGACCCCAGACAAAACGCCTGGCGCGGACAGGAGTCGTAGATCAGCAGACCGTCCTCGATCGCGAAGACATGCTCCGTCTCCGTCCGGTAATTCACGCCGTTGCCGTCCCGGATCACCTGGATACGCCTGAGCACGCGGCCGAGATCTTCACGGGGACGTCCATCGTCGAGCCGGAGCGTGTCGCCGAGGAGGAATGGCGCCCCGCCCGAGGGACCCTGAGGAATCGGCGGTGCTTGCAGCCCGATCCGGGCCAAAGCGTAGGTATCCGACAGGTGCGACGGGGAGGTGCTCTCACCGCAGCCTCCCAGCGCCGAGGTGGCGAGCACCAACACAATCAGGCTTCGCATGGATGATTTCCTGGCAACGGTCCGTCTACAGAGAGACGTCGGGGGTGCGCCGGAACGACACGCTGTCCGGTTCAACCCGCCGTTGCAGAAACTCCCTTGCGCAGCCGGTCGAGTTGATGCTCCACCTCCTCGGAGAGCCCAAGCCGGTCCGCGATCGCGGCGAGCCGCTCCTCGTATCGCCAGGCCCAGCGCAGCACCGAGAGCTCTCCGGCGAGAAGACGGCGCTCCTCCTCCTCATGGAGCGCCATTTCCAGGGCGAGACGGACCTCGGCGTGCATCGAGCTCATCGGCTCCAGGTGGGAAACCAGGGGGGGTCTGACCAGCCCCGAGCGCGCGAAGGTGCCGATCGCGCGCTCCGGGCCTCCGGCTATGTCGAGCCAGCGCACCGCTTCCGTGACGTCGGCGTCGCTGCCCCCTCTCGCATTCACGGTCGGAAGGATGAGCGCCGCCGCGAGCCGGGCCTCCGCGCCGGTCAGGGTGACGATGGGTTCCCGAAACCGCCGTCCGATGCGGGCCGAGCGCAGAGAGCGCCGCTCACGCAGGTGCCCGACGGTCAACGCCCACCCGTCCGGGCTCTCGTCGTCGCGGATCAACCGGCTGCTGACCACGTGATGCAGGTTGAGCAGCAGCTGTTCGCCCCGCTCGAAGCCGATCCGGAGCACCGGACGCCGCCAGAGCCCGGCCGCGGCCGCCCCGGCAATCCCTGCACAAGCGACCGCGGCGAGAGGTCCGAAGAAAAAAGTGGCTACCGGCGCCGTGGCCAGAAGACCCAGCTTCCCCGCCGACTGCAGCGCCTGCAATGACGGCCGGTGGCGCTGGAGGAATCGCGAGCCGTAGCGCCACGCTGCGAACTCATTCCGCAGCGGGTCGCCGATCCGGATCAGCTCGGATCCGTCCTCGAGCCGGGCCAGCCCGATATTGTCGGAAGAGGTGCGAACCCGGGTGGACCGGAAGGTCCGTTCGCACTGCTCGAGCGGCTCCCAGCGGTCCTCGAGGGGCGTGAGATTCCAGCGACCGCACTGCCGGCACACCACCCAGAGCCGGCCTCGCGCCGGATCAAATGCCAGGCGCCGCCCAACCGGGAGGTGCTCGATTGCGTCGTTCTGTCCGAAGGGGGCCGAGCAGAAGAGGCAGGACAGATACATTCGCCACGCGCCGGTGAGGTGATCGCCATATTGCGGCGGCTGGGCTGTACCGGCAAGCGCCAGGGCGGACTCGTCACCATGCTGTCATCCAACCGTAATCTCACGTCTCACGTCTCACGTCTCACGTCCCGTGCTCAGTCCCGGTGCCGGGCCTTGACTCCCTCTCCGCGCTTGTAAAAGATGGACGCGTCGCGATTGATCCCGCGCTCGTGCTGCACCGCCGGCGAGGTGCCGGGCACGGGAGCCCCGAGCGCCATGCGGAGGCCGCGCAACTTGGTCTTGAGGTCGGCCATCAGATGCGACGGCGCCCGGTAGCCGTAGGCTCGGTATCGCGACGGCGGCACTTTGCCCTTCGCGGCGACGTGATCCGTGAACGCCGACGTCCAGCGGTCGAACTCCCCCAGCACTTCGGCGTTCTCCATCATGTGCTCGGCCTGGTTCTCGCCATACGGAATGCCGCGGCCGAATTCGACGTGCCGCCAGAGCCGGTCGGGCACCTCGATGCCGCTGTAGCGACACTGCCAGACCAGGGGAGCGTAGGTATCTCGCATGTTCTCGAAGGGCTCGCGTTCCGGATCAAAGTATTCGGGGTGGCGGAGAATCTTGGGGCGGCCGTCCTCGTCGAGCTCGTCGCCGCCGCCGTCGCCGTAGCTGAAGAAGGCGGCGCTTCGTCCCTCGAGGTGATTCTGGCTCAGCGATTCCCACTCGTCGGACTGCTCCAGTGCAATCGCGCGCTCCGGATCCTTGTGGCCGATGAGATCCTCGCGGGGATTCCCCCCGTTCATGCAGACCAGGCGGTCGAACATCGCTTTCAGATTGCTGCTGCAGCCGTACCAGTTGACCGGTCCGATAATGGCCCAGGCATCGGCAAGATCGAGGCGCGCATACAGATCGAGATTCCACATGAGATCCGGCTGCCCCCAGCTCCCCTTCTCGTAGCAGTTGCAGGGCCATACACAGAGCGCCATCGAAGTCGAAACGCAGCCATTGCAGCTGCGGATCTGCTCCCGGTTCCAAACGTTGCCGAGGTCCTCGACGTCGACCTCCCAGTCCTGCGGGAGCCGGTCAGCCATCCGGAACATCAGCGCCCGGGACTTCGAATCGATGCCGGGACAGTCGTACTGTCGCCGGTCCGAGCCGGAAATGATCAGCACCCGGAACGGTCGGTCTGCGGGAGCCAGTTTCCCGTTCGCATCGTCGGGCTTCATGGCGTGCTCCAGCGAATTCGCGCTCGGTACTCCGGCGCCGGAGTCGCCGAGCCGGCGCGGTTGGGCGGCGCGAGGCTGGTCAGCTCGAGTCGGACCGGGCCCACCGTTACCGCCCTGGGCTCCTGCATCGTGTGGAGCGAGACGGTCGTGTCAGCAGCCCCGGCGTGTACCCGGAAGCGCACCTCTGCATTGCCGGCCCAGACGCACACGACGTCGGCAGGGCAGCGCGAAT
>Ga0114129_10015804_pt1 | contig 10731 bp, 7 predicted proteins | sample RhiMetdeltSRZDD1_FD_80071 | JGI IMG/M metagenome (GOLD analysis project Ga0114129, IMG submission 80071) | Populus rhizosphere microbial communities from Tennessee, USA - Rhizosphere MetaG P. deltoides SRZDD1 (version 2) (version 2) | ecosystem: Host-associated > Plants > Roots > Rhizosphere >... | reverse complement strand
TCGTCGAGGATACCCTCGATCTGCTTCCGGGTGAGGCTGGTCTTCTCCGCAAGGTACGCGACCGTTGCAGACTTCGTCATCGTCTTCGCCACGGGTGACCTCCTGTCGATCGGGGGTGGTGATTGTTGAACGCGAACTGCATTATTACCACAGGCCGTCGCGCGCGGCTACCCGCGCGTGAAGCGAAACTCTCCCGACGCGATCAGCCGACGGTATGAGCCGAAGCGCGCCTCGGCGTCCTCGATCTTGTCCAGGGGTGATTCGGGAACCTCGCCCTCACTATAGGTTCGAATGATCCCGTACAGCGTGTCGCGCTGAGCCGGGATCCGCCCGGCGTCGCGGATGAGGCGGTGCAGCTCCGCCGGCCCCACCAACTGACCGTACTGGGCTCCCGCCGACGTGGAAATGGACTCGTTGATCAGCGTGCCGCCGAGGTCGTTGGCGCCCGCCGCCAGGAGGCACTGGGCCAGCTTCGGCCCTTCCTTCACCCACGAGGACTGGATGTTGTGGAAGGTCGGCCCGAGCATCAGGCGCGCCAGCGCGTGCATCTTCACGACCTCGATTCCGGTCGCGCCCGGCCGGACGCCGGGGACCAGCCCCTTCGACCACATCGGCGCCTCGGAGTGGATCAGCGAGAGCGGCACGAACTCCGTGAATCCGCCCGTGTCCTTCTGGATCGAGCGCAAAAGTGCCATGTGACTGATCCAGTGCGCGGGAGTCTCCACATGGCCGTACATGATTGTGGAGGTCGTGCGGATCCCGAGGGCGTGCGCGGTGGTAATGATGTCGACCCACTGCGGCACCGTGATCCGGCCGCGCGCGATGACGTCGCGGATTTCCTGGTCGAGGATCTCGGCGGACGTGCCCGGCAGCGTGCCCAGGCCCGCGGCCTGGAGCTCGGCCAGATAGTCCCGAATCGGCAGTCCGGAGCGCACCGAGCCGTACAGCACCTCTTCCGGCGAGAACGCGTGGATGTGGAGCGCCGGCAGCTCGGCCGTGATCGCGCGCGTCAGGTCGATGTAGTAGCGCCCGTCGAGCTTTGGCGGCAGACCGGCCTGGATACACACCTCGGTGGCGCCCAGGTCCGATGCCTCGCGCGCGCGGCGAACGACCTCGGCGACCGGGAGAAAATAGCCCTCCTCTTCCCGGTGATCGCGGCTGAAGGCGCAGAACGTGCAGTGCTTGATGCAGACGTTGGTGAAGTTGATATTGCGATTGACGACGTAGGTGACCACGTCGCCGACCTGCCGCCGCCGCATCTCGTCGGCCACCAGCGTCAACGCGTGCAGATCACGGCCGCTGGCGCGCGCGAGCGCCACGCCTTCGTCGACGGCTACCTCGTGGCCGTCCAGCGCGCGAGAGAGGATTGGGCGGAGCTCGCGCGAGACCCAGTCGAGCGAGGTGAGGAGGCTACCAGCGACGCCAGCGTTCATACGATTCCTTCACGAGGCCGTGCTCGTCAATCAGGGCTGCCACGCGCGCGCGAAGCCGCTCGTCCAGGAACTCGGCGCGCGTTGCGAACTCCGGGTAGATCGCCAGACGCTCGCGCAGCCGAAAGCCCTGGCTCTCGGTCGAGCGCCTGAGCTCGGGAAGTAGAGGCCAGGGCTTCTCGGGGTTGATGTGGTCCGGCGTGAGCGGCGAGATCCCACCCCAGTCGTTCAGGCCCGCGGCCAGGAGACGCGGATAAACGTCAGGCGACAGGTTGGGCGGCGCCTGGATGTTCATGTCGGGCCCGAGCACCAGACGCGCCACCGCGAGAGTCCGCAGGAGGTCGTCGACCGATGGCTCAGGCGCGTTGCGCATGGGGATGCGCGGCTTGGCCCGGAAGTTCTGGACGATGACCTCCTGGATGTGTCCATACCGCTCGTGGAGATCACGGATGGCGACCAGCGCATCGACGCGCTCGCGGAGAGTCTCGCCGATGCCGATCAGCACGCCGGTCGTGAACGGGATGCCCAGCTTCCCGGCGAGCGCGATGGTCCGGATCCGGCGCGCGGGCACCTTGTCGGGCGCCCGGTCGTGCGCCATGCCGCGCTCGAGGAGGCGCTCGGAGAGCGTCTCCAGCATGATCCCCATGCTCACGTTGACTTCGCGCAGCGCGGCGAGGTCGCGCTCGACCATGACGCCGGGGTTGGCGTGAGGCAGCAGCGGGGATTCTTTCAGCACGGTCTCGCACACGGCGCGCAGGTACGCCAGCGTCGTGCGATAGCCGTGCCGCCGGAGGAACTCGCGATGCGCAGCGAACAGCGCCTCGGGCTTGTCGCCCAGCGAGAACAGCGCTTCTTTGGCGCCGAGCCGGCCGCCCGCCTGAGCAAGCGCCACGACCTCGTCGGGCGTCATCGTGTGGGCGCCGGGCTCCCCCGGGTCGCGGCGGAACGTGCAGTAGCCGCAGTAGTCGCGACAGAGCGTGGTCAGCGGGACGAAGACTTTGGCCGAGAAGGTGACCGTCTTGCCGCGGCCGCGATCGCGTAGCTCTCCGGCGCGCGCTAGCAGGTCGCCGAGTGCCGCCGCCGGCGTCTCGATGAGCTCGGATGCCGCCTGATGCGAGATCATTTCCGGCTGCTGGCCTTCTTCGCGGACGCGCTCTTCGCCGGCGCGCGTAAGACTCTGTTTATAGGCTCGCCTCGGCCGGCGGGGGCCCCAGCCCCGCGACGGCCTGCGGCTCGCAATACCTGCGGTCTCACATCGTGCGCGAAGCGGTCGATGTTCGCGAGCACCGCACGCAGCTCCTGCACGGTGTGATCGAACACGAAATGTGTGACGCCGAGCGCCTGATAGCGCCGGACGTCGGCGACGACCTCGTCGGCGGTGCCCTGGAACGGCGGGCGGTCGCCGGAGGCGGCCTTGGCGCGCTTGCCGCGCACTTCCATCGGCACGCGAATGGTCAGCGCGATCGACTTCGGATCGCGCCCGGCCCGCCGCGCCCAGTCGTGGATCTGTTTCACCTTCGCCGCGTACTCGTCCGGGCCCAGGAGCGCCGGCGGCCGCATGCCGATCGGATGCCAGCCGTCGCCGATGGTGCCGGCCCGCCGCAGCGCCGCGCCCGTGTGGCCGCCGATCCAGACGGGAATGCCGGCGCGCTGCGCGGGCTTCGGGAGCACGTGGATGTCGCGGACCGAGCAGTACTTGCCCTCGAACGTGACCGGGTCGGTCGTCCACGCCGCCCGCATCAGCCGGATGTATTCCTCGGTCACCGGCCCGCGCTCCTCGAACGGCGGGGCGCCGAGCGCCTCGAACTCCTCGCGCAGCCAGCCCACGCCGGCGCCGAGGATGACGCGGCCCTTCGAGAGCACGTCCGTCGTCGCCAGCATCTTGGCGGCGAGGAGGGGATTGCGGTACGGGATCACGAGGACGCTGATACCGAGCCGAACGCGGGTGGTCGCGTGCGCGAGATGGCTCAACATCGCGAGCGGCTCGAGGTAGTCCTGCGCCAGTCCGCCCGGAAACTGTCCGCTAGTGGTGTACGGGTACACCGACTTCGCCGACGACACCGGCATGACGATGTGATCGGTGACGAACAGCGAGTTGTAGCGGAGCGCGTCCGCCTTCTCGGCGATCTTGAGGACGACGTCGAGGCCGGCCAGCGGCCCGCGACCCGGAAGCGAAAACCCGAACTCCACGACGTTTCCTCCGAGAAAGGGGATTCCTGGAACAGGACGGCCGATATGGTATCACTAAGCGGAATGCAATTCTTTGACGTCGTCGTCATCGGCGCCGGCCACGCCGGATGCGAGGCGTCGCTGGCGGCCGCGCGCATGGGATGCCGTACGCTGCTGCTCACGATGAACCTCGACGCTATCGGCCAGATGTCGTGCAATCCCGCCGTTGGCGGCACCGCGAAGGGCCACCTGGTTCGCGAGATCGATGCCCTCGGCGGCGAGATGGGACGCGTCACCGATCGCGCCGCGATCCAGTTCAAGACGCTCAACGCGTCGCGCGGTCCCGCCGTGCGCGCGTCACGTGCCCAGTGCGATCGCGCGCGGTACCGAGCGGCGATGAAGCAGACGGTCGAGCGCGAGCCCAACCTCGAGGTGCGGCAGGGCCAGGCAGCGCGCTTCATCGTCGCCGGCGGGCGCGTCGTCGGCGTCGAGGATCAGCTCGGGGTCGCGTATCAGGCGCGCGCCGTCGTCGTGACAGCAGGCACGTTTCTCCGTGGGTTGATCCACGTGGGGCTCAACCGTCAGAGCGCGGGCCGGGCCGGGGAGTTCGCGGCGATCGACCTCTCGGGCGCGCTCTCGGACCTCGGGCTCACGCTCGGACGGCTGAAGACCGGTACCTCCCCGCGCCTTCGACACTCGACGATCGACTACGCGCGGCTGGCGGAGCAGTGGGGCGACGACGAGCCGTGGCCGTTTCACTGGGCGACCAAGCGCCTGGCGCTCCGACAGGTTGCGTGCCACGTCACGTACACGACGCCTGCCACGCACGACGTCGTGCGCGCGAATCTCGACCGCTCTCCGCTCTACTCGGGCGTCATCGACGCCACCGGTGTGCGCTACTGCCCGTCGATCGAGGACAAGGTGAAGCGCTTCGCCGAACGCGAGCGCCACCAGGTCATCCTGGAGCCGGACGGACTCGACACCGAGGAGGTGTACGCCAACGGCATCTCGACCAGCCTGCCGGTCGACGCGCAGGAGGCGCTGGTACGCTCCATCCCGGGCCTCGAGCGCGCCGAGATCATGCGGCCGGGCTACGCCATCGAGTACGACTTCGTCCACCCGACTCAGCTGGCGCCGACGCTCGAGTGTCGGTCGGCACCGGGCCTCTACCTGGCCGGACAGATCAACGGCACCACCGGCTACGAGGAGGCGGCGGCGCTGGGGCTGTGGGCGGGCGTGAACGCCGCCAGCGCCGTGCTCGGGCGCGAGCCGTTCATGCCCGATCGCTCCGAATGCTACATGGCGGTGCTGGTCGACGACCTGGTGACCCGGGGCACCCTCGAGCCGTATCGCATGTTCACCTCGCGCGCCGAGTACCGGCTGTTGCTTCGCGAGGACAACGCCGATCTGCGCCTCTCGCCGTACGGCTACCGGCTGGGCCTGGTGTCGCGCGAGCGTCACGAGGCGGTCGAGCGCCGACGCGTGCAATCGGCGGCCGAGATCCGGCGACTCGAGACGACGCACGTGGGCGGCCTGCCGATGCTCCAGCTGCTCCGGCGGCCCGGCACGACCTATGCCGACGTGCAACGGGTCGATCCGGGCGCGGTCGCCGAGCCCGCGGTCGCCCGGCAGGTCGAGGTCGCGGCGAAGTACGAGGGCTACATCCGGCGAATGCTCGACGACGTGGCGCGTTTCAAGGAGTTCGAGGCGCAGCTGATCCCCGATGGGCTCGACTACCGGGTGGTGCCTGGTCTTTCCACCGAGATCCGCGAGCGGCTCGGCGAGATACGGCCGCGCTCCCTGGGGCAGGCCTCGCGCATCCCGGGAGTGACGCCCGCCGCGCTGTCGATCCTCACCGTCTGGTGTCATCGTTCCGAGCACGCCGCCCAGGCGCGCGGATGACGTCGCCGGTGACGCCCGAGGAATTTCTGAAAGACGCTCCAACTATCCGTCAATATTATCCGAAACACGAGTCAGGGGACCTTGACAGCCGAGGCCAAGATCGTCCATCGTGGTCGTACCACGCTCGTCGTCGAGGTCGAGGTCTTCGACGATCAGCGACGGCTGACCGGCAAACTCACGGTGACTCAACTGGCTCCGGCGGCCTCGCCGGCTGCGGCGCGCTCTCGCGAAGAAGAGGACCATGCGGCTCGCCTCGAAGATGTTTTTGACGTCCGCACTGGTCGTCGTGGTGCTCGCGGTTGTGGGCGTCCTGAGCCTGCGCGCCGTCGGGCGCCTGGCGTCGGTGAACCGCGAGATCACCACGCGAACCGTGCCGGCCCTCCGCCTGGCCACCTCGACGCGCGACGCGGTCCCGCAGCTGGTCCGGCTCGAGGCCCGCTTCCTGGTGCTCCACGATCCGCGCTTCATAGCGGCCTGGAGCGAGCGGGGCGAGCGCCTGCGGACCAACCTCGACCGCCTGCAGGAGTTCGCGACGAGCCACGACGAGCTCCGCCTGCTCGAAGAGGCCACCGAGACCTTCGAGCGCTACCGCGGCACGGTTGGGCAGATCCAGACGCTTGTCGGACGCGGTGAGCGCACGCGGGCGATCGCGCTGTCGGAGGGCGCCTCGCGGGCGCTGGCCGAGCGCGTCGAGGCGACGCTCGAGGCCCTGACCGAGTCGATGCACGCCGACGTTCTGAAGGCTCAGGCCGAGGTCGCGCGCCTGGAGGCCCGGACCTGGGCAGGGGTGCTGGTGGCGTTCGGGGCGGCGATCGGTCTGGCGCTGGTTGGCAGCGGGCTCATCGCGCACCGGCTGACCCAGTCGCTCCAAACGCTGTCGGCAGCCACGGCGGCCGTCGCCGCCGGATCGTTCGAGGAGCAGATCGTCGTCGACAGCAAGGACGAGATCGGCGAGCTCGCCCGATCGTTCAACGCGATGGCGCGCGAGCTCAGGCGCCTGGAGGAGACGAAGGAGGAATTCTTCGCCTCGATGTCGCACGAGCTGCGGTCGCCGCTCACGTCCATTCGGGAAGCCGCGAATCTCCTGCGCGAGAGGGTCTCCGGCACGCTCACCGACAAGCAGCGGCGGCTCGTCGAGATCATCGCCGCGGGATCGGATCGACTCCTGGGGTTGGTCAACCAGATTCTCGAGGTATCGCGCCTCCGGGCCGGCGTCCTGCCGATCCAGCGGGCGCGGCTCGACCTCAACAAGGTCGTGACCCGGGCGGTCGACGAGCTCAAGCCGACCGCCGATCAGTCGGGCGTGATCCTCGAGCGTGAGAAACTCGGTGAGGATTTCTGGCTCTCGGGCGATGAGGAGCGCCTCCTGCAGATCGTCGTGAACCTCGTCGGCAACGCGATCCGGTTCACGAAGAGCGGCGGGCGGGTCGTCGTGCGGCTGGTGTCCAGCGCCTCCGAGCTGGAGATCCAGGTCGAGGACACGGGCATCGGGATTCCGGTGGGCGAGCTACCGTACGTCTTCGAGCCGTACCGTCAGGCGCACGCCGACCGCGGTGGAACCGGTCTCGGCCTTGCCATCGTGCGCGGGGTCGCCCAGGCGCACGCGGGCCGGGTCACGGTCGAGTCGCAAGAAGGAAAAGGGAGTCGTTTCACCGTGCTTCTTCCGCGCGCATGAGGGGCGCATGGCTCGCCGTGGCGTCGGCGCTGCTCGCCGGCTGCGCGACCGGTCCCTTCGCCAGCCCTTCGGCGCAGATGCTTGCCAGAGCCGACCGGCTCGCCGCCGACGGCGAATACCGCTCGGCCGTCACGGCCTACGATGCCTACCTCGCGGAGTACTCAGGGAGCTCCAATGCGCCGCGCGCACGGGCGAGCCGTGACGCGGTCGCCTCGGTCCTGACGACACGCGAGGAGCTCGGACGGCTCCAGGTCGAGCTCGCGCGCTTGCGCGAGGAGCTCACCAAACGCGAGGGCGACCTGGCGCGCGTGCGCCAGGAGGCCGAGCGCCTGCGCGCGGATCTCGAGCGGCTCAAGCAGATCGACCTCCAGCTGGAGAGGCGCAAGTGAAACAGAAGGTCCTCGTGATGGACGACGATCCGGCAATCCTCGAAGTCCTGGAGATGCGTCTATCCGCGATGGGCTTCGACGTCACGGCGACGAGCGACCCGCGCAAGGCGCTCGAGGCGGTCGAGGCCGGGCGCTTCGATCTCGCGCTCCTCGATTTGCGCATGGAGCCGCTGGACGGTATGCGCGTGATGGAAGCCCTGCACGAGCGCCAACCCCGCCTGCCTGTACTCATCATGACCGCGCACGGCACCATCCAGACCGCGGTCGAGGCAGTACGCCGCGGCGCTTTCGACTACCTCACCAAGCCCTTCGTACGCGACGAGCTCCGCTCCAAGATCGCGCGCACGCTCGCGACGCGTCGGTGGGCCCGTGATCGTGAGCGGCTCTTGACGGTCGGGCAGGCGCTCGCCTCCTCCGGAATCATGTCGCGCGTGCTGGATGCGGTGGCCCAGGCTACCGTGGAGGCCACCGACGCGGACCGTTGCGTGGTGTTCCAGCTCGAGGAAGGCCGGCTGGTGCCGATGGCGAGCGCGGGATCGCCGCCGCCGTCTTGGGAGCGGCTCGAGACGGCCGCGACGGCGGCGATGGACAAGGGCGTGCCGATCACCACGTCGGGCTCCCTGGAGCAGGGCGAGAGCGGCACGGTCGTGGCGGCGCCGCTGGTCGTCCAGCGCGGCCCGGCGGGGGCGCTGGTGATCGAGACCGCCGCCCGTCTGGAGCCGATGGAGGACGACCTCGAGATCCTGGCGCTCTTCTCGTCGCAGGCGGCCATCGCCATTCGCAATACGCTCGATCTCGAGCGTCTGCGGAGCGGCGCCATCGCCGCACTCGGGCGCATGGCCACGCAGGTCGCCCACGAGATCAAGAACCCGCTGGCAGGGCTCCGGCTCTACGTACGCCACCTCGAGCAGCGCCTCATCCGGACGGGCGACACTGATGCCCGCGACCTCGCCGGAAAGATCGCGACCACGGTCGATCACCTGGCGAGCGTGGTCTCCGAGATCACCGCGTTCGGCCGGCCGCCCGAGCTGCACCGGGAGAGGACGGCGCTCCATCCGCTGCTCGACGAGTGCTTGGAGCTGGCGCGCGCCCGACGGCCGACCGACGGCATCGAGATCGTCCGGGCGTTCGATTCGACGGTGCCCACCGCGCAGCTCGACGCGCGCGAGCTGCGCAAAGCGTTCCTGAACCTCATCCTCAACGCGCTCGAGGCGCTCGAGGGCGGCGGCCGCTTGACCGTCTCCACCGCGTACGCCGCCGCGTCGGGGACCGTCACGGTCACCATCGAGGACACCGGGCCCGGCATGACGGAGGAGACACTCGCGCGGGCCTTCGACCTCTTCTTCACCACCAAGCCCGACGGCACCGGCCTCGGCATGTCGATTGCCCGCTCGGTGATCAACCTGCACGCGGGCGAGCTCACCGTATCGAGCCGGCTGGGCCACGGCACCAAGGTTCAGGCGCGCCTCCCGCTCGAGCCCGTCACCGACTCAGCGCGTCTCTGATGACGTCTCGTCGCAGTCATTCCATCCTGGTCGTGGACGATGAGAAGACGATCGCCGACGGGCTTCGCCTGACGTTCGAGAGCGAGGGCTACAGCGTACGCACGGCCGGCAGCGTCCGGGAGGCCCTCGGCGCGGTCGCCCACAGCGATCCGCACGCCGCCGTCGTGGACCTCATGCTGCCCGACGGCGACGGGCTTCACCTCACGCGGGAGCTCAAGCGGCGCGATCCGGCGATCGAGGTGATCATCATCACGGCCTACGGCTCCGTGCGCAAAGCAATGGAGGCGACGAAGGGCGCCGGCGCCTTCCACGTCCTCGAAAAGCCGTTCGACCCCGACGAGCTCTTGAGCCTCATCGACAACGCGCTCGACCACCGCAAGCTCGTCACCGAGAACGCTGACCTCCGGCGCCGACTCGGCGAGCAGGCGACCGACTCGGAGATCCTCGGTAGCGCGCCCGGTATCCAGCGCGTCCTCGAGACGGTCATCGCGGTCGCAGACGCCGACGCCAACGTTCTGATCGTCGGCGAGAGCGGCACCGGCAAGGAGCTGCTTGCCAATGCGCTCCACGAGCGCAGCGGGCGCCGCGGCGGGCCGTGGATCAAGATCAACTGCGCCGCGCTGCCCAAGGACCTGATCGAATCCGAGCTCTTCGGCCACACGCGCGGTGCCTTCACCGGGGCGACCACCGAGAAGGTGGGACTCCTGGAGGAAGCGGACACGGGCTCGCTGCTGCTCGACGAGATCACCGAGATGCCGATCGACCTCCAGGCCAAGCTCCTACGCGTCCTCGAGGAGCGCACGGTGCGCCGTCTCGGAGCCGCCAAGGCGGTGCAGGTCGATTTCCGTCTGATCAGCTCCACCAATCTGAGCCCGGACGTCGCGCTCCGCGAGGGACGCCTGCGTCAGGACCTTTATTTCCGGATCAACACCGTGTCCATCGTGGTGCCGCCGCTGCGGGAGCGGCGCGAGGACATTCCAATCCTCGTGCGGGCCTTCTTCGAGCGCTACCGGACCAAGCACGCGCGCGCGGTGGAGGGCATCGATCCGGAAGCGTACCGGCGTCTGCTCGCGTGGTCCTGGCCCGGCAACGTCCGCGAGCTCCAGCACGCCATCGAGCGCGCGGTGCTCGTGACGCGGGGGCCGACGATCACCCTCGAGGACCTGCCCGACCAGCTCCAGCACACCGCGCGCGAGGGCGGCGCCGGGCCGTCGGCGGTCGCTCCCTCGCAGGTCCCCGCGGGCTCCCTGGAGGAGATCGAGCGCGCTTCAATTCTGAAAGCGCTCGACACGACGCGGTGGAACAAGCAAGCCGCGGCCGCGCTGCTGGGCCTCCGCCGCCCGACGCTCTACTCGAAGATGCGCAAGCACGGGATTCCCCAGCGCCGGGCCTGACCAGGCTCCCGGCAACGCTCGAATCGCGAGCAGTACCGCCCCGCCTGCCTATTCGTTAGGCAAATCGCGACCGGAGCTGTCCGGGAGTTCCCTTTAAAGCCTTTCATTTCAGGGGCTTCTCGGCGGGCACCCTCGGGGCATGGCGGTTGCTTGACCGAACGCGCCGGGAGGATCTCAGATGAAAAAGATCGAGGCAATCATCAAGCCTTTCAAGCTCGACGACGTCAAGGAGGCGCTCACCTCCATCGGGGTCATCGGCATGACCGT
>Ga0114129_10015803_pt1 | contig 10732 bp, 8 predicted proteins | sample RhiMetdeltSRZDD1_FD_80071 | JGI IMG/M metagenome (GOLD analysis project Ga0114129, IMG submission 80071) | Populus rhizosphere microbial communities from Tennessee, USA - Rhizosphere MetaG P. deltoides SRZDD1 (version 2) (version 2) | ecosystem: Host-associated > Plants > Roots > Rhizosphere >... | reverse complement strand
GCCCGCCACTGGGCGGCCCGGGCGGCCCGGCCGGAGATGCGCCCGTCGCGGTCGGGATGCCGCGGCACCACGATGATCATGCGCAGGCCGGGGGCACGGCGCAGGGCCGCCGCGAGGGCGTCGGCGACCAGGGTCCCCCACAGGTACTGGTCCTCGATGTAGACCAGCGACCGCGCCCGCCCCAGCGCCTTGAGGTACGCCCGGGCGATGCTGCGCTCCCCGTCGGGCGCGAACGGGATCGCCCGGTGCCGGGCCGGATAGGTGCGCAGCACCTGCACGGCGTGGGAGCCGACCTGGGGTGGTGGCAGCCGGCGGGCCAGCAGCCCGAGGCGTCGGGGCTCGTGGCTGACCCGCCGCCACATGGCCCGCAGCGGGTTGCGATGGTCGGGGGGCGTACGGTCCTCCCAGCGTTCCCGGAAGGTCAGGTCGACGTCCAGGACACCCGGGCCGTGCAGCTCGAGCTGCAGGTCGTGCCAGGGCGGCCGCCGCCCGTAGCGGGGGTCGATCCGGACCGGGTCGGTGTCGCCCTGGTGGTCCGAGGTGTCGGCACGGCCGCGGGCCAGGTCGATGCCGCCGACGAAGGCGATGCAGCGGCCGGGGTCGTTCGGGCGGTGGACGACCAGCAGCTTCTGGTGGTGGCTGCCGAAGCGGCGCACCCGCTGGTCGGCCACCAACTGCCCGCCGGCCCGGTTGACCAGCGTGCTCAGCACCCGGTTGGCGTCCTGGTTGAAACGGACCAGGGCCGGGTGGGAGCGCCACAGCAGTCCCCGGATGGCCACCCCGCGGCGGGCCAGCCCGGCCAGCAGCGGCCCCAGCTCGCTGCCGGGGCCGGTCAGCCGGCGGGTGGCGTCGATGCGCCAGTCGGTCAGGTACACCCAGTCGCCGGCGCCGAGCCCGGACAGCAGCTCGTGCAGGCGCCCGAAGTAGGCGGCCCCGTCGACGTGGACGGTGACCCGGTTGCCGGTCGTCCAGGCCGACCCGTCCCCGCGTTCGAGGTCGATGGCCGTCGCCGGGTTGCCGCGCTCGTCCGCGGTCAGGAGCCAGGCCGCGGCCGAGGCCGCCGGAGCCAGGCGGCCCCGCCGGTCAGTGCTCCCGGCGTTCACGGTCCTCGGCCAGGTCCAACGCCAGGACGCAGGCCAGGAGGAGCAGGTCGTCCTGGCCGGCGGCCACGTCCACGGCGTAGGTGTCGCGCATGCTGAACCAGCGCTTGGAGATCGTGGCCACCGTCTGGTCGCCGCGCCGGATGGTGAACTCGTGGTCGAGCAGGTCACCGGTCATCTCCAGGTCGTCGGGACCCGGAAGGTCGATCGTGAAGCGGTCCCCGAACGGCGTGAACAGATGCTTGCGGACCTCGGCGACCTCCCGGCCGCCGACCGAGACCTCGTAGGTCGGCCGCAGCGCGACCAGCTTGCGGTGGACCTGGGCGACCTCCTGCCCGTTGGGATCGCGCAGGACCAGCCGGTCGTGCAGGGTCAGCACCTTGCCGTCCACCTGCAGCACCGGCCGGCCCTCCTCGTCGGTGATGTCGGAGTCCTCACCCAACCGGAAGAACCGCTCGCGGATCAGGTACATCTGTTCCTCCTGCTCGGCCATGGGCCGTTGCCGCGCCCGTCCACGGACGAGCCTGTCAGAAGATCAGGCTCCATCCCTCGGCGTCGGCCTGGGCCTTGGTGTAGGCGACGCCGTCGACCTTCAAGCCGTCGGGGTTGAGCAGCGTGATCAGCCCGCCGCGGTTGCCGAGGGCGACCGGCGGCTCGAGCCGGACCCGGACCGCCTCCCCCGAGGGCAGCAGCCCGTCGTCCAGGACGAGGCGCCGCTTCTCACGGTCAAGGATCGACCAGCCGGCCAGATCGAGGTCCTGGGCGCTGGCGTTGACCAGGGTCACCGTCTCGGCCTCGGGTGCCGGGCCGACGGGGTTGACCAGCGCGGCCACGATGCGGACGGTCTGGTCGGGCGCCTCCGGCCCCTCAGGTCCGGCGCCGGTGATCGCATGCCCGGTCTGGTCATCGGTGTGCCAGGCCTGCGACTGGAAGGCCAGGAAGATCGCGACCCACTGGTCCTGGGCCGGATAGTGAACCAGCAGGCCACCGTCCTGCCAGACCCCGTCGTCACCCCGGAACTGCTGGCTGTTGCCCTGGTTCATGTGGATGTCGTGGATCCCGTTCCCTGGCGAGAACCCGAACACCTTGTCGGGGGTGCCCGGTTCAGGTCCCCACCGCTGCCCGAAGGCGTACACCGTGGCGGCGGCGTCCGCCGCGGCCCGCTGCACGAAGTGGTCCAGCTTGTCGGCCAGGTCGTTGTCGGGTCCCGGCGCGGTCGCCGGCACGGCACGCAGCATCGTCCGGTCGAACAGGTTCGCCCGGATGAAGTCGAGCGCGAGCCCACCGGGCGTGCTCGGCAGCGGGGTGAACCCGGCCGGCAGGCTCGGCAGCTCCTGCACGATCGGATGGTGGAAGCTCTCGTCGGCCAGATACAGCAGCTCAGAGGGATGCTCCTTGGACAGCACATTGACCGCGATCCGGTACTGCTCGTCGCCGGCCGCCAGCTGGACCTGGTAGTGGGGGGTGTCGGTCCCGCCCTCGGCCCGCTGGTCGACCACTCGCCCGGCCAGCACCCCATAGCTCGACAACGGCATGCGTGTCCCCCTCCACCGGTCCCGCCGCCTTGATTGTCACAGTATGACCGAGATCCGGGCTGGCTTGTCACCGCCCGTCGCCAGGGGTGATCAGGCCGCTCTCGTAGGCGGTCACGACCACCTGGGCGCGGTCGCGCAGGTGGAGCTTGGCCAGGATCCGTCCGACGTGGGTCTTCACCGTCTGCTCGGCCAGCACCAGCGTGTCGGCGATCTCGCCGTTGGACAGCCCGCGGGCGATCAGCCTGGTGACCTCGAGCTCGCGTGCGGTCAGGGTGGCGAGCTGGTCGGGTCGCGGCCGGTCGCGCCGTGGCCGACGGGCGAACTCCTCGATCAGCCGGCGGGTCACCGTCGGCGCCAGCAGCGCCTCGCCGGCCGCGACCACGCGGACGGCCGCGACCAGGTCATCGGCGGTGGCGTCCTTAAGCAGGAACCCGCTCGCACCCGCGCGGAGGGCCTCGTACACGTAGTCGTCCAGGTCGAAGGTGGTCAGCATGAGCACCCGGGGCCGGCGGTCCACCTCCAGCGGCGGGCTCAACAGCCGCCGCGTGGCCTCCAGCCCGTCCATCACCGGCATGCGGACGTCCATCAGGACCACGTCGGGCCGCACCTCCCGGCACACCCGCACGGCCTCCTCGCCGTTGGTGGCCTCGCCGACCACCAGGATCCCGTCCTGGGCGCGGAGCAGGGCGCCAAATCCCTGGCGGACCATGGCCTGGTCGTCGGCGAGGAGCAGGCGAATGGTCATGCCCGCTCCTTCTGGGCGGCGTCCAGCGGGAGGACCGCCTCCACCGTGTAGCCACCGTCGGGGGTCGGCCCGGCGGCGAGCGTGCCGCCGAGCATCGCGGCGCGCTCGCGCATGCCGAGGATGCCGTGGCCTGGCCGGGCCGGCGGGGGGCGCTCCCCGGCCGAGGGCGGCGGGTCGTTGCGGACGCGCAGCCGCAGGCGGTCGGGCTCGTAGGCCACCTCGGCGGTGGCGCGGGCACCGGGCGCGTGGCGCAGCGCGTTGCTGAGCGCCTCCTGGAGGATCCGGTAGGCGGACAGCTCCACGCCCGCCGGCAGGGGCCGCTGCCCGTCGGTGATCTGCAGATCGACGGCCAGCCCGGCGCCCCGCACGGCGGCGACCAGCCCCTCCAGGCGGTCCATGCCGGGCTGGGGGGCGCGTTCGGCGTCGGCGTCGGCACCGCGGAGGACGCCCAGCAGCCGGCGCATCTCGGTCAGCGCCTCGCGGGCGATGGCGCTGGTCTCGGCCATGTCGTCCTTGACGGCCTCGGGCAGCTCGGGCATCCGGAACGGCGCGGTCTCGGCGCGCACGGCGATCACCGACATGTGGTGGGCGACGATGTCGTGCAGCTCCCGCGCGATCCGCGCGCGCTCCTCCAGCAGCGAGCTGCGGGCCTGCTGCCGCTCCTCCCGCCGCCTGCCCTCGACCAGCTCGTACTGCAGCCGCCGCCGCGTCCCGACCAGGTAGCCGTAGGCGATCACGAGGGTGGCGAACAGGATGGCCAGGTAGGCCTCGTTCAGGGCGTCCCGGCCGGCCCCGGCGACGGTGTACCCGAAGACGATGGTGGCGTCGGTGACCAGCCAGACCCCGACCAGCAGGTGCAGGTCCAGGCGCACGGCCACCGCGTAGGTCACGTAGGCGGCGACGACGACCAGGGTGGCCGGCCACGGTGGGCCCGTCCACCCCACCGGCGGCACGACCAGGCGGGCCGCCACGGCCACCACGACCTGCAGCCGCCAGGCGCGCAGCGGCGTGTCCGCGGCCAGGCCGAGCGGCAGCGCGATCACCGCGGCCACCACCGGGATGAAGATCTCCCACAGGTTGCTCTGGTCGAGGAGCAGCTGGGTGCTCAACAGGAACATCGCCAGGGCGGCCAGCCACAGGACGGGCGTGCGGTAGCGACGCAGCCAGCCGAACCGCCCGCCGCCGTCCGGCAGGGGCGGCGGCTCGGGCCCGACCACCAGCTCCGTCGGGGCGGCCACCAGGCGCCTGATCGCGGTCTCGAACGAGCGCATGTCGGACGCCTCGCGGGCGGTGCGCCGCCACGACGGCGCCTGGCGTTCCGGCCCACCGGTCCTCGGCCGCCGCAGGGCCGTCCACCGCTCCCGCAGGGACCGTCCGAGCCGGCGCGTCCGGAACCTCATGAATCGCAGGCTACCGCCGGCCCCGGCCGTGGTCGTGACCCCGCGGGCTGATTTGTCGGCGGCACCCTCATACCAGGGAGCCACGGCGACCGGGACCGCCGGGCCGGGGCGCGGCCGGGTGGTCGATGTCCGGGTTGGGGCTCTCGTCCGAGGCGTGGGGCGCGTCGCCGCGGGACTCCCGCGACCTGAGGGCCACCCCGGACCCCCACCCGCCACCCGAGCGGGACCGGCAAGACCACGCCGGAGTGTGACGCGCCGCCCCCGTTTCCGCCGGGATCTTCCGTCCCGCGGCCAGACCCGCTGGCCTGCAGGAACGGAAGGGGTTGCCGATGTCCGCTCCTCTCCCCGACGTGCTCGGCCGCCCGGTGCGGGCGAGCGGCACGCCGGCCACCCGGGCCGTGCAGGCGGCTCGGCGGCGTGGCGCATGGCGGCTCGTGGCCGTGGTCGCGGTGGCGGTCCTGGTGCCCGGGCTGCTGCTCGTCCGCGCCGACGCGACGCCGCGGACACCGGCCGGGTCCGCCCCCGCGGCCATGGCCTCCTCGATCGGTCGTGGACCGGCCGCGGCCGGGGTCACCGCGCTGGTCACCGCGCCCGCCGGCCAGGACCCGGCGGCCTGGGTGCCGGCCGACTTCGCCTCGGTGATGGGCTACCGGCCGAAGCCCATGCGGATGGCCGACGGCACCCCAAGGCTGGCCAAGCCGAGCGGAGCCTGCTCGGTCCCTGGCGGCGGGGCGCCGTTCGGCTTCCAGCAGGCCTGCAAGGTCCACGACTACGGCTACGACCTGCTGCGCTACGCCCACGCGACCGGGCAGCAGCCGACGCCGGAGGCGCGCCGGCAGCTCGACGCCATGTTCGCCCACGACCTGCACGCCCGCTGCCGGGCGGCTGGGCACGGCCTCGCCCGAACCGGCTGCAACCTCGTCGCAGGGCTGTTCACCGCCGGCGTCTCGGTCAACTCCTGGCGTCAGCACCATGGCTACCCGGCCAGGGAACGGCTGCCCGGATGGGCCCTGGGCCTCACGGTCCCGGTGCTCGCCGGGCCGTTCCTGCGCCGCCTCCGCGTCCGCCGCGGCGCCCGTGGCCGCCGCGCCCCCGGGCGGCTGCGGGCGCTCGCCGACGCCACGCCGGCCGGCCGGGACCGCTACGTCGACTTCCTGCGGGTCGCCAGCATCGTGACCGTGGTGCTCGGCCACTGGACGATCGCCGCCGTGCGCCGCTCCCCAGACGGCCTGGTCGCCGGGAACCTGCTGTCGACCACGCCGTGGCTGTGGCTGGCCACCTGGGTGCTCCAGGTCATGCCGGTGTTCTTCTTCGTCGGCGGCTTCGCCAACATGGTGAGCTGGCAGGCGCTGCAGCGTCGCGGCGGCGGGTACGTCGAGTACCTGTCGGGACGGATGGCGCGGCTGGTGCGGCCGGTGCTCGTCTTGGTGGCCGTCTGGCTGGTGGTCCCGCCGGTCCCCGGCCGGCTCGGGCTGCCCGCCGAGCAGGTCCGGCTGGTCGGCGCCGTGGCCGGGCAGCCGCTGTGGTTCCTCGGCGTGTACCTGGTGGTGGTGGGCCTGGCCCCGGTGATGGTGCGGCTGCACCGCCGGTTCCGCCTGTGGGTGCCGGTCACGCTGGCCGCGGTCGCCGCGGTGGTCGACGCGCTCCGCCTCGCCGCCGGCCTCCCGCAGGTCGGCTACCTGAACCTGCTGGTGGTGTGGACCTTGGCCCAGCAGGTGGGGTTCTTCTACGCCGACGGTAGCCTGACGCGGCTGTCCCGCCGGGCGTTCGCCGGCCTCGCCGCCGCCGGTCTCGGCGGTCTGGTCGTGCTCACCGGGACGGGCCGGTACCCGCTCAGCATGGTCGGGCTCCCCGGCGAGGCGTCCAACATGACCCCGCCGACGCTCTGCATCGTGGCGTTGACCGTCTGGCAGGTCGCGCTCGTCATGCTCGCCCGCGGCCGGGTGTCGGCCTGGCTGGCCGGCCGCGGCCCCTGGACCGCGGTGGTCGCGCTCGGCTCGATGGCGATGAGCCTGTACCTGTGGCACATCACCGCGATGGTCGCCCTCTACGGGCTCGTCCTGATCACCGGCGGCCCGCTGCCAGATCCCGGCACGGCGGCGTGGTGGGCCACACGGCCGGCCTGGCTGGCGCTGCTGACGGTGGTCCTCACGCCGGCGGCGCTGCTCCTCTCCCGGCTCGAGCGGCCCGGCCGCGCCCGGCGCGCCGCCACCGCCGCGGCCGGCCCCGTCGAGACCCCGACCGGGCGCCTCGCCGTCGTCCTCGGCCTGTCCGCCGCGACCCTCGGTCTGCTCGGCTTCACCGCGACCGGGTTCACGCCGCTGGTCGACCCGCGGGGGCATCTGCTGCTGATCCTGCCCGTGGACCCGCTGCAGAACCTCGTCCACCTGGTGACCGGGGCCTACCTCGCCTGGGTGGCCCGGGTCGGCCGCACCGACCGACCGCTCCCCTGGCTGTTAACCGCGGCCGCGAGCACCTGCCCCTCGCCCTGCCGGGCGCCGGTCCCGTCACCATCGTCCTACACGCGACCGTGGCGGTGCTCGCGCTGACCGTCGCGGCGGCAGCCTGGTCAGGTGGGCAGACCCCACCGGCCAAGGATCGCCGGGCCACCCCCGGCGGCCTTCAGGGCATCGACACCATCCGGCGCGCAGGGCGGGTCATGAGCTCCCGGACGATCAGGGTGGCGGCCGCCGGGGCGCCCTTGACGAAGCCGAAGAAGGGGCCGAAGTCTCTGGTGGCGGCGAAGCCAGGGAGGTACAGGCCGGGGAGGCTCGACCCGAAGGTCTCGTCCAGCGTGGGGGCGCCGTCGGTCATGGCGATCCGGTCGAGGATGCCGGCGAGGTAGGGGACCCGGGTCAGGTCGACACGGTAGCCGGTGGCGAAGATCACCTGGTCCACCGGCAGCGCCTGGCCGTTGGACAGCCGGAGCCGGAGCTCCCCGCCGGGCCCGACCGGCCCCGCCTGGACGACCTCGGTCCCGGGCCAGCGGTGGATGGCCGGGCTGGTGAGCCGGGGGGTGAGCCAGTGCTCCAGCGTCAGCCGGCCCACCTCCCAGAACCGCCTCGTGATCGCGTCCTGATCGGCCCTGGGCAGCCTCCGCCACCAGCCCCGAACCCGCGTCGTCGTCGCCACGTAGGGATCGATGAACGTCCAGCTCACCCGGTCGAACCGCGGCACGTCGTGGCGGTGGACCAGGTCGATCCGCTCGGCTCCGTGCTCGCTCAGCAGCGCCGCCCACTCATACGCGCTCTGTCGGCCCCCCACGATCAGGACCCGCGCGCCCGACAGGTCCTCGAAGGAGACCCGGTCGCAGGTGTGGGCGGTCCGGTCGGCCGGGACCGAGCCGGCCCAGTCCGGCACGTCGGTGAAGTGGCGGACCCCCGGCGCGGCGACCACGGCGCCGGCGGCGATCCGCCGGCCGCTCTCCAGCTCGGCGACGAACTGGCCATGCGCCATCCGGAGGTCGACGACCAGGTCCTGGAGCGGCTCGATGCCCTTGGCCTTGCGGAACCACTCGGCGTAGTCGAGGAACAGGGCGATGGGGAGGGGGTCGACCTCCGCCGGGGCGATCGCCCGCTCCTCGAGGTAGGCCTCCAGGGTGTGGACCCCGGCCGCGTCCAGGTGCCAGTCGGGGCCGGAGCGCAGGAACATCCCCTGGGGCATGTGCTCGCGCCAGAAGCCCATCGGCCGACCCACCACCACGGCGTCGATGCCGCGCTCGCGGGCGTGGGCGGCGGTCGACAGCGCGTAGGGCCCGGCCCCGATGACCAGCAACGGCGTGGTGGTCGTCACCGCGTTCGCCCCCCGTCTCGGCTTGGCTGCCGCCGGCTCAGCGTAGACTCAACCGGAGGATGGGTCGAGGCATGACACGTTCGGTGATCGTCGCCGCGGTCAGGACGCCGGTCGGCAGGTTCGGCTCGGCGTTGCGGTCCCGCTCGGCCGTCGACCTCGGGGCGACCGCCATCGCCGAGGCGCTGGCCCGGGTCGGCGTCCCACCCGGCGACGTCGACTACGTGCTCATGGGCCAGGTGCTCCAGGCCGGCACGGGCCAGATCACCGCCCGGCAGGCGGCCATCGCGGCCGGCGTCCCCCCGGAGGTGCCGGCCATCACCCTCAACAAGGTCTGCCTGTCGAGCCTGACCGCGGTCGCCCTGGCCGATCAGCTGATCCGGGCCGGCGAGCTCGAGGTGGCCGTGGCCGGCGGGATGGAGTCGATGTCCAACGCCCCCTACGTCGTCTCCGCCGCCCGCTGGGGCGCCCGGATGGGACCGGCCGAGCTGGTGGACACGATGATCCACGACGGGTTGTGGTCGACGTTCACCGGCCAGCACATGGGCGAGTCCTCCGACCAGGTCAACGCCGAGCTGCAGGTCTCCCGCCAGGAGCAGGACGCCTGGGCGGCCCGCTCGCACCAGCGCGCCGCGGCGGCGTGGGCGTCGGGGCGGCTGGCCGGCGAGGTCGTCCCGGTCGAGGTCCGGGGCCCGGGCGGGGCCACCCTGGTCGAGCAGGACGAGGGCATCCGCCCGGAGACCACCGCGGCCGCCCTGGCGGCCCTCCCGCCGGCGTTCGACCCGGCTGGGACCATCACCGCCGGGAACGCCTCGCAGCTGTCGGACGGGGCGGCGGCGACCGTGGTGATGAGCGCGGCCAGGGCCGAGGCGCTCGGCATCGAGCCGCTCGCCGAGGTGGTGGCCCACGGCATGAGCGCCGACCGGTTCGCCTACCTGCACACCGTCCCCGCGACCGCCCTGCAGAAGGCCCTCAAGAAGGCCGGCATGGACGTCGACGGCCTCGGCCTGCTCGAGGTCAACGAGGCCTTCGCCTCGGTCGCGGTCCACGCCACCCGGATGCTCGGCGCCGACGAGGCGCTCGTCAACGTCAACGGCGGCTCGGTGGCCCTCGGCCATGCCCTGGGCTCCACCGGGGCCCGGATGCTGGTGACGCTGGTGCACGAGCTGCGCCGCCGCCGGGTCGAGTACGGCGCGGTGACCCTCTGCGGCGGCGGCGGACAGGGCGACGCCCTGCTCCTGCGCCACCCTGCCGGCTGACACCGGCCGGCGGCACACCACCGGCCTACCGGCGCCGCAGCACCCCACGGACCAGGGCGGCCTGGCCGGCGTGCTGGAGGTCGTCGGCGATCACGCTCACCAGCCGCACGCCCAGTGACACCGGCGGATCCCATGACCGGTCCACGATGCGGTCGAGGTCGGCATCCTGGAGACCCTCGACAAGGCGGGTCGTCTGCTGGTGGACCGCGTCGTGGTAGCCCACGAGCAGCTCGCCGGAGTCCACCCGGACGGCCGCCACCTCCTCGGCCCGGTGCCCATAGCCCGTCGCCCGGGGGTGGAACGGCAACCCGAACCGCTCCACCCAGCCCCGGGAGGTCCAGACCTGCTCGGCCTGGAAGGCGTCGGCCAGGTGGTCGTCCTGGATCCTGGTCAGGTGCCACACCAGCCAGGCGATCGAGTTGGCCCCGGGGTCGAGGCGGAAGGCCAGCTGCTCGGCCGTCAGGCCGTCGACGACCCGGTGGACAACCCCCCGGATCCTGCCGAACGCATCCACGAGCAGGTCAGCACTGTTCATACGGACAACGCTACCGCGCCGGGGAGCCAGGAGGTGGCGAGGGCGCCAGTCGGGGGATTCATCCGACCTGGATGACGTGCGGGTGGAAGAGGACGGCTATGGTCGCCTTACCTGCGAGGGAACGGAGCGACCATGACGAACGCCGAGCGCGAGCGGGTCGAAGGGTTCGGGCGGATGGAGGACGGGTTGCGCCAGGCCGGCGACTGGTACCTGTGGGGCCCGTACGTGAGCGAGCGCCAGTGGGGCACCGTCCGGGAGGACTACAGCGCCGACGGTGACGCCTGGACCTTCTTCCCCCACGACCATGCCCGCTCCCGCGCCTACCGGTGGGGCGAGGACGGCATGGCCGGCTTCTGCGACGTCGAGCAG
>Ga0114129_10015800_pt1 | contig 10733 bp, 6 predicted proteins | sample RhiMetdeltSRZDD1_FD_80071 | JGI IMG/M metagenome (GOLD analysis project Ga0114129, IMG submission 80071) | Populus rhizosphere microbial communities from Tennessee, USA - Rhizosphere MetaG P. deltoides SRZDD1 (version 2) (version 2) | ecosystem: Host-associated > Plants > Roots > Rhizosphere >... | reverse complement strand
TTCGGCCAGTTCGGCTGGAGCGGCGTGCTGCGCGGCGCGGGCGTGATGTTCTTCGCGTATATCGGCTTCGACGCGGTCTCGACGGCGGCGCAGGAGGCGAAAAATCCGTCGCGCGACATGCCGATCGGCATCCTCGGCTCGCTCGCCATCTGCACGGTCATCTACATCCTCGTCGCGATCGTGCTGCTCGGGATCGTCCCGTATCGCGACCTCAACGTCGCCGACCCGCTGGCGGTCGGCATCGACGCGACCGGCATTCGCTGGCTCAGCCCGGTGATCAAAATCGCCGCGCTGTTCGGCCTGTTCAGCACGATGCTCGTCAACCTGCTGGCGCAGACGCGGATTTTTTATTCGATGAGCCGCGACGGCTTGTTACCGTCGGTCTTCGCGACGGTGCACCCTCGCTTCCGAACCCCGCACGTCAGCACGATGATGACCGGCGCGATCATCGCGCTCGTCGCGGCACTGACTCCGATTGGTATCCTCGGCCAATTGGTGAGTATTGGAACCCTGCTCGCGTTCGTGCTCGTCTGTATCGGGGTGATCGTCCTGAGACGCACCGCGCCAGACATCCCCCGTCCGTTCCGGACGCCCGGAGTGCCATGGGTTCCCATGCTCGGTGCAATTATTTGTCTCGGCCAAATGATCGGCCTGCCGCTTGCTACCTGGGAGCGATTAGTGATTTGGCTGGCGGCCGGGCTGGTGATTTATTTCACCTATTCCTACCGGGCCTCCCGCCTTTTCCAACCTGAACTGAACGAGTTAAGGCCGCGAATCTAAGCGACCGATACACTGTCAGCTCAACAATTAGTGTACCTTTCATCCCCGTTGGTGAGTCTAAACGGAGTGCAAGGAGTAGCTCATGGCAAAGCGGCCGTCCTCAGGAAGCATCATCTGTCCCCGGTGTGGGGCACCGAGCGCCAAAATCATCGGGCGTTCGGATTCGCACCCGGTTCTCTATCTGCGCTGCGACGACTGCGGCAAGCCTTCTATCTCGCCAGAGTAGGCCGCTCCGCGGACCGCTCCGCGGACCGCTCCGCGGAACTTAGAACTTAGAACTCAGAACTGAGAACTTGGTCTCGGTTCTGAGTTCGTGGTTCGTGAGTCCCAGTTCCCGAGTTCCCGAGTTCCAGTTCTGAGTTCTCAGTTCTCAGTTCTCAGTTCGTAGTGCGATGACGGGATCGACCCGCGTCGCGCGGCGGGCGGGCACGAACGACGCGACCAGCGATACCGCCAACAGCAGCACCGCGACCCCCACGAACGTCATCGGATCGCGTACGCCAACGCCGAACAGCAGCGTCGACATCACCTGCGTGAGCGCGAGCGCGGCGGCCATGCCGATGGCGAGACCGATGAGCGTGAGCTTCGCGCCGTGGGCGAGCACCAGGCGCAGCAGCGTCGCGCGCCGCGCGCCGAGCGCCACGCGGATGCCGAGCTCACGCGTCCTCTGAGAGACGTTGTACGCGGTGACGCCGTACAGGCCGACCGCGGCGAGGATCAATGCGAGCGCCGCGAACGTGCCGACGAGCAGCAGAGTGAATTGCTGCGACGCGGTCGACGCCGACTTCGCGTGATTCATCGTCTGCACACGCGTCACGGGCAGCGTCGGGTCGACGCTCCACACGGCGCTGCGCACCGAGGGCACGATCGCGGTCGGATCGCCGCTCAGGCGCACGATCCAGTCGCGCAGCACATCGCCCGTGGCGCGATCCTGCGACGCCGGCACGTACATCGCGGGCCGCGGCGTGCGGATGAGATCCACCAGACGCACGTCGCCGACGACGCCGACGACGGTCAGCCATGGGACCGTCTGGTTGTCGGGCGCGCCGGCTTTGACGCGCTTTCCGACTGCGTTCTGACCCGGCCAGAACGTGCGCGCCATCGTCTCGCTGACGACGATGGACGGTTCGGTCGTGTTCGTATCGCTCCACGCCACGTCGCGGCCTGCGATGAGTGGGATCGACATCGCGCTGAAGTACCCCGGCGATACGGTGCGGAAGTCGACGAGCCGCACGAGCCGCACGTCTCCGGGCGCCATCGCGGGCTGACCTTCCATCGACACGCCCGTGATCCGTCCGGTCGCGGCGAGCGGCACGGACGTGATCGCCGCCGCGGATTGGACACCGGGCAGCGCATGGAGACGATCCAGAAACTGACGATAGAACGCCGTCCGTTGCGGTTCGGTGCGATATCGTGCCGCCGGCAGTACGACCCTGAACGTGAGCACGCCGTCGGGCTTGAATCCGAGCGGCACTTGTGAAAGACGCACGAAGCTGCGCAGCAGCAGTCCGGCGCCGACGAGCACGACGACACCCAACGCGGTTTCGACGACGACGAGCAGATTGCGTGCGCGGAGGCGCACGCCGGCGGCCGACGCGCGATTCTCGTCCTTCAGCGCGCCATGGAGGTCGCGGCGCTGCGAATGCAGCGCCGGCATGACGCCGCAGATGACGCCGGCTGCGAGCGCGATCGCGGCATTGAACGCCGCCACCCACCCGTTCAACGCGATGTTGTCCAGCCGCGGCAGGTCGGCGGGCGCGAGCCACCGCAGCGCCGCCATGCCCCACCAGGCGATCGCGAGACCGAGCGCGCCGCCGACGATCGCGAGCAGGAGGCTCTCGGCGAGCAGTTGCCGCAGCAGCCGGGTCCGGCTGGCGCCGAGCGCCGCGCGCAGCGCGAACTCGCGTCCACGAGCGGAGGCGCGCGCGAGCAGCAGATTCCCGATGTTCGCGCACACCATCAGCAGCAGGAATCCGACCACGCCGAGCAGCACGAGCAGCGGCCGGCGCACGTCGCCGACGATCTGTTCGGGCAGCGAAATCACGGTGACGCCGACCACGCCGGCGTTCGTCTGCGGATACTGCTTGGCGAGCCTCGCGGCGACCGTGTCGAGCTCGGCCTGGGCCTGCGCGATCGTCACTCCCGGCTTCAGGCGTCCGACGACGCGCAGGAAATGGCTGCCGTGATTCGCAAGCTGGTCCGGCGTGAGCCCGAGCGGCATCCACAACTCATCGTCCGGATCGGGAAAGCGGAATCCGCGCGGCATGACGCCGACTACCGTGTACGGCTCGTCGTTGAGGTGAATCGTCTGGCCGACGATCGCGGGATCCGATCCGAACCGATCGGCCCACAATCCGTGTCCGAGCAGGACGACGGACGGTGAGCCGCGATCCTCGTCGGGGGTGAACGTGCGGCCGAGCGCGGCCTCGACCTGCAGGAGTCGAAAGAGCGAACCCGACACCATCTCGCCGGCGACGCGAATGGGGTCGCCGCTGTCGGTGAGGCTCCACGCGCCGTCGCGCGCTGCGGCCATGTCGATGAAGGTGGAATTGCCCTCGCGCCAGTCGCGGAAGTTGCCGGGCGCCGGCGCGTTCTGCGCGTTCGTGTACTGCGGGAGGTTGACGTTCTCCCACACCATCGCGAGCCGATCGGCATCGGCGTAGGGGAGCGGCCGCAGCAGAACCGCGTGAACGACGGAGAAGATCGTCGTGGTCGCGCCGACGCCGAGGGCGAGCGTCAGGGCGGCGACGATCGCGAAGCCTGGATGCTTCTTCAGCAGCCGCAGCCCGTACCGCACGTCCTGCGCCGCATCGTCGATCGCGGCCCACGGGGAGAGCGCGCGCACGTCTTCTTTGATGAGCGTCGCGCTGCCGAGCGCGCGGCGCGCCGCATATCGCGCGTCCTCGGCACTCAGTCCGCGGTCGCGCTGCTCGTCGGCTTCGTTCTCCAGATGACTGCGCAGCTCGCGATCGAGATCGTGATGGTCAGTCATGTGTTCACGCTCGCGCGGCGGCGGCCATGACGCGCGCGATGGCCTGCTGCAGGCGCTCCCATTTCGATTCGGCCGCGGCCAGTTGTTTCCGTCCGGCCGCGGTGAGCCGGTAGTACTTGCACTCGCGGTTGTGCTCGCGGTGCGCGTCCCACTTCGAGGCGAGCCACCCTTTGCGCTCGAGGCGGTGCAGTGCCGGATAGAGCGATCCGTGCTCCAGCCGCAGCACCTCGTCGCTGGTGCGCTGAATGTGCTTGGCGATCTCGTGGCCGTGCGCCGGCCCCAGGATCAGCGTGCGCAGGATCAGCATGTCGAGCGTACCCTGGAGCAGCTCCGTCCGTTCGCGGTGCCTGGTCGTCGTCATGGGTAGCCATTCTACCGTGAACACGGTAGACGAACTACCCTCGATTTTGGTTCCGGGATTACTCTCGCGTCATGGCAATTCTGCTGCTCGCGGCCGCCATCACCACGCTGGTCGGCACCGGCGCCCCCGCCTTTTCCGACACGCAGGTGAACAACCCGTACGGAATGGCGATGGGACCCGACGGCGCGCTGTACTTCTGCGACCTCGACAACCAGCGCATTCGGCGCCTCGATCTGAAGACGAAGCGCGTGACGACGATCGCCGGCGACGGCCGGCGCGGCTATCGCGGCGACGGCGGCCCGGCGACGGAGGCGTCGCTCAACATGCCGCACGAGCTCGTCTTCGATCGCGCCGGCAACATCTATGTCGCCGAACGCGACAACCACGTCATCCGGAAGATCGATCGGCGGACCGGACTGATCTCAACGGCCGCCGGTACGGGGAAGCCCGGCTTCGGCGGCGACGGCGGACCGGGCGGGCAGGCGCAGCTTCGTCAACCGCACAGCGTCGTCATGGATCGCGACGGCATGCTGTTGATTTGCGACATCGGGAACCATCGCATCCGCCGGCTCGACCCGGCGACGGGAATCATCACCACCTACGCAGGGACCGGCGAGGCGAAGCCGACGCCGGACGGCGCGCCGGTGGCGGGCACTCCGTTGAATGGACCGCGCACCTTCGCGCGCGCGCCGAACGGCGATCTCTATCTCGCCCTGCGCGAGGGCAACGCGATCGTCCGCATCGATCGAGCCACGCAAACGCTGCATCGTGTGGCGGGGACCGGCGAGCAGGGTTACAGCGGCGACGGCGGTCCGGCACTCGACGCGAAGCTCGGAGGCCCGAAAGGACTCGCGCTCGATCGCGATCGGTTTCTCTACGTCGCCGACACGGAGAACCATGTGGTTCGCCGCGTCGATCTGAAGAGTCACACGATCTCGACGGTCATCGGCACCGGCCAGCGCGGCGACGGTCCGGAATCAGATCCGCTCGCGTGCCGCATGTCGAGACCGCACGGCGTGCTGTTCACCGGCGGCCGTCTCTACGTGTCCGACAGCGAAGCGCATCGCATCCGCGTGCTGCGTTGAACACGATGAACACGATGAACACGATGAACACGATGAACACGAAGGACACAAAGGATACCAAGGACACGAAGAGCTGAGAGCGAGAGTCTTTGTGTCCTCAGTGTCCTTTGTGTCGACGTCGCGTCTATGACGTGCTGCGGTTCACGACCGTTTTCTGCTCGCTCGTCATGTCGAGGTGCACGCAGCGGTCGCGTCCGCTGGCCTTGGCCTCGTAGAGGAGGTTGTCGGCAGACGCCAGCAGCGCCATCGGGGTGCTGTCACGCAGCGGGATCACCGAGATCGCGCCGACGCTGACGGTCACGCGCTCCTGATCGGGCTTCGATGAATTCGAAGACTCCGCGGCGACGCCGTTCAGCACGGTGCGGACGACGGCGAGCATCATCGCCGGCTCGACCTCCGGCAGAATCAACCCGAATTCCTCGCCGCCGTACCGCGCCACGAGATCGCCTGCGCGCCGCGCGCTCCTCGCCAGCGATTCAGCGATGATCTTCAGCCGCTCGTCGCCGGCCAGGTGCCCGTGTTGATCGTTGAACCGTTTGAAGTGGTCGACGTCGACGAGCGCGATCGACAGCCACCGGCCGGCGCGCCGCGTGCGCCGCCATTCTTCTTCGAGCGCCGTGTCGAACCGGCGGCGGTTCGAGATGCCGGTCAGCGGATCGACCGACGCGAGTTGCTCGAGCAGATCGCGCGATCGCTTCAGCTCGAGGTGCGTGCGCACTCGCGCCCGCACGATCGACGGGTGAATCGGTTTGATGATGTAGTCGACGGCGCCGGCGTCGAAGCCGCGCGTCTCGTCGCGCCGCTCGTCGAGCGCCGTCACGAAGATGATCGGGATGTCGGCGGTGAGCGGACTGCTCTTCAGCACGCGGCAGATCTCGAAGCCGTCCAGTCCCGGCATGACGACGTCGAGGAGGATCAGATCGATGTCGCCGGCCGTCACCTGCTCGAGCACCTCGGTGCCCGAGGAAGCGCGGACGATCTCGCACTCGCCCTGCAGCGCGTGCGCGATGAGCAGAATGTTCGCGGGCTCGTCGTCCGCGACCAGGACGCGCGCCAGCGCCGGCACATCTACTGCGTGCAAGAGCCGGTGATCGGTTTGATCGATCGTACGCGGAACTCCGGGAGGGCGCCGCTGGCCTGGGCCGCGGCGGCATCCGTGGCCGCGGTGGCCGCGCGCGCGGGATCGATCGCGCCCGCCTGTCCGGCGACGTTCGGCGACGGCAGCAGGCCTCCTTTGATCTTCAGTCCGCGCGGCTGGCCGCCGGCGATCTCCACGCGGCGGCCGACGAAGTCGCGCACGTCGACGCCGGTCAGCCGGAAGAGGCTCGCGCCATCGTCGAGCGTATAGCCGCCGGCCGGCGTTTCGTTCTTCCGAACGCAGCCGGTGACCGTGACGGTTGACGATTTCGATGTCTTCTCCCGGGGCTCCGCCTTCCGCTGTGCGGCGCCGAGAGAAACGCCGGCGAGCGCGATCGTGACGAAGATGACAGCGCGCATATCCACGTGATTGTAGCGCGTCTCCTACGGTTGAGATGTCATCGTCGCGCCCTGTGGCAGCGCGAACGCGATGTACTCGCCCGAGTAATTTCCGCCGCTGACGGCGATGACGATGTACTGCCGGCCATCGGCGCCTTTGTAGGTCATCGGCGATCCGCTCTGCGGCGCAGGCAGCAGCACGGCGCCGACTTCCTGACCCGTCATCTTGTCGTAGGCGCGCAGCATCGCGCCGCGCGGCCGTCCCGGCGGCGCGGTCACCTGCGGATCGCCGGTGATCACCAACGTCTTCGTGACGACGACGCCGGTGCTGCCGTTCTGACCGGTCTTCGGAACGTTGAGGCCCGCGAGCGCCGGGTTGTTGCGAACGTTGTCCGGCGTGTCGCCGTGCGGCACGCTCCACTTGAGCTCGCCCTTGTCGAGATCGATCGCCGAGACGACGCCGTACGGCGGCTTCGCGATCGGCAATCCCTGAATCTGCAGACCACCGCCGCCGCCTGCGGGAGGCGTCGGCGCCGCACCAGGCGTTGTTGTTGTCGTGGCTGCTTGCTCACCACCGCGTCCGCCGCGGCCACCGCGCCCGCCGCGTCCACCGCCTGCGGCAGCCGGCGCGGGTCCGCGTTCTCCGCGCTGCGGCGCATCCGCGGCGCTGCCGAATCCCGGTCCCTCGGCGACGCGGAATTCGGTGCCCTCACGTCCCGACACGTAGTTGATGTCCGAGAAGCCCGTCGGCGGCTTGCGCACCGACAGACCGGCGACTGACGACGCCGACGCGACGGCGTACGCGATGTGCGTTTCGGGATCGAGACCGCCGCCCGGCCAGTTCGTGCCGCCGCCCGCGTTGCCGACGTTGATCGCGCCGAGCAGACCGTTCGGATCGCCGACGAGCGGCGGGTTGAACATGCCGGCGACCCGGTATCGCTTCAACGCCTCCAGCGCCTGCGCGCGCATCTCGGGCGTGAAGTCGATCAGATCGTCGGGCACCTTCAGATAATTGCGGCCGTACGCCGGAGGCTTGGTGGGGAAGGGCTGTGTCGGCGACGTCTTTTCGCCGGGCACGTCCGACTGCTGCACCGGTCGTTCCTCGATCGGCCACACCGGTTTGCCGGTGATGCGATCGAACACGTACATGAACGCTTCCTTGCTCGGCATCGCGACCGCCTTGATCGGTTTGCCGTCGACGTTGATGTCCACGAGCATCGCGGCCGACGAGAGGTCGTAATCCCAGATCGGGTGATGCACGATCTGGAAGTGCCACTTTCGTTGACCGGTCTTCAGGTCGACGCACACGAGGCTCTCGCCGAACAGATTGTTCCCGGGACGATGACCGCCGTAGTAATCGGACGTCGGCGATTCGACCGGCAGGTACACGAGCCCGGCCTCCTCGTCGACCGTGATCTGCGTCCACACGCCGGTGTTGCCGTTGATCGCCCACGACTCGTTCTCCCACGTGTCGTTGCCGAGCTCGCCGGGCCGCGGAATCGTGTGGAACGTCCACAGCAGCTTGCCGCTCTTCACGTCGAACGCACGCACGAGTCCCTTCGTGTTGTTGTGCGTGACGACGGTCATCCCTTCCTTGAACGACGATCCAACGATGACGACGTCCTTGACGACCGTCGGCGTCGAGTGCAGCCCGATCTCGCCGGTCTCGAGATCGATCTGCTGGCCTTTGCCGACGACCGCGCCCTGCTTGAGATCGACGACGCCGTTGTTGCCGAACGACGTCACCATCGCGCCGGTCTTCGCGTTGAGCGCGATGAGGCGGTAGCCGGTGGTGACGTAGAGAATCCGCTCGTCGCCTTTGCCGTCGGTCCAGTACGACACGCCGCGGCCCGACAACTGCCGCGGCGCGATCGCCGCGCGGTTGCCCTCGCGATAGCTGTGCGCCCAGATCAACTCGCCGGTCTTGCCGTCGAGGGCGACGACCGATCGCCGCGTGCCCGCCGTCGTGTAGAGCACGCCGTTGATCGCGAGCGGCGTTCCTTCGAGCTTGTACTCGGGACGCGTGCCGAGGTTGTCGGTCTTGAACCGCCACGCGACTTCGAGCTTGTTGAAGTTGCCGGCGTTGATCTGATCGAGCGGCGAGTACTTGGTGCCTCGCACGTCGGCGGTGTAGTGCGTCCAGTCACCCTTCTTCGTGCTCGGCTGACCGGGCGTCTGAGCGCCGATGAAGACGCTCGCGACGACGATGACCGAAATGAATAACGGCACGAAGCGTTTCATCAAGCCCTCCCGTTCAGACTTCAGACTTCAGACTTCAGACTTACCGTGTCCTCACTGTGTCGGCCGCAGCGCGGTTGTCGGCAGACTGAACGCGATGTACTCGCCCGAGTAGTTGCCGCCGCTCACGGCGACGACGATGTACTGCTTGCCGTCGAGCATGTACGTCATCGGCGATCCGCTCTGCGCAGCCGGGATGAACACGGCGCCGACCTCCTTGCCCGTCTGCTTGTCGTACGCGCGCAGCATCCCGCCTCGCGGATGCTCGGTCGTCGTCGTCACCAGCGGATCGCCGGCGATGACGAGCGTCTTGGTCACGACCACGCCGACGTTGCCCTGCTGGCCGGTCTTCGGCACGTTGACGCCGCGCAGCAACGGATGATTGCGGACGTTGTCCGGCGTGTCGCCGTGCGGCACCGACCACATCAGATCGCCTTTGTCCATGTTGATCGCGACGATGACGCCGTACGGCGGCTTGACGATGTTCAGTCCCTGCACCGTCGCGCCGAACGGACCGCCGCCCGCGGGCGCCGCGCCGCGCCCGCCGGCCGCTGCTGCGGGAGGCGGTGGCGCCGGCGGTGGCGTCGCGCCGCGCGCCGGCCGCGGCGCGTCGGCTGCCTCACCTTCGCCGCCGCCGACGATCGGACGGAAGGTTTGCCCCGCGGTGCCCATCACGTAATCGAGATCCGAGAATTCTTTCGGCGGCGCGACGAGACCGAGCGGCGCGATGCACGCGTTGCACGCGTGCGTGAAGAAGACGTGCATCTCGGGATCGTAGGCGGAGCCCGGCCAGTTGACACCGCCGCTCAGCGTGCCGGCGGTCAGCGCCGCGATCGGTCCTTCCGCTTTGCTCACGAGCGGCGGCAGGTACACGGGTCCGAGCCGATAACGCTTCGCGACTTCGAGCGCCTGCGTTTTGATCTCGGGCGTGAAGTCGACGAGATCGCTTTCGAGCACGCCGTTGCGCGAATACGCGGGCGGTTTGGTCGGAAACGGCTGCGTCGGGCTCGTCTTCTCGCCCGGCACGTCGGTCTGCGGCACCGGGCGCTCTTCGATCGGCCAGATCGGTTTGCCGGTGACGCGATCGAAGACGAAGAGGAAGCCTTGCTTCGTCGCCTGCGCGACCGCCTTCACCGGTTTGCCGTCGATGACGAGATCCATCAGCAGCGGCGCCGCCGGCATGTCGAGATCCCAGATCGGATGGTGGACGATCTGATAGAACCACTTGCGCTGCCCGGTCTTCAGATCGACGCACACGATGCTGTCGCCGAACAGGTTGTTGCCCGGACGATGGCCGCCGTAGAGATCCGACGTCGGATCCTCGACCGGCAGATATACGAGGCCGAGCTCTTCGTCGACGGTGATTTGCGACCACACGCCGGTGTTGCCGTTGATGGCCCACGATTCCTTTTCCCAGGTGTCGTTGCCGAACTCGCCGGGACGCGGGATCGTGTGGAAGGTCCAGAGCAGCTTGCCGCTGCGCACGTCCCAGGCGCGCACGAGGCCTTTGGTGTTGTTGTGCGACTTGACGGTCAAGCCTTCGCGGAACGACGACCCGACGATGACGACGTCCTTCGCGACCGTCGGCGTCGAATGCAGACCGATCTCGCCGCTCTCGAGATTGATTTGTTCGCCCTTGCCGATGACGGCGCCGACCTTCATGTCGACCACGCCGTCCTTGCCGAACGAGGGCACGGGCGCGCCGGTCTTCGCGTTGAGCGCGACGAGCCGATAGCCGGTCGTCACGTAGAGGACGCGCTCGTCGCCTTTGCCGTCGGTCCAGTACGAGAGGCCGCGGCCC
>Ga0114129_10015799_pt1 | contig 10733 bp, 6 predicted proteins | sample RhiMetdeltSRZDD1_FD_80071 | JGI IMG/M metagenome (GOLD analysis project Ga0114129, IMG submission 80071) | Populus rhizosphere microbial communities from Tennessee, USA - Rhizosphere MetaG P. deltoides SRZDD1 (version 2) (version 2) | ecosystem: Host-associated > Plants > Roots > Rhizosphere >... | reverse complement strand
GTCCCACCGCGGTTCGAACAGTACTTCGAGCCGTGCCTGGGCAGCGGCGCGCTGTTCTTCGATCTGGCGGCCAGCCAGGACATCGCGCTGCACACCGCCTGGCTCACGGATCTCAATCGCGATCTGCTCGGCTGCTATTGCGCCGTCGGCGCACACGCCGGCGACGTGATCGCCGCGCTCGCCGATCACGAGCGCCAGCATCGAGAGTCGCCGCAGACGCATTTCTATCGCGTGCGGGACACGCTCTTCAACCCGCAACGCAGCGAACACTTCGCGGATAGTCCACATGTGGCGATCGAAGACTACCCGCCGGCGCTGGCCGCGATGTTCATCTACCTGAATCGCACCGGCTTCAACGGCCTGTTCCGGTTGAATTCGCGGAGCGAGTTCAACGTCCCGGCGGGGCGCTACGCCAATCCGCGCATCTGCGATGCGGAGAACCTGCGCGCCGTCGCGGCGATCATCGGCGCGCCCGGCGTGAACATTCGCTACGGCGGGTTCGAGCTGGCGCTCGAGCACGCGCAACGGCACGACCTGCTGTACTTCGATCCACCCTATGCGCCGGTCAGCGACACCGCCAATTTCACCAGCTACACCGCGAGCCGATTTTCGAGCGAGGACCAGAGGCGGCTGCAGCAGGCGGTCATCGAGCTGGCCGGCCGCGGCTGTCACGTGATCGTGAGCAATTCGACCGCCCCGATCATCAGCGAGCTGTACGAGACGAACCGGACGGCGCGCCGCGCCGGTCTCCGCGCGCACCGCGTGCCGGCGCGACGCGCGATCAATTCGAAGGCGACGCGGCGCGGCGATGTCGCTGAGTACATCATCAGCAACGTCGCGCCGCGAGTCGATAGTCAGGAGTCGAGAGTCCGGAGTCTAGTCAGGAGTCGGGAGTCTAGCCGATAGTCGATAGTCGGTCGACAGTCCAGTCACGGTACGACTCCCGACTACTGACGGAACTACCGACTACTGACTACTGACTCTCGACTACCGACTGCACGCCTCAGAAAGGCAACTCGCGCCAGTCGCCGTCGATCGGCAGCGGGATCGAACCGGTCCATGAGAAGAGCGACCGCCCAGGCTGATACCGCTCGTCGAGGGTGAAGACCGTGTTGACGCGTGTCAACACGACGGACGATGAGGCCGGCGCCGCGCCTCGTTGGGCGCGGGAGAACGCACGAAATCGAACCGCCTCTGGCGGTCCGGCCGCTGCCGGCAGCGGGACGGCGCCCCTGAAACACCCGCTGCGCACGATGCGGAACTCACTGAGGCCCCGATCGGAGTCGTACCACCGCGCCGTTCCCGTGCTGTCCGTCGCTCGCACCGAAAAGGCGACGGCTGCATTCTCGAGCTCCGTGCACGCCTCGACGTGGACGTAGCGGCGGAGATCGGGAATCTTTCCCGATCCGGCTGGCGCGTCGGCCACGATCTTTCCCTCGCGCGTCATCTCCTGCGCCGCCACGGTGTAGGTCCAGGCATGCCGATCCATCACGATTTCGCGCGACTGGTTGGCGAGGTCGAATCGCTCGATGGCCGGCGCATAGCGCACCTGCGTCGTGCCCGACTCGCTGACCATGTTGTTGTCCGTCGACACCCACAGCAGCGGATGACCGCCTTCGTGGCGGCCTTTGAACGGCGGCACTTCGTGGCCGGGACCCTGAAACTCCTCCGCGACGATCTGATCGTGGTCGTCGATTTCCACGCCGTAGACATATTCGATGTCGGTCGTGCGTCCCCACGTCGCCATCAGCCGGTCGGTCGTGGTGCCGCCATCTTCATTTGAGAAAACGACCGAATAGCGCAACCGCCATCCGCGCGACGTCGTTTCCATCTCGTACCACATCAACAACGGCACGTCGGTGAACGCGCCCACCGTGTTGGCGCGCGCGTACAGAATCGGGGCCATCGATTGGGCGGTGTAGTCGGAAGACTTGCCTTTGGCGAGGTACTCGATACGAGGGATGTCAATCGACACCCGCCCTGCCGCTCGCGCACTCAGCGCCGGATCGCGCTCGATGGTGAGGCGGTAACGGCCCGGCGAATACATCCCGAGAGCGATCCGATAGTCCGCCTGCGCTTCACCACGGTACAGAAGGATGTGCTGCGAGTACTTGCCGTTGACCAGCACGCGCAGCGCAGCGGCTTCCCGGCCGCCTTCCCCCCAGGCGCAGCCCATACAGCCCGCGCGCACGGTCACCACGACCTCGGATGGCGACTCCACGTAGACGAAGCGATTGAGCGAGTCAGTCGCCAGCGGCGACTGGCCGGCGAGCCAGGCGAGCAGCGCGAAGAACCGGCCCATCATCATCGGATGTCGGCGACGGCCACCGGCTTCTGCGTCTCGTGCGCACGGGTCGCGGCCACGCCGATCCTGAGCGCCTCGAGGCCATCATCAATCGTGATCGGCGCCGGCCGATCCTGGAGCACGTTCTGAGCGAAGTTCTGCAGCTGCGTCGTGTAGGCGTCGCGGAAACGCTCCATGAAGTACGGCACCGTGTCGTGCGCCACGGAGTTCTTGGTCAGCACCATCACCGGGGTCTCGCGAAGGTATCCGATCTTCAGCGTGCCTTCGAGGCCGAGAATCTCGGTCGCGATGTCGTAGCCGTAGATGCCGCTTCGGCTGAGATCGACGACGCCGATCTTGCCACTGGTGAACGTCAGGCTGGCCACCGCGTTATCGATGTCTCCTACCGTCATGAGTTCGGGATAGGCGATCGTCGCACCGATCGTCGCCACGGTCTTCACGTCGCCCATGAACCAGCGCGCGAGATCGAAGTCGTGAATGCCCATGTCGATCAGCATGCCGCCGCTGCTCTTGGGATTCGCGTACTCGAGGCTCGGCCTGAACGGATCGCGCGACGTCGATTTGAAGACCAGCGGCATGCCAATCCGCCCGCCTTCGATCTGCTTCTTCGCGGCGGCGTAGCCGGAATCGAATCGCCGCATGAATCCCATCTGGAAGAAGATGCCGGACTTCGCGATCGCCTCCTTCATCGCCGCGATCTCGTCGAGCGAGAGCGCCGGCGGCTTCTCGCAGAAGGTCGGCTTGCCGCGCTGCGCCGCCGCGATCACGAGCTGCCGGTGCGTGTCGGTGGGGCTGACGATGACGATGGCTTCGACCGCCGCATCGTCGATGAGCGCCTGGGGATCGGTGTAGTGCCGCGGGACGTCGAACTCTGCCGCGACTTCCTGCGCCAGCGTGCCGACCGGGTCGGCAACCGCCACCAGCCGCGTTTCGGCGATGCGGCCGGCGAGGTCCCTGGCGTAGACGCGGCCCAGGCGGCCAACGCCGATCAATCCAATTGCCAGACGTCCTTTGCGGGCGATGGTCATTTCACGTTGTCCTTGGTCACAAGCTCGAGCTTCACCTTGATATCGGGCGGCACCGTCTCGCCGCGAATGACTTTCACGGCGCTCTCGACGGCCGCGCGGCCCATTTCCGACGGGAACTGCGCCACCGACGCTTCCATCGTCCCCGCGGCAATCGCCTTCTTCGCGTCGTCCAGGGCGTCGAAACCGATCACGCGGATCCGGCCGGTCTTGCCGGCGGCGGCGATGGCTTCGATGGCTCCGAGCGCCATCAGGTCGCTGCAGGCAAACACGCTGTCGATGTCCTGGTGCGCCTGCAGCATGTTCTGAAACACGTTGAAGCCCTGGTCGCGCTCCCAGTTCGCGGGCTGCGAGGCGACGATTGTGATGCCCGGCGAGCCCTTGACGGCGTCGCGGAATCCTCGCATGCGCGAGTCGCCGGTTTCGTGTCCGGGGATCCCTTCGAGGATCCCCACACGGGCTTTGCCGCCGGTGACCCTGATCAGGTATTCGCCGGCGAGCTTGCCGCCTTCGTAGTTGTCGGATCCGACGAACGTTTCGGGGCGGACGCCCGCGTCGGCCGCTGCCTTCGCGTCCACGCGGGTGTCGACGACGACGATCGGTACTTTGGCGTCCTTCGCCTTCACCAGAGCCGACACGATCTCCCGCGAGCCGCTGGGTGTGATGCAGAGCGCCTGGATTCCGGTCTGAATCATGTTCTCGACGATCTGCATCTGCTTCTCGACGTCGATTTCCCGCTCCGCCGCCTGCACCTGCAGCGTCACGCCCAGCCGGTCGGCCGCTTCCTGGGCGCCGCGGCGCATGTCGACGAAAAACGGGTGATTCAACGTCTTCAGCACGAGCGCCACCGTCGGCTTGGATGTGCCGGCGTTGCCCGTCGCGCCGCGGTTGCACGATGCGGACAGCGCAGCGGCCGTCAGGACGAGCGCAATGGTCTTTTTCATATCGTTCCACGTCATGTACGGTTCTTCCGCTTCAACACCGTGTCGATCAATACCGCTACAACGATGACCGCGCCAATCACAATCTGCTGGAGAAACGACGACACGCCGAGGAGGTTGAGCCCGTTGCGCAACACGCCCATGATGAGCGCGCCGACCAACGTGCCGGCCAGCGTGCCATCGCCGCCCATCAGGCTGGTGCCGCCGATGACCGTGGCGGCGATCGCATCCAGTTCGTACATCATTCCGGCGATCGGCTGCGCCGAGTTGAGTCTCGCTGTCAGGATGACGGCCGCGAGAGCGCTCATCAGGCCAGACACCCCGTAGATCATCGTCTTGTGAAACCTGACCGACACGCCCGACAGCCGTGTCGCCTCCTCGTTGCCGCCGATCGCGTAGACGTAGCGGCCAAACGTCGTGCGCGCCAGCACGAAATGCGCCGCCGCGTAGACCACGGTGGTCTCGATGACCGGAGCCGGGATGAAACCGACTCGTCCGGTCGCGAGCACGCGAAACGACGGATCGAACCCCGAAACCGGCCGCCCTTCCGTGAAGAGGAGGGCCGCTCCGCGGGCAATGCTCATGGTGCCGAGCGTCACGATGAAGGGGGGCAACCCTCCCCAGCTGACGAGCGCGCCGTTTGCGAGGCCGCACAGCAACCCAACCGCCAGCGACAGCGGCAGCGCGACCGCCAGGGAATGCCCGGCCTGAAGCGACGTGCCGAGCACGACTCCCGACAGCGCGACGATCGAACCGACAGAGAGGTCGATACCGCCCGACAGGATGACGAAGGTCATCCCGACGGCGACGATGGCGTTGATGCTGGTCTGCTCGGCGACGTTCAGCAGATTCGACACCGACATGAAGTGCGGTGTCAGGATCCACAGGATGGCGCACAGCGCCAGCAGCCCGATGAGCGTTCCGAACTGACGGGCCGGGACGATCAACTGGCCTGCCCTGAGCTCGTCGAATGGGCGAGCCCCAGCGCGGCGCTCAGGACGCGCTCCTCGGTGGCGTCTGCGGCGGCGATCTCGGCCTGCAGACGTCCGCGGTGCAAGACGAGAATCCGGTCGCTCATGCCGAGCAGCTCCGGCAGCTCCGAGGAGATCATGATGATGCCCGCGCCGCGCGCCGTCAGGCGGTTCATCAGATTGTAAATCTCCACCTTGGCGCCGACGTCGACGCCGCGCGTGGGTTCGTCGAAGATGAAGATGCGGACGTCGCCTGCGAGCCACTTGCCGAGCACGACTTTCTGCTGGTTGCCGCCGCTCAGCAGCCGGACCGGCTGCGTGGGCGTGGCCTTGACGCGCAGATCGGCGGCGATCGGGTTCGCCATCGCCGTCTCGCATTGTCGCGACAGAATCCCCAGCCGGGCCAGTCGGCGTCCGTGCGGCAGCGCGATGTTTCGCGCGACCGTCAGGCCCGGCACCAGGCCCTGCGCCTTTCGATCCTCCGGAAGCAGCCCGATGCCGTGTGCGATCGCCTCCTCCGGATCGCGGAACCGGACCTCGCGGCCTTGGACGAGGAGCCGGCCCTCCTGGCACCGATCCGCGCCGGCGACAACTCGTGCGAGTTCGGTACGGCCAGCGCCGAGCAACCCGGCGATTCCGAGAACCTCTCCGGCGTGCAGCGAGAACGTGATGCCGCTGAGCGGTCCGCCGCCAACGTTCTCGACGCGGAGGAGCTCGGCGCCGCGTTCGACGGGAACCTTGGGAAAGTGATCGGCCAGATCGCGGTTCGCCATCATCCGCACCAGCTCGGGGATGGTCACTTCCTGAATTGGCCGGGTCGCGACCACGCGGCCGTCGCGCATGACGGTGATCCGGTGACCGATGCGAAACACTTCGTCGAGGCGGTGCGTGATGTAGACGATCGCGACGCCGCGCGCGGCCAGCCGCTGGATGAGCGCGAAGAGCTGCGTCACCTCGCGGCTCGTCAACGACGACGTGGGCTCGTCCATGACCAGCACGGCAGCGGCTCCATCCGCCGCAGCTTCATCGACGGCGGACATGGAGAGGGCCTTGGCAATCTCGACCATCTGCCGCTGCGCAAGCCCGAGGCGTGACACCAGGGCGCGCGGATCGAGTGGCATGCCGAGATCGGTCAGCAACCGCGACGTGCGCTCGTACAACGAAGGCCAGTCGACGACGCCGCCCCACCGAACCGGCGCCGCGCCCAGGAAGATGTTTTCCGCGACCGAGAGCTGCGGGACGAGGTTGAGCTCCTGATAGATCACGCGGATGCCGAGCGCCAGGGCATCGCGCGGGCTCCGGATCTCGGCGGCCCGTCCGTTGATGCGAATGTCGCCGGCGTCCTTGGTGTATGCGCCGCTGAGGATCTTCATCAGCGTCGACTTCCCCGCGCCGTTTTCGCCGAGCAGCATGTGGACGGCGCCCGCCTCCAGCGTCAGGTCGACGCCATCGAGCGCGACGACGCCGGGAAATGCCTTGCGGATGCCCCGCATCTCGAGGACCGGCGAGGCGGAGGGCATGCTAGTGAGCCGTACTCACTGAACCCGACCAGGTTGGATCGCCACGAAGTCACGAAAACACGAAGAAAATCCAAGACTTCGTGGCTTCGTGTCTTCGTGGCGGCCCGAGCGTCGGTAGTTCTTCACCGTGAACATGACACTAGACGGCGACCTTGCCAGATGCGATTAGCGCGTTGACCTCGTCGAGCGTCGGCACGCCGTTCAGCGCGCCAAGACGGGTGCAGCTGACGGCGGCGGCGGCGTTGGCGGTCCGCAACGCCTGATCCATCGGCTGGCCGTGGATGAGGGCGTAGATGAAGCCGCCGCGAAACACGTCGCCCGCGCCGGTCGTATCCACGGCCTGGACGTTGAACGCCGGCTCCTGGTAGATGCGGTCGCCGTCGAGAATCATCGCGCCGTGCTCGCCGAGCGTGACGCAGAGCACCTGATCGTGCCGCTTGCGGAGAACCCGCAGCGCCTGCTCGATGTCGTTCGTGCCGGTGAGGTGCGTCGGCACGTGCTGCGCGAAGATGGCGTGCGTGACGGCGCTCACCAGCTCCTCGGTCCGGTCCGTCAGGCGGTCGATGTCGCTCGTGACGATCGCGCCGCCGGCGCGGGCGATTTTTGCCGCCCGAATCGCCGCGTCGTCGTCCACATCGTCCACGTGGACGACGCGGGCAGCGGCCAGCGCTTCGGTCGGCAGTTCGCGCTCGCGCAGGCGGAGGCGGTCGTCGCGATCCCACAGCACGATCCGCTCGCCCGTCGTGGCGTCGACGAGAATCACCGCAAACTGGTTTTCGGCGTCACGGATGATGAGATCGGTGATGTCGACGTCGCGGTTGGTCAGCTCGGCGCGGATCCGGCGGCCGTTCTCGTCGGTGCCTGACACGCCGACGTACTTGCTGCGAAGACCGAGGCTGGCGCACGTGCACATCGCGGTCGCCATCTGCCCGCCGCACAGCACGCGCCGATCGCGAATCTGCATCTTCGCAAAGGCGCCGAACGGCTGAGGATAGCCGGGCAGCAGGTTGACGAAGTCCACAGAGTTGGCGCCGACGCCGATGACGTCCCAGCGATCGTCAGATACGGTCATGAACGCGCAGTATATCGCGCCAAAGAACGGGTTCGGAGTTCAGGGTTCCACGTTCAGCGTTCGTTTTGGTTCGAGGTTCTGGGTTCAAGGTTCGGCGGTTCAGAGTTCGTGCTGGTTCAGGGTTCGAACCCAGAACGAGCACGAACCCTGAACCCGGAACCCGGAACCCTGAACCCGACTCGCGGCGCTAGAAAGTGAAGCGCGCCGCTATCTGCATGATTCTGGGATCACTCGACAGGCTCGAGATCGTCCCGAACGTCGCGGCGTCGCTGATGTTGCGGTTCGGCAGGCCGAAGTTGACCGTGTCGAATACGTTGAAGATGTCCCAGCGCAGCGTCGCCGCGAGGCGCTGACTGAACCGGATGTGCCGCTGGAACGTGAGGTCGAAGTTCTGGAACCCCGGACCGGTGAGGCGATTGCGCAGCTCGTTACCGAACGTGCCGGACGGCACGGCCTGAAACGCCGCCAGGTTGAACCACTGATCCACCGTCTCCGGACCTTTCGGATCGCCGACGACGTTGGGCAGACCGGTCATGTTCGTGCCCACGTTGTTGCCGCTCTGATTCACCGTGAAGGGGCGTCCGGAGCGCTTGGTGTAAATCCCCGAGACCGTCCAGTCGCGCGCGATGATGTTGTTGCCGAGCGGCAAGGCCCACACGAAGTTCGTGGTGAAGCGGTGGCGGACGTCGTAGTCGCTCGGTCCGAACCACGAGTCGAAGTCGCGCGCATTCTGCGGAAACGCGTTCGAGCCCTGCGTCGTCAGCTGCTCCGACGAATTGTCCTTGGAGTCGCCAATGGTATAGGACACGCCGAAGGCGTAGCCGCGATTGAAGCGCTTCTCGAGTCCGAGATCGACGCCCTTGTACTCGGATTTGCCGTTCTGCGCCCGCCATTCGACGAACCCGAAATTCGGGTACGGCAGCACACCGAGTGCATTGTTCCCCGCCGCGTTGGGCAGCGGTTGATTCAGGTTGACCAGGGTCGCCAGATTCGAGCCCCTGGTATAGACGAAGTCGGCCGACAACACCATCCCGAGATCCACTTCGCGCTGCACGCCGAAGCTGGCCTGGTTGGTCGTGGTCTTCGGCGCATCCAGGCTGACGGCGCGGAGACGCACCGCGCGCAGTTGTCCGGCCGCGGGATCCAGATTCGGCGTGTTCAAGAAGCCGGCCGGAAAACCCTGCCGGAGGAAGAACACCGGCGAACCGGAGGTCTGCGTGATCGTCTTGTTGACCAGCCCCGGCAGGTTCAGCGCGAGCTGATCTTCGCTGCCCACGCGATCGAACAGGTTGTAGAAGATGCCCCAGCCGCCGCGCAACGCGGTCTTCTCGTCGAGCTTGTAGACGAGGCCGACGCGCGGCGCGAAGTTGTTCCGGTCCGGCTTGACCAGCCCGCGGTCCTGCAGCGAACCGTCCTTGGCGAAGATCAGGCTGCCGCTGCCGGCGGGATCGAAATTGGTCTGCGCGTTGTTGGCTTCGAGCGCGGGGGTGATGAGGTCGTAGCGCAAGCCGAGATTCAACGAGAATCTCGGACTGACCTTCCAGTCGTCCTGCAGGAAGAACATCTGCGCCCGGTGCCGCTGCTCTACGACCCAGACGTTGGACAACTGCAAGTCGGCGACATAGCCGAGCAGATAGTCGGCCATCGCGTTGCCCGTGAACGAGGTGCGGAACCGCAGCGCGCCACGCGTCGCCGGCACGTCCATGTACTGGTTCTGCATCGGCATGATGATGTCGGCGCCGGCCTTCAGCGCGTGGTTGCCGTGCAGCCACGACAGCGAGTCGATGAATTCGAACTGGTTGGTGTGCTGGAACTTCGGCAGGAAGTCCGGCGATCCGATGCGGCCGAGGCCCGAGCCGCCGAAGTAGCCATCGATCGTGATGCCAGGTAGCCCGCCGGCCACGATCGGGTTGGTGATCGCCCCGGGGATGATCGCCGCGGCGGGCGGCGTCAGTCCGAATGACTGTTGAACGGCGTCGGACGTCGACTGCGACCACGAGATGCGGAACTCGTTGACCATCGCCGACGAGAGGACGCGCGTCCAGCCGCCCACCGTGGCGTTGGTCTTGATCGTCTGGTTGCCGAACGCGGACGTGCCGGTGCCGTCGACTATGCCGCCGAATGCGCCCGGGATCTGCCGGGTGCGGTTCGAGTAGATGTGGCGCGCGAAGACGCTGTCATTGACGGTGGGCTTCCAGTCGAACCGGCCCAGCCAGCGATCCGAGTCGTCGACCAGATCCGCGGTTCGGAAAAAGTTGTTGGCTCCCGGCTGGTTCGGCATCGGCACGAGGCCCATGATCGCAGTCGCAAACGGGTCGATCCGGCCCTGCGGAATCTGATTGTTGGCGAAGTTCGCACCGGTCAGCGGATCGCGGACCGCGCTCGTGAAGATGCCGTTGCGCTCGTCGGCCGTCGGCACGCGCGTGAGTCGGATGACGCCGCGGTTGATGCGCGTCCCCTCGAAATCGGTGAAGAAGAACGCGCGGTTCTTGATGACCGGTCCGCCGATGTTGCCGCCGTACTGGTTCTGATCGTTCGCCGGCTTCGCGGCGCCCGCGCGCTTGGAGAAGAAATCATTGGAGTCGAACGAATCGTTGCGGAAGTACTCGTAGCCCGTGCCTCTGAACTCGTTGGTGCCCGACTTGGTCGAGACGCTGACCGCAGCGCCCGGCGACCGGCCGTACTCGGCCGAGTACGGGCTCGTGACCACCTTGAATTCCTGAATCGCGTCCACGGACGGACGCGACACCTGGGTCGTCAGCTCCTGCACGTTCTCCGAAATGCTGTTGTTGTCGACGCCGTCGAGGAGGAAGTTGTTCTGCAGCGCCCTCGCGCCGTGCACGTTGATGCCGCCGGTGCGGCCGAACGAGGTGCCGCCGCCCTGTTCGGTGTAGCGATC
>Ga0114129_10015798_pt1 | contig 10733 bp, 11 predicted proteins | sample RhiMetdeltSRZDD1_FD_80071 | JGI IMG/M metagenome (GOLD analysis project Ga0114129, IMG submission 80071) | Populus rhizosphere microbial communities from Tennessee, USA - Rhizosphere MetaG P. deltoides SRZDD1 (version 2) (version 2) | ecosystem: Host-associated > Plants > Roots > Rhizosphere >... | reverse complement strand
TGGTGCGCTGGCCGGGCCCGGTCCGCAGGTTGCGAATGTTGAGCGGGCCCAGGGCCCCGGATTCGGTGGCGTGCCTGAGCCGGGGCGGGGGAGGCCGGCCGTCCCGATCGTCGGCCGCCAGGGACATCAGGGTGGCGAGCTTTTGCTCCAGGTCTGGCGAGCGCATGACGGACTCCTCTGATCAACCGCCACGATACCCGAAGAAAAACCGAAAGTCAATAGTGCCGGGCCCTCCGGACTGTTCCCTCGAGCGGCGCATACTCGAGCTCCCGTTCCTCGCGCACGGCGCGCAACAGAAGGCCCCCGCGGCTCATATCGCCAAGCCCGGCAAACGACCGAGGGAACTTGAGCCGGGCGCCCAGGGAGGCACAGAGGATGTCCGTGTACTTGCCGGTCGCGACGCTCCCCAGCAGGACCACGTCTTCGCCTTTCTGCAGCCCTCGGGCCATCGCAGCCACGTCCCGCTCCAGGGGTATGCGGTACGCCGAGTGGCCCGGGTCGATCGAGCCCGCAGCCATGGTCCTGATGTCTTCAAGGGTGACCGGCAGATCAGGGGAGACCAATCCGCGATCGGAAGTGATGACCAGGATATCGGTTGCCGAGGCCGCGAACCGCCGCGCGTAGGTGAGCTTGCCGCGGAAGTACAGCCCGCTCAGGAAGGAGAACACCTCCCCGATTGGTGCTCCTTCCGAGGAGCGAACCCGCGCTGCAAGGTCGAAGCTGGCGCGGGTCGACAGGAGCAGGGCCGCGCGTTTGCCTGAAGTACTCGCTGGAGAAAGAACGAACACCTGGCGTCCTAGCGTCTTAGCGTCTTAGCCTCCTCCTACACCGCGTCGGAAAGCGACGTAAAGTTGAAATCCCTCACCCGGAGCGGCGGGACCACCACGGGCGCTCCCGCGTTCCCGCTCTCACTCGCGGAAACCCGGACCGGACGGCCCATCGCCAGGATGTTGTTGAGCATGATCACCGGCGATTCGTTGAAGCGGAAGTTCTTCACCGCAGTGGTGATCTTCCCATTCTCGATGAGAAAGGTGCCATCCCGCGTGAGCCCGGTGAACAACAGGCTCCGCGGATCCACTCCGCGGATGTACCAGAACCGCGTGACCAGCAGACCGCGCTGAGTTCCTGCGATGAGGCTCTCGATCGTTTCCTCGCCGCCCGACATCTTGACCCCACCTCCACCGCCCCCGCCTCCTCCGCCACCTCCGCCGAACCCGCCACCCCCGCCCGAACCGGTGGGCTCCTTGCCCTGCTTCTTGGCCCAGTAGCGGTCGTAGTTGAGGTTCTTCACCACACCATTCTCGATCCACACGACCCGTCTGGTCGGCAGGCCCTCGCCGGTGAAGGGACTGCCGAAGGAGTCGGGATCGAATGGGTCGCTCACGAGCGTGACGCGCTCGTCCACCACCTTGTCACCCAGCTTGTTGCCCCCGCCCGCCTTCGAGAAAAAGCTTCGCCCTTCGTCCGCGTTCCGGGCATTCATCGCCCCAGTCATCAACTGGAGCAGATTCCCCACCGCCGTCGGCTCCAGCACGACCGTGTAGCGCCCCGGCTCGACGGCCACCGCACCCACGGTCCGCCTGGCCTTGTCCACCGCCCGAGCGCCGAGCACCGCCGGGTCGATCGCGGAGAAGGCATGCGACGAGCCGCCCGCCCACCCCGATCCGGCACCATCGGGCGTGCGGACCGTGGTGGTGAGCACCACGTCGGTGTCGCGGTCGTAGGCGAAGAGGCCTTTGCTGTTGGCCACTGCCTGGGCGGTGGCCCTGGTTTCCAGATATCCGGTGCTCACCAGACCAGCCGCGCGCGCCTGATCGGTGATGCGGGTTACCGCGGCGGCCCGCGCCGCCGGGTCGAGCCGAGCCGTGCTCTCGCTCCAGCCCATGCCCGGCTGGTACTGCTGCTGGTCCAGCTCCGGCATGAGCTCCGGATCATCGGGAGAAAGCCGGGCCAGCCGTTCCGAGGCGTCCACCACCGCCTTGAGGCCGGCTTCGTCCAGCTTGTTGGTGCTGGCCTGTCCCACCTTGGCACCCACCACGCTTCGCACCACCACGCTGGTATTGCTGTTGTCTCCCGAGGTCGAGATCTGATTCTCGGCGAACCGGGTGTTGCCCCGGGCGCCGCTGTTGATGCTGATCCTGGCCTCGGTGGCGGTGCTGAGCGCCAGGACCCGTTTGGCCAGCGCCTCCGCGTCGGCGCGCGAGATCGTGCGCGGGCCCTCCTGCTGCGCCCGGCTCATGCCTGCCTCCCGGTGTTGATCACGTTGATCTGGCGATGCCGGGTCGGCACGCATCCGTGGGTCACGGCGTTGGACTGCGAGGGCTGGCCCTTGGCGTCGCCGAATGCGCCGCCCAGGAAATAGCTCCTCGGTCCGCCCACCATGTCGAGGGCACCCCAGAATTCCGGTGTTCGCATCTGGTAGGCCACGTCCTTGAGCATGCCGACGATCTTGCCGCCACGGATTTCGTAGAAGACCTGTCCGCCGAATTGCGCGTTGTAACGCTGCTGGTCGATCGAGAAGGAGCCGTCACCCACGATCGCGATCCCGCGGTCGGTGGCCGCGATGAGATCTTCCCACACGTGGTCCTGGGCGCCCGGCAGCAGCGACACATTGGGCATCCGCTGGAACTGCACGTCGGCCCAGGATTGCGCATACGAGCAGCCGTGCGACCGGGTCGGCTTCCCGATCTTCTTGTAATACCAGTCGAGCCAGAGGGCCTGTTCCCGGGTTGTCTGGTAATCGACGAAGATGCCGCCCTTGACGATGTCGAAATCCTCGGGTTGAACCCCGTCATCGTCCCAGCCGCACGCCGCGAGCGAGCCGGGCTGGGACCGGTCTCCCCGGATGTTCATGAGGGGCGAGCCGAACTTGAGTGTGCCCAGCACCTTGTCCGGTGGAAAAACGAAGCTGGTTCCGGCGTAGTTGGCCTCGTAGCCCATCGCGCGGTCGAGCTCGGTCGGGTGCGCCACCGACTCGTGAATGGTGAGCCAGAGGTGACTGGGGTGCAGGATCAAGTCGTAACGCCCCGGCTCCACCGGCTTGGCCGAGAGCTTGGCCACAGCTTCCTCGGCCCAGCGGACCGCGTTCTCCTCGAGCCGCGCCTCGGTGACGTGCTCGTAGCCCCGGCCCATGGGAGCGATGTCGTTGCTCTGGCGCGATTGGAAATCTCCCTGGGCCACCGCCGTCACCGTCACGCTGGGCTGGGTCCGAAAGATCGTCTGCGAGACCAGCGCGCCCTCGGTATTGGCGTAGGACTTCTCTTCCTTGAGGAAGAACATGCTGGAGTTGACGAACCGGGCCTGCGGGTTTTTCATGGCCGCAGCGTTGGCCGCGAGCAGCAGCGCCACCTTCTCTTCGACGGGGATGGTGAAGGGATCCACCTTGGCGTCGCTCCGCCAGGTGCCGCGCTGATTGCCCGGGGCCGGCGCGAGGGTCACCGGCTTGCGTCCCGGCGTCCGATTGGCCTTGGCCTGTGCCGCAGCCTGCCGCGCCACGCGGACTACGCCCTCGTCGGTGAGCTCGCTGGTGGCGGCAAAGCCCCACGATCCCTGCACCAGCACCCGCACTCCCACCCCGAACGTCTCGTTGTCGGAGAGTCCTCCCACCCGCCGCTCGCGGGTGTTGATGTTCTGGGTTCGGTTGAGACTCACGCGAGCATCGGCATACTCGGCGCCGGCCGATTTGGCCGCGTCGAGGGCGCGAAGCAGCAGGTCGTTGATGGCCGGATCGCCCGGGGTGGCCGGCCGCACCAGCAGGGCCGCGTGCTCGGCGGCTTCCGCCTGGCCCGTCGTGGCCATGATGAGCCCGGCGGCTGCCGCGGCGGACGTAGTCTTGAGGAATTCTCGGCGGCTCGGGGACACTGCGGCCTCGCCTGTGGGGTTGGAATGTGAAAGGTACGCGCTCCAACCTCGGGATGTTGGCCCGGCCTTGCTCACTCCGCCGCCCCGGCAGGTGTCCCGAAAGACCCAGCCGCGCTCAGGCGCGATGATTGTTTTGGCAGGTACTGCCACCCACGGATTTCACAGGGCCTATCGCTGCAACCGGTTTGACGCGGTTGAACCTGGTGCAATCAGCATGAACGTCTGTGTAATCTGTGGGCGAATGGTCAGGCACTCCGGTCTACGACGCCATAGGAAGGGAGTTACCGCGACCCAGCCGGACCGCGCGCTCGTACACCAGGCTCGCCGCCGCTACGTCCTGGAGCGCGGTGCCGGTGCTGTCGAAGACAATGATTTCCTCCTGGGAACTGCGGCCCGGACGGAGCCCTGCCACGATCTGTCCCAGCTCGGCATGCACGTCGGCCAGGGCCATCACTCCGGCGGAAAGCGCGTGGTGCAGCTCACCGATTGTCGCGGCCTGCTCGAGAATGTCTACCACGACCGTGCTGCGGCGGAGTAGACCCGGCTCGAGCTCCTGCTTTTCCGGATTGTCGGCTCCCACCGCCGCGATGAACAGTCCCGGGCGCACCAGCTCGGCGGGCAGGATGGGAGCCCGGGCCGGCGTGCAGGTGACGCAGATGTCGCTGGCCGGCACCGCCTCCGCGAGGGTTTTGACGACACGGATGTCGAGCCGCAGCTCGCCACCCAGCTCCCGGGCAAACCGCGCGGCGCACTCCGGGTCGGTGTCGAACGCGAAGACTTGCGTGATCGGCCGCACCTGCAGCAGCGCCCGCACATGAGTCCGCCCCTGGCTGCCGCAGCCGCAGATGGTGAGGACGGCCGCATCGGGGCGCGCCAGATGCGTTGCCGCCACGGCGCTCGCGGCCGCGGTGCGCAGAATCGTTATCTCGATGGAATCCATCACTGCCAGCGGCGTCCCGCGACCGGCTTCGAACAGCGCGATCAGGCCTTGAATCGTCGGCAGGCCGAAGCGGCTCGGATTCCCGGGATAATTGGCGTTGATCTTGACCGCAAAATACGCCGGCGATCCGGCCAGGGCAGCGGTTTTGATGTGAAAGCCGCCCTCGCCGATGTGGGCCCCGAGTATCCCTGGTGCAATCGGGAGATTTCCTTCAGCATGGGCGCGAAAGGCGCTCGCGACCACGTCGATGCACTCCCGCAGATCGAGCAGCTCCCGCACCTCGGCCTGATTCAGGACGAGAATACCGCCGCCGGTCACGTGACCGTCCGGCTGAACCAGGCATGGAGACCGTCGTACAGCCGATGGGTCACCTGGAACAGCTCGAGGTCATCCTTCACCACCATCCCGAGTCCCCGGATCACGGCATCGAGCCCAGACGCCTCCAGGGTGTGAAACCGGTCGTCGTCGATATCCGCCTCATGGACGACCTCGGCCAGCTCGCGGAGCGCCGGATCATCGAGCCGGTAGGCGAGCAGCAGGCTCTCGAACGAACAGCGCCCTTCATGGTGACCCAGCTCGGCCCCGAGCATGTCGAATGGGGTGCCGCCCAACGCGCGGGCGCTTTCGAGATCCGAGGCGAATCCGAATGTCGCGTCCCGGTCCACGAACCGCTGGATAACCCATGCGCAGGCGGTTCGGTCCACGTGGCAATTCGGCCTAGTGACCCACAGCACGGCGCCTCCGATCAGTTCCCGGCAGGGCCGTGACAGCACGAACCTGTTCCACACTGTTGCGGAGCCTCGATTCTGCCGCCACCCGCCCCGGGGCGCGGAAATAGTCGCGCCGACGCTCCTGACGCTGGCCGCGCTCGAGCAGCCGTAGGCGCTGCATCACCTGCTCCCGCGACGCGGGCTTCAGCGGGCGCCGTCGCGCCACGCGGGCGAGCTGTTCCGCCGCGAGCGCCAGCTCGGCATAGCGCTGCTCCGATTCGCCCCGGAAGCCGGCGGCGAGCGAGGTGTCCTGGGCGGTCGAAAGGCTTCGGGCTTCCCAGATCAGCACCTCACCCCCGCGCTCCTCGATTTCCTGGGAGAGCCATTCGAAGTCCTCCCGGGTCTTGTGGTCGTGGGGCAGAACCCAGAGGCCGCCGTGCACCATGAGGGCGCCAAGGCGACGCAGGCGGCGCCAGACGGCGAGGCGAAGCCGCGAGGGTTCCCGGGGGAGACGGTAGGAGCAGAGCAGCCAGGGCGTGTCCATTGGCTTGCAATGTAACCATGGTTACATTACCACGCCAGATGACCCTGCCCACTCGCAGCGATCTCGCCGGATACTTTCTCCGGCTCGGCGCCACCGGCTTTGGAGGGCCGATCGTCCTGGTGGGCAGGATCCATCGCGATCTGGTGGAAGAGCGTGCCTGGGTAGCCGAGGCGGAGTTTCGCGAGGGCGTGGCGCTGGCCCAGCTCTCACCCGGTCCGTTGGCGGCCCAGCTCTGCTTTTATCTCGGTTGGCTTCGCGGAGGCGTCACCGGGGCTTCGCTGTCCGGTCTGGCGTTCGTCCTGCCGAGCTTTCTGATGGTCGTGGGCCTGGGGTGGGCCTATACGTACTACGGGACGCTCCCCTGGATGCAGGCGGTTTTCTACGGGGTGGGCGCGGCGGTCATCGGACTGATCGCTCGGAGCGCGGTCCGCTTGAGCGGCAAGACGGTCGGCCGGGACTGGCTGCTGCGGGGCATTCTCCTGGTGCTGGCTGTGTTGACGGCGCTGACCGCCCGGGAGAATGTCTGGCTGATCCTTCTGTCGGGCGTCGTGGTGCTGCTGGTCCGCGCCAGGCCCCGCTGGCTCGGAGGGTCAGGGACCCTGGCCGAGGCGGGAAGCCTCCTCCTGCTGCTGCAGATACTGGGCTTCTTTGCCTATGCTGGCTCCTTCGTGTTCGGGAGCGGCCTCGCCATCGTGCCCTTCCTGCACGGCGGCGTGGTGCTGGAACACCAGTGGCTCACCGAACGGGAATTCCTCGACGCCGTGGCCGTGGCGCTCATCACACCCGGGCCCATCGTCATCACCACCGGCTTCATCGGATACCTGGTGGCTGGACTGCCGGGAGCTTGCGTGGCCGCCGGCGCGACGTTTCTTCCCTGCTTTGTTCTGACCGTAATCCCCGCGCCGTATTTTCACCGCTACGCCGCGCGCCCATGGCTTACCACAACGGTGCAGGGCATCACCGCGGCAGCGACCGGGGCGATCGTCGGAGCCGTTATCGTCCTGGCCCGGCAGTCGCTGGTGGATTGGCTCACCGTAGCCCTGGCGGTGGGCGCCTATGCCCTCACGTGGGTACCACGGAAGATCCCGGAGCCGCTGATCATCCTCGCGGCGGCCCTCATCGGTCTCGCGGCCATGGGTTAGGCGCGGCTGGGCGTCACACTTTCACCAGGTCAACACGCCGGTTGCCCTGCCGACCCTCGGCGGTGGTGTTGGGTGAAATCGGCTTGGTGCTCCCAAATCCCTTCGAGGTCAGTCTCGCCGCGTCGACGCCGTAATCCTTGACGAGGGCCGCCTTGACGGCGGCCGCCCGCGCCTCGCTCAGCTTGAGATTGGCGGCCGCGTCCCCGACGTTGTCGGTGTGTCCCTCGACCGACAGCTTGAGCTCGGGGTGCGCCGCCAGCATCGCTCCGATGTCCTTGAGCGTAGGCGTGGATTCCAGCTTGATCCGGTCGCTCCCGGTGTCGAATAGGATGCCCTGCGTGGTGACCCGCCCCTTGGCGGTGAGCTCGTCGTAGATGCTCTTGCTGCTCTCCGCAATACGAATCCTGCCCACGTAGACCGGGTTCTCGTCGCCCCGGGCGTCGAGCCAGAGGTTGAGCGCAGTGGTCCGCGCGAGGTTCGCGTTGGGAATATTGACGAAGCGCTTCTCGCCCATGTAGACCTTGATGTACTCGCCGTCGCCCATGATGCGGACCTGGGCCGGCTTGCCGCGATAGCGCGCACTTACCGCGTCGTTGTATCCGTACTGCGTCTCGCCTCCACCGCCGCCTGTGAGCCCCGCTCCACCCGCTCCCCAGGTGATGGTGGAATTCTTGCCGTCCCTCATCTGCAGCAGCGTGCCCTGGAGTGCGAAAGCCGCGCCGTCCAGCGACTTGCGGTTGATGACGTCGATCTCGATCGTGAACCTGGCGGGGAGCACTTCCGGGAGTGTGATGGTGAAGACGCTCGGCGCGGTCGCGCGGAGGTAGCGCTGGCCGTCCAGCTCGGCGACCTCCATGTTCCCAGACTTGAACCCCAATCGCTTGGGGAAGTTTCCGACCACGTCCTCGGAGTAGTCGTTGTAGTAAAGCACCCGGCTGCCCGGGACGAAATCGTAGTTGACCCAGAGCTTGGGATCAGTCGCAGGGTCGGCGGCCGGCTTGGCCGCCTGCGCGGACAACGGGTCGGCGGACAGGAGCAGGGCAATCGCCGCTACGGCGCTGCCCGCGATGAGAGCCGAGTTTCGATGCGCGTTCACGAACCCTCCTGGTCACTGGTACCGCTACTTCCCCCTGGCCGAAATGAGCCGATCGAGAAAGGCCAGGTACTCGTCCCGCGACACACTCCCGTTGCCGGGCTTGGTCTTATGTGACACCACCATGTCCAGCTTGGGGAGCACCGTGATGTACTGGCCGACCGCGCCCATGGCGGTGTAGGCTCCCTCGAATGGCCCGATGGCCGTGGGCCCATCGAAGATCCACCAGAGATACCCGTAGCCGAAACGTCCGCCCTGGAGCGACTCCGGATTCATCTCGTGGGAGCGGGTGACCGCTGTCGAGATCCGGCGCGTCCAGTCGGCGGGAATGACCTGGCGGCCGCTCCACACGCCGTGCCGAAGCATCAGGTGGCCGAGCCGGGCCATGTCCCGGGTCGAAAGCCACATATGGTAGGCGCGGTGAATCGATCGCGTCGTGTCTCCCGATTTCTGCTGGGCCGCGCGGTCAAAGTCTTCCATGCCGATCGGCCGGGCCAGGTCGGTTTCCAGGGCATCGTAGATGTTGCGGCCGGTTTCCTGCTCGAAGATGGTTCCGAGGGCGTTGAAGTCCCAGTTGCTGTAGAGGTAATAGGTCCCGTGACGCTGGGAGCCGCGCGCGGGCGCGTCGGCGAGATTGTCCCCGGGGTTCGAGGCCGCGTGGTATACGCCGGATCGCGCGCCCAGGAGATCGGCGAGGGTCGCCTCGCGTTCGGCGGCGGTAAGCCCGCCGATGTCATCGATGCCGAGCTCCGCGAGCGTCTTCTCGAGCCGGGCCTTCCCCGAGGCCACGTAGTTTCCGTAGAGCATCGCCAGGACGCTCTTTCGCGCCGAAGCCAGGTAGCTGAGCTCGCTGGTGTTGCCATAGTCGAGCAGAATCTTCCCCCCCACCGCCACCACCACTCCGGTGGTCTTGATGGTGGAGAGATAGGCTCGGGCCGAATCGAGTCGTGCTCGCGAAAAACCGGCGGATGCCGGATCGGCGATGCGTTCCCAGCTCGCGCCGGGATAGACCGCCTGTTGGGCCGGCTGGGCCTGCGGGGCCAGGAATGCGGAGCCCGCGACCAGCCAGGTTCGGGAGAGGGATCGCAACAGACGCATGACGTAGTCTACACTGTGGGAGGGCCCGCCGTCGCCTCGGCGCCGTTCTGTGTTTCCGGTCCACCTGGCGTCGTCTTAGATCGGAAGTTCGAAGGTTAGAAGCGACTCAACGAACCTAGGGAGAGATTCACCCATGAGCAAACTGCTTCGGGGGCTGGCTGCAGGATGGGGCGCGAAGAAGCTGGGTGGCGGGTGCATCAGCACCATCCTGATCTTTCTCCTGCTGTGGTGGCTGCTCGGCAACTTCGGCATCTTCAAATGAGGGCAGCCGTGGACCGATTCCGGCGCGTGTGGGGTAACGCGCCGGAAGCCGTCCCCATGGACAGAGGCAGGATGTCTCGCTTCTGGAGGCCGGCAATGACACAAGATGAACGGCTGGACACCATGCTGAATCCCCATCGGGCGGAAGAGCGGGCCGCGGCCAATCAGCAGGTGGCCGCGCGGCTCCGGCGACGCGGGCTCGACGTGACGGGTCAGGAACGATCGGAGGACCTGGCCGACCTGTTCTCCGCGGTCGAGCGATTCGAGGCCGTGGTAGAGGCTCGCGGCGGCGACCTCATGGTAGACGATCTCAACAGCACCGAACCCGACGACCCGGACTTCGTGCTCCCGGTCCGGAAGCAGGGCGAGGCGCTCCGCGCTTACATCCACCGGATCGAGGCCGCGACCGCGCGTCTGGAGCGGCACCCCTAGACCCTAACTCCCCAGCTCCCTAACTCCCTAGCCTGCAACACCCCGCGGTCCCCCACCGTATGGCCGTATAGTTAGACTCCTGTGCGCTCCGTTTCGGCCCGTTTCCCTCAAGGACGACTGCATGAGCAGAGAGGCCCTGGAATCGCCCGCCGGCAGCGCCGCCGGAGTCCGCCATGCGGCCGAGCCGGAGGTTCTCACCCGGGCGGTCCAGGCGCTCCGCCACGAAGTCGGCAAGCGAATCGTCGGGCAAGTCGAGGTGGTGGATGAGGTCCTCATGGCCCTCCTCGCGGGCGGCCATGCGTTGCTGGTCGGGGTGCCGGGGCTCGCCAAGACGCTTCTGATCAAGACGCTGTCCGAAGCGATGGACCTCGAGTTTCGCCGTATCCAGTTCACACCCGATCTGGTGCCCAGCGACATCACCGGGACGGAGCTGCTGGAGGAAGACTCGGCGACCGGGCACCGGACCTTCCGGTTCGTACGGGGCCCCGTCTTCGCCAACATCGTGCTCGCGGACGAAATCAACCGCGCCCCGCCGCGCACCCAGGCAGCCCTGCTCGAAGCCATGCAGGAGCACCGGGTGACGGCGGCCGGCCAGACGATGCGGCTCCCCGAACCCTTCTTCGTCCTGGCGACCCAGAATCCGATCGAACAG
>Ga0114129_10015797_pt1 | contig 10734 bp, 7 predicted proteins | sample RhiMetdeltSRZDD1_FD_80071 | JGI IMG/M metagenome (GOLD analysis project Ga0114129, IMG submission 80071) | Populus rhizosphere microbial communities from Tennessee, USA - Rhizosphere MetaG P. deltoides SRZDD1 (version 2) (version 2) | ecosystem: Host-associated > Plants > Roots > Rhizosphere >... | reverse complement strand
CGGATGAATATCAATTTTCGACGCATCAAGGTTGGTGACGAATTCGCCGCACTTCGGACATTTGCCGAACATGGGAACCATGGCAACGCCTCCGTATGAGAAGAGTGGGCGAAATCTAACGTTTCTTTCCCCACCGGGCGAGCACCGCTTTCCGTGCGATGGCTGAACGTTTGGCGGGGGAGAGTGCGGCCGCACGCGCTTTTCCGCCCTTGGACGCTCCCAGCTGCGACAGCGCGACAGCAGCAGGGTTCCGGGTATCGGGTGCTGCTGGTGGCTCTGGCGGGGCTTGACCGGTGGCTTCTTGGACGATTTGGTAGGCCAGCTGATTCGCGTCGCGGGGACGCTTCTTACGTGCTCGGGCAGGCATGAATCATTCTCGCACGCATCGGCAATGTAATTTTTTGTATGTATCTGAAACTAGACCACTACCGACATGGTGAGACATCTTGTCCTTTTGCACGGGTGTAATATTTGCTCGGAGCTATGCGCGTCTTTCGGAGGGTTTATGCCCTCGCAAGTATTGTTGCGTGCGGGGCGCTTGCATCCGCGCTGGTGAACGCGCAGTCCGCGCGTCCCAGGGCAGCCGCGCCGGCGCGGTCGGCCCAGCCGGCGCGCGTTCAGGCCGTTCCCGCCGACGATCACAACGCGACGATCCGCCGGTACTGCGCCGGCTGCCACAGCGAGGCGAGAAAGAGCGGCGGGCTGTCGCTCGCCTCGTTCGACGTCGCGCATGCCGCGCAGAACGCGGAAGTCGCGGAGAAGATGATTCGCAAGCTGCAGGCCGGCATGATGCCGCCGCCGCTCGCGCCACGTCCCGATCCCGGGACTCACGCCGCGCTCGTCGCGGCACTCGAAACCACGATCGACACTGCGGCGAGCGACAAACCGAATCCGGGCCTTCGAACGTTCCAGCGTCTGAATCGCGCGGAGTACGCGCGCGCGATTCACGAGCTGCTGGCGCTCGACGTCGACGCCGGCAGCTGGCTGCCGCTCGACACGAAGAGCGCGAACTTCGACAACATCGCCGACTCGCAGACGCTGTCGCCGACGCTGCTCGAGGCGTACTTGAACGCGGCGAGCGCGATCAGCCGGATGGCCGTGGGCGATCGCACGGCGGCGCCGGTCGATCACACGTACACGGGCGCGTTCTACGGGTCGCAGCATCCGTGGGACCACGTCGAGGGCGCGCCGTACGGGACGCGCGGCGGCACGGTCGTCAACCATGTGTTTCCGGCCGACGCCGAGTACGTGTTCGAGGTCGCGCTGTCGGCGGGCTCGAACGCGCGGTTCGAGGACATCGACATCTCGATGGACGGCGACCGGCTCGCGCTGATCGAATACGAGACCGCCGCCGCGGGCGGCGCCGACGGACGCGGCGCGGTGCCGATGCGCACCGAGCCGGTGTTCATCCGCGCCGGCCAGCATCGGATCGCGGCAGCGTTCGTGCGCCGCGTCGAAGGACCCTACGAAGATCTGATTCGTCCGCACGACTGGTCGTTCGCCGGCGGCGGCTCCGGCGGACCGGGCATCACCACGCTGCCGCACCTGCGCGATCTGATCATCAAAGGTCCGTACCGAACGACCGGCATCTCCGACACGCCGGCGCGCCAGCGTGTTTTCACGTGCCGGCCGACGGTTCCCGCCGAAGAGCGTCCGTGCGCGCGGCAGATCCTCTCCCGCATCGGCGGCGACGCCTACCGTCGTCCGCTCACGGTCAGCGAGATCGATCGGTTGATGCCGTTCTACGAGAAGGGCGCTGGCCGGGCAGGACAGGCAGGCAGGGCACGAGAGGCAGGAAGGGCGGGTACGGCAGGTGGGTTTGAAGAAGGCATTCGAATAGCGCTCGAGGCGATTCTGGCGAGCCCGCACTTCATCTTCCGGCTCGAGCGCGAGCCGGAGACGGCGCGGCCGGGCGGCGCGTATCGCGTAGCCGACGTCGATCTCGCGTCGCGGTTGTCGTTCTTCCTGTGGGGCACGCCGCCGGATCAGGCGTTGCTGTCGATCGCGAGCCAGGGCAAGCTCTCGGCGCCCGGCGCGCTCGAAAAGCAGGCGCGCCGGATGATCGCGGACTCGCGCGCCGAAGCGCTCGGCACGCGGTTCGCCTATCAGTGGCTGCGGCTGCAGGACATCGACAAGATCCATCCGGATCCGAACTTCTATCCCGACTTCGACGAGAACCTCGCGAGCGCGATGCGCAGCGAGACCGTGCTGTTCTTCAACAACCTCGTGCGCGAGGACCGCAGTCTCCTCGATCTCTATCAGGCGGATTACACGTTCCTCAACGAGCGGCTCGCGCGGCACTACGGGATTCCGGGCGTGTCGGGCGAGCAGTTCCGCAAGGTCCAGTACCCGGACGACACGCGGCGCGGTCTGCTCGGCCAGGGCAGCATCCTCGTGCAGACATCGCTGGCGAACCGGACATCGGCGGTGCTGCGCGGCAAGTGGGTAATGGAAGTCCTGATGGGCACGCCGCCGCCACCGCCGCCGCCCGACGTGCCGCCGTTCGAAGAGACCGCCGAAGCGAGGAACGGCCGGATGCTGACGACGCGCGAGCGAATGGAGATGCACCGGGCGAACCCGACGTGCAACGCGTGCCATCGGTTCATGGATCCGATCGGTCTGGCGCTCGACAACTTCGACGTGACCGGCCGATGGCGCACGCGTGAAAACGGAATGCCGCTCGACACCCGCGGCGACTACTACGACGGCACGCCGGTGACGGCACCGGCGGAGCTGACGCGCGCGCTGATGAAGCGGCCGGTGCCGCTCGTGCGGACGTTTACGGAGAATCTGCTGGCGTACGCGCTCGGCCGCCGCGTCGAGTACTTCGACATGCCGGCCGTCCGCGCGATCGCGAAAGCGGCGGAAGCCAACGAGTACCGGATGTCGTCGTTCATCGTCGGGGTCGTCAAGAGCGACGCGTTGCAGTTGAAGAAGTCCGACCCGGTGGCGACGGACGACTCGAAGAGCGCGCGCTAGAGGGACAGTCGCGCTGAAGCGCGAGTGCGTCAGCCGAGCGGAAGAAGGAGACGACACGTGCATTTCATCACTGGCAAGCAGATGGCCCGCCGGACGTTCCTTCGCGGCGCCGGAGCGACGCTGGCGCTGCCGTTCCTCGAGGCGATGGTGCCGGCGCGCAAGGTGTCGGCACGGGGCGCGGCCACCGAGCCGACGCGGCTCGTATGCATCGAGGAAGTGCACGGCCTTGCCGGCTGCAACAACTGGGGCGCGAGCAAGAGTCTCTTCGCGCCGGCGACGACGGGCCGCGACTTCACGCTCGCCGCGGACAACCCGTTCAGCACGGTCGACGCCTTCCGCGAGTACCTGACGATCGTCAGCAACACCGACGTTCGCAACGCGGAAGCGTTCCTGCTGCCGGAGATCGGCGGCGATCACTTCCGGTCGAGCGCCGTCTTCCTCACGCAGTCGCACCCGAAACAGACGCAGGGCTCGGACATCTGGGCCGGGACTTCTCTTGATCAGCTGTACGCCAAGCGGTTCGGACAGGACACGCCGATGCCGTCGATGCAGTTCTGCATCGAGAACCTCGATCAGGCCGGCGGCTGCACGTACAACTACTCCTGCGCGTACACGGACTCGATCAGCTGGGCGTCGCCGAACGAGCCGCTGCCGATGATCCGCGATCCGCGCGTCGCGTTCGACATGCTGTTCGGCGCGGGCGCGACGCCGGAGGAGCGGGCGGCGCGCCGCCAGACGCGCAGCAGCATCCTCGACTGGATCACCGGCGAGGTGGAGCGCGTGCGGCGTCAGCTGGGCGCCGGCGACCGCGCCCGGCTCGATCGCTACATGGACAACGTGCGCGAGATCGAGCGGCGCATCCAGGCGGTCGAGGCGCGGAACCGCAGCGGCGACACGCGCGAGCTGCCGACGGCGCCGGCCGGCGTGCCCGACTCGTTCTCCGAGCACATGAAGCTCCTGTTCGATCTCCAGGTGCTCGCGCTCCAGAGCGACATGACGCGCGTCATCTCATTCAAGACCGGCCGCGACGCGCAGAACCGCGTGTTCCCGGAGAGCGGATCGAACCAGCCGTTCCACCCCGCGTCGCACCATGGCAACCGCGAAGAGCGGATTATGGAGTTCAACAAGATCTGCAAGTACCGCGTGAGCCAGCTCGCGTACTTCCTCGACAAGATGAAGCACGCGACCGAGGGCGACGCGAGCCTGCTCGACAAGACGCTCGTCATCTGGGGCTCGCCGATGGCGGATCCGAACATCCACAACCATCGCCGCTGCCCGCTCGTCCTGTTCGGCCACGCCAACGGTCATCTCAAGGGCAACCTGCACCTCAAGGCCGCCGACGGGACGCCGATGGCGAACGTCATGCTGACGCTGATGCACGACCTCGGACTGGACGACATGAAGACGTTCGGGGACAGCACGGGGGAGTTCTCGCTCGCCGCGCCGGCGAGCACGACGGTCGCATAGGAGCGCAAAGCGATCACGAAAACACGAAATCACGAAACCACGAAAACATGTGACTCAAAACTTTTCGTGTTTTCGCGTTTTCGTGTTTTCGTGCCGAGCGTTTCGAGAGAGTGGCCTTATGGTTCGAAAAACCTCGCTGCTGGTTAGCTCCCTCGCCCTCTTCATGACCGCCCTCCTCGGGGCCGCGGGTTCGAGCGCGCCCGTCGCCGACGCCGCGATGAAAGGCGACCGCGACGCGGTCCGCACGCTGCTGAAGCAGGGCGCCGACGCGAACGCCGCGCAGGGCGACGGCATGACGCCGCTGCACTGGGCCGCGGAGCGCGGCGACGCGCCGCTCGCCGAGATGCTGCTGTACGCCGGCGCGAACGTGAGCACGGTAACGCGCATCGGACAGTACACGCCGCTCCACGTCGCGAGCCGCGCCGGGAGCGCGCCGCTCGTCGACATGCTGCTCCAGGCCGGCGCCGACCCCAACGTCCGCACGACCACCAGCGGCGTGACGCCGCTCCATCTCGCCGCCATCTCGGGCAACACCGACGTCGTCCGGCGGCTGCTCGACGCGCGCGCCGACGTGAACGCGAAGGAAGCGGAGTGGGGACAGACGCCGCTCATCTTCGCCGCGGCGCAGAACCGCGTCGACGCAATCAAGGTCCTGATCGCGCGCGGTGCCGACGTGGAGGCGACGACGAAGACGATCGACGTGGCGCACCAGCTGGCGATGGATCGCGCGGCGAGCCAGCTCCAGCGAAAGATTCTCGACGCGTCGGTGCCGAAGGGGCAGAAGCCGACGCCGAGCCAGGTGCAGGCGGCCATTCAGGCCGCGCGCGAGCTCCTCGCGTCGGGCCAGCTGCCGCCGCCGGAGGAAGGCGGCGGCCGCGGCGGGCGGGGCGGTCGCGGAGCCCCTTCGACAGGCTCAGGGCAAGTCGACCCGGCGGCCAACGATCCGAACGCGCCGAGTGCGGCCAACAGCTTCAATCCGGAAGAGATCAACCCGCCGGTCGCGAACAAGGGCGGCCTGACCGCGCTGCTGCACGCCGCCCGGCAGGGCCATCGCGACGCCGCGGCGGCGCTGCTCGATGGCGGCGCGCCGATCGATCAGCCGGGCGCGGGCGACAAGGTCGCGCCGCTGCTGATGGCGGTCATCAACGGCCAGTTCGACATGGCGATGTTCCTGATCGAGCGCGGCGCGAACCCAAACCTCGCGTCGAGCGAGAACGGCACCACGCCGCTCTGGGCCGCGGTCAACGCGCAGTGGCAGCCGCGCACGCGGTTCCCGCAGCCGCAGCAGATGGAGCACCAGAAGGCGACCTATCTCGACGTGATGAAGGCAGTGCTCGACAAGGGCGCCGACGTCAACGCGCGCGTGCGGACGCATCCGTGGTACCTGGTCTACAGCGGCTGCGGCAATCGCAACTGCGGCCTCGCGGACACCTCGGGATCGACCGCCTTCTGGCGCGCGGCGTACGCCACCGATCTCGAGGCGATGAAGCTCCTCGTCGCGTACGGCGCCGACTCGAACATTCCGACGATCGCGCCGCGTCAGGGGATTCGCCGCGGACCGCAAGGCGGACCCCCCGGCGCGCCGGCGGGCGCAGGCGGTCCGGTCGCGCCGACGCCGGACGCGGCGCAGGCGCGGTACGACGCGCCGCCGATTCCGTACGGCGGCCCCGGCGCGTACCCGATTCACGCCGCGGCGGGCGTCGAATACGGCGAAGGATTCGCCGGCAACGCGCATCGCCACGCGCCCGACGGCTGGCTGCCGGTGGTCAAGTACCTCGTCGAGGAGCTCGGCGCCGACGTCAACACGCGCGACAACGACGGCTACACGCCGCTCCATCATGCGGCGGCGCGCGGCGACAACGACATGATTCTGTATCTCGTGTCGAAGGGCGCCGACGTGAAAGCGGTCGCGCGCAGCGGTCAGACGACTGCCGACATGGCGAACGGCCCCGTTCAGCGCGTGTCGCCGTTCCCGGCGACCGTCGCGCTGCTCGAGAAGCTCGGCTCGAAGAACTCACATAAGTGCGTATCGTGTTAATTCGTGAGTTGGTGAATTGGTGAGTTGGTGAGTTGGTGAGTCACGAATTCGCCAATTCGCCAATTCGCCAATTCACCAATTCACGAATTCGCCAATTACCTCCAGGAGAGATCTATGGAATCCGTGATCGCAGGCCTCCTGACCGATTTCGAAAGCGGCAAGATGACGCGGCGGCAGCTCATTCAGAGCCTCGCGCTCGTCGCGGCGGGCGCCGTGCCCGGCGCACCGGCGCTCGCGCAGGGGCGATCCGCGCAGCCGGCCGCGCCGATTCCGCAGGCGTTCCAGCCGACCGGATGGAAGACGGTCTGGCTCGATCACATTTCGTTCGCGGTGTCCGACTACCGTCGCAGTACCGCGTTCTATCGCGATCTCATGGGCTGGACGATCCGCAACGACAACGGCACGAGCCAGTGCACGCTCGACATCAACGGCCTCGGCGGCATCATCATCCGCAACAGCCGCCGGCCGGAGGGACAGTCAGCCGCGCCCGCGTCGAACGGCGCGCAGCCGGCGGCAGCAGCCAGCCAGCCCGCGGACGGCGGCGCGCCCGCATCAGGCGGACAGCGCGGTCAGACGCCGCGGCCGCCGCTGACCGGCGTCATCAATCACATCTCGTGGGGCATCCAGCCGTGGGACACCGACAAGGTGAAGGCGGAGCTGGAGCGCCGCGGTCTCAACCCACGGCCCGACATGGTCGGCGACAACTTCAAGAGCTTCCACGTCTACGATCCTGACGGCTGGGACCTGCAGATCAGCAACCAGACGAAAGAGAGCCGGACCACTACGGCTGGCGACTAACACAAACGAACCACAAAGCTCACAAAGCTCACGAAGACCTTGATCTTCGTGGTCTTTGTGGTTCATGTGTTGAGCTTTGTGGTTCATGAGCTCGTCCACGTCAGCGCCGTCAGCGGCGCCGCTTCTGAGTTACAGTGGGGCGCATGATGAAAGAGCAGAGCAGACGTCCGTTCATTTCACCACTCGCAGTCATCCTCATCGGCGGCGTTGCCGCGCTGGCGGCGCAGGGTTCACAAGGTTCGCAGAGTGCTGCGGCCCCCAAACAGCTGCCCGCGCCGTACGCGACGCCATCCGCCGACAACCGTCCGCAGGTCGTCGCACAGCCCGCGAGCGCGCGCGTCAAGGTCCCCGACGGCTTCTCCGTCGAGGTCGTCGCCGAAGGATTCGAGACGCCGCGGTTCATGATTCCCGTGCCGACGATCCCCGCCCCCGACGGCCAGGTGCTCCTCAGCGACAGCGCCCGCGGCACGCAGAACGGCGGCGCGGTGTACGTCCTCGCCGACAAGAACCACGACGGAAAAATCGACGCGAAGACGAAGATCCTCGAGGGCCTCGACCGGCCGTTCGGCCTCGCGCTCTGGAGGGACTACCTGTACGTCGCGGAGACGACATCGCTGAAGCGCTACAAGTTCGACGCGAAGACGATGAAGGCGGCGACGCCGGGACAGGAGGTCGTGTCGCTCAAGAACTTCGGCAACGGCCACTGGACGCGCATGGTCCTCTTCGATCCGAAGGGCGAGAAGATGTTCCTCACCGTCGGATCCGGATCGAACGTCGACGCGGGCGAGGATCCGATGCGCGCGGCGGTCCACCGCTACAACCCCGACGGCTCGGGACATGAAACGTACGCCTCGGGGACGCGCAATCCGGTCAGCCTGAAGTTCTATCCGGGGACCGACACGCTGTGGGCGACGGTGCAGGAGCGCGACGCGCTCGGCGACGATCTCGTGCCCGACTATCTGACGTCGCTGAAGCCGGGCGGCTTCTACGGCTGGCCGTACGCGTACATCGGTCCGAACGAGGATCCCCGGCGGAAGGGCGAGGCGTCGGACCTGGTGAAGAAGACGATCGTCCCCGACGTGATGATGGGCGCGCACACGGCGGTCCTCGACTTCATCTTCTACACGGGGAAGATGTTCCCGAGCGAGTATCAGGGCGGCGCGTTCGTCGCGCGCCACGGATCGTGGAACCGCTCGAAGCGCGTCGCCTACGACGTGGCGTTCGTCCCGTTCCGCAACGGCAAGCCGGCGGGCGAGCCGCGCCCGTTCCTGACCGGCTTCATGCTGTCGCCCGACAGCAAGGAAGTCTGGGGACGCCCGGTCGGTCTGCTGCAGCTCGGCGACGGATCGATCCTGATGACCGACGACGGCGGGAAGAAGATCTGGCGCATTACGTACAGCGGGAAGAGCACGGCGGATCGGTAGGCAGGAAGGGCAGGTAGGTCGCTCCTGCCTTTCCAGCCTAAGTGCCCGACTTCTTCACGTATTTCTTCACGCCCTTCGGTCCCACTTCCGCGCCGTAGATATTTCCCTGCGCGTCGACGGCGACGCCTTCGGCCGCGCTCGTGCTCGTCGGGTTCACCTCGGGATCGGGGATGAAGTAGAGGACCTTGCCGTCCTTCGTCCCGACGCGCATGCCGCGCTTCCAGCCCGGATTGTTCGACGGGTTCGATTCGGAGTCGGCGACGTAGATCATGTCGTGCTTGTCGATATAGATGCCGCTCGGCCGTCCGAACTGCTTCCACGAGTCGATGTAGCGTCCGTCCTTGTCGAAAATCTGAATGCGCAGGTTCCCGCGGTCGCAGATATAGAGGTTGCCGGCTGAATCGAACGCGATGCCGTGCGGCGTCTTGAAGCGGCCGATCTCGCTGCCGAGAATGCCCCACGACTTGATGAACTTGCCGTCGGGCGAGAAGCGGCTGAGGCGCGCGACGGTGGCCGGCTGCGCGTTCGCGTTCTGACCCGAGTGCCCTTCGGCGACCCAGATGTCGCCGTCGATTCCGATCGCCACGTCGTTCGGCTCGGTCAGCGCTTCCGGCGGATTGCCGGCGACGCCTGCCTTGCCGAGCGTCAGCAGCACCTTGCCGTCCGGGCTGAACTTGATCACCTGGTGTCCCTTGCCGTTCTGGCCCTGCGCGTCGGTGACCCACACGTTGCCGTCGCGATCCACCAGGATGCCGTGCGGGAAGACGAACATTCCGCTGCCGAAGCTCTTCACGAGGTTGCCGGACGCGTCGAACTTCAGAATCGGATCGAGCGTCGAGCCGGCGCACGTGTTCGCGCCGCACCGCTCGGCGACCCAGATCGATTTGCCGTCCTTGTCGATCTCGACGGCGCTCGTCGATCCCCACGTGCGGCCGTTCGGCAGCTTGAGCGAGTTCGCGACCGTCTGATACGGGTTCGGCAGATCGTTCGTCGGCGTGACCGCGTCCTGCGCGACGACCGCCGAGCCGAGCAGCAGGGAGAGCGCGATGCTTCTGATGCCGGTGTTCATGGCGTCCTATTTCGCGTTGATCGGAATCATGATGTGCGCGCCGGGCGTGCCGGGCAGCATGAGCCACGGGAGCCCGTCGCCCTTCAGCGCCGCGTCGCGCTGGCTCACCGTCGACACGCCGATCGACTCGGGCGTCGCGTTCGGCACCGACATGACCCAGAGCCGCTGGATGCGATCCTTGTCGTACGACAGGCGATACGACATCATCCCGAACGTCGGCGCCTTGATCGTGCCGGCTTTGAGCGCCGCGTCGATCGCCTCCTGGATTTCCTTGTCGGTTTTCTTCTGGGCTTTCAGCTTCGCTTCGAGATCCCGGCGGGGACCAAGGATTTTGTTGTAGCAGCGGACGAATCCGTCCGTCGGGTCCTTCGGCTGGCACTCGAGCGCGTTCGTCCCCTGGCGCAGGACCTTGCGCTCGCCGGTCGCCTGGTCGTAGACGACGACTGTCGCGCCGGCGCGCAGGTCCTCGGGCAGCGGCGAGATGGCTTCGGTGATCCGCGGATCGACGGCTTGCGCGGCGGCAGTCGCCGCGCCGGCGGGAGCGAATGCGAGCACGCTGGCAAGCGCGAGAAGACGTTTCATGAAGACCTCCAGGGTACGGCTCGTTACTATAATGCCCGCCGATGCCGGTGTCGACCGCGAGCTCCCGCCTGATTTACGACGCGCTGAAGGCGTCGGGCATCCGCATGCTCTCGGCGCTTCCCGAGACCTGGCTCGTGCACCTCATTCGCATGGCCGACGACGATCCGGAGATGGTGCTCGTTCGCCTGGCGAAGGAGGAGGAGGGCGTCGGCGTGTCGGCCGGCGCGCACCTGGCCGGCGTGAAGTCGGCGATGCTGATGCAGAACCACGGGTTCCTCGCGTCGGTGAACGGCATCGTCTCGTGCGCGCAGCTTTACCGGATTCCGCTGCTCATGGTGATCAGCCAACGCGGATCGTTCGGGGAGCGGGACCCATGG
>Ga0114129_10015795_pt1 | contig 10735 bp, 10 predicted proteins | sample RhiMetdeltSRZDD1_FD_80071 | JGI IMG/M metagenome (GOLD analysis project Ga0114129, IMG submission 80071) | Populus rhizosphere microbial communities from Tennessee, USA - Rhizosphere MetaG P. deltoides SRZDD1 (version 2) (version 2) | ecosystem: Host-associated > Plants > Roots > Rhizosphere >... | reverse complement strand
CCCAGGGGAACGCGGATGGAGGTGGCGACTTCGGTGTAGTCCATACCCTGAATATCAGCCATCACGACGACCGTTTTGAATTCGAGCGGGAGATTATCCAGGCAGTGCTGGATGGCATGTTCCACTTCGTCAGCCTCGGCCTTCTGATCCGGGGTCATGCTGGGGTCGGCGAGCCAGCGCGGGGAATCCATCTCTTCACCGTCGTCCGTATCCGGCTCGAGGGGCGTTGTGGGACGCCGTTTCTGGCGGCGTAATTCATCATAGCAGGCATTGGTCACCGTACGCATCAGCCAGGCTTTGAACGACCCACCGCGAAAGGTGGCGATACTTTTGAACGCCGAAATAAAGGCATCCTGCGTCGCGTCCGCGGCCAGATCGTGATCGCCTAAGATGCGCAGGGCTGTGTTGAATACGGTATCCTGATAGTGCAAGACGAGCGTGTTGAAGGCGTCGAGGCTGCCGTTCTGTGCGTCAGTGATGAGGGCTGGTTCGTTCATTGGGGAATATTGTATCACCGTGGGATTTTGTTTAACAACGAAGGCCATGCAGGATTAACGGTCTTAACATCGGGGAATGTTCCCGCCCGCCGGGAGATTAGCAAAGTCTAATTTTCAAGAGAAAATATAGCCCGCGCCACAATAACATACCGATTGCTGAAGTTGCAGCCAGTACCACAGCAAAGATCGGAAGAATGGCCGTATTAAGGACCAGACTCCTCATAACCACCGCAAACGGCGCGACAAAGGCCATGGCGAAAACGGTACGCCAAAACTGCCTCAGGCTGGAGGAGATCTCCTGTCGAAAAAGCCCGAACCAGGGAGCCAGGAGGAACCACGCGATGACCAATGGCACGAACAGGGCAAGGAAACGCGGAAGGAAAGAGATGGCCACCTCATCATGCGTGATGAATCCTAGCAGGGTGGTAACCAGGAGGGCAAGGCTGTCGCCAAAAACGAGTACGGGGGTTTTCATAAGAAATTTAGGCCACAGAGACGCGGAGACACGGAGAACACAAAAATTCTCCGTGTCTCTCCCGAAGGACACCGGGACGGTGCGTGACTCAGTGGTTATTCTTTTGCTCGCCCTCATTCCTCAACGCAGGAAATAACAACACCTCTCGAATGGAGTGTTTGTCGAGCAGCAGCATGGCCAGGCGGTCTACACCCATGCCGAAGCCGCCGTTGGGCGGCATGCCGTAGCGCATGGCGCGCAGATAATCCTCGTCGAGTGGATGTTTTTCCTCCGCGTCATGGGCCGCGTAATCGCGCCCCATCTCGAGGAAGCGCTGTTCCTGGTCGAGCGGGTCATTGAGTTCGGTGAAGGCGTTGCATAACTCGAAACCGGCGGCGTACCCTTCAAAACGTTCCACGGTCATTGCATTACCCGGGATGGATTTCGCCAGCGGAGAAATATCACGCGGGTAATCATACAGGAACGTCGGCTGGATCAGCGTCGGCTCGAGAAACTCACCGAGCAGGAAGTCGATCAATTTGCCGCGCGTCGCATACGGATCTGGCGTTTTGTTCGGGTGCTTAGTACTGATCGCCTTGAACAAATCTTCGGCTGTTTTATGCTCGGCAATGTCGATCCCTGAAGTTTCTAAAATGCCCTGCCGCATTTCGAGTCGTTTCCAGGGCGGGGTCAGGTCGATTTCATGGTTTTTGTATTTGACCTTCATCGTACCCAGCACCTGCTGTGCCGTATACGAGACCATCTGCTCGGTCAATTCCATGACTTGCAAATAATCGGCATAGGCCCAATAGAATTCCAACTGCGTGAATTCCGGGTTGTGCTTGAACGAGACGCCCTCATTGCGGAAGTCGCGGCCGATCTCATACACTTTTTCCAGGTTGCCGACCAGCAATCGTTTCAGGTACAGCTCGAACGAGATACGCAAATACATGTCCTGCTCGAGCTCGTTGTGATGGGTCACAAATGGACGGGCCGCCGCGCCGCCGTACAAGGGTTGAAGAATCGGCGTTTCGACTTCGAGAAAGCCGTGGTCGTCCAGAAAGCTGCGCAGGGCCTTCACGATGGCCGCCCGCTTGCGGAAGATTTCGCGAACATTCGAGTTAACGGCCAGGTCGGCGTAACGCTGTCGTGCGCGCAGTTCGGGGTCTTCCAGCGCGGCGTGACGGACGATTGTGCCATCCTCAAGCGTTTCGTCCTTCGCGGCAGGCAACGGGCTGATGGATTTAGCGAGCAGGCTGAAATCGTGGACGTGCAGCGTCACTTCCCCACTTTTCGTACGAAACATAACGCCCTCGGCCTGGATAAAGTCGCCGAGATCGAACATCTTGTTAAAGAATTCAACTCGTTCTTTGCCAAGTTCATTCATTCGCAAAAACAACTGGATCTTGCCCGCTCCATCTTCGATGTGTGCGAAAGAGATCTTGCCCATCGCCCGCATGGCACGGATGCGACCGGCAAGCGTAGCGCGAAGTTCGAGATTTTCCTTCTCCTTCTCTTCAAACTCAGCGATGGCTTGCGCGCTGGTGTGAGTGCGTTTGGCACGCGTCGGATAGGCTTCGATGCCTTCCGCACGGAGTTCTTCGAGTTTCTGCAAACGGATTTTTTCGAGCGAGTTGTATTCGGTCATGGACTTTGCTCGCCTTTCCCTCACTGAGAGAAGGGTTGGGGATGGGAAAATAAAAACCCCGCGCCTGCAAGCTTCGCAGGCGCGGGGTCTGTGGTTTCAACGCTCCTGTGACTTAAGCGACTTTCAGGATTTTAACATTATATGTGCCGCCTGGCGTCTCAACTTTCACCGTGTCGCCTAGCTTATGATTCAAGATGGCCTTACCGATCGGCGACTCGTGTGAGATCTTGCCATCACGTGGGTTGGCTTCAGCTGCACCAACAATTATAAAGGTCTCAGCTTCAAAATTGCCTTCCTTGATCGTCACCTTGGAGCCGATCTGGACCGTGTCGCTTTTCTTTTTCCCGTTATCTTCAATAATCTTGGCAGTGGCAAGTAACAGATCGAGTTCTTGAATGCGGCCTTCTACAAAAGCCTGCTCGTTCTTGGCGGCTTCATATTCGGCATTTTCGATCAGTTCTCCACCCTCCATCGCTTCATGCAGACGATTGGCAACTTCCTGGCGCTTGGCGGTGCGCAGGTAGTCCAACTCTTCCTGAAGCTTCTGAAAACCCTCTTTGGTCAAAAAGTTATTATTCGGCATTTCATTTTTCCTACTAGAAGAATTTTGCATCTCTATTAAGAGATGCAAAGCTGTGTCGAACGGTTTCCCGAAAAACGGGCATACTATATCACGGTTTAGCCGTGGTTACAAGAGAGGTGTAACCCTACTTAATCTTTGCGTAGAAGCCGGATTCCGCCCCATTTTTCCCAATATTCCCGGATCGAGGCACGGGCTTTTTCAGGGGTGCTGACGACCTCATTCAGCGATGGCAGCTGGGACTTATATTCCACCACCGCATCCAGCCAGCTTTCGAGACCGGCCTCACTTACCTGGCTGACCGATTCCTTCATCCCGGCGGCTTTCGCGGCTAATTCATCCGATCTGTAGAGAAAATAGGGCATGTCAATGTCATAGATCAACGGCCGTCCCAGTAATTCTGCCGCCTGCCTTACCAGCACGTGATCCACGTGCGAACCGACCGATAACTGGCAGACCAGCATATCGTCAGCCTGCAGCCAGGGCCGGATCGCCGAGGCAATTTGGGCAGGCAGGTCTGCGTCTTCTTCAAGAGGCGGAAGGAAGATCTGTTCCTTATAGAGCCAGTCCCCATCTTTCCCGCGCCGATAGATGCAATCGAGGAAATCAAAGTGGACGGCTTTTGCGCCCAGAATCTTCGCCGCACGCCCATCCTCCAGCCGCCGTCCACGGGCGGTCTCTGCGGCGTCAGCAAAGCCCCACTGCAGATGCAGCCGCTGGGCGAACGGAGAAACCTCCGTCAGATGCGGGTCGCCGCACATAAAAGTCCAGATCTCAACCGGGATTCCCGCTTGCGTCTGCTCGTAGATCAGACCGCCGGCCGACAGCGCGGCATCATCGAGGTGAGGAGAAAGATAAATCCATCGCATAACGTCAATTTAACCACAAGTTGTTAGAATAGAGAAAAATTGTCAACGGGGTTCAGCAGGCGGTAAGAGGGTCGCTGACCAGAATTCACTTACAATGCCATAACCTGGCGCGAATTCATAAAATTCCTTTTGCAACGCCACGCAATCGTGCCCTCAAAATTAAGATGTCTGTGCAATGAAACTCAACTGCAAGTAAAGTACACTTGAGGTGGAGGCAGAAATGCAGGATCGACGCAGACAACCGCGCAAGGATTTAATGTCGTACTCGCAGGTCTACGACCTGAATGATGGTAGATTGATTGGCTACCTCGGGGACATTACGCTATTGGGCGCCATGGTCATCACCGACCATCCTTTCAAGGAAAACAGGGACTTATCGATCTCCATTGAACTGCCCGAATTACCCAGAGTGCACGACACAAGCCTCATCCTTGCTGTGCGGGTCGCCTATTGCCACCAGGATATCAGCCCGGATTATTATAATGTGGGGATCGAATTCAACACCACCACGCAAAAACAGCAAAGCGTCATTCAAGCAGTCATGGACAACTACGAATTTCGCCGTCAGGCGCCGAACTACCCATTACACCCGAACGAAATGGATGATCTGTAACGTGAATTTACACGGGCCGATGAATGGGCCCCGGACATACGAGTATCACTGTTGGAAAGTAAACATAACTCACCCCGAAATTTCGGGGTGAGTTCTTTATACAACCCGGTTCTGGACGCTGACCCACGCAGACAAACGCTGATTTTGCTTTTATCAGCGTCATTCAGCGTTTGTCTGCGTCCTAAATTATTTTCGGAGTTAATCATGTTTTGTTTCTCTATCCGATCCGTTCCTTTTCTTCCAGGTCGGTGAGCAGTAAGTCCAGCGCGCCGACCGAAATCTGCAGTTCACGCAGCGATATCCCCAACGAAACGATCATCAAAACCAACGCGGCGCCAAAACTCCACTGGCCCGCCTGCACCCAACCCGCGAACAGGGCAAACATACTGACCACACATAAGAGCAGGCTCAATACGCCCGCGATCTGCATATTCCGGATCAAATACACGCGATAACGCAGGTTTTGGATCTGAAGAAGCAGGGTCTCGTCTCCATCGTCGTGATACCTGTCGTAGAGGTTGCGAATAATGGTGGCCAGCGTGAGAAAACGGTTGGTGTACGCCAGCAACAATAAAGAGACGGTGGGAAATAGCAAGGCCGGCGTTGTAAGGGTGATTTCCATACGAATTCGTATCCCCAAGGATTGCCTGATGCCGAGATTACCTAGACCCCAAAGCTGACCACTTTGGGATTTACCAGCATCATGGGTGCGGTCATAACCGGGAATGACGGTACGAACAGGGGCGAAACCTCAGCATCGTAAACCGAGAGCCATCCAGCATGCGCCATCTCAACGGCAGTCGCCAGATCAGCATGAGTCGAGATACGCAACTTCCCCTTCACGGCGAATTCTCCCAGCAAAAGATTGACATCTTTCATGGCGCGGTTGGGCTCGCTGGCATCGAAATCCAGAGGTTCGTCCGCCGGCGGGGCAAGCAGGAAACCATAAATGCTCGGGATGGGACAATACATCTCATCATTGATCATCGATTTCGTCAGCGGTCCGCCAAACACCAGAATCTGCGGCCTGTGGATGTGTAAATAATTTACCTCGACCTGCCTCCGCAGCCAGATACTGACGCGTGCACTCTGCTGGGTCACAAGTTCGCCGCGCACCAATGCATTTTCGGTATAGATCAGGACAGTTGTGGCTTTTTCGTCAGCAGCGAGTGTATACATGGGCGAATCCTTTTCTGGAAAGACGACTGGCATCCATTATAATCATGAACCTCTGAAAGGCCACCCCTTTTTGTTCTGAAATCATGACACATTCGAACCCTGAGGTGATTCAAACTTCCCTTCCCATACCGGGACGGAAAACCGCCATAAGTACGATGCGCGCCTGGCCCCTGACGCGGACCGACCTGTTGCTGGCCGGTTTTCTGGGAGTCGTGGCCCTGTTATTATATGTCCGCACCCTGGCACCGTCACTGTTATGGGGCGATTCTGCCGAGTTCCAGACCCTTTCCTACACCCTGGGAATGACGCATCCCAGCGGCTATATGACTTATATCATGATCGGGAAGCTTTTTACATATATCCCGGTCGGAAATATCGCCTACCGGGTTAATTTAATGTCGGCTTTTTTTGGAGCCCTGACGGTGGCACAAATCTATCTCCTCGTCCGCATGTTGGGCGGGATTCCGATCGCCGGAATCAGTGCCTCGCTGACGCTGGGACTCATCCCTCTCTTCTGGCGGAATGCACTGGTCGCCGAATCCTACGCGACGGCGGCGGGTATGACCGCAATGATATGGCTGCTCTTTCTCTGCTGGCGAAAAACGCGGAAGTGGCAATATCTCTTTTTAGCCGGTCTGGCGGGCGGACTGAGTGTGGGGATCCACAGTACCATTGTGATGACTGCCGCTGCTGTGATTGTGGTCATGCTGACGAAGGTCCCGAAGCGCGCCGAGTGGGTCGGCGCGATCGCCGGAGCCTTACTCGGTATTCTTATCACATTTTCCTTCTTCCTCTTTCTGGATCATCACAACCCACCCTCCAGCATCTACAACACCACCTATTGGCCGTCCCATAGCTCCGACGGACAGTTTACAAGCGATTTCAACACGCCGGTCAAACGTTTCTTCACCATCTTTCCGGCGGGTCATTTCTGGTCCTACTATTTTACGGCCGGTACTGCGGAAACGGACAGGCGATTGGCCGAATATCTCTCCATTCACCCGGTTTGGTCGCTGGCTTTTATCTTGATTGGCGTGGTCACGTTGTTCAAAGACAACTGGCGGGACGCACTGTACCCGGCGATTGCATTCCTCATCATCTGGGGCTTCGCCGTGACCGTCGCCTTTTCGATCTATCAGGAGTTCTACACACCTATCGCAGTTTTTATGTTTGTCTGGTATGGTTATGGAGTCAGCAGGATGTTTGAGGCGATGACCCGGTTCCTTTCGCAAAGACAGCTGGCAGTAAAGAGCACGCAAATCTTGATGAGCGCTGTATTGGTCGCGCTGCCTCTATGGCAATTCCGTACGGATCTTACCGCGGGAATTCAATCCGGATATACTACCTTCATAAGACGCGATCATCTCTACCCCGTATTCGCCCCCGATAAAGCCATCCGCGATGCACGGAAGATCGTCGATCGTGTCGAAGATAACGCGATCGTATTTACAGATTGGGATAAATTATATAGTTACGTTTACACGGCGCACATTGAGGAATCTCGAACGGGCATTGCCTTTCATCTGGCGCTCTTCGATGAAGACATCCGGCTTTCAGAGTCCACGCTGGCGTACATCGACGATAATATTGACACACGACCAGTTTATTTTGCGGTTTTCCTGCCGGAATTAAGCGAGTATTTTCAAGTAAAACAAATGAGAGAATCTCTTTTTAGAGTCTACAGGAAATAAATGCATACAAAACGCTGGGTCATTCAGCCTCCGATCACGCTGCAGGCACGCGAAGCTTTAACGGCCTTTCCGCCCATCCTGCAACAAATTCTTTTCAATCGCGGGATGTGTGCGGACGCGGACGCGCGCACGTTCCTGCGCGCCCAACCCAATTCCGACAACGATCCGTTTCAATTGACCGGCATGCAAACGGCTGTGGACCGCATCCAGCATGCGCTTGCACACAATGAGCCGATTGCCATTTACGGCGATTACGATGTCGACGGCGTGACCGCCACGGCGCTCATGGTGGAGGCGCTCCAAAAATTGGGGGCGGATGTGCGCGGTTACATACCGAATCGTTTTGATGAAGGCTACGGCTTGAATACGGATGCGTTGGATTCGCTCAAAGCGGATGGCGTCAAACTGGTCATTACTGTGGATTGCGGTATACGTTCACCAGATGAAGCGCTTCATGCGCGGTCCATCGGGCTGGATCTGATTATCAGCGACCACCACCACCCTGACGGCGATTCCCTGCCCTCGGCCCTGGCTGTCATCAACCCCAAACAGCATGGCGACACCTATCCGGATAAGGATCTGGCCGGCGTTGGGATTGCCTACAAAATCGTGGAAGCATTGTGTCGTGCCCAACCATCCACCGATGGATTTCAGCTGAACGACGTCCTTGATCTTGTTGCACTCGGCACCGTCGCGGACCTCGCTCCATTAGTTGGCGAAAACCGCGTGCTGGTGCGCAAGGGCCTTAAGCAAATCCGCGAGACGAAACGACAGGGACTCTTCTCGCTGGCGAACGTCGCCGACGTGAAAATAAACAAGATCACGGCCGGCAATATCGGCTTCATGCTCGGGCCACGCCTGAATGCCTCTGGCAGGCTCGAATCGGCACTGGCTTCGTTTGAATTGTTGACCACGGTCGATTTCATGCGCGCGGGTCAGCTCGCACAGCAGCTGGATGTGCAGAATCGCCAGCGGCAATCCATTACCCGATCCATGCAGCAACAGGCGGAAGAGATCGCGCTGAGCGACGACCCGGAGGCCTTCCTGCTCTTCGCGGCCCACGCAGAATTCAACGCCGGCGTGGTCGGGTTGGCGGCCTCGCGTCTGACCGAACTGTATTACCGGCCGGCAGTTGTCGCCGCACAGGGCCCCGATGAAACGCGCGGCTCGTGCCGATCGATCCCTGAGTTTCACATCACCGACGCGCTCGACCTGTGCAAAGATTTACTCGTCCGGCATGGCGGTCATGCCGCTGCTGCCGGCTTCACCGTGAAAAATCAGAACCTGCCCGAACTGGTGGCGCGGCTCAAATCCATCGCGAAGGATCAGCTCTCGGGTAAGGATTTGCGGCAGACCTTAACCGCGGATATGGAAGTATCGCTGCCCGAGATCAGTTTCGACGTGTTGAAGCACCTCTCCTATCTGGAACCAACCGGTTATGGAAATCCCGACGCGGTCTTCGTCTCGCGCGATGTCAAAGTCCGAGCCTCGCGGGCGGTCGGCTCAGAGGGCAAACACTTGAAGCTGACGGTTGAAGATAAATACGGCACATACTTCGATGCGATCGGATTCCGGCTCGGTCATCTGCAATCATCGCTGCCTGCACGCGTGGACGTGATGTACGCGCTGGAAGCCAATGAATGGAACGGACGTACAAGTCTGCAGTTGAATTTGAAAGACGTGAAAGCGGCGGGCACGCCAGATTAGTCAATGCATACGATAGGAATTACACAGCGAATCGCTACTTCACGCTACCAACGATGTGCAACCAATCTCCTCTATAGGCGTATATGAAAGTGATACTTATTTAGGAGAACGATATGAATCTTGAGCAAAAACCTACTCTCGTCAATGTGATCGCCTGGACGACTCTTGCCAGTGGCGTCGTCAACCTGTTTTGGGGCATTGTTGCTTCCCATACTGCGCTGGCAACTGTCATTGGCTTTTTCTGCATTCCGATTACGATACTGCCCACCATCCTGGGCGTCTTTGAGTTGATCTACGCGGCAAAACTTTTCAGCAACCCGCCGCAGGAAGTAAAGCCCGCCACGAATGTCGCGGTCTTTGAAATCGCCTGTGTGATAACAGGCAACGTTTTCTCGATGGCGGTTGGCATTCTCTCGCTTGTCTTTTATAACGACGCGGTGGTCAGGGATTATTTCGCCCGCCTGAATGGGCTTCTCCCCTCCGCGCCCCCGGTTGCGTCCGCTGCCGTTCATCAGCCGTCAGCAGAACCGGTCGTTCCGCGGGTGGAAGATTCGGATCATCAGCAAACGGAAGAGCCACCAGCCAAACCCAATTGAACGTCCCGTAAAAGTTCAGAATAATTCTGCACGACTGACGCCACCCGGCGTCAGTTTTTTTGTTGCATGCGTCGTCCATTCGAAATTTGCTTATGGCTCCGCACACCGCGATCATGATTCGAACCCTACGCCGAGATACGGCACGAAGTAAAACAGGGATATTCTTCCTCTTGACTCTCGTTCCTCTAAACCTTAGAATCGAGACATAAATTAACGGATCACAGGGAAGAGACTCAATCAGACCTGACAGGTCTCCGCGACGGCTCAACAAGTAACAATATGTGTCCAAGCGGAGACTGAAGAAAACCACGAAACACAAAAAGACCTGTCAGGTCTCTTCTCGAGCGCCGAAGGTGCAAATCTGGGACAGGCGAAACCAGATGAAACTCTCAGGCAAAAGGACCCTGACCCGACCCAACTCTGGAAAGTTCCCCGCAAGCAAGTCGCAGGGGATACCGACGGTGTAAGGTTTTAGTTTGCTAGTCTCTTAGTCTCTTAGTCTCCTAGGCCGCTCAACTAGAAGACAAGAAGACTAGCAGACTAGCAGACTAGACTAATCTCTCAGGTCAAATTACAGAGGCGCGCGATGATTTTCGTGCGCCTTTTTGATTCGCCAAATCATGTCACGCGACTTTCAAGCCGCAACTCGCAGCAGCTAGATCGCGAAGCGTATCGCGCTACACTTTTTCAAAGGAGCCAACCACCATGAACACTCCCCCCAATTTGAAATATGCAAAATCAGATGAATGGTTCGACCCGTCTTCGGGCAAAGTGGGCATTACAGATTATGCCCAGTCTCAATTATCAGACATCGTCTTCATGGAAATTCTCGTGGATGAAGGTGAAACGGTTGAAGCTGGCAAAGCCATCGCGTCGGTTGAGTCGGTGAAGGCGTCAGCTG
>Ga0114129_10015794_pt1 | contig 10735 bp, 7 predicted proteins | sample RhiMetdeltSRZDD1_FD_80071 | JGI IMG/M metagenome (GOLD analysis project Ga0114129, IMG submission 80071) | Populus rhizosphere microbial communities from Tennessee, USA - Rhizosphere MetaG P. deltoides SRZDD1 (version 2) (version 2) | ecosystem: Host-associated > Plants > Roots > Rhizosphere >... | reverse complement strand
TTCGGGTTCGGCCGCGACGAGGACCGCGACAACCGTCCCGCGAGCGATCGCATCTGCGTCTACGAAGACATGAACTACGGCGGTCGCTCGCAGTGCTGGAACGCCGACGAAGAGGAGCGCAATCTGGGCGGCACCGGCTGGAACGATCGCATCAGCTCGATTCGCGTCTACGGCCGGGCGCGCATCGAGGTGTATCGCGATGCGGACTATCGCGGTCAGCGGCTGCGGATTGAGCGCGACTCCGCGGACCTCGGTGCCATCAACTGGAGCGACCAGATTTCGTCGTTTCAGGTGAGGTAAGCGGTCTCGACCGCGAACGTGATCGCCGGATTAATTCGGCGTGAATAATCGCCGCGCGTACGGCCGCTATACTACGCCGGTCACGATGCCATCGTTCACGCGGACAGGGGTTCGGATGTTCTGGCTGCTATGCGCAGCGTGCATGCTGCTGCCAGGCGTCGCCGCCCCGGACTCGTTGTCGAGCACGACGGATCTGGCCGGCGGTGCTCGCGTCGGCGCGGAGTCGCATCAGCCGTCGCTGCTCCACATCTGGCGGTCGGCGTCGCAGGCAATACACGGCCGACATCGCATTCCGAATGACCTGACGGCGACGGCCCTCCGTGACCCGGACAGCACGGACGCCGATTCGGAATCGGGCGAGCGCGCCGCAGCGTGGTCACTGCTGGCACTTCTCCGCATCTCGCCACATACGCCGTGTCTCGAGGACGCCGGCGCCCCTGTTGATCGCGGCACTCTCGCGTCCCGCATCTTCCCTTTCGTTTCCCGCGTCGCTCCTCGCCCGCCTCCCCCACCACGCCTGCTGTAGTTCCGCCCGTTCTGGCGAACGGGCGTCCATCGACAGTTGAAACATGACGTGCCGCCGCACTGCGGCGGATACGTGTCGCGGCGTGATGGTGCGTATGCGAATCGTGCTTGCGGATATCAAGGGTGGCGACGGCTTCATCAGCAAAGACACCGTGGTTGGCGGGTATGGCTCGAGGCTGAAGCCGTTCTCGAAAGTGACGCGCCTGGTCGCGCACGTCAAGGGTGGGTTTCACGAGCTACCGAGCGTCCATCTGGCCTATGCGGCAGCGCTGGCCCGTCAGGCGGGTCACGAGACCGTCAGTTCGTCCGGAGCACTGGCGGAGGGCGATGTGGCGATCATGCTGTCCTCGCTGGTCGATCACCGTCGCGAGACCGCATGGGCTCGTGCCATGCGCGATCGCGGTGTGCGCGTCGGGTTCATCGGGCTCGCCGCGCAGAACCTGCCGCATCTCTTCGACACCTCCGCCGACTTCATCGTCGTCGGCGAACCCGAGTCCGCCTTGCAGCGTCTCTTCCGCGGCGACACGCTGAGCGGGATGGCGTCCAGCCCGCAGATCAGCGATCTGGACTCGCTGCCGTTTCCCGTCTGGGAACCGTTCCTGCCGTCGCGGCGCCGCGTGCGTGTGCCGTTTGCGGGCCGGCCGTACGGTGGGTCGCTGCCGCTGTTGGCGTCACGGAGCTGCCCCGAGTTCTGCACCTACTGCCCGCATCGGATCCAGTCCACCTATCGCTTCCGTTCGGTGACCAACATTCTCGATGAGCTCTCATATCTCGAGGACACGCGCGGGCGGCTGCATGTCGTGTTCCGCGACCCGTTGTTTTCACAGGAGCGCGACCGCGTCCTCGAGCTGTGCGACGGGATCCGCGCACGTCGGTTGTCGCACACCTTCGAGTGCGAAACGCGGCTCGATCGGCTCGACGGCGACCTGCTCCGTGTCATGCACGCAGCCGGGCTGCGCGCGATGAGTTTCGGTGTTGAGTCGGTGGCGCCGACCACGTTGAAGAAGGTCGGCCGCCGTCCCATTCCCGAACCGCATCAACGGCAGGTGCTTCGCCGTTGCCGGGAACTCGGCATCGTCACCGCCGCGTTCTATGTGATCGGCTTCGCTGAGGACACCTGGGAATCGATCGGCGCCACGATCGAGTACTCGATCGATCTGGGCTCGACGGTGGCCCAGTTCAAGATTCTGACTCCCTATCCAGGCACGCCGCTGTTCAAGCGGATGCAGACGACGATCACCGAAACCGACTGGGAACGGTTCGACGGGTTCACGCCGACCTTTACTCACCCGTCATTGACCCATGCGGAGCTGACGTTCCTCCTTGGCAACGCCTACACGCAGTACTACGTGCGGCCGTCGTTTCTCACGAACTATTTGCGCATCGAATCGCCGCGTGTCCGTGCGCTGGTCAAGTCACTGGATGCGCCCGTGCGCCGCCGGCACACGCGAGAAGTGGCGCTCAAGGAACGGACGTTGTCGTGCTGATGACGGACCTGGACCTAGGTCGGGCGGGCGTTGCGCTGCTGCCGTATGCAGGCATTACGCTGGCCGCGATCGTCGAGGGAGAAGTCGCCTACATCGCGGCGGCGACGCTCGTGGCCGACGGGCGCCTGCATCCCCTCGCGGTGCTCATTTCCGGAGCCCTGGGTGCGTCGATCGGCGACCAGACCTATTTCTACATCTTTCGCGGGCGGGTGCCGCGATGGATGGCCCGGATTCCGTCGCTCCAACACAGGGCAGCGCCGCTGATCGCCCGCGTTCGCCGCCACGCGCCGCTCATGGTGCTGCTGATCCGCTTCGCGCCGGGATTTCGCGTCGCGCTTGCCGCCGCCTGCGCGGCCGTGGACGTGCCGCCAGTGACCTTCTCGCTCTTGAACGCGCTCTCGGCACTGGCCTGGGCATTCACGCTGTTGGTTCTCGTGGCGTGGGTCGGGCCGACCTATCTCGCGCAGTTCGGACTCGAGGGGTGGAAGGGCGCGCTTGCGGTCGGACTGCTGGTCCTCGCGTTGTTCAAGGTGTTGAGCTCGTGCGAACGCCGCGTCATCGAGCACACGGAATAGGAATAGGAAGGACTATGACCGCCATCGGTCGATTTGGCACACGCGTTGTTCCCGAACTCTCGCAGATTGTCCAGGCGTGCCGCGCCCGCAAGCAGCTCGTGCAAGGGCCGCACATCGAGCAGTTCGAGCGCGAGTTCGCACGCTTCCTCGGGGGCGGGCACGTGCGCACGTGCTCGACGGAGTACGGCAGGATGGCCCTCTATTTCATCCTGAAGGCGATGAACCTCCCACCTGGCAGCGAGATCGTGGTTCCAGCCTTTACCTTCTGGGTGGTTCCCGAGATCACGCGCGTCGCTGGCTTGACTCCGGTGTTCGCCGACATCGACCCGGTGACGTTTACCCTGAGTCCCGGCGCCGTCGAACGCGCGATCACGCCGCGCACGCGTGCTGTGCTTCCGACGCATCTCTACGGAATGTCGTGCGACATGGATCCGATTCTCGACATCGCGCGCCGCTACGACCTCAAGGTCATCGAAGACTGTGCGCATTCGCTCGGCGCAACCTACAAGGGCCGGATGGTGGGCACGATGGGCGACGCGAGTTTCTTCAGCTTTCAGGCGTTCAAGCCGCTCAATACCTATGGCGGCGGACTCGCGTGGATGCGTGACGCCGATCTCGCCAGGCGCGTCGGTGAATACGCCGAGCGCGAAGCGTGGCCGGACGAGAAGCGCATCGAACACATCTTGTCGACCGGCAAGTGGCAACACACCTTCATCCGGCCGAGAGTGTTCACCTGCTCGCTGTTCCCAATCTGGTGGACGGCGTCGTGGATAGACGCCAAGCCGGAAAAACGGCTCTGGGAGCACGTGCGACCCCTCGATCCGCTACCGGCGCATTATCGCGGACGATTCACGAACGTGCAGGCCGCGATCGGGCTCGCGGGCCTCGAGCACCTTCCGGAGTTCATCGCGCGTACCATGCATCACGCCGCTGTGCTCGATGATCTGCTCGGAACGATTCCCGGCATCGTGATACCCCACACGCCGTCGGACCGTACACACGTGTACTACCAGTACTGCGCCTACGTTCCGGAGAGCGACACGATTGTCAGGCGCTGCATCCGCCGAGGCGTCGATGTCGCGCCGATGCATGTCGACGTGTGTACCACGATGGCGTTGTTCAACTGGTCTGGGCCGGCAGCGCCCGGCGCGGAATACGCGTCTACCGCCGTGCAAGTGCCCGTCTACGAGTCGCTGCAGGATCACGAGATCGAGCGCGTTGGGCGGCTGGTCAAGGCGCAGGTCCTGAAGCTGAACGCCGCCCACGCGTCTCGACACCCAGGGGACGTGCGCACGGCACGATCGCGGTCCATGTGATTGATCAGCTGTGATCGTGGTTGTGCCGTCCGCGCGGACCGCTGGGACAATATGTACAGCGCGAGCGACACCCGGACGCACACCGACCATGACCACAGACCTCCTACTCGTCTTCATCCTCATTCTGTTGAACGGCCTGTTCGCGATGTCGGAGATCGCGATCGTCAGCTCGCGTCGCGCGCGGCTCGTGCAAATGGCGGAGGGGGGCAACGTCGGTGCGCAGCGTGCGATTCAACTGTCGTCAGAGCCGACGCGATTTTTGTCCAGCGTGCAGGTCGGCATCACCAGCATCGGCATCCTGAACGGCGCAATCGGCGAGGCCGCTGTCGTCACACGGCTCAACGGGTTGTTCGAACAGGTGCCGGCGCTGGCGCCGTACGCCCACCCGCTCGCAATGGGCACGATGGTCGTCGTCCTGACGTACGTGTCGCTGATTGTCGGCGAGCTCGTGCCGAAGCGTCTGGCGTTGACGCACCCGGAACTGATCGCCAGCATCATTGCCCGGCCGATGCAGATTCTTTCGACCGGCGGACGGCCGCTCGTGCTGCTATTGAGCGTGTCTACTGAGGCGATCCTGCGGCTGCTCCGCGTACGTCAGGTGAAGCAACCGGCGGTGACCATTGAAGAGATCAAGGTGTTGTTCGAACAGGGTGCCGAGGAAGGGGTGTTCGAGCCCAGCGAGCACGAGATGATGACCAACGTGCTCAACCTCGATGAGCGGCACGTCGGCTCGGTGCTGACACCGCGGTCCGACATCGTCTACCTGGATGTTCGCGATCCGATCGAGGTCAATCGCGGGAAGCTCCGCGGCGCGCAACACACCGTCCTGCCCTTGTGCGACGGCGGCCTCGATCACGTGCTCGGGTTCGTGCGCGCCACGAAGGTACTCGAGCAGGTGCTCGACACGGGCGTGCTGGATCTCCAGTCACTCGCGGAGCCGGCATTGTATGTGCCCGAGACGATGACCTTGATGAAGCTGCTGGAGCAGTTCAAGCGCACGCATCTGCCGCTCGCACTCGTCGTCGACGAATTCGGCGACGTCGAAGGTCTCGTTACGCTGACCGACGTGATTGCGGCGATCGTCGGCGACCTGCCGTCGGAACCCGGTGAGGAACCGACAATCGTGAAGCGTGAAGACGGCAGCTGGCTGATGGACGGCAGCCTCGATATCGACACTGTGCTGCGGACGCTCGATGACGACTCGTGGCTGACCGAGGAGGATCGGCAGCATTACCACACGCTCGGCGGGCTGGCGATGCTGGCGCTCGGCCGCGTGCCGCGGACCGGAGACCTCTTCGAGCGCGGCAGCTACCGCTTCGAGATCGTGGACATGGACGGAAACAGGGTCGATCGTCTGCTCGTGAGCCGCGTCGGTCCGGGCTGACTGATCCCTACAGGGCTCGTCTCGCCGCCTCAATCAATTCGGCGTGCGTCGGAAACTTTCCAAATCCGGAGAAACCCTCTTTCCCGCACTCGATCTCGGACCACCGCACGACGCCGTCCCGGTCGATCAGGAACTGACCCTTGAGTTGCGTGAACTTGGTTTCCCGATCGCGAATGTCGGTCGGTGTCGGCGTGAAGCCATCCAACACCGAGAGTGCTTCGGCAGCAGCCGGTATCGGAAGCGGCGCAGGCAGCTCGCCGGTCGGGTTGACGCGAACGGCTCCGACCATCTGCATAAGCTCGGGCGTGGGCTCAGGTCGTGGCACCCCGTATGACCGGTGAGTCGTCAATTGCGGATCTGCGCCGAGCGGCAAGCTCGTTGGTCGGTATTTGAAATACAGCCGGGCGTTCTCCAGGTCGGTGCCAACGATGGCCAGCACATCGACGCCCTGCGAGTTCAGTTCACGGGACGTCGTCGCCATCTGCGCCAGTGCCCGTCTACAGAACGGGCAGTACAGCCCCGGAAATAGACCGAGCAGAAGAGGAGACTTCCCGCGGTAATCGGCCAGCGAGATCGTTCGATCCTCGTGCACCGCCGACACCACGAAGTCGGGCGCGCGCTGTCCGGACTCAACTGGGGTCAGGGTTGGGGACATCATCGGTTGACCTTTCGTCAGCACAGAAACGGAAGCAGAAGAAGCGTATCAGGATCGAGCCCGGCTCGTTCGCACAGCAGCCGGGCTTTCTGCATGAACTCCTCAGCCCGGGCATGGTCGCCTCGATCCAGGGCAATCGTCGCCAGGCCGTCGTAGCAGGGAACGATCAACTGCGGTTCGCCGGTTTTCTCAGCCAGCGAGAGCGCCTCGCGATACGCCTCGTCCGCCTTCTGAAGCTCGCCGCGGCACTGATGGATTTGCGCAATCACGACGAGCGGTACGGCAAGGTGGTCCAGTTGTCCCAATTCGCGATCGAGTGCCGCTGCGGCCTGCGCCGCCTCGAGGCCTTCCGTTTCGCAGCGATCCGTGAGTGCGCAGTAGGCCGCTGCCAGGTTCGCGTAGATGTACGACTGGAGCGATGCGGCGCCGATCTTCGACGCCACGTCGAGACCAGTCAGTGATACTTCGATCGCACGCTTGGGCTCGACCGAGCTGTAGAGCACACCGAGGTTGGCGTAGGCACGGCACGCGACCTCGAGAAGACCGAGATCCTGTGCGGTCGTGAGGCTGCGCTCGATGCGCTCGCGAGCGGCGTCGAGTTGCCCCGATCGCGCCAGCGCCACACCAATCGTGTTGGTCGCCTGAGCGATCGCCACTGTTGCCGCCCTGCGAATGTGAGCCGCATCCGCGGCGGGCTCGGTCAGCGCCTGCTCTGCGGATCGCAGCGCGCGATCAGCCCATTCGACGGCCTGGGTGTTGTCACCGTTGCGAAACGCGGCGAGCCCGAGCTCTTGATAGAGGTGGGCAGCTTCAAGAGGTGCCGGCAAACCGGAGAGCGTGTCCAAGGCTCGCTGATAGGCCGCCATCGCTTCGCCGCGGTTGCCGGCGTGCCAGTGGAGCGTGCCCGTCTTGCGGGCGATGCGGGCCCGATCGACCGCGGCATCCGCGGATGCCGCGGCATCCGGGGCCCGATACGCGCTGCTGACGTGCTCGTAATGCTCCATCGCTGCGCGCCGATCCCCGAGCAGCGCGAGCTGGTCGGCAAGCGTTTCCCGCACGCCCAGTGTCGTGGGTGAGTCCCCGGTCGTATCCGCCAGGACCTCGAGTGCCCCGCGATAATGCCGCACCGCGTCTTCAGTGGCGTACACCTCGCGTGCCGCATCGCCAGCCGTAATCAGCGCACGGGACGTCCGGTCTGGGTCGGCGAGGCGTCCCGCGCAATACAGGTGATGGGCGATTCCAGACGTATAGAGGCGCGACTCCCGGTCGAGCCGTTGCATCGCGTCCGCCACACGCAGGTGGAGCCGCTGGCGGCGCAGCTGCGGGACCGCGTTGGTCAGCAACTGACAGGTCAGCGGGTGTTCGAACCGCCACGTGATCTCGCGACGCCCGGACGGTCCTTTGACGATTCGGGCCCGCTCGGCTTCGTCGAGCGCGGTGATCAACGCGTCACTGTCGATGGCCGCCACGTCTTCGAGCAGATCTGGCTCGAAGTGACGCCCGATGACCGCAGCGGCTTTCAGTACGTCCTGCGTCTCCGAGGACACCCGTTGCAGCCGGCGTTCGAGTACGACGCGCACGGTATCGGGGAGCTCGATCTCGTCGAAATCGAGTTGGCGCGTCCACTGCTGATTGGCGTCGAACAGCCGTCCTTCGTCCTTCAGGTGACGAAACAGCTCGGCGACAAAAAACGGGTTTCCACCAGTGTGGTCGGCGAATCTGTCTACGAGCCTGGCGGGCGGATGCGACGGGCCGAGGGCAGTCAGCATGCCGGCAACCTCAGTGCGATTGAATGGCCGTAGCACGATCGGGCGAGCGTGGCGTTGCGCGACGAGTTGATCGAGGGCTGTCTTGACGGCGTGTGGCGACACGGGCTCGCGTGTCTGGCCGCGAACACGGCCAATCCAGTCCTGCAGTCCTCCTCTGACGGCGGGCGCACGGGCCGCGTCCACCTCGCGATACGCCGCGACGATGACGATCGGAAGCGTCGCGAGCTGTGGTGCGAGGTGTTGCGTCAGTCGAACGGTTGACTCATCGGCCCATTGCAGGTCGTCGATGAACATCACGAGCGGCGTCACCCGCGCCGCCCGCGTCAGGAACTCGCGGATGTTCGTAAACAGAAACCGCTGCCGCAACTGCGGCGGCAGATCAAGGGGCGGCGACATCTCAGGAAACACGTGATGCAGCTCGGGCATCAGCCTCGCCAGTTCCGGGGCGCTCTTGCCGACGGCTTGCCGGAACACTGGCGCCGGCATCAGCCGAGAGGCCTCCTCGAGGATCTCGATGTAGGGGATGAGAGCTGGCGTGCCCTCCTGCTCGTAGCATCGGCCGACCAGCGTCTGGCAACCGAGCTGCCGTGCAGTGGCCAGCGTGTCTTCGGTCAGGCGAGTCTTGCCGATACCCGATTCCCCGTGCAGGACCCAGAGGCTGCCGCAGCCCGAGGTTGCCTGCTCGAGACTGTGCCGCAGTTGCGCTCGTTCGCCGTCGCGCCCGATCAGCCTGGCGCCGGTGTCGCGCGTCCCGTGATCGACGACCGCGGGCCGGAGCGTTGCCGCCGACGAAGAAATATCCACCAACAGGCGCCGCAAGATCGTACGGACATCGCCGAGGGAGTGGTGTCGCGCCGCAGGATCTTTCGCGAGGAGTTGCAGGAGCAGCGCATCGACTGATGGCGGAATCGCGGGCATGCGGTCGTGGAGCGTCGCGATGGGCTCGCGAAGAATGGCCGCAAAGGTGGTCTCGATGCTGGCGCGTTTGAACGGGTTGATCCCCGACACCATCTCGTAGAGCAGGATGCCGAACGCGAACACGTCGGACCGGCGATCCGCCGCTTCACCGCGGATCTGTTCCGGTGCCATGTAGGCGGGCGTCCCTTGCACCATGTCATCCCGCGAGGCGACGAGCATCGTTTCGGCGTGATCGAGATCGTCGGTATGAGGAAGCCGCCGGGCCAATCCGAAATCCATCACCTTGATGTGGCCGTCTTCGGTGAGCATCACGTTCGCGGGCTTGAGGTCGCTGTGCACCACACGCCGCCGGTGTGCCGCGTCAAGCGCTTCGGCGATCTCGTCGGCCACGCGCACGGCATCAGCGAATGGCAGTGGCCCGCCGCGGAGCCGGCGTTCGAGCGACTCGCCACGGATGTATTCCATGGCGATACACGGACGACCGTCGAGCGCCGTGACTTCGTAGATCGAACAGATGAACGGATGGTCGAGCGCAGCGGCGGCGCGTGCTTCAGTGAGCAGCTGATCCAGGCCGTCGGTCTCGTCGGGCGCGGTGACGAACTTCAGTGCGACCTTGCGGTCGAGCATCAGGTCATCGGCGAGACAGACCTCGCCCATGCCTCCACGGCCGATGATTTCAGTGATCTGATAGCGGGGGCTGGCGGCCATATGTCAGCGTTCCGCGCGAATCTTATCGTGTCCACGACAGGCCGCGGCTTCTGCAGTCCGGTTGTGGCACCGCACGTGAGACCTCACACGGTTATATGAGCAATCTCTGACTCCCGAGTCTCCACTCGACTGGCACATCGATTGGTGGTCATCGAGCGAGATGACTGCGCATCCACTGCGAACCCCGTCCATCCATCAACGCGCGCGGGAGTTACCGATCTCGCTGATCCGGGGAGGACTCGTCTATCAGGTTCAGGAGAAAGCCAGATTGATCGGCCCGGACACGTGGGGTCTTCGGCGGCGATTGCCGCTGGCTCTGGCGATCGCGTGGCTCCCCTTACCAATCCTGGCTGCGACTCACGGCGGAGTCGACGACCTTCGTGCGCTGCTCATCGACTATCGCGTCTACGCGCGGGCGTTCATTGCCATTCCGCTGCTTCTAGTGGCACAGATCACGATGGAGACACGTTTCCGGGAGATGGCGCAGCACTTCCTGGACGCGAACATCATCCGCATCGCGGATCTCTCTCGCTTCCATCAGATCATGCAGCGAACGCGGCGCCTCCGCGACGCGAAACTGCCCGAGTTCATCGTCATCATCGCCGTCTATGTGCAGGTGGGCTATCTGGTGGAATCGAGCCTCTTTCGGTTTCCGGCATGGGCAGCAGACGCGGCTTCCGGCTCCATGACGCCCGCGGGGTACTACTCGATGCTGGTCACCCACGCGTTCTTCCTGACGCTGTTCTCGATCGCGGCGTGGAAGTGGTTGATCTGGGTGGACGTCCTTCGGCAGCTCTCCCGAATGCCTCTTCAGCTGGACGCCACCAACGGTGATCTGGCGGCAGGGCTCGGTTTTCTCGGCGACACTCCCCGCGCGTTCGTGCCGGTGGTTCTGGGGGTGTCAGCGGTGATCGCCGCCCAGTGGCGAGCGCAGGTGTTGACTGGCCAGCTGACACTCGAGCTCCTGAAATGGCCGGCAGCGGGATACGTGGTCATTCTGCTGCTGATCTTCTTTCTGCCCCTGGCGCTGTTCACGCCGGCGCTACTGCGTGAGAAGAGACTGAGCATTCGAACGTACGGATCCATCCAGCATCTTGT
>Ga0114129_10015793_pt1 | contig 10735 bp, 10 predicted proteins | sample RhiMetdeltSRZDD1_FD_80071 | JGI IMG/M metagenome (GOLD analysis project Ga0114129, IMG submission 80071) | Populus rhizosphere microbial communities from Tennessee, USA - Rhizosphere MetaG P. deltoides SRZDD1 (version 2) (version 2) | ecosystem: Host-associated > Plants > Roots > Rhizosphere >... | reverse complement strand
GAAAGCGATAGTCTCGAACCATCCCCGCAGAAATGCGCGAAGCGCTTCCGGACGTTCGGCGATGAGCTTGTCGGCGGCAAATATCACGTGGATATGAAAGGCCTTGATGTCGGTGAAGCGGACCAGGATGCGGCCTTCGCCCCGCTTCTCGAGCTCGAACGCGTTGCCGATATCCATGATGACGCCATCGATGTCACCGCGCTTCAATGCCGCGATCTGTCCCGGCATGGCGCCCATGGGCGCGATATCGATGCCTTTCGGACCCCAACCCTGCCGCCGCGAGGTCTCGCTCACCAGCCAGTAGGTGAGCGAACCCGCGGTCGACACGCTGATCTTCTTGCCCTTGAGGTCGGCGGCGGACTTCGCGCCCTCGGGGCGCACGACGATGGCCAGGAGGAGCGGCGGCCCGGCCATGGCCGCAACGCCCTTGATGGGCGAACCCTTGACGATGAACGCCATCGCCGGCCCGGAGCCAAGCGCGATATCGAGACTGTCGGAGGCCATCGCCTGTTGCATGCGCGCATCGCCGGCAAAGGCGATCGATTCGATGTCCAGCCCGTTCTTGGCGAAGAAGCCCTTGCGCATTCCGATATCAAGCGGCACGAAGGAGAATGCTTCGGGCACGGCCTTGCCGACACGAAGCTTTTCAGCAGCGCAAGCGGCTGACGCGAGCATCGCGCCGGAGGCTGCAAGCGAGAGCACCATTGCGGCGGAGCGGAACACGTGGCGCGACAGCGCGTTCATCGACATGGGGCCCTCTCGTTTCAGGACAGTTTCATCTTCAGAAGCCGCTCGGCATTGCCTACGAAAATCTTGCGTCGATCACTGTCCGCGATGTCGAGCCGCTTGATCGTATCGATGGTCGGCGCGATCGGACCGAGCGGGGTGTCGGTCGCGAACACGACGTGGTCGCTGCCGAAGAACTCAAGCCCGCAGCGCACCGCCTGGATCCCGCCGCCGAACAACGCGGTGTCACCGTAGAAGTCGTGCAGGTAGTCGAGATGCGGCCGCTTGAGCGACGGCAGGATGTTCGAATAATCCTCGTCGCTGGTGCGACTGCCCAGGACCTGCAGACCGGGCCCGATCCGCCCATCGTAATACGGGATCATCCCGCCCAGGTGATGGGTTATGATCTTAAGACCCGGATAGCGGTCCAGTAGTCCGGCGAACACCATCCGCACCATCGCCACCGACGTGTCGTAGGGCCAGCCGAAGCACCACCACATCTCGAACCGGGACTTCGGCTCCGCCGGGTAGTCCGTCATGCTGGCAGTGCGCGCCGGATGCAGCCAGATCGGCAGATCGAACTCCGCCATGGTGGCAAAGATCGGCTCGAACTCCGGATCATCGAGCGGCCGGCCCGCCACGCTGGTGAAGATCTGCACACCGCCAGCGCCGAGCTCCGTCACCGCGCGCCGGGCCTCCTTGACCGAGCCGTCGACGTCCGTCATCGACAACGCTGCAACAAAAGTCGGGAAGCGCTGCGGATGACGCGCACACAGCTCAGCCATCGCATCATTGCCGATCCGCGCCAGCGCGAGGCCAACGTCGCCGGCCGCGAGGTCCTCGATGGGCGGGTTCGGCAGGGAGACGATTTCGCGGTAATCGCCGAACTGGTCCATCTCGCGAAAGCGCTCATCGAGATCGAACAGCTTTTTGACGCCCCGCAGCCGCGCCGCGATATTGCCCAACCGCGGCGCAATGCGGCTCATCTCCTCGGAGAACTTCTCCGGCATGATGTGGCAATAGATGTCGACGATCGTATCATTGGCCATCGGTTTAGCCTTTATCTCTCATTAGTCGTCATGCCGAGCGGAGGCGGGCAGCCAGTAAACACAAATGCAGTCGTCGGACATGCCGGTGCGCCAGGCCTCGGTAATGACCGGGACGCCGGGCTGCGCGGGGCATGACCACCGAGCGGTCTTCGCTCGTTCCATCAGGATCAGAACTTGGTGCGATCGGGACCCTTCAGGCCGAGCGTTTCACGGGCTTCCTTCGCCGTCGCGACTTGATAGCCGAGTTCCTCGATGAGCCGCCTCACCTTCGCAACCTGCTCGGCATTGCTCGTGGCGAGTTTACCGCGGCCGATGAACAGGCTGTCTTCGAGGCCGACCCGCACATTGCCGCCCATCATCACCGCCTGGGTGGCGAACGGCATCTGGAAACGGCCGGCGCCCAACACCGACCATTGATAGTCGTCGCCGAACAGCTTGTCGGCGGTGCGTTTCATGAACATCAGGTTTTCCATGTCGGCTCCGATGCCGCCCAGGATGCCGAAGATGAGCTGCAGGAAGATCGGCGGTTTGAACCAACCTTTGTCGACGCCATGGGCGAGATTATAAAGATGGCCGACGTCGTAACATTCGTGCTCGAACTTGGTGCCGTGCCCCTCGCCCATCAGTTTCGAGATCTTCTCGATGTCAGCGAAGGTATTGCGAAAGATGGTCTCGTTGGTGCCGAGCAGATAAGGCTTCTCCCAATCGTGCTTCCACGACTTGTAGCGCGCAACCATGGGGTAGAGGCCGAAATTCATCGAGCCCATATTGAGCGAGCACATCTCCGGCGAAAGCTTCATGACGCCGGCGAGCCGCTCTTCGACCGGCATGGTGGGGGATCCGCCGGTGGTGATGTTGATCACGGAGTCGGTCGCTTGCTTGATGCGGGGAAGAAACTGCATGAACATCGCCGGGTCGCCGGTCGGGCGGCCATCCTGAGGATTGCGCGCATGCAGATGGAGGATGGCGGCACCCGCCTCCGCGGCAGCGATGGCCTGTTCGGCAATCTGGTCGGGCGTGATCGGCAGGGCGTCCGACATGGTGGGAGTGTGGATTGCGCCGGTGATGGCGCAGGTGATGATGACCTTGTCGGATTTCGCAGCCATTGGGGTCTCCCGTTCGTTCTATCCGCGAAAGTTTGCTCTCAGGATCAGGTTGTGCGGGCATCTGCGGCAAGGCGCAAGCGCCGCTCCAGCGGCAACAATTGCCAGCCGAAGCGCTCCACCAGCAAGCCCCAGATCCCTTTGGGCGCAAACAGCATCACCGCGATGGCGACGGCGCCGAGCATAAGGAGGTAGAGGCTGCCGAGATCGGCTAGCGTCTGCCGCAGCAGGAAGAACACGATCGTTCCGATGATCGGCCCCTCCACCCGTCCGATGCCGCCGATCACGGTGATGAAGATGACGAACGCCGTCCAGTCGTTGACGCTGAAGGCGGTATCCGGGGAAATCCGCAGCTTCTGCAGGAAGATCAGGGCGCCGACCATCGCCGTGCCGAACGCGGTCAGGATATAGACGACGAGCTTGGTGCGGGTGACATCGACCCCATTCGATCGCGCCGCCAGTTCATTGTCACGAATGGCGGTGAGCGCAAGACCATAGCGAGAACGCAGCAGCAGCACGATCGCGGCGAGCACCAGGACCACGAGGGCCAGCGCGACCCAATAGATCAGGAACTCCCGCATCTGCCGGCTCGAGGCCATCGACGTCACCATCCCGGCCGGCAGGCTGATGCCGGAGCCGCCGCCGAGAGCGGATATCTGCGATGAAATGAGTCGGAAGACTTCGGCGATAACCCAGGTGCCGATGGCGAAGTAGTGGCCGCGTAGCCGAAACATGAGACCCGCCACCGGCAGCGCGACGAGCGCCGCGATCACGCCCGCGACCGGCACGGCGACGAGCGGATGCATCCCGAACAGAATGGTCGCTGCAAACAACACATAGCCGCCGAGCCCGACATAGGCCTGCTGACCGACCGAGACCAACCCGGCATATCCCGCCAACAGGTTCCAAAGGCTCGCAAGCGCCACATAGGCATAGATCTCGGACAACAGCCGCAGATCGTCGCGGCCCCCCCAGGCCGGCGCCGCCGCGAGTGCGACCAATGCGATGACGAATCCCGCCATGCCGATCTGGCTCGAGCGGCTGGCATGCTCGACGCGAAATGGCGTGCTCATCCCTGCACCTTCGGAAACAGACCCTCGGGCCGCACCGCCAAAATGAGGAGAAAGGCGAGATGCCCGGCCAGCAGTTGCCAGCCCGGATCGATCTGCGCGCCGATCGCTTGTGACACCCCGAGAATGATGCCGCCCGCGAGCGTGCCCCACATGCTGCCGAGGCCACCGATGATGACCGCCTCGAAGCCGAAGATCAGGCGGGCGGGCCCGATTGCCGGGTCGAAATTGGTACGCACGGCGAGAAAAACGCCGGCGACCGCGACGACCGCAAGCGACAGCGCCATGGCCAGCGCAAAGATGTGGCGATTGTCGAGGCCCATCAATTGCGCCACGGACTGATCGTCCGACGTCGCGCGAAAGGCCCGGCCCAGCGCGGTGCGATAGAACAGCAACTGCAGGCCGGCGATGACGGCAACGGCGACCACGAATTGCAGCAGGGGAAGGACGCCAATCCAAACGCCCTCCCCGATCTGGAAGCTCGCGACTTCGATAGCTCCGGCCTGGAGCCGGCGGCTGTCGGCCGTGAACAGCTCCAACAACGCGTTCTGAATAATGACGGAGAGGCCGAAGGTCACCAGCAGCGGCGGCAGGACGTCGTCACCGAGCGTGCGGTTGAGCAGGCCCCGCTGCAGCCCATAGCCGATCGCCGCCATGATCGGCACGACGACCGCGATAGCGAGCAAGGGATTGAGTCCGAGCGTGTCCGTCGTCATCAGCGCGATATAGGCGGCGAGCACGATCAAATCGCCATGGGCGATGTTGACGAGCCGCATCACGCCGAAGATCAGGGCAAGCCCCGCGGCAAACATCGCGTAAAGCCCGCCGATCAGCACGCCTTGAATGATGATGTTGATCCATTCCATCGCGGTTACGTTCTCAGAGACTCCCTTGCTCCGGCCCTACGCCCCAAAATAGGCGGCCGAGATCGCTTCCCGGGTCAGCGTTCCGGCTGAGCCGGTGAGCGCCACGCGCCCCTCCTGCAGACAATAGACATGGTTGGCCGCCGCGAGCGCCTGCACGATGTCCTGCTCCACGATAACGAGCGAACTTCCTTCGGCGACGATCGCTGGCAGGCGGGCATAGACTTCACGCACCACGATGGGCGCCAAGCCGAGGCTGATCTCGTCGCACAGGAGGAGCTTGGGGTTGGACATCAGCGCGCGTCCAATGGCGACCATCTGCTGCTGGCCGCCGGACAGCGAAGTGCTCGGCAGGCGGCGCCGCTCGCCCAGCACCGGAAACAAGTCGTAGATGCGCGCCAGAGTCCACGGTCCCGGCCGTCCCACCTGTCCACCAATGAGCAGATTCTCTTCGACCGAGAGCGAGGCGAACAACCGACGCCCCTCGGGCACGAGCGCGATCCCGCGCCGGACCACCGCGTGCGCAGGTTGATCTCCGATCGGCTCGCCGTCGAACAGGATGCGGTCACGACCCGACCTGATGGCGCCGCCGATGCATTTGAGCAGCGTCGATTTGCCGGCACCGTTGGCCCCGATGACGGCCACCACTTCGCCCGGCGCCACGCTGAGCGTAACGCCGAACAGCGCCTGAAAGTCGCCGTAAAAGGCGTCGAGCGCCCGCACGTCGAGGAGCGGCTCAGGCATCGGCGGGGATTCCCATGTAGATTTCGCGGACCGCCGCCGACTTGATCACGGTCTTCGGCTCGCCCTCGCCGATGAAACCGCCCCCGTGCAGCACGAGCAGGCGATCGACCACTGCAACAAGCGCATGCACGACATGTTCGATCCAGATGATCGAGACGCCACGGCGGTGGATATTGCGGATCAGGTCGACCAAAGCCGCGCATTCGTGCTCGGTCAGGCCCCCCGCAACCTCGTCGAGGAGCAGCAGCCGCGGCTGCGTTGCCAGCGCGCGGGCGAGTTCGAGCCGCTTGCGGTCGAGCAGCGTGAGCCGGCCCGCCGGCCGGTTGGCCTTGTCGGCGAGGCCACATTGCTCGAGCAGTTCAACGCAGCGCGGATAGGTGTCGCGCTCGCGGTGCCCGCCGCCGAACGCCGCCGCCACAACCAGGTTCTCGAACACGGTCATGCCGTTGAACGGCTGCGGAATCTGGAACGAGCGGCCGATGCCCAGGCGGCAGCGGCGTGCCGGGGCCAGCCGCGTGATATCGCTGCCGGCGAAGATGACGCGCCCGGCGTCGGGCCGCACCGTACCGCTCGCGATGCCGAACAGCGTGGTTTTGCCGGCACCGTTTGGGCCGATGATGCCGAGAGCCTCACCCTCGGCAACCGCGAGGTCGATCGCCTGCGCCACGATCACTGCGCCGAAGCGCTTCGAGACCTTATCGAAGGCGAGGATGGGGGCCATGTGCCATTCAACCGCGCGATGACTCTTCGTCCGCCGCAGCGCGCGACCGCAGGCGTCGCTGCATCATCGGTCGTCATCCTCGCGCAAGCGGGGATCCCGACTTCAGAACCCGCGGTTCAGGGCAGCATGGGTCCCCGCTTGCGCGGCGACGACCTCGCGACCAAAGCTGCAGCATCAGGACAGCCGCTTCACGACAGCAACTGCAACTGTCCACCGACCGGAATCTCCGGCGCGGTCTTGTTGGTCGTGATGACCAGATCAAACTTGTCGGCTTTGCGCTGCCACTGCCCGGCGACGAGCGGCGTCTTGGTCACGTTCTTCACCGGCTGGCCGGTCCATTTCACCGGGCCGACGATGGACTTGTAGTCGGTCGCCACGATCGCATCGAGGATGGCCTTCGGCTCCAGTGTTTTGCTGCGCTTGAGCACGTCGATTGCGACCTCGAACAGCGCGTGCTGAAAGCCGATCGGCTGGGTCCACGGCCGTTTGGTGGCACCCACATAGGCGTCGGTAAGTTCCTTCGCGCTCTGGCCGGTGAGACCGGACTTGAACGGATGGTTCGGCGTCCACCAAATCTCGGAGGTGAGGCCGTTGCCGCGCGCGCCGAGGGAGTCGATGACCGAAGGGAACAGCAGCGCCTTGCCGATAGTGACGATCTTCGGCTTGAAGCCTTGCTGCGCCGCCTGCGACCAGAAGGTGGCGAAGTCGGGTGGGATCATGTTGCCGGTGACGATCTCCGCATTGACCGCCTTGAATGCCGAAATCTGCGACGTGAAGTCATTGTTCATGAGCTGATAGCGGCCGGGATCGGTGAGCTTGTAGCCCGCTTGCGCCAGCGCGGGCGGAAGGCCGCGCTGCGGATCGCCCCAGGCGTTGCCGTCGGCGTCGTTAGGGAAAAGGCCGCCCACGACCTTGTTGGTCGGGGCCGAATCCCACAGGGCGAGGAACGCGCCGATCACGTCTTCAAGGCCCCAGAAGAAGTGATAGGTCCAGGTGAAGCCCTTGGCCGGATCGCCCTTGCGTCCAAAAAAGTAGGGTTGCCAAGGGCAATTGGTGGTGATGCACGGCACCTCGTTGACCTCGGCCTGATCGGCCACCGGGTTGGTCGTATCGGGCGTCGCCGAGGCGACGATGAGATCGACCTTGTCGCCGAGGATGAGCTCGGACGCGACCTCCGCCGCGCGGCTGCCGCTGGACTGGCTGTCCTTGCTGATGATCTGCACCTGATAGGTGCGTCCCCCGCTCTGCAGCCCCTTGGACAGAAGGCCGCGCACCTGTTCGAGAATGAAATTGTCGGCCTCGCCGAAACCCGCGAGCGGGCCGGTCCGCGGGCTGACATGTCCGATCTTGATGACGCGGCTCTGGGCATGGGCCGGGATCGCCCGCAGCACCGTGGGCGCCGCGATGGCGCCGAGCCCTGCCTTGACGAGCGTTCGCCGGCTCACGCCCTGCGATGACGCGACCTCGTGGATGTCGGACGTGCTTTTGGTTGTCATTGGAACCTCCCTGATGGGTTGGTCGGGCGTCACTCGCGCGCCCGCTTGAGGTGCTGCAGGACCTTGCTCCGCAGCGCCGCCTGTTCATCGGCGCTCCAGCGGCGGAAGCCCTCGCCGGACTTGAAGCCGAGCTTTCCGCTCGCCACCAGAGCCTCGAGGTGGGGCGACGGACCGGGCCGGGAGTCGATATCCGGCAACACGGTCTTGTGAATGGCGAGCGTCAAGTCAGTGCCCACGAGGTCGGCGTTCTCGAGTGGGCCGAGGACGGCGAGCCGCCGACCGAAGCTCGCCTTGACCACCGTGTCGACGGTCTCGGCATCGCAGATTCCGTTCTCGACCAGCGCAATCGCTTCTCGCCACAATGCATGCTGCAAGCGGTTGCCGACGAAACCGGGCACGTCCTTCTTGACGTGAACGGGCATCTTCCCCGCCGCCTTGTGCAGCGCGATGGTCCAATCGATAGCCTGTTGCGACGTCCACTGCGTACCGATGACCTCGACCAGCGGCACCAGATAGGGCGGATTCCACCAATGGGTGCCGAGCGCCCGCGTGCGATCGCGCAAGCCTTCCATGATCTTGGTGATCGGGATCACCGACGTATTGCTGGCAAGGATGGTCTGCGGTCGCACGTGCCGTTCGATCTCGCCAAACAGCTTTTGCTTCAGCGGCAGATCTTCGAGCACGGCCTCGACAACATAGTCGGCTTCGCGCACCGCATCGGCCAGGTCGGCGGTCGCACGCACGCGGTCGACGGCCGATTGATCGTCGCCGAGGTCCCGCAGATTGCCACGGATGCGGTCCTTGGCGCTGTCGAGGTTCGTCGCAACCGAATCGTAGATCGACACGTCATGGCCGGCGAGCGCGAATACCTGGGCGATGCCGTGGCCCATCAAACCCGCCCCGATGACGGCGATCCGCGGCATGGTTCACCCGGCTGTGTAGCCGCCGTCGGCGTAGAGAATATGACCGGTATAGAAATCCGAGGCTTTGGACGCGAGGAACAGCAGCGGCCCGGCAAGGTCGGAGGCCTCCCCGAGCCGGCCTTTGGGCACCCGCGTCAGGAAACCCTTACGCACCTCCCTTGACCGTTCGGTGTCCTCGAACATCCACTGTGTCAGTGGAGAGCGAAACACCGTCGGCCCGAGCGCATTGACCGTGATGCCGGTGTCGCCCCACTCGCAGCCGAGCGCCTTGGTGATGCCGTCGACGGCCGACTTCGAGGCGCAATAGGCGGTATAGCCCGCGGGATGACCCAGGAGCCCGCGCGCCGACGACATCAGGATGACCTTTCCGCCTTGACCTTGCTTGAGCATCTGCCGTCCGGCTGCTCGCGCGATGAGCCAGGATTGGGTGACGTTGGCATCCATGACATCGAGAAAATCTTCCGGCTTCTGGTCGACGATCTTGGAGACCTTGTTCTGTCCCGAGGCGACCACGAGGATGTCGACGCGACCGAACGTCTTGACCGCCGCCGCAACGATCGCATCGCAATTTGCTTCCGAGCTCGGGCGCTTGGCGACGACCTCTGTCTTGCCGCCGAGCTTGCCGCATTCGGCGGCGACCTTCTGCAGTTCGCCCGCATTGTTTGCACAGAGCACCACATTGGCGCCGGCCCCGGCGAGCACCTTCGCGGCCATGGCGCCGAACGCGCCGGTGGCCCCGGTGACGATCGCGGTCTTGCCGCTGACGTCGAACAGGGACAGCGGATTCTTCAGGAAGTCTTCGGACATGGCGGACTCACTCACCCTTGGACGAATTAACCTCCGTCACCCGCGCGACTCCGGCTTCTTGACCCGGTTTGATGCCGAGGATGACGGCCGCCGATCACTTCTGCGGCGTCGAGACCGCGACCAGCATGGTCACGACGTCGTTGCCGCGATTGATGATCTCACGGCTCTCGTTCGGCCCGATGAAGCAGGAATCGTTGGCCTTGAGCACGCTCTCCTTGCCGTCGGCGATGAGCGTCAGTTCGCCCGAGAGCACATAGTAGACCTTTTCGGTGGGCGACGCGTCGGGGCCGGCGCCGCCGCCAGGGAGGAAGTGCGAAAGGCCGACCGTGAATTGTTTCGGCCCGCCGGCATCGAGGCCGAACAGGCGCAGCGAACAGTAGGCCCGATGGTTGGGGGCTTCGTAGGCCTTGGCTTCGCTCAGATGCTTGACTTGCATTAGAACTTCTCCCCCTTCTCGATCCGATAGGCGCCCTTGGGATCGGCGATGGCGACGAGACGGATGATGCAGCCGTCGCCGCGATCCCAGTTCCATGGAAAAAACGCGAAGGTGCAACGCTTGCCGGTGACTTTGTCGATGTCACCGCCGACGTTCTCGATGCCGAGGATGCCGTTCTTGAACAAGATGCGATGCACCGGCTCCCATTCCGGAAAATCATCCTTCCAGTCGCGCCCGCCCGACCACTTCTTGTATTCCTCGGCGAGGTGCGGATGCAGCGGGCCATTGCGTTGCGGGCCGATCGCCGTGGCCAGCGGGTGATCGTTGGCCTGGGTGTCATGGCCGACGACCTTCACCTGCTTCTCGACGAACCATTTACCGGCCGAGGGCACGAAACCGGGCGCGCGGCAGAAATAATCCTCGCTGTCCTCGTAGATCTTGTGCCAGCCGGTGTTGACGATAACGACGTCACGCGGGCGCACCACCTTGCCGGCGGCCTTTTCCAGATCCTCGTAGGTGATCTGCTCCCATTTCTTCTTCGGAATTGAGACGACAATCCCCGAGCCGAAGAAATGCGGCAGCGGAACCTCGTCGATGAACGGTGTGCCCTGAACCACATGCGCCGGCGCATCGATATGCGTGGTATTGTGCATGCTGGTGGTGATGCGCTGCGACAGCACGCCGGACTTGGCGTGGTAGTGGATGCGCTCTATCTTGACGTCCTCGAAATACGGCCAGTTCGGCGACTGGTACCCGAAGCGGTGGGACAGGTTGTAGAACTCCAACCCCATTCTGGT
>Ga0114129_10015792_pt1 | contig 10735 bp, 8 predicted proteins | sample RhiMetdeltSRZDD1_FD_80071 | JGI IMG/M metagenome (GOLD analysis project Ga0114129, IMG submission 80071) | Populus rhizosphere microbial communities from Tennessee, USA - Rhizosphere MetaG P. deltoides SRZDD1 (version 2) (version 2) | ecosystem: Host-associated > Plants > Roots > Rhizosphere >... | reverse complement strand
CCGCGTAACTGGGTTGAACCACCGTTGATGCGATAGAATTTCTGCAGGGTGAGCTTAATGGTACCTAATTCGCTGTTGGGATCAAGGAAGCCCATGGTTTTATCCAAACCGATATTACGTTGTACGGTACCCTTACCATAAGTTGAAGTGCTGCCGATGATAACACCACGGTCGTAATCCTGAATGGCAGCGGCAAAGATCTCAGAAGCCGAAGCGCTGAACTCATTTACCATTACGGCCAGCGGGCCATCGTATAAAACAGCTTTATCGCGATCGAAATATACCTGGGGTTTGCCTTCGCGGTCTTTAACCTGTACAATAGGACCGCCTTCGATAAACAAGCCTACCATTTGCACTACATCATATAACGAACCACCGCCATTATTACGTAGGTCCATGATGATACCGTCGACTTTCTGATCTTTTAACTTGATGATCTCTTTGCGCACATCTTCCGAGCAACGGGCGCCTTTAGGATTTTCGAAGTCGGCATAAAACTCAGGCAGATAAATAAAGCCCAGTTTGCCTTTTGGCGTGTTGATCACTGCGCTGCGGGCAAAGGTTTCATCCTGTATAATTTCATCGCGAATGAGCGTAACAGTTTTTATTGAGCCGTCGGCTTTTTTAAGTGTCAGGCGAACTTCGGTGCCTTTTTTACCACGGATCAGTTTCACTGCATCGGGAACTGTATAGCCGGTTAAATCTACCGGTTCAGCAGCTCCCTGCGCTACTTTTGTAATGGCATCACCAATGGTGATTTCGCCCGATTTACTGGCAGGGCTGCCGCTTAATACGCTGCCGATCTTAATATTGCCGTCTTCTTCACGTAATGAAGCGCCGATGCCAAAAAAGCGGCCGCTCATTTCTTCATCAAAATATCTTTTATCTACCGGGGGCATAAAAGTAGTATGCGGGTCCATCGACTCGGTAATGGTTTTTACAAACTCATTGAACCGGTCATCATCGTTCACCTTAAATTTAAGGCGGTCGTAGTTTCTGTTGAGTATTTTCAATACGCGGTCGCGTGCTTCCTGCTCCAGCTGCTCATCGGTCTTTGCCACAAAATTTTCCTTGCCCTTGTTCTTTTCACGGTCTTCGAGCAGATCGTAATAACGTTCAAGCGTAAGATATTTTAAGCGTTTGCGCCAGGCTTCTTTTCTGTCGGCCTCGTTTTTAGGATATTCCAGTTTTTCGTCGTTGAGGTTGGCGGTTTCATCTTTTGTAAAGTCAAAAGGCTTTGCCAGAATTTCTTTATATATCTCTTCGGTTTCAGGTAACCGTTTTTTATAGATCTCAGATACGGCCGGAACGAACTGAACGCTTCCGCCCATGATCTCATCATCTATTTTGGTTTCATACTTTTTTAACTGCTGAATGTCTGACTGCAGAAAAATGTTCTTCTGGTCGTCGATTTTTTCGCCAAGGTATTTTTTGAAGATCTCCTTTGAGAAGTTATCATCAATTTTTTTTGGACTGTAATGGATTTCAGCAAGCATTTCCCCCACGTTATGAAGTATCTTTTCATATTTGGTAGGCGGATTACCATTGCCCAGCCCCAGGCCTAAAGATTTGAAAGCCAGAAACAGACCTGCCCCGAAAATCAACAAGACAATGGGTAAATTTTTTCGTTGTAACATATATTTTAAAACTTTTGGCATCAATTCAAAAATAACGATAAAAAAGATGGGTTGTTGCACTAATGTTATAATTAACAAGCTATTTTGATGAAAGGTTGCAGAAAGATTTGTTAGGAGAAATATTTTTTCATTATTTTTGCGGCCTGATTCATGGAGGTTGTAGCTCAGTTGGTTAGAGCGCTAGATTGTGGTTCTAGAGGTCGGGGGTTCGAGACCCCTCATCCTCCCCAGATTAACTCCCCGGAGACATACTTCGGGGTTTTTTATTTGATTAATGTTAGCAGGTTAACCTGTCAACGCGTTAAATTATCAACTTATTATGAACTGGTGGTTAATAATCATTATCCCTGCTTCCTCGGCATTTATCGGTTGGATAACCATCCGCATTGCCATTACCATGCTATTTCGCCCAAAAAAACCAGTACGGGTAATGGGTTTCACCATACAGGGCATCTTTCATAAGCGGCAGTTACAGTTTGCCGAACAACTGGGTGAGCTGGTTAGCAAGGAATTATTGTCGTTCAACGATATTGAAGAAAAAATAACCAGTGCAGACAATATAAAAAAAATAATGCCCGTTGCTGAAAAGCATATTGATGAATTTCTGCGAACCAGGCTCGGCGAAGCCTTCCCCATGATCGGCATGTTTATAGGTGAAAAAACCATCAATCAGCTTAAAACCCTGTTTATGAATGAACTGGAAACCATTTTTCCGGTTATTATAAAAGGGTATATGCAAAACCTGCAACAGGAGCTCGATCTGAAACAGATTGTTACCAGTAAAGTAGCCGCGTTTTCTGTTGATAAGCTGGAAAATAATCTGTACCAGTCAATGGCCTCAGCGCTTCGGGCCGTGCACATGATGGGGGCTGCTATCGGGTTGCTGGTAGGTGTAATTCAGCTGTTAATTATCATTGTGCTTTTATGAAACTGAAGTCGGAGAACTGAAGTCAGATGTCTGATGTCAGAAGTCTGAAAATGCACTGCGTTTCCAACACTCAACCTCTTCCGACATCCGACTTCCGACATCCGACTTCGGGTCTTCGTACCGTTCATCACAATTATAACACTCCCGTCACAAGTTCTACAGCAATTTTGCGTCTAATCTGATCTCAACCATAGCACTAATGCACATGAAAAACATTGTATGGCTCTTAGCTTTTATTGCGTGTTTATCAACCGTTAAAGCTCAGGTTCCCGGAGCTACTCCAGGCGGCGCTGGCGGCAATCGCGGCGGTGGTCAGCAAATGAACATCGGGCGCTTTTACGGAAGGATCATAGATAAAACAACCAATAAGGGAATTGATGCGGCTTCGGTACAGCTTGTAGGAAACAAATTTGATACAGTAACTAAAAAACGGGTAGAGGCCGTAATGGGCGGTATGCTCACCGGCCGTAATGGCGACTTCAGTCTTGAAAGCCTTCCTGTATTCGGCAATTTTAAACTGGTGATTACAGCAATAGGTTATAAGAAGATCGAACAAAAAGTAGCTTTTGATATCAAAATGGGGCCGGGTGTCGACAGATCACAGATGATGTCGGCCGTTGATAAAGATCTCGGTAATATCAAAATGCAGCAGGATACCACCATGCTCGAAGGCGTAACCGTTACCGGTTCAAAGCCCATGATACAAATGGGGGTCGACCGCAAAATATTTAATGTAGAAAAAAGCATCACTTCGGCCGGCGGTACGGCTGTTGATGTAATGCGCAACGTTCCCTCGATCAATGTAGATATCGATGGCAATGTTAGCCTTCGCAATTCAGCGCCCCAGATATTTGTAGATGGCCGCCCCACTACCCTTTCACTCGATCAGATACCTTCCGATGCCATTCAAAGTATTGAGATCATTACCAACCCAAGTGCCAAATACGACGCAAGCGGCGGTCAATCGGGTATATTAAACATTATACTGAAGAAAAACCGGAAGGCAGGTTACAACGGAAGTATTCGCGCCGGTGCTGATTCGCGTGGCAGGTTCAATGGCGGTGGCGACATCAACGTACGCCAGGGAAAAATAAATGTATTTGCCAATGCCATGTATAACCAGCGTAAATCGAAAAGCTGGGGCTATACCGACCGTACCACTTACGCTACTGATGAAATTTTTAATTCACACCAGGATAATAAAAGCGTATTCAACGGCGCTTTTGCATTCGGCCGTTTCGGATTTGATTATTTTATCGATAACCGCAACACACTTACCGTATCGCAGAGTATTGTAAACGGCGATTTTAAATTCGATACCCGCACCAATGCTTTAATAGATACGATTACCAATGGTACTTTCGAAACACAGTATCGAAATACACTCGGTAAAAATAATTTTCGCAATTACGGTTCGCAGTTAAGCTTTAAACACATATTTGCGCAACCGGGTAAAGAATGGACGGCAGACATCAACTTCAATCAAAGTAAGAACACCCAAAACAGCGACATTCGTTATCGCTCTTTTTACGATGCAGCACAATTCGACCCGAAAAATGAAGAGCAAACGCAAACCATCAACGGAGGCGGTCAAAATAAATTTTTTATTGGCCAAACCGATTACGTTAACCCCATAACAGAAAACATTAAATGGGAAGCAGGTTTGCGTGCACAGGTACGCCGGTTCGAAAGTTTTCAGCGAAACGCCTTTAACGGTGTAAACGCCCCTGCATTAAACAATGACTTTGATTATACCGATCACGTATACGCCGCATACGCTACCTTTTCGCAAAAAATAAAAGACAGCTTTAGCTATCAGTTAGGATTAAGGGCCGAAAGCAGCGGATACGATGGTGAACAGATTGGCAAAGGCTCTTATAAAAATGATTTCCCAATCAGTTTATTTCCCAGTGTATTTTTAAGCCGGCAGCTAAGAAACAGGCAAGACCTGCAGTTAAACTATACCCGCCGTATAAACAGGCCGAACTTTTTTCAGCTGATGCCGAATACCGATTACTCAGATCCGTTGAATTATTCGATCGGTAATCCGGGTCTTAAACCCGAGTTCACGCATTCGTTGGAATTGTCGTACCAGAAAACTTACGGTAAAGCAGCCAATACCTTTTTAGCAACCATATTCGGAAAATATACCACGGATCTTATTTCACGGTATCAGTACAAACAAAAGCTGAATGCCGATTCGGTATATTTTTCAACCTGGGTAAATGCGTCTACTGCCTATGCGACCGGTTTGGAATTGATTTCGCGTAACAATATTACCAAATGGTGGGATGTGATGACGAGCGCGAATATTTATTATTCAAAGATCAACGGAAGCAATATAGTAGCCAACCTCGAAAATGAACGTACCAGTTGGTCGGCCAAAATGAACCACAACTTTAAGTTCAATAAAGGCTGGAGCGTTCAGATCAGCGGCGATTACCAGGCAAAAAGCGCCTTACCCGTAAGCACCAGCAACAGCGGTAGCGGTGGTGGTGGCGGCGGCGGTGGTGGTGGCCGTGGCGGTGGTGGTTTCGGTGGCGGACAACCTTCAACCACACAAGGCTACATCAACTCAAATTATGGTGTTGATATGGGATTGCGTAAAGACATACCCATAAAAAAGAATACGGCAACTATTTCGGTAAACTGGACCGATATATTCAGAACACGTCGTTATTTTGCGCACTCCGAAGCAAGCGGTTTTGTGCAGGACGATTTTAGAAGAAGAGACCCGCAGATCGTGCGTGTAAACTTCAGCTACCGCTTTGGAAAATTTGATGTGGCATTGTTCAAACGTAAAAACCTGCGCGGCGAACAGGAAGGTATGCAGAATGGAATGCAGGGAATACAACAATAATGAATATCGAATGATGAATATTGAATAAAGTAATAAATAAAAACTAAAGCAACAATAATAAGAACTACATGATTATGTTGCTGCAGGGGTCGGGAAACCGGCCCCTTTTTCTTTTTGCCACGTTGCCTTATATTCGCGCCATGTCGTCAAAAACATACACTTACCTCGCCTTAGGCGATTCATATACCATTGGTGAAGGCGTTCCGGTATATGAAAGTTTTCCATATCAAATGGTTCAGCTATTGCGAAAGGCTGGTTATGCAATGCATGCGGCCGAAATTGTTGCCAAAACCGGCTGGACGACAGATGAACTGCAAACCGGTATTCGCCATACGCATTTACTACCCTCGTATAATGTTGTTTCTTTACTGATAGGCGTTAATAATCAATACCGCGGCAGGGACCAGCAGGAATATGCCGGGCAGTTTGAATCGTTGCTGCAACAGGCCGTTATTTTCGCAGACAATAATCCACTGCATGTTTTCGTATTATCTATTCCCGACTGGGGCGTTACCCCCTTTGCCGTAGGAAGAGACAGAGCGGCCATCGCCCGTGACATCGATGCCTTTAATGCTATTAATAAATCCATTGCCGAAAAATATAAAGTGAATTATATCGATATTACGCCCAATACCCGCCAGGCAGCAATTGATACCACATTGCTTGCCGAAGATCAGTTGCATTACTCAGGAAAAGCACATGCTGCGTGGGCGACGGAGTTGGCGGAAGGGATTCAAAAAATTATAGTAACATAGCAAAACATTTAATAAACTCCCTATGGGAAAATTATCCTGGAGAGAAAAATACGCAGGCATTCTGGTATTACTGATCGGTATTGTTTTTTTGCTGATGCAGTTAGCCTCTCTGCTATCTAACACCTCTCATCCGTATTCAATTCAAAGCGGATCACTGGTCATCGATAAAAATGAATTGTATTCCGATATAAGGACTTATTCTATTATTCTTGCAGGTATTCTGTCGGGATGGCTGTTGCTCAAAAGCAAAAGAGCGGGCTGGGTATTAAGTCTTCCTATTTTGTTGTTCATTACCGCCGTGTTGGGTATAAAAACGGTTGAACAGGTGATGAAGATTAAAAAATTCGATAACTCGCTGATTGGCCCGGGCGTTGGTTTGCTGTTGTTGCTGCTGGCTATTCTATTTTTATTTTTACCATCGGCCCGGCAAAAATACAGGGTCAGCAAAGGTGTGGTTTTACTGACCCTGTTGTTATTTGCTGCTTTATGCGGCACTTATATTTTCTTACAATAAGTCTTCTTCATTGAACTGATAACGTTCTTTTATTTTGCGCATCACTTCGTCCATCGAAGCCCGGTGGTCGCGCGGGTTCCATTCACCCCGCTCCCACTTGTCTAATTCCTGGTCAATGTGTTTCTGCTGCAGGTTGGTCATTTTTTCAACCAGCTGATCCGAAATTTCTTTTTGCCGTTTATACCAGGTATTCTTTTTCTCGATCATCATCTCCTTATTTTTCCGCATTTCATTTTCAGATGCCGCCATGCTTGTCAGTTCTTCTTTTGCCAGCGCAATATCATAAGGCCCCATCGGCATGATGAGTTTTGAAATGATCGGACCCACTTCAATCAATATGATCAGCAGCGATAATAAAAAGCTCGTCCAGAAAACACTGCTTTCTTCCGAAGCCAGATCGGTAAGCGCTTTGTTGCGTTCAAGGAAACCTACATTAGTCAAAGCAGATGCTTCGTATTGGGCGCGCTTGGCTTCCATATTGCCCTTAGCTGTAGCCAGTATGCTATCCTGCAGGCGAATATTATTGCTTAACTGCTGCAGTTCCGGCGTAGCCTGTTGTGCACTGGATGTGTAGGCATCCATTTTCAACTGGGCAATTTTTTTTACGCCACGCACCTGCGAACCACCGGTACCATCAGCTTCCTGTACATAAGCCTGCTGCTTTCGGCCCAGGTCATCTTCAATAGCCTGTTTGCGGGCATATAACCTGCTGCGTTCTGCTTCGGTGGTTTGCATTAACGCGGTATTTTCTGCCTGCAGTAAACTGTCGTTCAGCTGAATTTTTTTGTGGGTGTTCTCAACCATTTTAGTGTTGATTTCCTTTTCAAAGATCTTCAGCTCCAGCGGACGCGCAATGGTAAAGCCAATTAAAATGGCCAGCGCCATACGCGGCAATGCCATTGATAATTGCTTGCGTGGACTTACACCATATTTACGCATGGTAGAAACCAGAAACCGGTCGAAATTGAAAATGATGAGGCCCCAGATTATTGCAAAGCCAAGTGTCCAGGCCCAGTTGCCGAATACGCTGTAAATAGCATATCCTGCACTCAGGGCTGCGAGCACAAAGGTGGCCAGAATAACGCCTCCTAATCCGAAATACTTACTGTGTTCAGAGGGAAATTGTTTTAGAAGTTCCTGATGAGCGCCGGAACACCACCATAAAAAATTAGTGTCTGCCTTTTTAACGGGTCCCCTGCCCGTAAATGCATCATAGGTGTACAAGCCAGTATCAGGCCCTTGCTGATTGTCAGCCATAACCAAACGGTTTGATTAATGTAATTGTTAAATGTAAAAAATGCCTTATAGGTGGGTTGAACGGGGTTGGAACGAACACAAATAACGGAAAAAAAATGGTATAAGTGTAAAGGAAAAGTAAAAAGAAATGAAAATGAGGTGTTAATGGCCCTCATGAAAATTATTTTAACAAAACCGCAGTAAAAACCGAATGGATTGCGAAAATATACGAATCGAAAATAGTATTAATGACTGCAATAAATCAACCCGCTATATATTAGTTTTTACCCAAAACCATAAGGATCGCTTTCGCACCCATTATTCCCATAATTAATACTACGATCCAGCCTGCGATGGTGAGCCATACAGGATGTTTGTAGTTACCTGCGATTGTTTTTTTATACACTGCTGTTAACAGCAGGCCGAGTGATACCGGTAATACCAAACCGTTAATGGCCCCGGCCACTACCAGCAACTGAACAGCTCCCTGTTTTAAAAAAGCAAAAACAACGGTAGACAAAAGAATGAACAGCGTTGTAATCATACGCTGGTATTTTTCGAATAGCGGGTGTAAGGTGCGCAGGAACGAAACAGAGGTATAGGCTGAACCAACTACCGATGTTATGGCCGCGCACCATAATACCACACCAAAGATTTTATAGCCTGTATCGCCGGCTGCAATTTGAAATACGGATGCTGCAGGATTATTCTTATTCAACACACCGCCTGCCACTACCACGCCCAGTGCAGCCATAAATAACAATATACGCATTGTTGATGCAATCAAAATTGCGCTGATACTACTGCGGGTAACCTGTGGCAATTGTTGTTTTCCTTTTATACCGGCATCGAGCAAACGGTGTGCGCCGGCAAAGCTGATGTACCCTCCTACTGTTCCGCCAACCAATGTTATGATGGCTGTTGTACTGGTTGTAACAGGCACAAACGAACGATAAACAGCTTCGGCCACCGGCGGATGCGAACTGATGGCCACATACAACGTTAAGCCGATCATAACAAACCCCAGTATGCGGGCAAACCAATCCATGGCAATGCCTGCTTCTTTAAACCAGAATATAAATAAGGCAATCGCTGCACTGATCGATGCGCCAATTACCGGATGCTTCAGATCATGATCAAAAGGATATACGACATTCATTCCCAGTCCGGCCCCGGCCACATTGCCGATGTTGAATATTAAACCTCCTCCAACAATTAATACGGCCAGCAAATAACCCATACCCGGCAACAGTTTATTCGCCAGGTCCTGCGCCCGCATTTCTGTTACGGCGATAATGCGCCATATGTTCAGCTGGGTCACTATATCGAGTAATATCGAAACCAGAATTACAAATCCAAAGCTGGTGAGCAATTGTTGCGTGAAAACAGTTGTTTGAGTAATAAAACCGGGACCAATGGCCGAAGTAGCCATTAAAAATGCGGCGCCTGTAATTGCTGATCGGGTTGATGATTTCATGCTGGTTGTTTAGTGAATAGTGAAGACCTTTTTCACCACATAGTCACATAGAAAACATAGATTTCACATAGGCTTTTCTATGTGCCATCCTATGTGCCCTTATGTGTCTATGTGGTGCAAATAACTGCGATTGGCTTAACTAAACGACTTAATTGCCTATTGCCTACCGCCCACTGCCTGCTTCCCCTACGCGCTATTTACTACTCGCAACTTTAATGTCATTACTTACCAGTTCCTCATAAATAGACCGCGCAAACTCCACCGCATGCTCCCCATCGCCGTGAATGCAAACGGTTTCGGCTGTAATAGGCACTTTGTTTCCATTGATGGTCGTTACCGTTTGGCTTTGCACCATTTGCAATACCTGTTGCAACGCATGCTGCGGTTCACCGATCAATGCGTTGGGATGTGTGCGGGGTGTTAAATGTCCATCGTTCTGATAGGTTCTGTCGGCAAATACTTCACTGCAGGTTACTAAACCGGCGGCAAGGGCCTGCTCAATCAGTTGGCTGCCCGATAAACCATATAACACCAGCCGCGGGTCGTAATCAAAAACCGCTTTGCAAATGGCAGCGGCCATTACTTCGTCTTTAGCGGCCATATTATACAAGGCGCCATGTGGTTTAACATGGTGCAACCGGCTGTTCATGATCTTTAAAAAAGCATCAAGCGCTCCTATCTGGTACAATACAAGATCGTAAATTTTTTCGGGTGGCAACTGCATGTTGGTCCTGCCGAAATGATCGCGGTCGGCAAAACCGGGATGCGCCCCTATGGCAACGCCTGCCCTTATAGCGGCTTCAACCAGCTCATGCATCGTATGCGCATCACCTGCATGATAACCGCAGGCAAGATTGATACTGCTTACGTACGACAATAATAAACGGTCTTTTTCAATATGGTAAGGCCACAGATGGGTGCTTTCGCCCATATCACAATTAATATCGATACTTAGCATACGAGGTGATTCAAACGTTCGGTACAGGCACGTTGCAAAATATTCAATTCCTGCTGTTGGGCAATCAGCATTTCTTCGGCAGTTTCAATATCTGTTATAATAAAATTGATGGAGTCGCCCGGACGTAACTGCGCCAGCCTGGGCAAATGGGCCGAAATTACATGACCTATTCGCGGATAGCCGCCGGTGGTTTGATGATCGGCCATCAGTACGATCAGTTGTCCGTTTGGTAACAATTGTATGGTTCCGAAACTAACCCCTGAAGAAATCAGCTCAGTATCCCGCTCCCGTTTAAGGTCGATCCCTTTTAACTGGTATCCCATACGGTCCGATAGCGGGTTGATCATGAACTTTTCTTCTGTAAACGTAT
>Ga0114129_10015791_pt1 | contig 10736 bp, 8 predicted proteins | sample RhiMetdeltSRZDD1_FD_80071 | JGI IMG/M metagenome (GOLD analysis project Ga0114129, IMG submission 80071) | Populus rhizosphere microbial communities from Tennessee, USA - Rhizosphere MetaG P. deltoides SRZDD1 (version 2) (version 2) | ecosystem: Host-associated > Plants > Roots > Rhizosphere >... | reverse complement strand
CGCAGTCTTAAAAATTTCGCAGACTGGTTTGCCGTTTCTGACGCCGGGCGATTCAGAAAAGGTTCGGGTTGGCGACGTCGCGCTGGCGATTGGCAATCCTTTGAACGTTGGTCAGACCGTGACGATGGGAATCATCAGCGCGAAAGGACGCTCGACGGGTTTGGGCAGCGGCGCGTTCGAAGACTTTCTGCAAACCGACGCGCCCATCAATCAGGGAAACTCGGGCGGCGCGCTCATTAACACCAACGGCGAGCTAATCGGCATCAACTCGCAAATCATTGGTGGCATGTCCGGCGGCAACATCGGCATTGGCTTCGCGATTCCGTCCAACATGGTCCGTTCGGTGATGGATCAGCTGATCAAGTCAGGCAAAGTCCGCCGCGGCCAACTGGGCATCAGCGTGCGCCGCGTCGATTCGGACATGGCGCAGAGCCTGGGCATGTCTGAGACGAAGGGCATCATCGTCAATTCAGTCGTGGCGGGCAGCGCCGCCGAGCGCGCCGGCATTCACCAGGGTGACGTGATCACGGCGCTCGATGGTTCTCCAGTGAATGAGACGAACGCGTTTCGGAATCGGATTGCCAGCACAGCGCCGGGATCGCCAGTGACGCTGACATTTCTGCGGGACAACCGCGAGCAAAAGATCACGGCGACGCTCGGCGAATTCAAGCCGGAACCGGAGAAAACCGAAGAGGGCGACGCAGGTCCAGGCTCGAGTGGCCAGGGGAAGTTAGGCCTCAGCGTAATTCCGCTGACTCCGGAGATTGCGTCAGAGTTGAACTTGCGCGCGGGCACACAGGGCGTGGTCGTCGATTCGGTTGATCCGGCCGGACCGGCAGCCAGCGCACTTTTGGCGCGCGGCGACGTGATTCAGGAAGTCAATCGCCAGCCGGTTCGTTCCGCGACGGACTTGAGCACCGCCATCGACAAAAATGGGAACAAGCCAGCGCTCCTCCTAATTAACCGGCGCGGTGATCAGATTTACGTGACAGTCCGACCGCGACAGTAAAAGAGCGGTATTCGTGGTTTCGAAAGCGGGCCGATTGTTCCCGGTCCGCTTTCTTTTTGGGACCTGATAATTTCCTGATCACTCTCCTTCCCGTACCTCCGCGAAAGCCTCTGCGCCCCTCTGCGGTTAACCAACTTCCAAAAGCATTTACCGCAGAGGAAGAACCGAGGTAGGCGCAGAGATCGCAGAGGATGGGTCGAATTTTGAATTTAGAACCCCACTCTGCTCTTGGCTGCCTCGCAATGCAGTGCTAAGATGCCGTTTCACGTATAAAACATTATGCGTTCCGTCGCCAACCCGCCAAATCCCTGGCACACACACTCAGTCGAGTGGATTGGTGAACCTCCACGCGCGAAAATCGAAGTCTTTGAAGAGACTGAGACGCGCTCGATCATAAGCCGCAACGACAGCCCCGACGTTGCCTTCGATTACTCGATCAACTGCTATCGCGGTTGCATCCACGGTTGCACTTATTGTTTCAGCCGCCCGACGCACGAATATCTGGATTTCGGCGCGGGCACGGATTTCGAACGAAAGATCGTTGTCAAAGTTAACGCGCCCGTGCTGCTGCGAAAGGAGTTGTTGAAGCCTTCGTGGAAAGGCGACCAGATTGTCTTTTCGTTTACATCCGATCCCTACATTCCGCTCGAGGCGAACTACAAACTTACACGTCAATGTCTCGAAGTCTGTGCGGAGTTTCGAAACCCGGTCGGCATCGTCACCAAGTCGGCATTGATTCGTCGCGACGTTGATGTGCTGCAAGCGCTCGCGCGCGAGGCGAGTCTCGGCGTCTTTTTCTCAATTCCGTTTGCGGATTACGACATCGCGCGCGCGGTCGAGCCGTTCGCGCCTTCGCCGAACGCGCGATTTGAAGCGATGAAGATTCTGGCCGATGCGGGCATTCAAGTCGGCATCGGAATCGCGCCGACCATTCCCGGACTCTCAACGGACATTCCCGGTTTGTTGCAACGCGCGAAGGACTGCGGCGCGACGAAAGCTTTCATCAACATGCTGCGACTGCCCGGCAGCGTGGCTCCTTATTTCGAACAGCGGCTGCGAGAGAAGCTGCCAATGAAAGCCGATCGTGTTTTGAATCGCATTCGCGACGCGCGTGGAGGCAAACTCAACTCAAGCGCCTTCCATGATCGGATGCGCGGCAAAGGCCAGTACTGGAACGCCCAGGAAAAACTCTTCGAGGTTTATTGTAAGAAGCTCGGATTTAACGAGCATCGCGTTGGCAGCGACACCCACACAAACACTCAGACTTTTCGCCGTCCTACGCCGCAAGGCGCGCTATTTGATTGATCCCTTCAGCGAAACAGACTAACCTTGTTTGCTCACTTATTCCGAAGCCGCCGCAACACATTTCTTGGCATCCAAGCAGTGTTTCATCGGCTATTATCGGCAGCGCAGAGGCAAAAGAACTGCTGCACCACCTATCCATCCCTATCCACCATTATTGGTGGCTCGCCGCCGGCGGTGGCGCCGGGTACGGCGCGCGGTATGTTCGTTTGCGAGTTAGTATCGCGCTCTCGAAACGTCGCCGCCATGGCTCGCCGGATCCGACCGGCGAATTGCTGCGCTTGCAAACTTTGCATGGCTACAATGCGCACTCATTGGTCAGCATCGCGCCCGGCGCTTTGTCGTGGTCGACTCCGGAAATTGATGGCGCTGTCATTTACGCAGAGTTCGGCCATGTTTGGTTGGCGGCAGGCGAGCCGTTGGCTTCTTCTGAAGACAAGCGTGAGTTAGCCTGCCGCTTTGCCGCACATGCTCGGCGGCAGAACCGTGTCGTTGCGTTCGTCCCTACCACCGCAGCGTTTGCTCAGATGGTTTCGGATCGAAGGTTCAGCGCGGTGAAGGTGGGCGCGGCGCCATATTTTGATCTGAAGACCTGGAACCCGCGAGGCGATTCAGCCAAAAAGTTGCGTGCAGGTATCAATCAAGCGCGACGTGCCGGTGTTTCCGTGCAGTTGTTAACCGAGTTCGATGAATCGTTGAAACAGGAAATAGCTCAACTGTGCCTGCGATGGCTCGGTCATCGTCGCGCGGCGACGTCGTTCGGCTGGCTGGTTGCCCTCGATCCTTTTCGGCACGCCGAACACAAAAAGTATTTCGCCGCCAGCGCGAACGGAAAAATGGTTGGATTTCTCGCGGCTAGTCCAATCCCCGCGAGAAAAGGCTGGTACCTCGAAGACGTTTTGCGTGAGCCTAACGCGCCACCCGGCACTGCCACGCTGCTCGTGTTCGAAGCGTTGCAGGAATTAAAAAGACAGGGAGCCGAACTAGCCACGCTGGGAACATCACCGCTCGCCACTGATGGTGCAAAAGACATACCGACCGAGCATCGCGTCGTCGCGCGCGCTTTGCAAATAGCTTCGAATCGTTTCAGTCGGTTGTATAACTTCGAGGGTCTGCGCCGATTCAAAGGAAAGTTCGTCCCGAGCTGGTGGGAAAGTGAATACGTTCTCGCTCATCGCGGCGTTTCCGTGCCGCCACGCGTGGCCCATGCGATTCTGCACGCGTTGGTGCCGGGTGGCTTGCCGCAACTTCTGACGCGGCAAGCATTGCGGCTGATTCGCGACAAGCGCAAACGCAGCTCAAGACGTTCAGCGCCCACAAGAATCATTCGCCGCCGGATAACCAGGCATGCGGCCACGCGCTTGTGAATTGCTTCACTCGTCCCACGGCGAATTCCCAACTATTTCATTCGATTTTTGCTACAGACAGGGTGGCGAACTTTCTTTTATAATACGGCGCAAGCCTGACAATTAATTCACACCGGAGGCGCGGCGATGCTAATTAAAGATGTCATTCGCGACCGTGAACCTTATTCCATGAGGGCCTCAGCCACGGTCATGGAAGCGGCGGAGTTCATGGCGCGCCGGAGAATCGGTGCAGTGTGCGTGCTGGATGAAGACGGCCTGTTGATAGGCGTCTTTTCTGAGCGCGACTTGCTGAATCGCGTCGTCGTGCCGCGCCACGATCCGGGGACGTTGCGGCTCGGCGAAGTCACGAGCGAGCTGCGCGCAGTGATTCGCTGCGACGAGACGCCCCAGCAGGCGCTCGATCGAATGGATGAAATTGGCAGTCGGCACTTGCCGGTGGTGGACGCCGATGACAAATGGGTCGGCATGCTGTCGATGCGCGACTTGCTGCGCGTTGAAGTTAGTGAGCAAGGCGACGAGTTGAAGCTACTGCATGAGTACATTAGTCAGTGAGCAGTGGGCAGAAGCACTGGAGAACTTATTTTCCATTTGTCATTTGACATTTGTCACTTGGCCATTACCAGCGAGAACGGAAAGAGACCGATAGGAATACTTGGACGCTCAAACGGCCGACAAATGAAAAATGAAAAATGGTAAATGACAAGTGGAGAATGATCTTTCCGGTTTTTCTCTTAATCGCAGCTCTCGCCTGTGGCCATCCTCCGTCCGGTCGTGGTTCGGGAGAAGTTGAAACCTCTGCGCAGTCCCAAACCAGCTTCAAAATCGAAACCGTCATTAGCAATCTCGAAGTACCCTGGTCCATCGTGTGGGCGCCCGATGGCCGCATGATTTTCACGGAACGGCCGGGACGAGTTCGCGTCTATCAAAACGGAAAGCTCCAGCCCCAACCACTGTTCACGGTTCCGGATGTCGAGGCGCGAGGGGAAGCCGGCTTGATGAGCATCGCGCTGCATCCTCAGTTTTCAGCAAATCACTGGATTTATCTTTCTTACGCGTACACTACTAACGACCTGCAAGTGCGCGTTGTGCGTTACCGCGAAACTCCCACGGGGTTCACCGATCGCAAAGTGATTATCGAAAACATTCCCGCAGCGCGGGCACACGCCGGCTGCCGTCTGCGGTTTGGACCTGACGGAAAACTTTACATCACGACAGGTGACTCGACCGAGCGCGAGCTGGCGCAGCAGTTGAATTCTCTGGCGGGAAAAATTCTGCGGCTGAATGACGATGGGACTGTGCCGGCTGACAATCCATTCGTCGGGCGAGCAGATGCGCGGCCCGAGATTTGGGTTTACGGCAGTCGTAACTCACAAGGCATCGATTTTCAGCCCGGCACAAATCTCCTCTTTGAAACTGAACACGGGCCGAGCGGCTTCGACGGCCCGGGCGGGGGCGATGAAGTGAACATCATCGAGCGCGGCAAGAATTATGGTTGGCCGGTGATTCACCATCGGGCCACGCATGAAGGCATGGAATCACCTCTGCTCGAGTACACGCCGGCCTGCGCACCGGCCAGCGGCACGTTCTATCGCGGCTCGCAGTTTCCGCAGTTCAAAGGAAATTTCTTCTTCGGATGCTTGCGCGGCACCAGAATTATTCGCGTGACGTTGGACGGCCGCCGAGTTGTTAGCCAGGAAAATCTTCTCGAAGGAAAGTACGGCCGCATCCGAGACATCGCGGAGGGACCGGACGGGCTTATCTATTTTTCGACTTCGAATCGGGACGGGCGCGGGAGCCCGGCCACGGATGACGATCGGATTCTTCGGTTAGTACCAGTGAAGTAGCATAGACTTTAGTCTGTGAATCTTGCGATGTCGGAGGAGCAGCGCGGGGAAAATACAGAGACTGAAGTCTTGCCACTAAATCTTCTTTGCCAGAACCGCTGTCTTACTCCAACCAATAATTTGAAAGCGCGGAAAGCGATAATGGCTGACGACCTTGTAGTGTCGATCGGTCGTCTCAGACACTTCCGCGGGTGGATGGGCTTTGAATCTGAAGAGTAGTTCCAAAAAGCGAGTTGCGATCGTGGGGCGCATAGGCAGGTTCAGGAAGTAACCGCCGGGAGCAATCACCCGCGCCAACTCGCCAAAACCTTCATCGAGCGGGACGTATTCCAACACGCCGCTCGTCACAATCAAGTCGAAAGACTCATCAGGAAAGGGCAGCGACAGAATGTTGCCTTGCATGAAATGCACTCTCTGATCGCAATTGCCATACTTCTTATTGACGTATTGTTTCGCCGTGGCCATGGAAGACGCCGATAGATCCAAGGCCGTGAGTTTCACCGGCACTTGGAGTGTTCGCAGCATGGCCAACGTCAGCGTGCCGGTTCCACATCCGGCATCCAAAACGCGCGCGCCGGGAAAAACCGGCAGCGGATGCTCCTCGAAATATTGATCGAGTGAGCGACCGTAGCCATTGACCTTAAACGTGAAATCGTAGAGTCGCGCGATCCGGTCGTAAAAAGAGCCGGCTCTGGCCTCGGTCTTTGTGGCCGTCAGAACGTATTCCGCCATATGAACCCTCGTATGATAGCGCCGCGCCGGAAATCCCGCCGCGGCCTGTAATAAAAATCCGCGCCATTCTAGCTTGCCCAGGTCGAATTTCCAAGACGATTTGTTTTTCTCCGACTGCAAGCGGACGAAGCTGTGGGCGTTCTACAGGCGGTTAGCTGTATTTCCCGCGAAAAGGAGAACAAACAGATGCGAAATAAGCCGTTCTTGAGTGTAGGCCTGTTGGCGTTGATTGTTGCGGCTGCGGTTGCGGTCAGGGTTGGCGCGCACAGGGCGTTCGCTGGTCAGGCGACCGAAACAGAGTCAGTCGTAGAGCCACCCTCAGAGCCGATTGCCGACGACAATGGCTTCTCAGTTGAAGTTCTGATTGAGGGCCGGCGGGCGACAGAATACTCTGCGCGCGGACGACGGTACGTCGAGGCGCTGGAGAATGCTGAATACGAATTGCGTATTCACAATCCGACCGGCAGCCGTGTCGCGGTCGCGTTGTCAGTGGATGGCATGAATACAATCGACGCGCGGCACACCAGTGCCTGGGAGGCGCACAAATGGGTGATTGAACCGTACGGCACGATTAATGTTCGCGGTTGGCAGATGAGTTCGGAAAACGCGCGGCGGTTTTACTTCACGACGGAACGCGATTCGTACGGCGCGAAGATTGGTCAGACTGCCAACCTCGGCCTGATCTCGGCAGTATTCTTCCGCGAACGAAGACCGATTGTGATCACGCCGGTCACGCCAGGCCGTGGTGAAGATCGACCGATTTACAAGGAGGAGGATCGCAGTAGAGACAACCGCGCGCCGTCGCCGTCGGAATCAGCGGGCACATCGGCGAATCGCGATGCAGCCAAGCAGCGCAGCGCGAATTCTTATCCGCCTCCGGACGATGAATCAGCGGCGACGGGAATCGGCCGCACGATTAATAACGGCGTAAGTTGGATCAAGATGGATTTGGATCCGCGGCCCGCCAGCGAGATTACCATTCGCTACGAATATCGAGCCGGCCTGGTGAGGCTGGGAATCATTCCGCGTGATTATCCGCGACCTGACGTGCTGAATCGTCGCGAGCGCGCGGAAGGGTTCGAGCCGAAGTATTGTCCGCAGCCGTAACTGCGCAAAGGGCAAAGCGCAAAGGGCAAGAGGTTTAGCACTTGGCACTTAGCGCTTCGCACTTAGCCCTTAACCTGCGGTCGCCGGTTCAGCTTCGCGTCGTACAGTTGCCGGTACGCGCGATAGTTGTTCATCACCCTGAAGACGTAATTCTTCGATTCGGTGAAGCCCACTTCGGAGGCGAAGACACCTTCGTCATTCTGATTTGAACGTGCGAGCCAGCGCGCCACGTTGTCTTCACCGCCGTTGTAAGCTGCGGCGATCGCTTCCGGCAGCCCGGCGAACATGCGCGAAAGTTCAGCAAGGTATTCCGCGCCGAGCGCAATCGAAACGTCAGGTCGGTAGAGCATGTCCTCGGTCACGTTTTGATATCCAGCGCGTTTGCCGTATTTGTTCGCGGCATCGATAGTCAGTTGCAACAAACCGCGCGCGGCAGATGGAGACCTCGCGCCGGCTTTGAACTGACTCTCCTGCTTCATGATGGCGAGAATCAAACGCGGATCGAGACCTCGCTTGTTCGCCTCTTTCAAAATTTGGAAGCGATACGGCACGGGATAATCGGACCCGGCATTCGCAAGCGCCGTGTTCACTGCCGCCGCGCGCTGCTGTGCGAGTTGCATCGCAGACGAGTCGCCGGACTTGCGCAAGCTCGCGGTCGCAAGGCCGCCGTAATACGAACTTGCGCCGTCGGGAATCAACAGATAAACACGCGCGGCATCATCGCGATGACCAGCGCGCTCAAGCGCGTGGGCTTTCAAGTAGAGAACTTCGTCGGCGGTTGTGCTTGAGCCGCTCGGCAGCGGAGACCGCAGCAACTCATCCGCAGTTTGAACGGCGTGCGGCCAATCAGCCAGCGCGATGTCCAGCCGCAGACGCGCGAACACTGCGTTCCGTTCAGTCGCTGTCCCGGCAAATCTCTGTCGCGTTCGTTCGATCCACTCAATCGCAGCCTGCGGCTGACCGGCCTCGCGGTAGCCGTCGATAACGTTGAGATGCGCAGTGTCGATGCGCTCTCCGTTGGGGTATCTCTCAATGTACTCCGCGTAACGAGCGGCTGCTTCGGCGCCACGGCCCATGCGGAGTAGCGACGATGCTGTGAAGTTCAGACCTTCGCGCCCTTCCTTCGTCTCGGGATAGCGACGCGCCAATCGCTCGTAGACCTTACGCGCTTCCTCGTATCGCCGTTCGACGAAGTAAGATCGCGCCATACCCAGCAGCGCCGCCGGAACCGTCGAGTCGTTCGGATAGTTATCGAGAATCGACTGCCAGTGTGACCGCGCATCCGCAAACAGGCGGTTGGCCAGGTAAATCGCGGCCCGGCGCAGATGTTCCTCGGCAGGCAGAGCATCTTTGCTCTTCGCGAAGCGAGCGCTTCGGTCGCTCGAGCGGATTGCGTTGAGCGCAGCATCGCCTGTCGTTTGTGACAGGACAGATAGAGGCGCGGAAAGGAGAATAAGAAGACTGGGTAAAAAACTATTCCGACGCATCGTCTTCGATTATTTCGTAGCTACTAATAATTTCGGCGGTCCCTCGCAGCGTCGCAGCGACGCTGCAATACTTCGTATCTGAAAGCTCAATCGCGCTCGCAACAGCCTGTTCCGAGATGCCACGCCCGTGTACGACGTGCTTCACGTACAGTCGTGTGTACGCGCGCGGATGGTCGTCGCGGCGCTCGCCGCTTACTTCGATGCGATAATCCGAAACGTGCTGCCTCTTCTTTTTCAGAATTGAAATAACGTCAACGCCCGTGCAGCTTCCCAGAGCCAGCAACAACATCTCCATCGGCGTCGCTGCGACGCTGCGCGTCGAGTTCGTCTCAATTGCCTGGGCGTGACCAGAAGGTGTAATTCCGACGAAAAGGTCGTCACTGGCAAACCGAATCGTCGCTTTTCCCGCGGTTGCTGTCATAAAAATCGTATCCTGCGAAATTCAACGAAAGAATAACACGGCTGTTTTCGAAACGCTTGATGCACTATGTTAGTACTCAGTTCGCAACCGAAACGTTATTTGGCGACATGCGCGAGTTCGAAAACCTGCGCCCATGTTTGCCTGAATCCCAAAAACCAGACCCCCAAAACACTTCTAATCTCGCTCATAGAAACTAACTGGTACGCTGTTTGACTTCCTCAATGCGGCTTCAACTGTATTCAGAAGCCATTTAAGGAGGAAGAAGTGAAATGAGAAGACGCCTGATTTCAACAACCCTATCAATAACGAGTCTGTTGCTGATTGCCGTAATGGCACAGGCGCAGACACGGGTTTATCGAGGCACCTATCAATCTGTTCGACGCCTGATAATCCGAATTGAAAATCGCTCGACCATCTTCAGTAACAGCGTGCAGGATTGGGCCAACCAAAATCCAAACGATGCAAATTCGACGACAGCGGGCGAGGACACTGACCTTTTCGTGCGGGACTTTGATGAAAGCGTGCGACGTCTGCATGAACGCTTTGATGCTCGTCAGTCAACCGCGTCCGACGTGCAGGACGTGTTGAACCACGCATCACGCATAGACGTGTTCCTCAACCGGCACACGGTGGACGCGCGTACGCGCAATCAATGGTCTCTGCTGCGGAGCGACCTGAATCAACTTGCGAGCGCCTATAACGTGCGCTGGCAAACGAGTGGGACCTATCCGCCGAATCAAAACACGTATCCGCCCTATGGCGATACACGGAATCAATTCGGTAACCGCTTGACGGGTACGTATCGCGTCGACGTTTCGCGCAGCGATGATGCTCGCAGTGCGGCAGACAGGGCGACGCGTGGCATGGCTCCGAGTGAACGCAACCGAGTTCTCGATGCCGTTACGCAGCGACTGGAGGCGCCCGATCAACTGGCGCTCGACATTCGTGGTCGAACCGTAACGATAGCGTCAACCCGCGCGGCCCAGATTTCATTTGTCGCCGACGGGCGCGAAAGGGTCGAGACTAATGCGACCGGTCGGACAATTCGTTCACGTGCGACCTTGAGCGGCGATCAGTTGATGGTGAGCACCACGGGCGATCGCGGCAACGATTTTTCGGTGACGTTCGATTCGATCGATAACGGACAGCGTCTGAGCGTCACGCGACGCGTGTACGTTCAAGGTCTGACGGCGCCGGTGGTCGTGCAGAGCGTGTACGATAAGACGTCCGATGTTGCGCAGTTCAACATTTACAATCCGCAGGCCTATCCAACCTCAAGCACTGGGTTCATCATCACCGATGGTACGCGCGTGGTTGGGGTGCTCGATACCGATTTGTCTACGCGAACGGCTGCGGTTGGTGATCGATTTACGATGCGTGTTACCGATCCAGCGGAATTCGACGGGGCAACAATCGAGGGTCATGTCTCTCATGTTGAAAGAAGCGGCCGTCTCACCGGTCGATCGG
>Ga0114129_10015790_pt1 | contig 10736 bp, 7 predicted proteins | sample RhiMetdeltSRZDD1_FD_80071 | JGI IMG/M metagenome (GOLD analysis project Ga0114129, IMG submission 80071) | Populus rhizosphere microbial communities from Tennessee, USA - Rhizosphere MetaG P. deltoides SRZDD1 (version 2) (version 2) | ecosystem: Host-associated > Plants > Roots > Rhizosphere >... | reverse complement strand
GAGGTCTGTGCGGATCAGCCGCATGCCGCAATTGACATCATACCCAACGCCTCCCGGCGAGATGACGCCTTCACGCACATCGAACGCGGCAACCCCGCCGATGGGGAATCCGTACCCCCAATGACCATCCGGCATGCAGAGGGCATAGCGTTGAATGCCTGGCAGGCAGGCGACATTGGTGACCTGGTCAAAGACGCCCTGATCCATCGACTGCAGAATGCCCGGCGTCCCATAAATACGTGCGGGCACGAGCATTCCCGATTTTTCCGACGTCGGAATTTCCCAGACTTCGTCGGTGATCCGGTTCACCTTCATGCCTGTGTTCAATTGCATTCTTTATCCAACAGGTATTGCAGGATGTTCAACAAGCTGGCAGCCTTTTTCAACATTCTGCTACACGTCGACGACCACTGTGGCTTTCCAGAGCGGTCCGTTCTGCCCTACCTTATAGAGGTGTCTCGTAATGCCTTTTACATCATTGCGCAAGGTTTGCAGGGTATGGTCAACTGGGGCCCCAATCAGCGAGGCCTCGATCTTCCACTGTCCATTGTGGTGAGTCAGGCTCAGCGGAGCCTCGTGGAACACGACCCCAGCCGCATCCTTCCAATACACGATTTCCGACAACCACTCAACGAGGAGATCATCTAGTGCGGCGTCCATCTTGACAATTCGGCGATTCCAAGAGGCACCGACGGTCTGCGGATCGGCCATCGTCTCGAGGAGAGCACGCGTGGCCCCTTGAAACAAGTCCTCAATCGAGTCGCCTTCTGCTTCGAACGCGATGTCGGCCAAGGCAACATCTTCAAGAAACCGGAACTCGTATGACATGGAGGACCTGTCAGAGAAACGGTACGGGAGTCCCCGTCCGACATGCATGTGGGTGCGTCGTTCAGATCCTCACGACCAGGCGCCGTGGTCAGAGTCCGGCGGAGCAGGCGGTTAATCGAGCTCGAACGTTTTGGGATAATTCGTGAGGTTCCGGCAGCCGTCGGCAGTCACCAAGACCATGTCTTCGATCCGAACGGCGCCCAAGCCCGGATAGTAGAGGCCGGGCTCGACGGTCACGACGTGGCCTTCCAGCAGCAAGGAACCCGTCCGGCTGATGCGAGGAGCTTCATGGATATCCAGGCCGACACCGTGACCTGTGCCGTGGAAATAGCCCTGCATGCGCCCGTTCACCAAGCCAGTCTTGTAGCCGGCCTTCTCGAACCGGTCGCAAATTCCCCGGTGAATCTTCATACCGTCGGCACCGTCCCGGATTTTCGTGATGGCTTCTTCCTGCGCGTCCAGCACGGTCTGGTAGAGTTTCTTCAGCTCCGGACTCGGAGTGCCACGGATCACGGTCCTCGACATATCGGCGAAGTAGCGTGAGGACGCCGACCGCGGGAAGACGTCGAAGATGATGCTGCGATGTGCCGGTAAGGGACCGCTCCCTTCATGATGCGGATCACAGGCCTGCTCCCCGCCCGCGACGATGGTATGTTGCGCGACGCAATCGCGTTCCATCAGCTTCACGTTGATGACCTTCTTGATCCGTTCCGAAGTCAGTACGCCGTCCTCCAGCCACACCTGCCCCTGCTGGATCGTCGCCCGCCGCAGCAGCTCATGGGCGGCGGAAACCGCGTCCTCGGTGGCCCGCTGCGCCTCTTCAATGTGGCGCACTTCTTCCGTGGTTTTGACAACGCGCTGTTCGTAGAACGGGTCCGGTTTGGCGTGCACCTGATAGCCGAGTTCCTGAAGTCGCGCCGCGTGGCTGTAGGGAAAGTTCGCGGGAACCAGCACTTGCTTGATCTTGGCCTCCCGCAGCACGACGTGCACAATGTCGACGCTGCCCGGAGTGGCCACGCCATGGTCTCTCGCGCGGCGCTCGATCTCCGAATAGGACAGCACCCGATCGACCGCGGCCTGGCTCTTGGCCCGATCCATTTCTAGATCGTTCATGATCATCAGGCGCTCGCCCTTAATCTCCAAATAAATAAAAGGGTCCGGCGCAATGAACTTGGTGGCGTGGTAGAGGTTTGAATCCAGCTCGCTGGCTGCGATGAAAACCGTGGCTTTATGTGATTGTGACGCCGATCGAGACATGAGACGGTGACTTACTCATTGGCACTCACACGAGCGGCGCTCACACACCTGTCCCGCCCGCCGATCGAGCGGAATCGGTTGTACGCCTTCGGCGGAATGTAACATGGGGTCCGCGGAGGGTCAAGGAACCGCCGGAGGAGTTTCCGCAGGAGGAATGGAGTCCTTCGACACCGTCTTGTTGTCGTCCGGCGTCACCAAATCAATGGGGAGCATGACCGTGTTTTTCAGCAAATCGACCGCCAATTGGGCGAGGCCACTGACGCCGGTGGCAAAGGACTTCATCGGCAGGTAGGTGACTTCGGGATCTTCGATCGCCCCCTTGACCGCAAACATCGCCGTCGCCACCCCCTTGCGTTCACCCGCAAACAGACGCCCAAACAACGGGATCGTCTTCAAAAACTGCGAGTACGATCCGAAGGGACTCACGGCCCAGACCATATCCACCTGATCGGTGGGGAGATCGTAGTTGCCCGCCGCAGTGATTTTCACGATCGGGCTGTCGATGATGAGATTCTCGGTTTCAAACAGGCCGTTGCGGATCGTGACCGTGGCCGTGATCCTGTTATAGGGCAAACCTTCCTTCTCCAGGTCCACCTTGCCTTGCAGTACAGCAGGCAGGTTCAAGATGCTGATGATCTTCCAGATGGCACGTTCCTCTGACTTGAAGATCCGGCCGTTCTCGAGCAGAAGATCGGTCTTGCCGTTGAGGGTCGGATAAATGCCATGGGGGTTCCGTCCGTGCCCGCGCACGGTGCCGGTCACGCGAGCTTCTCCGGTCACGCCTCCTTGTTTTGAGCCCGCCAGCCGGTAGATGTCCTCAACCAGCAGCCCGGTCGCCCGCAACGAGATTTCAGACTCGGCGGGCTCTCCGCGCGGCAACTGCACGACCATTCGGCCAGCGATGTCTCCGTTGGTGGACTGTCCCGACAATCGATCCAGATCAAGGACGCCGTCCTGGATGGTCAGTCGCGCGGAAAGGGCGCCGAACTTCAGATGTTTGTAGCGACCTCGCGCGATGGAAGCGGTCGCCTGGACCTTACTGGTCGCCGCCAGCCATTCGAGCAGATCACGGATGGGCGCACGCTGGCCTTTGGGAATCAGGAGATCAATGTCCATCTGGTTGGACTCCATTTTCGCCGTGATGACGGGTTTGGTCGTCCAATTGCGCATGGTCCCTTCGAGCGTGAGGTCGCTGTCCATGAGGTGGAACGAGAGACGTTTGAGCTCGGCCGTGTCGCGCGCCAGCAGCAGCCGTACGTATAGATCCTGGATGGGCCCGCCGGTTCCCTTCACCGTCAGTAATCCGTTGCTGAGCGCCAACCAACCGGTAGTTTTCCACGTCCGCCAATCTCGATCTTTTCCCTTAATGTCCAGCGAGAGTTCGAGATTGCCTGCTTCGAAGCCGCCTTTAGCGATCCACTCTGGAACCGTCGACAACGAGACCGTGCCGGTGGCGAGGGCCGCGTCGATGACGAACTTGTCGCCGAGTTGCATTTTCCCTTTGATAGGCAGGCGCAGCGGTGGTGCAGAGAGTTCCACTCGGCTTAACGTCACCGACTTGGCCTGAAGAATATCGCCTTCGAAGGCGATCGTCACCGGCGCGCCGGTCGGTTTCTCAAGAACATTGGGAATGGTGACCCTGGACTCCGTCAATCCGACTTCTCCGCGCAAATGCGGCTTGCCCGTCGCGCCTGTGACCACGACGATGGCGCTGGCCAATCCTTCTATCGTGCCCTGGGGCAGAGCCTGGGTCGGCAGGAGTTGCGTCATATGCACCGCGTCTCCAGTGACGCGAACCGCCAAGTCGCGGAAGAGGCTCCCGCTGCCACCGGTGATGCCGCCTTGCACCTGCACGGTCAGATCGCCGAGATGCGCCGTCACCTGATCGAACTGGGTCTCCCCTTCGGCCAGGACAAAGCGGCCTTGCAGCGCCGTCAACCGTTCGGGCAAAAACGCATTCGTCAGGTTGACGTGCTGGGCCTTAATTTCGCCGCCGGCGAAAGTCACCGCGGTCGGCGGGCCAACCAGGCGAAAGACCGGCATGGCCATGCCTTCGACGTCTCGCGAGGAGGCCAGCACACGGGACAACAGCTCGGACTTGACCGTCGTGGCCAGAAACTGCAGGAGATCGGCCGCCGCCATCGTGCCGCTGATTTCCATCTCTACCCAGGGTCCTTGCTCGAGAAATGAGAGCTGGCCCTTGCTGTCCGTCATGTGAATCGTTCCGTACAGCCCGCTCAGCTTGGACATTCGAATTCTTCCCGCTTCCACGATGATCTGCGCGTCCAGGTCTTTCGCGGGCACGCGGCTTTGGCCAAGCAGGGCCTCTCCCTTTTGCAAGTGAAACTCTCCCGTCACCGCCAGTTGGGGACCACCCACGGAGGAGCCGGTCACGGTGGCTGATACCACTTCGACGACACCCTTGATCTGGCGTTCTTCCATGATTGAGGGGAGTTGCGGATGGATCCAGGCCGGTGGAATCTTTGTGACCAAGTCGCCAATCTGAATCGGAGATGACGAAAACGTCACGGCAAAGGTCGGCTGAGGTGCGAGGAGCCCGGAGAGGCTGGCCTTACCGGTCACGACAAGTTGGTCCATGTTGCCGGTCAGATCCGAGAGCACCACATCGTACCCGGCGACACCGGGAAAGATTTTGACGGAGCTGCGTGCGTTCACACGCCCCTGCAATGAGTCCGGGACCGGTCGCGGACCGAAGAAATCCGCTGCCTCGCGGAGGCTCAAATTGGCGGTCTCCACCAGCCCGTCAAATTGAATCGGAAAGGCAAGCCGCTTGGCCTCTTCGATAGCCAGCGTTTGCTGTTCAGCTTTCCGAAATGTGCCCGCCAAGGACAGGGCGGAAAGCCCCTGGGTGCTATCGTGCGACGCGGAAAAATGGAGATCCGCCTGCCCGCGCTCGAGAAAAATCTCCAACGCCGCTTCAACAGACTGTAATTTCAGCGTCCGAGGACCGTCCGGCCGAGCTTCATCAATGATGACGACCGTGCCGTTCACCAGGGTCGCCTCTCGAATGCGGAAGATTCGGGTCAGCATCTGCAACGCTTCCTCGTCGCTGGCGGGAATCGGCCCGTCTCGATTCAGCAGATTCCAATGCCCCGAACGATCCCGGCGCAGCGTCAGCATCGGCTCTTCAATGTGGAGCCGTTTTCCGACCACCTGTTTCCGCAACAACGGCACAAGGCGCAGCACGAGATCCAGTTTCTTCGCTGACAGCAACACCCCTTCCTGGTCACGATCATGGATGACGATCTGCGTCATCTCGAGGCGGATCGTGGGAAACAGCACGAGCTTGACTCGATGGACATCGATCTTGTGGCCGAGGTTCTGTTCGAGCTGGTGAAGAAAAAAGTCCTTGAGATAGTCTTCACCGGTCAGATACGGAGAAAACCAGAGGAAAGCGATGCTGCCGATCACCAGCAACGCAAGAAGGGCGACGACCACTCGTGTTAGGGACACCACAGCATCTCCACAGTGAGCCACCGACAGGCATCGCCTGTTGACAATATTCGGACCGCATCGGGACGAACGCCTGAGGGTGCGCGTCCCGCATGAGAGGTGAATCGGTGAGCAGATTGTTTTACAGCCCGAACCTCATCTTACCGAATCAGTCCCATGAAAGCTAGAAAGCCCGCGAACCAACAGGGGATTTTGACCTTTGGGCTTTCGAATTCTCCTGGTGACCATGCGGAAGACCCGCTATAATCGCCGCGGCTTCTCTGTCTCTGTCGCTGCCGCTCATCGTGACTAAATCGGACCGCACGCGTTCACTCCAGTCGCTGGTCCTCGCCCTGCTGTTCGGCACGAGCGTCGTCACCTACATCGATCGGGTCAATATCTCCGTCACTGCCCGCCAGATGATGCCGGCCTTCGGCCTAACGGAGCAGGAGATGGGCTGGGTCTTTTCCGCGTTCGTCGTCGGCTATGCCTTGTTCCAAATTCCTGGAGGTTGGCTTGCGGACCGTTTGGGCGCCAGAGCCGTGCTCACGGGTGCCTTGATCTGGTGGTCGGTCTGTACAGCCCTGACGGCGTTTGTCGCGGCCTCGCCATTGGCCGAAATGATCGGCATCGTTGGCGCGCTCCTGTTCGTACGATTCGCCTTGGGGCTGGGAGAAGCGGTGGCGCTTCCCTCCTTCAATCGCGCGGTCGCGAATTGGATGCCGCCGGATTCGCGTGGCTTAGGCATCGGCATTGCGATCGGCGGAATCGGCTTGGGTTCGGCGCTGACGCCTCCCCTAGCCGCATGGGTCATGGTGAATTGGGGATGGCAAACCGTATTTTACCTCTCGGCGGCACTAGGGCTGGTGATGGGACTGTTGTGGTGGACCTTGGCGCGCGACCGGCCCGATCAGCACCCCTGGGCGCACCACTCTGCTGCTCTCACAGACAGTGGACGGTCCGACCGCGGGTCCACACATTTCTGGATGTCGCTCTTCAAACACTCTACTATCTGGTGGTTAGTATGTAGCTATAGTTGCCTGGGCTATGTCGCTTATGTGTACCTCTCGTGGTTCTATCTGTACCTCGTGAACGTCAGAGGGTTCGACGCGCTCCAGGGCGGACTCTATGCTTCGGCCCCCTTCTGGGCCATCCTGATCGGTTGCCCCTTGGGCGGCTGGGCCACAGACCGATGGAGCGCCAGACAAGGAGTCACTCGCGGACGGCTCCTGGCAGGGATGTCGGGAATGGCAGGCGCAGGCTGCGCGATTGCAGCCGGGGCGTTCGCCGATTCCTCACTCGTGGCGATTGCAAGCCTTTCCATAGGGGCCGGCTGTCTCTACTTCGCCATCGGAGCCTATTGGGCTTCGACGAGCGATTTGTCCAAAGCGCATGCCGGCGCCTTATCTGGGCTGATGAATACGGGAGCCAATCTTGGTGGAGCCCTTTCCCCAAGCCTGACTCCTTGGATGGCCGCCCAATGGGGTTGGCCAATCGCGCTCGCCGTTGCCGGGGCGGTTGCCCTGGTCGGCGCGGTGCTCTGGCTCAAGATTGATCCCGCAAAGGCATTGGACGGCTAATTCACGGCCATTGCCTCCTGGCGCATGCCCTTGATAGATTCGTCCGATGACGATGGAATTCAAAAAAATCGATCCTCGCGTGACGATTACGACGAAGTTCGGCGAGATCAAGATTCGCTTTTACCCTGAGGATGCACCGCGTCACATTGAAAACTTCATCAACCTCATCAAGATGCAGTTTTACGATGGCACGACCTTCCACCGCATCGTACCGGGGTTCATCATTCAAGGCGGCGATCCGCTGAGCAAAGAACCGGATCGGCTCAGGCACGGTTCGGGAGGTCCCGGTTACTGGCTGAATCCCGAACTGAGCGATCGCCCGCACAAGCGCGGAGCCATCTCGATGGCGAAGACCCCTCGCGACGGCTCGAGCACGCGTGATTTCAACGACAATGGCTCGCAGTTCTTCATTTGTCTGGCGGACAACAGCGGGTTGGATCGAAGGTACAGCGTGTTCGGAGAAGTCTTCCGGGGAATGGAGGTGGTTGACAAGATCGCCTCGGCCGCCCGCGACGAGTACAATAATCCTCTCGACCCGATTCCGATGACGATGACGGTGAAGGAGTAGGGTAAAATCTCACCGACGTTTTCCACCAGGCTGCTCAAACAGGTCATCCAACGAGGCCGCAGGGAGATTGGACAACGAGGCGTACGTTGTTCAGTACGTTGAGTTGGACAAACGCCCGAGAACGAAGTTGGGGACCTGTTTCAGCAGCCTGAGCTAGAAGAATGACATCGAAGCGTAGGTGACCGTGGAGTTGTACTGATCGGTGATGCCACGGTCGTAGCGAAGGACTTGCCCTTTCTCGGCCTGGATCAGCCGAAGTAGGCAATAGATGGGCGAGAAACCTGAAATGCGCCGCTCGTCCTTTTCTTTTTGGATGTAGCCGGCGAATTCTTCCGGTTTGAGATCCTCGACGAACTTTAGCATTTCAAGGTCGTACTGCATAGACCGGTGGAAGGAGAAATCAGTCGGCGGCGCTTTATCTCCGTAGCGCATGCCCAGGTGGGCCAACTCGCCGGCAGCAATCACACAGGCCGTTTTGCCCGATACCGAGATCGCCTCACGCAATGCTGCCAGGAACCGGTCAACCGACCCTCGCACGGATGGATCATTCAGGCTCATCGCGGAGAACGACGATAGGACCGGCACGATCGTCACGGCAGTGGTTGCTCCTGTGTTGGTCTGCACAAACGGCAACTGAAACTCGATCGCGTGCTCGGACAGATGGGCCACATCCTCGGAAAAATATTCCGGCACGAGCACCTTGAGTCGCTCTACGATGGCACGGTCTACCGGCACGATACCCAGCGGCGTTTCAAAATCCTTGTCAGTTAATGCAAAGGGCTGCTCGAGTCCGGCATGGGCGGTGCCGATGATGACCAGCACGTCCGGCTGTTGAGCTTCCTGGAGTTCTTTATAGGCCCAGGCATAGATCGGCCCGGCATGTTTGAGCTCATAGGTCGGAGCCACCAACCCCGTGATCAGCTTGCCCTTGTTCGCGGATGGCTTGAAATCCGGTCCTTCCTTCGACGAAAAAAATCCATCGATCTGTTTCTTAAGTAGTGCCCCGTCCGCTTCATAGCTCTTCCCCGCAAAGACGGCGGGACGCACCGCGGCCTGTCGGTAGGCGGCACGGGCCTGTTCTTTGGCCCCCTCTGTGCGGTCGCCCTCGAGGAACAGTTTGGCCTCGAGGTCCACGACCAATTGCTCCACTTTGGCCGGCAGCAGAAATTCGCCGAAGCGCTTGAGATAGAGAGAGCCGATTGCCTGGAGGGAATGGTCGCCGTCGAAATGTTGAATGATAAAAAAATAGTTGAGCGGGAGGACGAGTTTCTCCTTGCTGAGGCCGCTCGGATCCCAGAGCACCACGTACTGCTCCTCGCCCTCCTTGACGGGGGAAAACTGCAGATTCCTCAAGACAGGGTATTGTTTGGGATCTTTGGCAGTGCCTGTAGTCATGATGTCGGTCGAGACAAAGACGGCATTTTAGCGGATGGGTTTCCTACCCTGCAACTGCCCAAGTGCGTGTGTGATTGGTTCCCAGGTGGAGGGAGGGCACGCTATTCCAACTGCGACGGGGCGCTCGAGGCCCTTCGACCCAACAGAACCAGCGCGACGACGGTTAGAATGAACAGCCACAATGTCGGACGGCCGTAGGAGGCATCGGAGAACTCGATGAGATCGGTCAACCGGCCGATCAAGAGCGACATGCGGGCCATGACGGTGTATCCGAACGCTGCACCGAAGGCGATCATCAGAAAGATGATGCCGGTCCTGGCCACCACTTTACCTGGACCGCTGTGCTCGATCGAGAAGAAGAAATAGAACAGAACGGAACTGACGCCGATCAGGATAATAATGGCGTTGAGATTGCTGGCGGGATTGAGCAAATTCATCGAAAACGTCAGACCCTCACCGCCGGCCATGGAGAGCAGCGGCCTGACGGTATCTTCGACCTGCTTTAGGATGAACGATGATATGGTTCGCGGAATGGCCAGGCCTGATCCGAGGCCGACGATGAATGCGAAGGCGTACCGCGACATCCAGGCCGCTTTCGGCACGTAGCGCGTCAGCATCAGCAGGCCGATAGCCACAGGAATCAACAGCCCGATCTCTCCCTGATCGACGATCGGCCTGTAGATTAAATGCACGATCACGGAATCCCACGTCTTGACAATCGTGTACCCGACCGATACCCCGACATAGAGATGCTCGGCCAGCTTGAACAGCGGATTGTCTTTGTAGAGAAACGAGAAGATGAACAGGGTTAACCCTGTCGCCATCCACGCGCCTAGAGTGGTCGCCTCCATCTCAGAGTCCCCGCCTCATACTTGTCTCTGGCCTTGCTGGTGCCGGAGTGAAAAGTAGAATAGATTGCACATCGCGACGAGGACGATGATGGCAAAATGGGTCGCCGACTGCGCGTCCATGCCGGCGACCGCACGGCCCTTTTGTCCGACCAGGCTCTCATATTCCGCCGCGCCGCGTAGACCGCCGATCAAACCGTTGATCTGCCCACTCCGTAGCAGTGGGTAGAGACCGGGCGCGATCACGCCTGTGCAGCCGCCTCCCAGCTCGAACTTATATTTATCCTTGCCGAAGACGTACCAGGCCTCAATACCGGGATTGCCGGCACCAAGGCTGATCGCATACGCAATATCTTTTAAACTCTGGACACCCTCCAACACCGGAATGCCCTTCGTTGCCTTTCCGCTATAGTCGCTCGGAAAGGCGGTGTAAAGATCCTGACCCATGTTGATGATGACGGCCGTGCCTCCGGGACTCCAGCCGAGAAAGACATAGTCCTTGCCATTCTCTTTGCCCATCTCTTGGGCGACCTGCGTCAACAGCTGATCGGCCATGCCAGTGCCAGACACCCACAGTGTCATTGCAACGACCCGAAGATTTTTCCTGAACGCATGACGCAACAAGGCGATGGCCTGAGGATGCAATTCCGGTTTGGATGCGGGGTCAAAATCGATGGACAGCAGAAACACCGAACGCTCGGGCAACGCTTCCATGTAATCGTAAATGCTGCGCACCTCCGGCGAAATCTTGATCGGCAACCCAACCGGATACAACAGCGGCAGCAGCGTGCAGAGGCCGATCACCAG
>Ga0114129_10015789_pt1 | contig 10737 bp, 10 predicted proteins | sample RhiMetdeltSRZDD1_FD_80071 | JGI IMG/M metagenome (GOLD analysis project Ga0114129, IMG submission 80071) | Populus rhizosphere microbial communities from Tennessee, USA - Rhizosphere MetaG P. deltoides SRZDD1 (version 2) (version 2) | ecosystem: Host-associated > Plants > Roots > Rhizosphere >... | reverse complement strand
TCGTCTTCGACGCGCCGATCAACGAGTGGCAGTCGCGCTGGACGCTGGACGCCGCGCGCGCGAAGTACCCGGGCAAGCCGGTCAAGTACCTGGTCCAGACGCACCATCACATGGACCACGCCGGAGGCGCGAGGACTTACGTCGCGGAGGGGGCGACGGTCCTGGTGGGTCTCGGAAATCAAGCCCACTTCGAGAAGGTCTTCTCCGCGCAACACCAGATCGACGGCGACGCGCTCCAGCAGAAGCGGCGGCAGGCGACGGTAGAAGAGGTCCCCGACGTGAAGCGGCTCAGCGACGGGAAGCGCACCGTCGAGGTGCTCAACGTCGCCAATCCGCACGCCGACGGGATGCTCATCGGGTACATCCCCGACGCGAAGCTCGGCTGGGTGGCCGACCTGTGGAGCCCGGGACGCGACAAGCTCGGCGACAAGCCGACTCCGGGTCAGGCGGCGCTCGTCGCCGCGGTGAAGCGGCTCAGCTCCACGCCGGAGCGCTTCGCCGGCGGCCACGGCACCGTCGCCGAGTACGCGCCGCTGGCGGCGTTGTCGGCGGAACCCTCCGCGTCGAGATGAGACCGTCGGGTGCGTCGCGCTGAGCGGCGGCGGGCTATACGCGGTACTGCCGCACGATCGCGACCACCCGATCGGAGACGCGGTTCAGCACATCGACTGCCTTCGCCGTCTGGTCGAGCGCCGACCGGGTCGATTCCATCATCCGCGTCTGCGTGGTGACAGAACCGAAGATCTGCGAAATGCCCGCTCCTTGCTGCGAAACCGCCGCCGCGATCTGCCTCGCCGCTGCCGCGTTGGAGAGCACGATGCCGGACAGCTCGCGCAGGTGACTGCCGAAGGTCTTCACGTGCTCGAGCTCGACTTCCATCTTGCGGGAGCCTTCGTCGCTCGTACGCACCGCGGCCGAGATGGCGCTGCGCGCCTGTTGCAGGATCTCGCGCACCTTGGTGGTCGCATGGATCGACTGGTCTGCCAGGCTGCGGATCTCCCTCGCGACTACCGCGAAGCCCTTCCCGTGCTCGCCCGAGCGCACCGCCTCGATGGCCGCGTTGAGCGCCAGCATGTTCGATTGGTCGGCGAGGTCCTTGACGGTGTTCGAGATCGACTCGACGGCGCGGGTATTCGCGTCGAGGTCCTGCATGTGGCGCGCGATGGTAGCGACTTCATTGCGCATCCCGCCGATGCTCGCGAGGCTCCGCGCGGTCGCCTCCTCGCCGGAGCGGCCGATCGACTCGGCGCGTTCGCTCACCTGCAGGACGCTCTGCGACTTCTGCGCGGTCACCTCCGACACCTGCTTCAGCTCCTGCGCCGTGACCTGCGTCTCCTGCAGCGCGGCCGCCTGGTGGCCGACGAACTCCTGCTGTTCGCCGACGCTGGCCTTGAGCTGCGAGGTCGCAACCGCGAGCGACCGCGCTGCCTCGTCCAGGGTCAGCGGGATCTCGCGCAGCTTCGCCACCAGCGCCGCGAACGCGGTGGCGAGCCGGCCCACTTCGTCGGCGGAGCGGGCTTCGATGTGCTGGGTGAGGTCACCGTCCCGAACGATGCGCGAGGCGGCCGCGGTCAGCTCGACGATGCCCGCCGTGAGCCGCCGTGAGAGGAGGAAGGCGAGCACGCCGGTGACGACGAGCGCGGCGATCGCGCTCGCGCTTGCCGCGCGCCGCAGCTCGAGCGCGCGCCGGCTGAAGGTGGTGACGGGCTGGGCGACGGCATAGCTCCACCGCGTGGTGGCGAGGGGGAGCGCGACCACGTGGTGGACGATTCCGCCGCTGGACCGCCAGCGCAACACGGCTCGCGACGCGAGGCCGACGGCGGCTCCGAGGCCCTGTTCGCCGATCGCTTCCCACGCCTTCGTCCCTTTTCCCCATCTCTTCGCCTCGAGCAGCTGGGAGAGCCGCTCCGCGCTGACGGCGACGATGGGGTGGAGGAGCCAGTCGTCCGCGATGCTGTTCGCGATGACGAGACCGTCCTCGTCGAGGAGGATTCCCTGCGCACCGGCCCCGGTGCGGTCCTTCGCGGCCGCGACCGCGGCCTGGACGCTGGAGAGTCCGGCGCGCGATCGCAGCACGCCGACCACGCGCCCGCCCTCGAGCACGGGCACGGAGTGGAAGATGGCGGGCTTGCCGCTCAGGGTCGAGATCGACACCCCGCTGATGAACTCCTCGCCGAGCGCGGCGCGCTGGAAATAGTCGCGAAAGCGGACGTTGCTCGTCCCGCTCTTCGCGTCGTCGCCGTTGGTATTGAGCATGATGTTCCCGCGATCGTCGCAGATGGCGATCGAGTCGACGTCCTTGCTCGACGCGGCGATGCTGGCGAGCGCCTCCGCAGCAGCCGCCATCGACGCGGCGTTGGCCTTTCCGGCGGCGACGCTCCGTACCGCCGCAAGGCGCGAGAGCGCCCGCAACTCCGTCAAGCGCTGCGCGTTCCAACCGTCGACGAAGTCGTGCACCAGCCGGGCGTCGGATCCGAGCGCCGCCTCGGCCTGCTCACGGAGCCCCTCGGCCGCGAAGGAGTAGCCCTGCAGCATGAGGGCGGCGGCGAGCAAGGCGCCGAGCGCGACGCACATCGCCGTGGTCTTCGTCGCGAGCGACCAGTCGCCCGGCCGCGAGATCGAGATCGACATCCCTTCCCCCCGCGGCACAGGGAAAGCACCTCTGCCGCGAGCGGAATGGTACCTGACCGATCGTCCGAGACGGGGCTCGCGAACGGGTTGCCAGAAGGCCGAGAAGCGCGAGGATCTGCTCGCGGCAGCGGGCAGCTGCAGCAAGGTGGGAGGTGGGCGTCTGTGGGGTTGCGCGGGACCGCAGCGCCTGCGACCCGACCCGCTGCGACTTCATCCCGAACGCGGCGCGAGCTGCGTCCCGCTCAGCCCAGCTCGCGCAGGACGCGATCGCGGAGCTGCTTCTCGCGCTTCCTGCCGCGCTCGACGGCCTTGAGCCGCTCGGCCTCCCGCGTGCGCGGCGGCCCGTGCACCTCGAGCTCGTTGAACAGCTCGAGGGTGATCTCGGTGATGTGGTCGACCGCGTGCTCGCAGGCGGCCTTGTTCGCCTTGGAGAACGACTTGAGCCCGCTCAGCTTGCGCACGTACTGGAGCGCGGAGGCGCGGACCTCTTCCCGGGTGGCGGGCGGCTCGAAGTGGTGCAGCGTCTTGATGTTCCGGCACATGGGCCAAGTATGTCCGATCGCGCTCGGGCTTGACACACACTCAGGCACTTAGTTAATTGGCTAAGTGCTTGCGAGCGAGATCGCCTCGGCGCTGGCCAGCGAGCGGCGCCTGCAGATCCTCGACTGGCTCAAGGAGCCGAGGCGCAACTTCCCCCCGCAGGTGGACGGCGATCTGGTGAGGGACGGGGTGTGCGGAGTGTTCATCGCGAGGAAGCTGGGCGTGACGCAAGCGAGCGCCAGCGAGCATCTCCGCATCCTCTGCCAGCTGGGGCTGATCAAGCCGAAGCGGATCAAGCAGTGGACCTTCTACAAGCGCGACGAGAAGCGCATCGCGGAAGCGCGGCGCGTCCTGTCCAGCAGCCTTCAAGGGGGGCGATCCTCGTGATCACGGCCGATGCCATCGCCGCGGCGGAGCGGATCATCCGGCCGTACGTCCGCCGCACGCCCGTCGTCGAGGTGGCCGGTGAGGATTTCGGCGGGCCGGCCGCCCCTCTCCTGCTCAAGCTGGAGCTGCTCCAGCAATCGGGGTCGTTCAAGGCGCGGGGCGCGTTCGCGAACCTCCTGCTGCGGAAGGTTCCCCAGGCCGGGGTGGTCGCGGCTTCCGGCGGAAACCACGGAGCGGCCGTCGCCCATGCGGCGCAAAAGCTGTCGGTGCCGGCACACATCTTCGTGCCGCGGATCTCCACGCGCGCGAAGGTGGAGCGGATCCGCGCCTCCGGCGCGGCGCTCGAGCTGGTCGGCGAGCGGTACGCCGACGCGCTCGCCGCGAGCCAGCAGTTCGCCGCGCGGTCGGGCGCGATGGAGATCCACGCCTTCGACCAGGACGAGACGCTCCTCGGCACCGGCACCCTGGGCAAGGAGCTGGAGGAGCAGGTGCAGGGAATCGACGCGGTCGTGCTGTCCGTCGGCGGGGGTGGGCTCATCGCCGGAGTCGCCGCTTGGTTTGCTGGGCGCGCCGAGGTCGTCGGCGTCGAACCGGAGCTGGCGCCGACGCTGACCGCCGCGCTCGCCGCTGGCAGACCGGTAGATGCCCCCGCCGGCGGGATCGCCGCCGACTCGCTGGCGCCGCGCCGCGTGGGCGAGCGCGTCTTCCCCATCGCCCAGAGATTCGTGAACGAAGTGGTGCTCGTCTCGGATGACGCCATCGCGCATGCACAGCGCATGCTGTGGAGCGCTTTGCGGATTGCGGCAGAGCCTGGGGGCGTGGCCGCGCTCGCGGCGGTCCTCTCGGGACGGTACCGTCCGCGCGCGGGCCAGCGCGTGGCCATCGTGATCAGCGGCGGGAACACCTCCGCCGTTCGGTTCGAAGCCTGACGCGGAGGAAGCATGCCCGGACGCATCGAACGCCGTCTGGCCGAATTGAAAGTCGAGCTCCCGCCCGCGGGAACCCCGCGAGGGCAGTTCGTCCCGTGCGTGCAGTCGGGGAACACGCTGTACGTGTCCGGGCAGATCAGCTCCTGGGGCGGGGAGGTGCGCTACGTCGGGAAGGTCGGACGGGACATCGCCCTGGCGGAGGCGCGAGCCGCCGCGCGACTCTGCGCGCTGAACCTGCTCGCGCAGGTGCGCGCGTTCATCGGCGATCTCGATCGCGTTCGCCGCGTCTGCCAGGTCCACGGGTTCGTCAACGCCGTTCCCGAATTCGCCGAGCATCCCTCGGTGCTGAACGGCGCATCGGAGCTTCTCGTGGAAGTATTCGGCGCCGCGGGTCAACACGCGCGCTTTGCCGTCGGGGCGGGCTCGTTGCCCTTGGGCGTCGCCGTCGAAGTCGCGGCGGTATTGGAAATCGAGGCGGCCTGACCGCGGGGAGGCGCCATGTCGCAGCGGCGTATCGACGTGTTCTTCTACGGCTTGTTCATGGACGCAGGCCTCCTGCGCGAGAAGGAGGTCGAACCCGTCGACACCCGGGTCGCCAGCCTTCCGGGTTTCGCACTGCGGATCGGCCAGCGTGCGACGCTCGTGCCGGACGCGAACGCGAGGGCGTACGGGGTCCTGATGGCGTTGACGCAGGGCGAAGTCGACAAGCTCTATTCGGAAGCGAGCGTTCGCGCGTATCGTCCGGAGGCCGTCCTGGTGGAGCTCGAGGATGGTTCGCGTCGGGCCGCGCTGTGCTTCAACCTCGTGGCGCCGCCCGGGCCCGGGGATACGAACCCGGACTACGCTGCGAAATTGCGCGATCTCGCCAGCCGGCTGAGGCTTCCCGCCGATTACGTCAAGACCATCCGGTAGACGGCGTCAGGTCGGCAGGAAATGGACCCAGGTCACCTCAGGGCGGCTCCCCGTCCGCGAGCATGGCGTGCCGCGGCAGCTCGAACGAAAACGTGCTGCCGCGACCGACTTCGGACGTCACGGTCAGCTTGCCGCCGTGGCGCTCGATCAGCTCCTTGCACACGAACAGGCCGATTCCCATGCCGGGGACCGTCGCGGCGCTCTGCGGCGCGCGGTAGTACTTCTGGAACAGTCGGGGGAGCGCCTCTTTCGGGATCCCTGGCCCCGCGTCGGTGACCGACACCTCGACCCGGTCGCCCTTCGCGGAGACGCGGACGAGCACCTCGCTGCCGCGAGGAGAGTACTTGACGGCGTTCGAGAGCAGGTTGCGCAGCACCTGGCCGAGGCGGTCGGCGTCCCAGAGCCCCTGGATCGGTTCGTCCGCCGCTTCCAGCCGGACCGGGTGCGTCCCCATCGCCGCGGCCGCCTCGTCCACGGACGCGCGGACCAACGCCAGGAGATCGACCTGCTTCGGCCGCAGGCGCAGCTGACCGGACTCGATGTTCTGCGCCTCCTGCAGGTCGGTGACGCTCCGCTCCAGCTGCCGCGTCTGCCGGAGGATCCGATCGACGGAGCGCTGGCTGTACGAAGCCGAAGCGCGCATCAGCTCCGCCGAGCCCATGATCGCGTTCAGCGGATTGCGCAGCTCGTGCCCGATCACGGCGATGAAGTCGCGCCGCAACCGCTCGAGCTCGTTCCGCTCGGAGATGTCCCTCATCGTCGAGACGTGGACGACCCCGTTCGAGAGAGGGACAGAAGCGATGCGCGTCTCGACGGAGACGAACGAGCCGTCTTTCCGGCGGAGCTGCGCTTCCCCGCTCCAGCGGGGTCCGGCGGCGATGCGCGCCCACTGCTCCCGCACCCGAGCCGGCTCGTCCGCGAGATCGCCCACGCGCATCTGGCGCAGCTCGTCCTGCGAGTAGCCGGTCAGCTCCGATGCGGCGCGGTTCGCGTCCAGGTACCGGCCGTCCGGCGCGATCACCAGGATCGCCTCCGCCGTGCCCTCGAACAGGCCCTGGTAGCGCGCGTGCGCCGCCGCGAGATCCGCCACCAGCCGGTCGCGCTCGCGCTCGGCGCGGTGCCGCTCGAGGATGACGGAAACCGTTCGCTCGAGATGCGCCGCGACGCGCAGGTGCGCCGCCGGCGGTTCGCGCGGCTCGCGGTAGTAGACCGCGAAGGTGCCGAGGGGCTCTCCGCGCGCATTCACGATCGGGGTGGACCAGCAGGCGCGCAGCCCGTGGGGCACCGCGTACTGGCGGTAATCCTTCCAGAGCGGATCGGCCGCGATGTCGCGGACGATCACGCGCTCCCCGCGGAAGACGGCGGTGCCGCACGTGGCGGCGCTCGGACCGACCGGGAAGCCTTCCGTCAGGTCGACCAACTCGCGCGGGAGCCCGCGCGAGGAGGCGCCGTTGCGCAGGCGGAGACCGTCCTCGTCGAGTACCAGGATGGAGGCGATCATGCTGACGCCCAGGTCCTCGATGGCGTCGACGATGCCGGAAAGGACCGACGCGAACGGGGCGCCCTGCGCGGTGCGTTCCAGCGCGCGCCGCTCCGCCTCCTGCAGCCGCTCCATCCACTTGCGTTCGGTGATGTCGGTGGAGATCCCGCCGAGGCCGATGGGCGCGCCGTCGTCCCCGAACACGGGGAACTTGATGGAGAGCTGCGTCGTCGGTCCTGCCGCTGTCGGGATCTCCTCGTCGAACTCGATCGGTTTGCGCGCCTCGAGCACCTTGCGGTCGTGCTCGGCGATGGCCTCGGCGATCGGAGGACGGAACAGCTCGCGATCGGTCCTGCCCAGCAGCGAGTGGCCGCCGCCCTTCAGCTCCGTCGCGCGGCGGCTCGCGAGCAGGTATCGCCCGGCGAGATCCTTCAGGTAGACCGCGGCGGGGAGGTGCTCGAGGATCGCGTCCAGCAACCGCTGGCTGCGCCGGGCGTCCTCCGAACCGCGCTGCTCGTCGCCAGCGCGGCGCCGCGCACCGATGAGGGCGTCGCGGAGCGCCGCGTTTTCGTGGCGCAGGCGATCGACCTCGCTCTCGACCTCGAAGGGCGCGCCCGGATCCATCGGGCCCAGGCTACGCGATTGCGACGAAGGATGTACATGGACCGAGGGACAAAAGTCGGGCTCGATTGCTCGGGAGTCGACAACGCACTGCAGCTCGTGCAACAAGCGAGCAGAGGGGGACCCAGCGGGTGCTGTCCGGAGTGATGTGCTGCTCGTCATGCTGAACGGCAGCGGGAGTCTCTGGGCGCGGCACATCATCCACGATCCGCCGGGCATGCTGGTGAAGAACTTCGCCTTCCTGGTCCTGGCGTGGGTCTCCGCCCGCCTTCCGGGTCCGCTTTGGCGGTAGGCGGCAACGCGACTCCCTGGTCGCGAGGGCGCCTGGACGGCCGCGCCGGGCGCGGCGCGCGCGTCCTCTTCGGCCGCATGTACGAAGACGCCTCGATCGAGCTCCACGCGTTCCGCCCGGGGTCGCGCGTCTTCTGCATCGCTTCGGCCGGTTGCACTGCGATGCGTCTCGCGCCCGCCCACGAGGTGGTGGCAGTGGACGTGAACCCCGCCCAGCTGGCGTACGCGGAGCGGCGCGCGGCGGGTGCGCCGGCGATTCACGGGGCCGCCGATGCGCTGCTGCGCCTCGGCCGCGCTCTCGCGCCGCTCGTGGGCTGGCGGCGGAGCACCGTCCTCGCTTTCCTCGACCTCGACGATCCGGACGAGCAGATCGCGTACTGGCGCGCGCACCTCGATACGCGACGGTTCCGGGCCGCGCTCGATGCTCTGCTCTCGGTGACGGCCCTGCGCGCCGTCTATGCCTCGCCGCTCCTGGAGGCGTTGCCCCGGCGGTTCGCCGCCGTGCTCCGGACGCGCATGGAGCGCTGCTTCGCGATGCACCCCAACCGGACGAACCCTTACGCCCGCCTGCTCCTCCTCGGCGAGTCCATGGACGACCCGTTGCCACCGCCGGCTTCGTGCATCCGATTCGTCCATGCCGATGCGGCGGAGTACCTCGAGCGAGGCCCGACGAAAGCGTTCGACGGCTTCACGCTCTCCAATATCGTCGACGGCGCTCCGAGCGGGTATCGCCAGCGCCTGGCCGTCGCGGTGAAACGCGCCTCGGCTCCCGGGGCCGTCGTCGTCTTGCGCAGCTTCGCGGACCCAGCCGAAGAATCGGCGACGAACCACGCGGCGGACGACCGCTCGATCCTCTGGGGCACCGTCGACGTCCGACCCGCGGAGACGCTCGACTGATTCGTCACCTCACCGGCCTCGACTCCGACTCGCAACCTGTGCAAGAAGCGCGATCGCCCCCTTCCGGGGCCGGGTGAACGCCGATGGCGGAGTCCTACGCTGATCGCAGCGCGCAGATGTTTCCGCGCCTTTCTCCCGAGCAAATTGCCCGGCTCGCTTCCCAGGGGCGGCGGCGGCAGGTCGGCCGCGGAGAGATCGTCGTCGAGCAGGGCGCGGCGTCGCCCGACTTCTTCGTCGTGATCTCGGGGGAGGTCGAGATCGTCGAGCCGCGCGACGGGGAAGAACGGCGGCTCATCCTGCTCACGCACGGCCAGTTCACCGGCGAGATCAGCCTGGTCGCCGGCCGCAGGAACCTCCTGCGCATCCGCGCCTGCATGGATGGCGAGCTGCTGGCGATCCCGCCCGACGCCCTGCGCAGGATCGTCCAGACGGATGCGGACCTGAGCGAGCTGTTCGTGCGCGCGTTCCTTCTCAGGCGGGCCGCCCTGATCAGCGCCGGTCAGGGCGATACGGTCCTCGTCGGGTCGATCCATTCAGCAGCGACGCTGCGCGTGCGCGAGTTCCTCAGCCGCAACGGCCAGCCCTATGCCTACGTCGACGTCGACGTCGATCCCGCCGCGCAGGAGCTGCTCGACCGCTTCGGGGTTCGCGCGGGCGACATCCCGGTATTGATCTGCCGGAGCGAGCGCGTCCTGAAGAACCCCAGCAACGAAGAGATCGCCGAGTGCCTCGGATTCAATCGCGAGCTCGATCCCGCGGCCGTCCGCGACGTCGTCGTCGTCGGCGCGGGACCCGCGGGGCTCGCCGCGGCAGTCTATGGCGCGTCGGAAGGGCTCGACGTGCTCGTCCTCGAGGGGAACGCGCCCGGCGGGCAGGCGGGCTCCAGCTCGAGGATCGAGAACTACCTCGGCTTCCCCACCGGGATCTCGGGCCAGGCGCTCGCGGCGCGCGCCTATACGCAGGCGGAGAAGTTCGGGGCGGAGATCGCCATCGCGCGTCCCGCGGCGAGGCTGGACTGCGAACACCGCCCGTATGCGGTCGAGTTGTCGGACGGCGCCTCCGTCAAGGCGCGCGCGATCGTCATCGCGACCGGAGTGCAGTACCGCAAGCCCGACTGCGCCGAGTGCGCCCGTTTCGAGGGCGTGGGGGTGTACTACGCCGCGACTCCGATCGAGGCGCAGCTCTGCCGCGGCCACGACGTCGCGATCGTCGGAGGAGGGAATTCGGCGGGTCAGGCGGCGGTGTTCCTCGCGAGCCACGCGCGAAGCGTCCGCGTCCTGGTCCGGGGCGCCGGTCTTTCCGAGACGATGTCGCGCTACCTGATCAGCCGCATCGAGGAAACTCCGAACGTCACCGTGCACGCCTACCACCAGATCGTCGGCGTCGACGGAGAGCGACACCTCGAGCGCGTCCAGGTCCGCGACGGACGGTCGGGCGATACCCGGACGCTCCCGGTCCGCCACCTGTTCATGATGACCGGCGCGGACCCGAACACGCGCTGGCTGCAGGGCTGCGTCGCGCTGGACGACAAGGGCTTCGTGAGGACGGGCGGCGACCTGCGTCCGGGCGATCTCTCTGCCTGGCCGCTTTCGCGCGCGCCGCACGCTCTGGAGACGAGCGCCCCCGGCGTCTTCGCGGTCGGCGACGTCCGCGCGGGCAGCATGAAACGCGTCGCATCGGCGGTGGGCGAAGGTTCCGCCTGCATCCAGCTCGTCCACCGCGTCCTGGCGGAGTAACCGCGCCTGCGCCGTCGCGGAGATTTTGCCGTCCGGTCACCTCGAAGCCATCGGCACCGACTACACGACGACCTGACGGACATGTTCCAGCTCGGAGGAGTAGATGGACGGAAGCTCTCCCCATGCCGGCGCTGGCGCCGAGCTCCGCGCGCAGCCCGGCCTCGGCCGCCGGGTAGTCGCCGAGGGCGTCGGGACGGCGCTCCTCCTCGCCGCGGTGGTGGGCTCCGGCATCATGGGCGAGCGGCTCGCCGGAGGAAACGTCGCCATCGCCCTGCTCGCGAATACGCTCGCGACCGGCGCCGCCCTCCTTGCC
>Ga0114129_10015787_pt1 | contig 10738 bp, 8 predicted proteins | sample RhiMetdeltSRZDD1_FD_80071 | JGI IMG/M metagenome (GOLD analysis project Ga0114129, IMG submission 80071) | Populus rhizosphere microbial communities from Tennessee, USA - Rhizosphere MetaG P. deltoides SRZDD1 (version 2) (version 2) | ecosystem: Host-associated > Plants > Roots > Rhizosphere >... | reverse complement strand
TCACGAGCCGGACGCCGAGCTGCCGCCGGCGCTGGCCGTCATCAATCCGAAGCGTCACGACTGCAGCTATCCGGACAAGGACCTCGCCGGCGTCGGCGTCGCGCTCAAGCTGGTGCAGGCGCTCTGCCGGCGCGCGGACCGCGACGGCTGGATGCCCGGCTTCATCAAAGTTGCCGCGATTGGGACGCTCGCCGACGTCGTGCCGCTGGTCGGTGAGAACCGCGTGATCGCGAAGATCGGCCTCGACCTGCTCTCGCGCGGACCGCACAAGATTGGATTGCGATCGCTGCTCGACGTGTCAGGTTTGACGGGGAAGACGATCGACAGCTATCACATCTCGTTCATGCTGGCGCCGCGCGTCAACGCGGCCGGCCGCATGAGCACGCCCGACATCGCCACGCGGCTCCTGCTCGCCGCCGACGAAGCGATGGCCGAGGAAGTCCGGCAGCTCGCGATGACGCTCGACGGCGAGAACCTCAAGCGGCAGGAAGAGGAAGCCGAGATCCTCGCGGCCGCGAAGAAGATCGTGCAAACCGATCCGGACATCGGCGCGCGTTCCGTGCTGGTGGTGGCCGCCGAGGGCTGGCATCGCGGCGTCATCGGCATCGTCGCGTCCAAGCTCGTCGACACCTTTCATCGCCCCGCGATCGTGCTGTCGGTCGAAGACGATGTGGCGCACGGGTCGTGCCGCAGTATCCCCAAGTTCGACATGCTCGGGGCGCTCGAGCGGTGCGCACCGCTCTTCATTCGATTCGGCGGCCACAGACAGGCTGCGGGGCTCGCGCTCGAGGCCTCGCGCATCAAGGAGCTCCGGCTGGCGATCAACGCCGTCGCGGACGAAACCCTGACCCCCGAGGACCTCATGCCCAGGCTGCGCATCGACGGGGACCTCACGTTCCGCGGCATCACCGGCGACGTCGTCTGCGGCGTCACCTCGCTCGCGCCCTTCGGCGCCGGCAACCCGCGTCCGGTCTTCGCCGCCCGGCGCGTCGAGATCATCGATGGTCCGCGGATGCTGAAGGAGCGGCACCTCAAGATGGCGCTCAAGCAGGACGGTCGCGTTTTCCGCGCGATCGCCTGGCGCGCGGCCGAGCGTCACGACTACCTCACCGAGCACAAGGCCGCGGTCGACGTCGCGTTCTCCCTCGATCAGAACCAGTACAATGGAGACACGTTCGTCGAGCTGTCGCTCGCCGATATGCGGCAGTCGGAAAATCTGAAAGTCTGAAGCCTGAAATCTGAAGTCTGAACTGTTGTGACACGCTGGCAGCGAAGAGCCCGCCTGATCATTGCCGCGTTCGCGATCGCGTTCGCGGTCGTCCTGGCCCGGCAGTGGAAGCCGCGTCAGCCGCCGCCCGCCGCCACGTCAGTCCCTCGCTCCGACCCGGGCGCGGCCGTTGAAGTCGCCGGCGGCCGGCTGGAGCGCTTCAAATCGTCGCGGCAGGACGTCAGCGTCGAGTTCCAGCGCCAACTGATGTATGCCGACGGGTCGATGAAGCTCTTCGGCGTCACGATCGTGGCTGACGCGACAGACGGGAAGGGCACGTTCACCGCCACCGGCAAGCAGGCGGACGTCGGTCCCGACGGAACGACCGTTCTGCTGAACGGCGACGTGCAGCTCGTGTCGTCCGAGATTCGGGCGCGCACCGAGCACGCGACGTTCTCGAAGAGCGACGACACCGTTCGCGCGCCGGGGCCGGTCGAGTTGACCGAAGGTAAAACGACCGCACGCGGTGTCGGCATGACGTTCGACCGCGAGCGCGACGTGCTCGTCATCCTCGATCAGGCCGCGGTCCGCATGGACGCCGACCAGTCCGGAGCGGGCGCGACGGAAGTCACCTCGGGCAGCGCGACGTTCGCGCGCCGCGAACGGATTCGGCAGTTCGACAAGGCCGTCCGCATTCAGCGCGGCGGCCAGACGATCGAGGCCGAGACGGCGGTCGCGCATCTCAGCGAGGACGAAAAGCGCATCGAGGTGATCGAGCTGCGCGGCGGCACGAAAATCACGACCGCCAATGCCGCGCCCGGCGCGTTGCAGTCGCTGACAGGCGGTGACGTGACGCTGAAGTACGCGGCCGATGGGCAGGCGCTTCAGCAGGTCGTGGTCGCCGGAAGTGCCTCCGTTCAACTGGCTGGCGATCCGGGGAAGCCCGGCCGCGAGATCGTCGCGGGGATGATGGACATCGCCCTGGCGCCGGACGGGTCGACGCCGACCGCACTCCTCGCGAGAGACGCCGTTCGGCTGACGATTCCTCCCGAACCCGGCGCGACGGGCCGGACGATTCAGGCTGCGACGCTCGACGCAAAAGGCGAGGCCGGCCGCGGTCTGACACGCGCCGTGTTTTCCGGCAACGTTCAGTATCGTGAGCTCGGGCCGAACGTGAACAGGGCGGCGAGCGCCGCCACGCTCGACGTCGGTCTCAAACGCGGCATGAGCGCCATCGAAGACGCGAAGTTCTCCCGTGGCGTCCGGTTCGAGGAAGGCAAGCTGGCCGCGGTCGCCGCGGCTGCCCGCTACGACGTCGACGCAGGGACGCTGGAGCTGAGCGGCTCGGAGCCCGGCGCGGCCGCGCCGCGAGTCGTGAACGAACAAATCGCGGTCGACGCTGCCGAGATCAACGTGACGCTCGAGGGTCCCAAGGTGAAGGCGGCCGCGAGGGAAAAGGACAAGGTGAAAAGCGTGCTGCAGCCGTCGCAGAAGGCGGGTGTGAAACCGGCCGAGGGCGCCACGAAAATGCCGTCGATGCTGAAGCAGGATCAGCCGGTGAACGTCACGGCCACGACTCTCGACTACGACGGCACGGTGTCGAAGACGACCTACACCGGCGCGGCGCAGCTGTGGCAGGGCGACACGTCGATCAAAGGCGAGTCGATCGTGATTGATGGCAAGAGCGGGGACCTGATCGCGTCCGCGGTCACCAGCGCGACGATGCTCGAACAGACGAACAAAGAGAAGAAGAAGGAACGCATCCGCTCGGTCGCGACCGCCAAGGATCTGAAGTACGAAGACGCGCCGCGGCGATTGACCTACAGCGGCGACGCGCACATGAGCAGTCCGGAAGGCGACATGACCGCAGAAAAGATCGAGCTGTACCTGAAGCCCTCAGGCGACGAGCTCGATCGCGCCGAGGCGTACGAGAACGTGACGCTGCGCGAGCAGAACCGGAAGACCACCGGCACGCGCATGACGTACACCACCGCCGACGAACGTTACGTCATCGTCGGCGCGCCGGTGAAAATCGTCGACCAGTGCGAGCGCGAGACGACCGGCAAGACGCTGACCTTCCTGAAAGCCACCGACAGCATCGTCGTCGACGGCAATCAACAGACCCGCACGCAGACCAGAGGCGGCGGGAAGTGTTCGTCGACGCCCCACTAGATGGCGACAGCGACACTCCGCACCCACGACCTGACCAAGTCGTACGGCGGCCGCACCGTCGTCCGCGGCGTGAGCCTCGACGTCAGCTCCGGCGAAATCGTCGGCCTGCTCGGGCCGAACGGCGCCGGCAAGACGACGACGTTCTACATGACCGTGGGTCTGACGCCGCCCGATTCCGGGCGCGTGGAGCTGGACGATCACGACATCACCGACGATCCGATGTACATCCGCGCGCGCAAGGGCATCGGCTACCTGCCCCAGGAGCCGTCGATCTTCCGCGGCCTGACGGTCGAGCAGAACATCCTCGCGATCCTCGAGACCATGGGGCTCGACGGGGCCACGCGGCGCGCGCGGCTGCGCGAGCTGCTCGCGGAGCTGAACCTTACGCCGCTCGCGCAGGCGCCCGCGCATACGCTCTCGGGCGGGGAGCGCCGGCGCGCGGAAATCACCCGCGCGCTCGTGGTCTCTCCGAAATTCATCCTGCTCGACGAACCCTTCGCCGGCATCGATCCGATCGCGGTGTCCGACATTCAGAAGATCATTTTTCACTTGAAAGATCGCGGCATCGGCGTGCTGGTCACGGATCACAACGTGCGCGAGACGCTGCGCATCACGGACCGCGCGTATATCGTGAACGAAGGCGTGATATTCAAGAGCGGCACGCCCGATACGCTGACTGCAGACGATGAGGTGCGACGGATTTATCTGGGGACCGAGTTCCGATTGGACTAAAATGGGCGTAGGAATTGCATCAGCTGAGGCGGCTGCTGGTCGCGGCCTTCGGACGATGCGACGTGACGGTTTCATGCAAGTGGCATCGAGATAACGACTTAGCTAACGCGCGGCTTCATGGGCATCCAGCAGAAACTCCACACCAAACTCGTTCAGAAACTGATCCTCACGCCGTCGCTGCAGCAAGCGATCAAGCTGCTGCCGATGTCGACGTTGGAGTTGTCCGACCTCCTGAATCAGGAAATGGTCGAGAACCCGATGCTCGAAGAGGTTCCGACCGAAGAACTGCAGCCGGCCGAAGCGGCGGCCGCTCCGGAAAAAACCGGAACCGAGCAGCAGGCGAACAAAACCGACACGTGGGACGACCAGGACTACGAGTACTTCTTCGGCGACTACCTGGACGACGGCTACCGGCCGCGCGCGCCGCAGGAGGTCAAAGAGCTTCCGCCGATCGAGAACACGCTCTCGACGGCCAGCTCGCTGTCCGATCACCTGATGTGGCAGCTTTCGATGCAGACCGACGACTCATTGATACGCGAGATCGGGTCGGCCATCATCGGGAACCTGGACGACGACGGGTATCTGGTGGCGTCGTTCGACGAGCTGGCGGCGATGGGACCGTGGCCGGTCGCCGAGGTCGAGCGCGCGCTGAAGCTCGTGCAGGGCTTCGATCCGACCGGCGTCTCCGCGCGCGATCTGCAGGAATGCCTGCTGCTCCAGCTCCGGCATCTCGGCCTCGAAGGCACGCCGACCGAAAAGGTCGTGACCGATCATCTGCGCCTCCTCCAGAACCATCAGGTGCCGGAAATCGCGCGGAAGCTCGGGATGACGATCGACGATCTCAAGGAGCACATCGAAATCATCCGGCATCTCGATCCCAAGCCGGGCAGCCGCTACAACCCGACGCAGTCGCAGTACGTCATCCCCGACGTGTACGTCATGAAGGTCGAGGACGAATACGTCGTCGTGCTGAACGAGGACGGGCTGCCGCAGATGCGGATCAGCCCGGTGTACCGCCGGCTGCTCGACAAGGGCGCAAGCGACAACGACGAGACGCGCGCGTACGTGAAGGACAAGTTCCGATCGGCCCTGTGGCTGATCAAATCCGTGGAGCAGCGGCAGAAGACGATATTCAAGGTCGCGAAGAGCATCGTGAACTTCCAGCGCGACTTCCTGGATCACGGCATCGAACACCTGCGGCCGCTGGTGCTGCGCGACGTGGCGAACGACATCGGCATGCACGAATCGACGGTCAGCCGCGTCGTGACGAACAAGTACATGCACACGCCGCAGGGCGTGTTCGAAATGAAGTACTTCTTCCACAGCGGCATCAGCAGCTCGTACGGCGAGAGCGTGTCGTCGGTGACGATCAAACAGCGGATCCGGAAGATCATCGAGAACGAGGATCCGCGAAAGCCGCTCAGCGACTCGAAGATCGTCAGCATCCTGCAGCGCGAGGGACTCGTGCTCGCGCGGCGCACCATCGCGAAGTACCGCGAAGAGCTGAAGATTCCGACGTCGAACCAACGAAAGGTTCTTTACTGACGCTGTAGCGTTCAGCGCTCGGCTCTCAGCTATTCGGAACGGCGGCTGTGGGCTGGCGGCTGATAATCGACAGCTGAAAGCTGAGAGATGCGACTCGAGCTAACCGGCCGTCACGTCGACATCACCCCCACCCTCCGGCGCCTCGTCGACACCAAACTTGCGAAGCTCGAACGGGCGCTGAACGACAGCGCCATGTCGGCCCACGCCGTGCTGACGCGCGAAAAGCACCGGCATCGCGCGGATATCACGCTCCACGCCCGCGGCGAGAAGTTTCTCCACGGCGTCGGGGACTCCGGGAGCTGGGAAACGTCGTTGAGCGTCGCGATCGACAAGATCACGCAGCAGGCGCACAAGATCAAAGGCAAATGGCAGGAGCGCAAGCGGCGCGGCAGCAAAGCCGCAGCGGTCGCCGCGCCCGAGCCCGGTGGAGACACGCGCGAGGCGATCAACGTCCGGCCGGTGTCGAGCGCGCGTCCCCGGCGCGAGCGCGTCCGGATGCCGCGCATCCTGCGGAAGTCCCGCCAGGCGCTCAAGCCGATGACGCTCGCCGACGCGACGCGCGAAATCGATTCCGGCGACGACGGCGTCGTCGTGTTCCGGGACGTGGAAACGTCCGCGATCAGTGTGCTGTATCGACAGCGCAACGGCGAACTGACGCTCGTCGAGACCGAAGCTTAGCCTTGAGTCGTCGGTCGGGACTGACGACCGAAGACCAACGACCATAGATGCCGCCCCAGCCCGGTATCACCGTCGGCGCGCTGCTCGGCAGCCGTCCCGAGGCGTTCGGGCTTACGTTGGAGCTGCTCGCCGGCGCCGACGGCCTCGACCGCGCGATCACGAGCCCGCACATCCAGAAGACCGGCCTCGCGCTCTCGGGATTTCACGAATACCTGAAGCCGGGCCGCGTGCTCATCTTCGGCGAGAGCGAAATCCGCTACCTCGAAAGCCTCGACCCCGCGGCGCGCGTGGCGGCGATGCGCCTTGCGCTGACGCACGATTTTCCGTGCGTGCTGATCACGGGCGGCTTCACGCCGCCGGCCGAGCTCATCGTCGAAGCCGAGCGCGCGCGCCTGCCGCTGATGAAGACGGGGATTCCCACGCCGACCGCGATCGCGAAGCTCACGTCCATTCTCGAGGATTCGCTGGCCGAGCGGACGATCCTGCACGCGGTGCTGATGGACGTCCTCGGTCTCGGCGTGCTGATCGCCGGAGAAAGCGGCATCGGCAAGAGCGAATGCGCGCTCGACCTGATCGTTCGCGGCCATCGGCTCGTCGCCGACGACACGGTGGACGTGCGGCGGCGCCAGGAGTCCATCCTCATCGGCACCTGTCCGGAGCTGACGCGCCATCACATGGAGCTGCGCGGCCTCGGCGTCATCAACATCAAGGAGCTGTTCGGCATCGCCTCGACGCGATCCTCGAAGCGGGTCGAGCTCGTGGTGCAGCTCGAGCGCTGGGATCCGTCGCGCGAATACGAGCGGCTTGGCCTCGACGACGACTCGTACGAGATCCTGGGCCTCCGCGTGCCGCTGATTCGCATGCCGGTCGCGCCCGGACGCAACATCGCCATCCTCGTGGAGGTCGCCGCGCGGAATCAACTCCTCAAAGCGCGCGGACACCACGCGGCGCGGACGCTCGCCGAACGCCTGGAGCGGACGCTTCGTCAGCACGCGCTGCCGTCCCCCGATGAGGAAGACGAGGAGCTCGAGCCCGGGGGATCGCGATGAGCGCCAGGTCGCGATCGGCGCGAGCGATCGGCAGCGACGAGAGCGACGCTCCGGAGCGATTGAAGAAAGCCGGATCCCGCGATCAAAAGAAAAAGAAATCGGGTCAGCCCTTCATCGTGCTGACGGGCCTCTCGGGCTCCGGCAAGTCGCAGGCGATCCGCGCGCTCGAGGATCTCGGTTACTTCTGCGTCGACAATCTGCCGACGACGCTGATCCCGACGCTCGCCAAGCTGTCGCTGCAGACCGGCGGCGACATCGGCAAGGTCGCGATCGTGGTCGACGTGCGTGAAGGCGGATTCCTGTCGTCGTTCCCGAAGGTGTTCGCGAAGCTGCGGCAGATGCCGCGGCTGAACCCGATTCTGATCTTTCTCGAGGCGAGCCATGCGACGCTCGTGCGCCGCTTCAGCGAGACGCGGCGGCCGCATCCGCTGGCGCCCGATCGCTCGGCCACCGAAGGCATCCGCGACGAGCGCGAGCGGATGAACGTCATCCGCAATCTCGCGGACGAGATCGTCGACACGTCGGACATGACCGTGCACGAGCTCCGTCAGTTCTTCATGGGTCTGTCGCGCGACCGGTCGGCCGCGCGCCTCGTGATTACGCTGCTGAGCTTCGGGTTCAAGCACGGCGTGCCGCTCGATGCCGATCTCGTCTTCGACGCGCGCTGTCTGCCGAATCCGCATTTCGTGCCGGCGCTGCGCCGGCGGACCGGGCGCGATCGCGCCGTCGCCGAATTCATGGAGCGGGACACGTCGTCGCGGGCGTTCATGGACCGGTTGACGGAATACGTGCGGTATGTGGTGCCGTTCTACATCGCGGAAGGGAAGAGCTATCTGACGATCGCGATCGGCTGCACCGGCGGGCGGCACCGGTCGGTCATGATTGCCGAACGGCTGCGCAAGGCGCTGGCCGACGTCGGCAACGCGCGCGTGCGCGTACGGCACCGGGACCTTGGACATGCGTAACGGTCGGGCAGGTCTGGTGGGTCGGGCAGGTCTGGTGGGTCGGGCAACCCACCTGACCCGCCAGGCCCATCTGTCCTACCATAGACGATCGTGATTGGCGTCGTCGTCGTCACGCACGGGCAGCTCGCGACAGAGCTCGTGAACGCGGCCGAGATGATCGTGGGCGACCTTCCGCGTTTCGCGGCCGTCTCGATCGGCTGGCACGACGATGTGAACGATGCGCGCGAGGACATCGCCCAGGCGATCGAGCGCGTCGGCGGCGGTGGCGGCGGCGTCCTGGTGCTGACCGATATGTTCGGCGGCACACCGTCGAATCTCGGCATGACCTTTCTCGAAACCGACCGCGTCGAAGTGATCACCGGCGTCAACCTGCCGATGCTGATCAAGCTCGCCGGCCTGCGCGAATCGTCGAACCTGCTGGCGGTCGCCCAGGAGATGCGCGAGCACGGGCGCCACGCCATCTGGGTGGCGTCCGATCTGCTGCGCGGCGAGAAGACTCCCGCATGACTTCGCAGTCGGTGACGGTCGTGAACCAGCTCGGCGTCCACGCGCGCGCCGCAGCGAAATTCGTGCACCTCGCCACGCGCTATCAGTCGCGCGTCCGCGTGGCGCGCGACACGCGCGAGATGGACGGCAAGAGCATCATGGGCATCCTGCTGCTCGCGGCGGCGCGGGGATCGACCATCACGATCAGCGCGGACGGCCACGACGAGCACGACGCGGTGCGCGCGCTCGTCGCGCTCGTGCAGTCAGGCTTTGGCGAGGACCCGCCCGCGGCGGGCGGCGCCGCGCGCACCGGAGAATCATGAGGCGCCTCACGGGCATCGGCGTGTCGCCCGGCGTCGTGTCGGGCCGCGCGGTCATCCTCATCCAGCGCGCGCAGGTGCTCCGGTATCAGATCCCGAAGACCCGCGTCGAGCACGAGCTGCGGCGGCTCGACGAGAGCCGCGTGCGATCGCACGAGCAGCTCGTCGAGATTCGCGCGCGCATCGCGAAGCGGCTCCCGGAAATGGCGCAGCTGTTCGACGCCCAGCTCCTGATGCTCGACGATCCGATGCTCGTGCCGCGCGCGGCGGACATCGTCCGCGAGCACCGCGTCAACGCGGAGTGGGCGGTCCAGCAGGTGTTCCAGGAGTTCAGCGCGGTGTTCGACGAGGTCGCCGATCCATATCTGCGCGAGCGCAAAGGCGACGTCGCCGACCTGGTCGGACGGCTGCGCATGAATCTGCGGCAGGGCGTCTCCACGCCGCGCGATCTGCTGCGCGAGCTGGACGAGGCGTCCGTCCTCATCGCCGACGAGCTGACGCCGTCGCTGGCGGCGCAGGTCGACTGGACCAAGGTGCGCGGGTTCGCGACCGACGCGGGCAGCCGCACGTATCACACCGCGATCCTCGCGCGATCGCTCGACGTGCCCGCCGTCGTCGGCCTGCACGACGCGAGCCGCCAGGTGGAGCCCGGCGAGCTGGTGATCATCGACGGTTCCGGCAGCCAGCTCATCGTCGATCCGTCGCCCGACGAGATCGCGCGCGCCGCGCGGCACGCCGACGATCATCCTCCCGCGGCGGCCGCCGACGCGGTGCGGCGCCGTCCCGCGTCGACCGCGGACGGCGTACCGATCCGGCTCGACGCGAACATCGAGTTCCCCGACGATCTCGCGGCGGCGCGATACGCCGGCGCGGAAGGCATCGGGTTGTACCGCTCCGAGTTCCTGCTGACCGCGGGCATCGCGCAGATGGGCGAAGAGGAACGGCAGTACGAGATCTATCGCGGCATGCTCGAAGGGATGGCACCGGGAACGGTCACGGTGCGCACCTTCGACGCCGATGAGGATCAGCTGACGTCGTGGCTCGCGGAGCAGCCGCTCGCCGGGGGCTGGGTCGCCGGCGAGGAGCGGGGAAGCCGGCAGGGCCTGCGCGGCCTGCGCCTCAGTCTGACGCGGCCGGAGCTGTTCCAGGTCCAGCTGCGCGCGCTGTTGCGCGCCGCGCGGCACGGGCACCTCCGCATCATGTTTCCGTTCGTATCGAGCGTCGAGCAGCTGCGCGAAGCGCGGCGCATGATTGCCGAAGCGATCGCAGAGCTCGCGCGGCGGGGCGAGCACGTGCCGACCGTGCCGGTCGGCGTGATGATCGAGATCCCGGCAGCGGCGTATACGGCGGATCTGCTCGCGCGCGAGGTCGACTTCTTCACGATCGGCACGAACGATCTCATCCAATACTGCCTGGCGGTCGATCGCGCCGACGAACGCGTGTCGCAGCTGTACGAGCCGCTGCACCCGGCGATTCTGCGGATGATTCTGATGGTGCGCCGCGCGGCCGGACGGCAACGCATCCCCGTGTCGCTCTGCGGCGAGATGGCGTCCGACCCGGCGCTGCTGACGCTGCTCGTCGGGC
>Ga0114129_10015785_pt1 | contig 10739 bp, 8 predicted proteins | sample RhiMetdeltSRZDD1_FD_80071 | JGI IMG/M metagenome (GOLD analysis project Ga0114129, IMG submission 80071) | Populus rhizosphere microbial communities from Tennessee, USA - Rhizosphere MetaG P. deltoides SRZDD1 (version 2) (version 2) | ecosystem: Host-associated > Plants > Roots > Rhizosphere >... | reverse complement strand
TGTCACCTCCAGATTGCATCCCCTTAGTGGCACACCCGGCGACGACGACCGTCCCACATCCCAAGGCGAACAGGCAGATGATCCGAGCACACGCGTTCATGACTCCTCCTTGTCCTACAAGGTTATTTTCCCTGCGCTAGCAGCCCTTTCTTCTTCAATTCCTGAATTTGCTCCTCTAAGGCCTCTAACGCCAAAGCCTTGATAGTTCTCCCCTCTACTGCTGCCACAATTCCCATTGAGCTTATTGGAACATGCCCTTCCAATTCGAGAGTGCGAGGGCGATTCCAACGATGATGCCTATGAGGATGAAAAGAAATAACAGCATGCTCTAAAACTCGGCCTCGGTAACTTTGGTCGATATCAAAAACTTGGCGGCTTCCCTTAGAACACCCAGTGCTATCAGTGATCGTGAGTGTCGCTTTCAAGCGCCTGGATTCTAGTCTCTTGCTCTTCGACTATTCTGACAAGGTCATATACTGCTTCGGCCAATTCTTGATTCGAGGAGCGTCGCGAGAAGTGGACTTGGCTTGATGCGCCCGCCGCTCGCCAAGTCCCTGGTATCGTTGCACATTAGGTGGATGGTGCCGAAGCCGGGATTTGAACCCGGACACCCTTGCGGGCGCTAGACCCTGAATCTAGTGCGTCTGCCAGTTCCGCCACTTCGGCCCTAAGGCGCGCTGAAAATGACCTTCAGCTTCGTTCTCAGTCGCCTGCTTTACTCTCGACGTACCTGGTGGAAGGTACGCCTCGGACCCCCACTCATTGCGGCTCAGATAGAACCCATTTTGAGCAGTCTATAGAGCCTGGGGAGCGGGATTATCCTGAATCTCCTCCTCTACGTCAAGCAACTCGCTCCACTCTCAACGCAGGGTTCGAGCCGCCATCTCGTTCGAGTTCCACAGCCTATTCGCAGCAATGTCTCGTTGATCGCCCGTCAGGACAATCCGTTCGCGCACGAGTCCCGCTGCCGCCAACAGACATGGGGCTGAGATCCGCGGCGCATTGTCCGCGATGAGGACATCGAATCGGACTCGACTGAACAAGGGATCCGCGAGCACACGCGCGGCCGTGGTAATGATGAGCCGTCGATTCTGCATGAACGCCTGCCGATTCGTGTGTTCTTCCGCCGCGAGCAGTTCCCTGATCTTCTTGGTTCCGCCCAATCGCACGATATCTTCTTTCAACTCCTCGAACTCGGGCCTCATGTCCTTGGGCACCGCCGCTTCCGGCGCCAGCTCGGCGACGCGAGCCCTGGCGACGTCGATGTCTTTCATGAGTCCCGTGATCTGGCTCTCGTACAGTTCGAGATATTGATGAAGCGACTCAACGTTCTTTCCGAACGCCTGCATGCTGAGGCGACGCAGGAGCGGGAGGTTTTCGTATTCAGCGAGGGTGGCCTTCGTTTCTTTCGTCTTGGCTTGAAGATCGCTCAACTGCGTAAGCAACCGCCACTCCAGCAGACGCACTTCATCCAGATCCTTCTGCTTCTGCGCCTTGTAGGCCAACAGGGGCGTCAGCTCTCTGAACCGCTCATACTTCCGGCGAAGCACCGCCTTGTCCGCTCTGGACTTGGCATAGAATTGGTGCATCTGGGCTTCAAATCCCAATTCATGAATGGCCAGACCTGAGGCCTGCTGCGTCAAGGTCAGCTCGTAACGGCTGATCCAGGTTTTATAGATAAGGCCGGCGGCTTTCATCGCGCGAGCGACGACGCCTGCCGCTTCGTCCGCTTCATGGTGATCGGGACACACGAGCAGAATCCGTTTGTTCATACGGATTAGGTCGATGGCCAGTGAAGCGGTTTGCTGTCGACGTATCGCGGGATCATCGGTCCAGATTGTGGCAAGAATCGCCCCACCGGCTCCTCCAGCCTCGGCAGGTCCGGACAAGGCCTCGAGAACCGGTGCGAGGCGATCCGCCGGCCCAAGACGATAGGCATCGTTCTGCGTCAGCATGTCCGTCAGTCGCGCCTCCCATGTGGCGAGAACGCCTGCGCGGTCCGGGACGATGGTCGCAGCGGTGATCGATGTCCCGATGGCATCGAAGGTCTGGGCGAGAATCACATGGTCTCGACAGCTGAGGACCAGACCTTCGGTCGGCTCGATTTCGTCGGAAGGTACGATCGAGATGGGGGTATCGAGGGCGATAGCGCGGCCGGCCGGAAGGGTGAATTCGTACAGAAAGAGCGTGCCGACGGTCTGCAAGAGACGCCCGCTGACAGGGGCGATCGGCTGATCGACCTCATTCGCGGCCACGTGCTGCTGTTCAACCGCCAGTCTGCGAGCCCAAATGTGGAGGAGGTCTCGTGCAGTCGGCATGCCGATTAATCGAGCATCATACGAGCTGTCGAGGATGAGAGTCCAGCAACGATGAGGCGGTCAGCCTGCCCTTCTCACCGAACCACAATTGACTTTTTGGCGCCCGGCCAGTATCCTCTTTTCCTTTCCAACAGAAGGAGTTAGGGGTATGAAGGTCATCTTACAAGAGACGATGGACGGGGTCGGTCACCTGGGAGATCTGATCGACGTGAAAGATGGGTTCGCGCGGAACTTCCTTCTGCCCAGGAAGAAAGCCGTCGTCGCCAACGATCGAAATCTGAAGTCCTTTGAGCATGCTAAGCGCGTGGCGGCGGAGCGCGCCAAGAAGGAGAAGCTGGAGATCGAAGCGCATGCGAAGAAGATATCGACCGTCACGCTGACGATACAGGCGCAGGTAGGCAAAGAAGACAAGATGTTCGGCTCCGTCACGGTGAAGGACATTGCGGAGGGACTCGCCGGGCAGGGGTATCAGGTCGATCGCCGCAAGATTCAGTTGCCGCAGCCCATCAAAGAACTGGGCAGCTTCACGGTGCCGGTCAAACTTCCCCGCGATGTGACTGCGGCTGTCACGGTCCGGGTTGTGAAAAAACAGGAAGCCGAGCAGGCTTCTACCTGAGGCAGGTTTGAACGTGAATCAGGCGTTCAAAAAGGCCGTCCAGCAAGGCCGCAGCGAGGTCCGCGACGCGAAGAATAATGAGCGTCACGCTTGCGGACGGGCGCGAGTCGGTGAGCGCCCAGTGTCTTAAAGGCGAAGCGTACGTTGAGCCTCTACGCGACGCGAGAACGAAGCTGGAGGACTTTTTCAACGCCTGCGACCAATAGGGCGCGAGGAACCCCATGTCGATGAAAGATGCCGTCGGCTCTCTCGATGCGCTGCAGGCGACCGATCCGGACGTCTATGCCGCGATCGATTTAGAAGAAGAGCGTCAGCGCCACAAGCTGCTGTTGATCGCCTCCGAGAATTTCGCCAGCCCGGCAGTCCTTGCCGCTCAGGGTTCGCTCATGACCAACAAGTACGCGGAGGGCTATCCCGGCAAACGCTATTACGGCGGCTGTCAGCATGTCGACACGGTCGAGACTCTGGCCATCGAACGCTGCAAACAGATTTTCGGCGCCGAACATGTCAACGTGCAGCCCCATTCCGGCTCGCAAGCGAACATGGCGGCCTATTTGTCCGTGCTGAAACCGGGCGACGCGATTCTGGGCATGGATCTCGCGCAGGGCGGCCATCTGACACACGGCAGCAAAGTCAATTTTTCCGGAATCATCTTTCGGGCTTTTGCATACGGCGTGGATCGCCGGACGGAAACCATCGACTACGACGCGGTGCAGGAATTGGCGGAGGAATGCCGGCCGCGGATGCTGGTCGTCGGCGCCAGCGCCTATGCCCGCACGCTCGACTTTCCTCGCTTCCAGCAGATCGCCAAATCTGTCGGAGCCTACCTCATGGTGGATATCGCGCACATTGCCGGCCTCATCGCCGCCGGCTTGCATCCGAGCCCCATTCCGTACGCCGATTTTGTCACGACCACCACGCACAAGACTCTCCGCGGGCCGCGCGGCGGTGTGGTGATGTGCACGGCCGAACATGCGAAGGCGGTCGACAAGTTCATCTTCCCCGGCATGCAAGGCGGCCCATTGATGCACGTTATCGCAGCCAAAGCGGTCGCCTTCAAGGAAGCGCTCTCGCCCGCCTTCAAACGGTATCAGCAGCAAGTGATCGCCAATGCCAGGACATTGGCTCAAGGGCTGCTCGACCGTGGATATAAGATCGTATCCGGAGGCACGGACACGCACCTCATGCTGGTGAACCTCACGAACAAGAACATTACCGGGAAGGAAGCGGACGCCGCATTGGACGCCGCAGGGATCATCGTCAATAAGAATGCAGTGCCCTACGACGAAAAGCCGCCGGCCATCGCGAGCGGTATGCGGCTGGGTACGCCCATCGTCTCGACCCGTGGCATGAAGGAAGCCGAGATGCAGACGATCGTGGGCTTGATCGACCAGGTATTGCAACACCGGCAAGATCCGGCGGCACTCGAAGAAGTCCGCGTCCAAGCCAAAGCCTTGTGCAGCCGCTTCCCGATCTTCCACGCCTATTGACAGCGCGGAGGCTGTTCAAAAGGGCGCCAAGCGAGGCCGCAGCGAGGTCCGCGACGCGAAGAATAATGAACGTCACGTTTGCGGACGGGCGCGAGTCGGTGAGCGCCCAGTGTTTTAAAGGTCGAGGCGTCTTCTTTGCCATTCGATGCCTCGAGCGATGTGAGAACGACGCGGGCCGCCTTTTCAACAGCGTGCTTCTACATGCAGTGAACCGACAGAGCAATCGCCGGTGAAATGTCCGTTCTGCGATGACGTCGAAGACAAGGTGGTCGACTCGCGCATGGCGAAGGAAGGCGAGCTGATCCGCCGTCGCCGCGAATGTCTCGGCTGCAAACGCCGGTTCACCACTTACGAACGCGTGGACGAAATTCTTCCCGTCGTGGTCAAGAAAGACGGGCGGCGTGAAGCCTTCGATCGCTCCAAGATTCTTTCGGGCCTGAAAAAAGCTTGCGAGAAGCGGCCGATCAGCACGACGACGATCGAGATGGTCGCCGATCGGATTGAAAAACGCGTTCAAGAGATGGGCGAAACGGAGATTGAAAGCCGAATCGTCGGGGAAGAACTGATGAAGGAGCTGCACCAGCTCGACCAGGTTGCCTACGTTCGGTTCGCCTCTGTCTACCGGGAGTTCAAAGACATCGATCAGTTCATGGACGAACTGCGAACATTGGCCCAGCAACGCCGCGAGCGGTGAGGCCATCCCGCACATCCCGCCGGCTTTCACCTCCCGCCCGCCGTCCCATGTCCTTCCGATCCGATTCGCGATGATGAGGAGTTATGCGATGACCGCTCAAGTCAAGGCGTCTCGAGCTCACCGCAAAACGTCAGCGGTGCCCGGCGCCACGCACGTCGCCATCATCGGCGCCGGCCGGGGCGGCACGGCGCTCATGGAAATCTTCGCCAATGATCCGCTGGTCGACATCGTGGCCGTCGCCGAGATCAATGACGCCGCGCCGGGCCTTGCGCTCGCCAAACGATTGAGAATTCCCGTCACGCGCGATTATCGAATGCTTCTCAATCTGGAGCGCGTCGATCTCATCATCGACGTGTCCGGCAGCGCCGAAGTCTGGCAGACACTACAGGAATTTTACCGGATCGGCGTCACCATCATCGGCGGCGCCAGCGCCAAATTCATGTGGGAACTCATCGAGGCCCGAATCCGGGCGACCGCCGAAATCGAAAAGACGCTCAACAAGTATCAATCCCTATATCGGCTCTACGTCAAAGAAACCGGCGCCGCGGTCACCGAAGAGCGCACCAGAATCGCCTGTGAAATGCACGACGGATTGGTCCAGAGCCTGGCCGGCGTGAATTTCAAGCTCGAACTCTCACAGCAGCTGCTGCGAAAAGATCCGAAGGCCAGCCTCGCCACGCTGCGCGACAGCAAACAGCAGCTCAAGCTGGCCATCCAAGAGGCGCGGCAGGTCATTTTCAATCTGCGCCCGCTCCAATACGACAAGATGGAGCTGATTCCCGGCCTGACCAATTATCTGAAGTCGTACCAAACGCAATACCGCATCAAGACCGAATTCAACGTGTCGGGCGACGAGCGGATTCTCTTTCCGCGCACGAAAATCTTTTTGTTCCGGATCGTACAGGAAGCCCTCAGCAATGTCGTCCAACATGCGAAGGCCGACCGGGTCTCTGTCCGTCTGGATATCGATTTCTCCAAGTTGACCGTCACCATCACCGACAATGGCATCGGCTTCAACATGGAGCAGGTGCTCCACAATCCGGAAAAATGGGACCATTTCGGCATTCGCGGAATCGTGGAACGGGCCAAGCTGGTGGGAGGCGACGCGACCATTCATTCCAAGAAGGGCCGGGGCACGACGATCATCGTGCAGGTGCCGCTCGACAAGAAGGAGAATCAGGACGATGGACAAAATTAAAGTGCTGATCGCAGACGATCACCGCGTGGTGCGCGAAGGTCTCGCCGCCATCCTCAAGACCAAAGACGACATCCACGTCGTCGGCGAAGCACAGGACGGAATGGAAGCGGTCGAAAAGACCAAGACGCTGCTTCCCGACGTCATTCTCATGGACGTCAGCATGCCCCGCATGGGCGGCGTCGAAGCCACAAGACAGATCAAACGGGAATTCCCGCACATCGGGATCGTCGCCCTCACCATGTACGAAGAGCAGCAGTATATTTTTGATCTCGTGCGGGCGGGAGCGACGGGGTATCTCTTAAAAGACTCCGAGTCGTCGCAGATCGTCGCAGCCATCCGCGCAATTTATCGAGGCGAATCGTTGATTCATCCCTCGGTGGCCAGCAAGATCCTGGCCGAGTTTTCGCTGATGGCGCAGAAGAAAGGAAAGAAGCCAGGCTGGGTCGAGCACGACCTCACCGAGCGCGAGATCACCGTGCTGCGGCTCGTTGCGGACGGGAAGACCAACAAAGAAATCGCCAACAACCTCGACCTGAGCGAAAAAACCGTGAAGAATCACGTGCGCAACATCTTCCACAAGCTGCAAGTCTACGACCGCACGCAAGCGGCCATCCTGGCGATCAGAAAAGGCCTCATCGAATTGGATCCGCGGCCTTAACGGGCTTGGTGAGATCATTATTCACCCAGTTATTGCCCGCATTGACATCGATGCCGCCGGCGGGCGGCGGTTTGTCGAAATTAACATATTGAAAAGTCCCGAAGGGCTGAATCTGCTCATCGGTGGGCAATTGATCGCGGTTCCAGCCGCCGCCGAGCGCGCGGATGAGCGCGACCGAGGCCCTCAGCAGTTCGGCCTTGATTTGCACGGACTCGATGCGCGCCGTGAGCGTGTTGACCTGCGCGAAAATGAGATCGAGGCTGGACGCCAGCCCGCCGGTATAGAGCTCCATGGTCAGATCTTGCGTCTTCAGAGTGGCCCCGACGGCGGCGTCTTGCCGATTGGCCGCGACGGTCAACCGGTTGGTCAGGCTCAAGTTGTTCTCGACCTCGCGGAAGGCGTTGAGCACTGTCGAACGGTATCGATCTTCCGTCTCGCGATAGGCCGACCAGGATTGCTGCAACTGGGCGCGGCGAAACCCGCCCTGGAAGAGCGGCAGCGAAACGGTAGAGCCGTAGGACCAGAAACTATTGGCCAGTGAGACCAAATTGAAGCCGGCATCTTCGAACCCGCCGGCGAGCCGGAACCGCACATCGGGGAAAAAGGCGGCGCGCGCGATGCCGATGGCGCGGTTGGCCTGCGCCATCCGGCGCTCCATCCCAGCGATGTCGGGCCGGCGTTCCAGCAAGGCGGACGGAATCGTCGGCGGAATCGAGAGACTCGCCACTCGAAGGGTGTCCACCGGCTCGATCGTAAAACTGGCCGGCGCCATATTGAGGAGAATGGCAATCGCCTGTTCCGTCACTTGACGTTGGCCCTGAATCTGGGCTTGTTTGGTCTCGGTACTGAACAGGAGAGATTCGACCCGGGCGACGTCGAGCGCCGAGGCGATCTGGCCCACGAACTGGGCGGTGACGAGGCCGAGCGAGTCTCTATAGAGGTTGATCGATTGGCTATAGATCGCAGCCTGCGCGTCGTAGCCGCGTAGGATAAAATAATTCGACGCAACTTCCGCTTGCAGGCTCAGGCGCGCGAGCCCATAGTCGGCGGCGCGCTCTTCGGCGCGATAAAGCTCGACGCGCATCGCATTGCGTAGGGCCGACCAGAAATCGGGCTCCCAGGATGCGATTCCGCCGGTGGACACGCTCGAATCGTAGATGGGGGAGTCGGGCGCGCGGAAGAGACTTTCGAAGGACTGCTTGTTGTCCGAGGCGCCGAACTCCAGGCCCGCGCGCGGAAGGTATCGGGATCGGGCCCTCATCATCACATCGCGAGCTTGGACGAACCGCTCCGCGGCGGCCTGCAGATCCGGATTGGCCTCCATGGCCTGATCTTCCAGCTTGTTCAGGATCGGATCGTTGTACAGCTTCCACCAATCCGGCCGCAATTCGCCATCCGACGGCTTCGCCTCGACGAAGGGACTCGACCCATGCCATGAGGCGGGAACGACGAATTGAGGCGGTTCATAGGCAGGCGAAAGATCCAGAGTCGGGAACATGTTACAAGCCGGCAAGTTGAGCAGCAGCAGCACCACACCGCTGCGCCACGCACGGCTGAGGAAAAAACCCGATATTTTTGGTCTCATCCGCAACCCTGCCCCAGCCTGTGTAAGGGGAATGTCATTTCGACGATTGTTCCTTTGATGCGGGCGCGTCTGTGCCGACGAGATCATAACCGGGGGCCGGCGTGACGATACGGACCTTGTCGCCTTCGAGCAAAGCGGCGCTGGGGTTGTTCACGATGCGATCGCTCGTGGAGATCCCCTCTGCCACTTCGACGGCGTTGTCGAGGAGTTGGCTCACGGTGATTGGTTGGAAGTGCACTCGGTCGTTCTCCGTCACCACGGCCACCTGTGTGCCGTGCTCCTGGAACACCAACGCGGTGGACGGAATCGTGTGTACTTGCCTATCGACCGGCGCCGTGAGCACAACCATGGCGTAGGAGCCCGGCCAGAGGGCCCTGTCCTCGTTGTCGATCGTGAAGACGGTGATCGCGGTGCGCGTGCTCACATCGAATCCACGGGCGACGGTGAGGAACTTCGCCGTGAAATGACGATTGGGCAATTGCGGCACCGTGACATCGGCCGTCAGGCCCGGCTGGAGGAAGGGCCCGAACGACTCCGGCACGGAGACAAAGAGGCGCAGCATACTGACGTCGGCCACGGTAAAGAGATTGCTGACCGCATTAGGACTACTGAACCCGCCTTCCTTATTGACGTAGTCACCGACGTTGATGTTGCGGTCGGTCACCACCCCGTCGTAGGGCGCGACGATTGTTTTGAACCGAATCAACGCCTCGAAATTCCTGACGTTCTGCTCCGCTGCCCTAACCCTCGCCAATTCGGCTTTCGCCTGGGCCACCTGCACCGAGATCGACTGTTCGGAGACCGCATGGTTTTTGCGCAGCGCGAGCCAGCGCTTCGCTGTGATGTCGGCGAGGGCATATTTGGCGCGCTCCGCCTCCAGATCCGCTTTGGCCTGTTCATATTGAGCGTCGAGGGCCGGCGCGTTAATTTCGGCGAGGATATCGCCCTTTTTCACCAGCGCACCGTAATCCTTGTACCACATCTTCACATAGCCAGAGACCTGCGCGTAGATCGGCGCCTGAAACCAAGCCTGAACATTGCCGGGGAGCGTAATGGTCTCGGTCGGTGACACCGGCTTTGGATTGACGACGGCAACAGTGGGGACGGCATCCTCGAGCGTCTCCTCGCGTAGCGCAGCGGCGTGAAGTCTGTTCTCATAGATCCGAAACCCGAGGTACAGAATACACAACAGGATCGCGGTGATCACAATGCCTCTTCCACTCAGTATCTTCATGATGAGGCACTGTCCTTTTGGCGAGCCGTTCGCCGGGTATAGAAGATGGTGTACACGGAGGGTACGAAGAAAAGGGTGAACAATGTGGCGACGAGTAAGCCGCCGATGACGGCGCGGCCCAGCGGCGCATTCGCGGAATACCCTAGCGCCATGGGGACCATCCCGATGATCATAGCCGAGGCAGTCATGAGCACCGGACGGAAGCGGGTCGTTCCGGCTTCGATTGCGGCCCGCAACGCGTCACCGTGCTCTTCGAGCCGTTCGCGGGCGTAGGAGACAACGAGGATCGAATTGGCGGTCGCCGTGCCCATGGTCATAATGGCGCCAGTCAGCGCGGGCTCCGATAGACGCGTATGGCTCAGGAACAACGCCCATGCGATGCCCGCCAGCGCGCCGGGCAAGGCCGTAATGATGATGAAGGGATCCAGCCAGGATTGAAAGTTGACGACGATCAGCAGATAGACCAGCGCGATCGCGGCGAGAAGTCCGAAGATCAGCTCGAAATAGGCGTCGTGCATCAGCGAGGCCTGGCCATGGATTTCGACCGCCGCGCTGCGAGGCAACTCGTCCTCCATGCTCTTGGTAACCTTTTCCACATCCGCCAGCACACCGCCGAGGTCGCGCCCTTCGGCGGAGACATAGATGTTGAACAGCGGCATAATGTTCCCGTGCGTGACCACGCCCGGTGTTCCCTCCGCTGAAATGTTGGCCAAATTACCGAGGAGCTGCATCTTCTCGTTCGAAGAATTGCTCGAGGAATCGACCGGGATAGTCTTGAGACTATTGACGCTGTTGATCTGCGACTGCGGCGTATAGACATTGATCAGGTACGACATGCCGGTACTGGGATCGAGCCAATAGATCTGGTCGACCTGTTGGCTCCCGGCGGTCGTCATGAGCAGATTGTCGGCTATGTCCTTCTCGGTCCTGTTGACACCAAGTCCGA
>Ga0114129_10015783_pt1 | contig 10739 bp, 8 predicted proteins | sample RhiMetdeltSRZDD1_FD_80071 | JGI IMG/M metagenome (GOLD analysis project Ga0114129, IMG submission 80071) | Populus rhizosphere microbial communities from Tennessee, USA - Rhizosphere MetaG P. deltoides SRZDD1 (version 2) (version 2) | ecosystem: Host-associated > Plants > Roots > Rhizosphere >... | reverse complement strand
GGGGCCCCGAGCTCTGGGACGGTCTTGGGAGACCCAGGGGGTGACGGGCTCCCGCCCACCTTCACCCGGCTCAGCTTACTGCTGCGCCGCTCACGAGAGATACAAGGGGGCTGGGCCGGCGCCCATCCGATTCGTCGGCGGCGCGGCACCTCGGGCCCGCCCCGCCCATGTCGAGTCGCGCGTTACGCGAACTCCCGACTCAGGACACGAGCCGCGGCTCGCTGGGGGGATCGCGTCACACGCCGTTGACGACGTGCAGGCGCTCGCCGCGCACGAAGGCCTCGACGGTGGCGATCGCGATGCGCAGCATGTTGGAGGCCGCCTCGGGCGTGTTGTAGCCGATGTGCGGAGTGATCAACACGTTGGGCAGCGTGCGGAAGACGTAGTCCGGCGTCGGCGGCTCCGTCTCGTGCAGGTCCAGCGCGGCGCCGCGCAGGCGCCCGCTCCGGAGTCGCTCGACCAGCGCGTCGTTGTCGACCAGGCGGGCGCGCGCCGTGTTCACGAACCACGCCCCCGGCTTCATCCGCTCGAGCAGCGCCCGCGACACCAGGCCGTGCGATTCCGGCGTGTAGGCCAGGTGCAGCGACACCACGTCGGCGGCGCCGAACAGCTCCTCGAGCGAGACGAGCGTGAGGCCGTACCGCGCGCGCTCGGGCGAGGGGCGCCGCGTCCAGCCGAGCAGCCGCATGCCGAGCCCGGCGCCGAGCCGGGCCATCTCGGTGCCGATGGGGCCGAGGCCCACGAGGCCGAGCGTCTTGCCGCGCAGCTCCATGCCCAGGAACTTCCCCGGCTCCCAGCGTCCCTCGCGCGCGCTCACGTAGGCGGGGCCGACGTGGCGGGTGAGCGCGAGCATCATGGCCAGCGCGTGCTCGGCCACCGAGGTGGCGCCGTAGTCCGGCGTGTAGGCGACGGCGACGCCCCGCCGCGTCGCCTCGGCGACGTCGATGCAGCTGTTGTAGCCGATGCCGAGGAAGCTGATGAAGCGCAGCCGCTCGCAGGCGCGCAGCACCTCGGCATCCATCTCCGAGTAGTCCAGCACCACCGCCTCGGCCGGACGGAGGCGCTCGATGAGCGTCGCCCGGTCGGGGGGTGGACCGTCGTAGAAGTCCACCGGGCCCAGGGCACGGAGCGGGTCGAGGTCGGCGGGGGACTGCACGCAGCCGGCGCCGTCGGGAAAGACGATTCGCATGGGGCCAGATGATGTACCGTAACCGAGGCCCGTGTCCACCGTGAGGAGCAACGACGCCCCGTGATCCTCGGCGCCTTCAGTATCCGCAGCTTCCGCTTCCAGTGGTCCGCCGACATCCTCACCTCGTGGGCGTTCGAGATGGAGACGATCATTCTGGGCTGGTACGTGATGGTCAACACCGAGTCGGTGCTGTGGCTCACGGCCTTCGGCTCGCTGCAGTTCCTCGGCACGCTGGCCGCGCCGATGTTCGGCGTCCTCGGCGATCGTCTCGGCGGCCGCACGATGCTGTGCGGGATGCGCGCGATCTACGCCGGCCTCGCCGCCGTCCTCATGGGGCTGGCCCTGGCCGGGGTTCTCTCGCCGGCCTGGGTGCTCGTCGTCGCCACGCTCGCCGGCCTCGTGCGGCCCAACGACCTCGTGATGCGCAACACGCTCATCGGCGAGACGATCCCGCCGGCGTACCTCATGGGCGCCCTCGGCATGTCGCGCGCCACCGGCGACTCGGCACGCGTCGGTGGCGCGCTCGCCGGCGCCGGGCTCTCGACGCTGCTCGGCATCGGCGCGGCCTACGTGATCGTCACGACGCTCTACGTGGCGAGCCTGATCCTCACCTTCGGGGTCTCGCGCCGGCTGCCCGTGCCCGATCCGGTCGCGCCGCGCGGCGTCGCGATGCCGGTGCCCTCGCAGTGGCGCGAGCTCAAGGAGGGGCTCCTCCACGTGTGGACGACGCCGGCCCTGCTGGCCATGATGCTGCTGGCGTTCCTCATCAACCTCACCGCCTACACGGTCTCGGGCGGCCTCATGCCGTACGCCGCCCGGCACGTCTACCAGGTCGACGCCACGGGGCTCGGCTGGCTCGTCGCCAGCTTCGCGTTCGGCGGCCTGCTGGCGTCCATGACCATGGTGGTGCTGGGCGGCGCGCGCCACCCCGAGCGCTCGACCGTGGTCTGCACCGCCATCTGGTACGCGCTGCTGCTCGGCTTCGGCCACGTGACGCACCTGGGGCTGGGACTGCTGACGCTCTTCGCCGCGGGCTTCGTGCAGAACGTGGCGATGATCGCGATGACGGCCGTACTGCTCGCGGCGGCCGGCGAGGGGCTCCGAGGCCGGGTGATGGGCGTCCGCATGCTGGCCGTCTACGGGTTGCCGCTGGGCCTGCTGGCGTCCGGCGTCCTCATCGAGCACATCGGGTATCCGATCACGATCACCGCGTCGTCCGCGATCGGCCTGCTCTTCACGGTGCTCATCGGCATCCGGTGGCGCTCGAGCCTGTGGCGACGGCCGCGGCCGACGCCGGCCACGTCGGCGCCCCAGCGCGCGTGACGCGCACGCCCTGAACCGACCGTTCGCGCTCTACTGGTGCTCGCGGGTGTCGTCCACGCTCGCGCAGCACATGCAGTCGGTCGCGATCGGCTGGCAGCTCTACACCCTCACCGGCAGCGCGCTCGACCTCGGCCTCGTCGGGCTCGTGCAGTTCCTCCCGATCGTGCCGCTCACGCTCGTCGCCGGCCCGGTCGCCGACCGCTACGACCGTCGCGTCGTCGTCGTGGTCTGCCAGGTCGCCGAAGCGGCGGCGACGGCGGCGCTGGCGCTCGGCAGCCTCCACGGCTGGCTCGGGCGCGGGAGCATCCTCGGCATCGTGGCCGTCCTCGGCGTGGCCCGCGCGTTCGAGAACCCCGCCCGGGCCGCGCTGCTCCCGCGGCTCGTGTCGTTCGCGCAGCTCTCGCGGGCGATCGCCAGCGTGACCGCCGCGGGCCAGACGGCCCGCATCGTGGGCCCGGCGCTGGGTGGCGCCTTCTACGCGCTGGGCGCCACGACGGTCTACGGCCTCGTCGCCGGCCTCTACCTCCTGGGCGCCGTGCTGATCGCGCTCGTGCGCGACGCCCCGGTCGCGCGTCCGCGCATCGAGGTCACCGCGGCGTCGCTGCTCTCCGGCGTCGCCTTCATCGTGCGGCAGCGGCTACTGCTCGGCCTCATGTCGCTCGATCTCTTCGCCGTGCTCCTCGGCGGCGCCACCGCCCTGCTGCCCATCTACGCGCGCGACATCCTCGACACCGGTCCGTGGGGGCTCGGCCTCCTGCGCGCCGCGCCCGCGGTGGGGGCGCTCGCGCTCTCGCTGGTCCTGGCGCGGTGGCCGATCGAGCGCAACGCAGGGCCACTGCTCTTCGGCAGCATCGTCGTGTTCGGCGTCGCGACCCTCGTGTTCGGCGTCTCCACCAACCTCCCGCTGTCCCTGGTCGCGCTCGGCGTCCTCGGCGCCTCCGACCTCCTCAGCATGATCATCCGTCAGTCGATGGTGCAGATCCGGACGCCCGACGACATGCGGGGCCGCGTGAGCGCCGTGCACTCGCTCTTCACCGGCACCTCGAACCAGCTCGGCGAGTTCGAGTCGGGGCTGCTGGCGGCCCTGATCGGCGCGGTCGCGGCGGTGCTCGTCGGCGGGATCGGCACGCTGCTCGTCGCCGGGCTCTGGATGTACCGTTTCCCCGAGCTGCGCCGCTTCCACCTGCGCGCCTGACGCCGGACGCCCGGACACCCTTCCCGGACGGACGGAGACGCGGCGGGGCCGATGCTGACGTGCAGGAGGCCCTCTCCATGCACCGGCGCTCGATCCTCGTCGCGCTCGCCCTCGTCTCCGTCGTCAGCGGCTGCAGCTCCACGAAGCTCGTCACCCAGTGGGAGAACCCGCAGGCGGTCCCCGCGCGCTTCAGCCGGATCCTCGTGATCGGGGTCACCCAGCAGGCGGCGACGCGCCGGCTGTTCGAGGACGCCTTCGTGGCCAAGCTCAGGACCGAGGGGGTGGAGGCGGTGCCGAGCTATCAGCTGATCCCGGAGGACGGCCAGGTGGACGAGGCCCGCCTGCAGGAGGCGGTCACGCGCGCCCAGGCCGACGGCGTGCTCATGACCCGGCTGCTCGGCGTGGAGCGAAAGACCGAGATTGCCCCCGGCTACTACGGCCCGCCGCCCGTCGGCTGGGGGTTCTACCCGTGGTACACGGCCGGCTGGGTCGCCTTCTACGAGCCGCCGCGAGTCTATCAGTACGACGTCGCCACGTCGGAGACGAGTCTCTACGATGTGCGCCGCAACCAGCTCGTGTGGACCGGCACCGTCCAGACCCGGGCGCCCGCCGACGTGGTCAAGGAGATCCAGCGCTACGCCGACATCGTCGTGAAGGCCCTCAGGAAGGAGCAGGTCCTAGCGTAGAATCCCGGGGGACTCGCTCACAGCCATGACCACACGCTCGGCCTTCGACGCGGTCGTCGTCGGTGGCGGCCTCCTCGGCTCCGCCACGGCCTACCATCTCGTCGGCGCCGGGGCCCGCACGCTCCTGGTCGACCGCGCCGACGTCGGCCGCGCCACCGACGCCGGGGCCGGCATCATCTCGCCGGAGACGAACAGCCGCGATCCCGAGGCGTGGTTCCGGTTCGCGGTGGAGGCGTCGGCCTACTACCCGACCCTCGTCGAGCGGCTGGCGGCCGAGCAGGCGGGCGACACCGGGTACACCCGGTGCGGACAGCTCGTCGTTGCGGTCTCGGACGACGAGGTCGAGTCGTTCGAGCGCGCCCGGCGCCTCGTGTTCGAGCGACAGCGGAGCCGCGGCGTGCCGACGGCGGCCGAGCTCCACGAGGTGACGGCCGACGAGGCGCGGGAGCTGTTCCCCCCGCTCGCGCGCGTGCACGGGGCGATCTACTCCAAGCGCGGCGCCCGCGTCGACGGCCGGCTTCTGAACCGGGCGTTGCGCGCGGCGGCCGAGGCCCGCGGGTTGGTCGTCCGGTCCGGCGCGGTGGACCGGCTGGTGCGCGAGGGCGACGCGGTACGGGGCGTCGTGGTCGACGGCGAGACGGTGGCCGCCGGTGCGGTGGCGATTGCCGGCGGCGCTTGGTCGGACGCGTTCGCCGGGCAGCTCGGGGTCACGATCCCCGTCGCGCCCCAGCGCGGGCAGATCATCCACCTCGGCCTGCGCGGCGCCGACACGGGCCGCTGGCCCGTCGTCAGCGCCTTCCACCATCACTACATGGTCGCGTGGCCCGACAGCCGGGTGGTCGCCGGCGCGACGCGCGAGACCGGTTCCGGCTTCGCGCCGCACACGACTGCCGCCGGCGTCCGCGAGGTGCTGAGCGAGGCGCTCCGCGTCGCCCCGGGCCTGGCCAGCGCCGAGATCCGCGAGATCCGCGTCGGCCTCCGCCCCTTCGCCGCCGACACGCTCCCCGTCGTCGGCCCCGTCCCCGGCATCGCCAACATCTTCCTCATCACCGGCCACGGCCCCTCCGGCCTCACCCTAGGCCCCTACACCGCCAAACTCATCGCCTCCCAAATGCTCGGCAAGCAACCCGAGACCGACCTCACCGCATTCTCGATCGCCCGCTTCAACTCCACACGGTAGCTCCGCCGAAGAAAGGGGCGAGCGGTGTGAGCGCACGGCGAGCCGGCGCGCCCGGGTCCTCGCCGACGTGACGGCACATACCGGTTCGCGAATGTCGCGGGTGTGGCAGTACGGTAGCCCGGCGGGCGGGACTAGACGGCCGCGCGTGCGACGGAGAGGGCGGCGAGCGGACGACCGTCGAGAGAGTCACGAAGCGCAACGGTCACGCGGAGCGCGCGCAGGCCGTGCACGCCCTGCATCTCGTCGAGCTCCACATCCTCGACCTCGTCGGCGATATACCCGAGGTGGCGCAGGTACTCGAGGTAGCCGCGGTACTCCTGCGCCTCGGCCGGCTGCCCGTAGATGATCGCGATGCGACCCGGCTGCGTCACGCGCTCACTGGTGCCCTTGATGACCGCCTTGTCGATCCGCTTCTTGACGATCTCGTAGCGGATGTCGTAGGCGCCGTCCACGTCGAAGCGCTTCTCGTCGAAGCGGAAGCGGATCGACAACGGCGCGTGCTGCACGAGCACCAGGTGCGTGGCGTGCAGCGGAAGCGGGAGTTCACCGGCCAGCCGGTCGGTGCGCGCGGCGATGCCGCACACCACCATGAGCTGCCACAGCCTGAGACTCTTGAGGTAGAGCGGGTCGAACCCGCCGTCCGCCACCAGGGCGTTGCCGACGTAGATCTGGTGGTCGACGCCGTCGGTCTTCTGCTTCTCGAAGTAGTGCGGGAAGATCGACTGGGCCGCCTGCTCCTCGAGCTCGAGATAGCTGGAGATCGCCTCGTTCAGCCGCGTCACGCTCGTCTCGAAGATCTTCCGCTGCTGGTAGACCGTCCCCAGCTTCGGGTCGAGCGCGGCGCGGTACGTGGCCACGCGGTCGGCCACCGTCGCGCCGAAGTCGGCCAGGCGATCGAGCAGGCTCTCGACCTCGACGCGCAGGAAGGTGACGATGCCGACCTCGTCGCCGGCCGCAAGGTGCTCGCGGATCTGCTCGGCGTGCTGATCGATCCGGTAGCGGAGCTGATCGAGCGCGGGCAGCCGTCGGGCCTGGTAGGCGGCGGTGACGACCTCGTGGGCGAGAGCAAGCTGCGCCAGGAGATCGGCCTGGATGGCCCGCGCCCGCTGGGTGGACGAGCCGCGGATGTCCGACAGCGCATAGAGCGGGTACACGCCCTCGAACACGATCGGCTCGAGCTCCGCCGCGGCGGCGTCGCCGGAGCGCTCCAGCCCGTCGAGGACGGCCTTGCGGAAGCGCCACTCGACCACGGGGTGGATCGCCGTGAAGCGCTCCTTGATCTCCGTCTGGATGCGGCCGTTCAGCTCCTCCATGCTCCGCTGCACGGCCATGGCGAACAGCGGCAGCACCTCGCGCAGCTTCGGCAGGTGGGAGGCGTCGAGGTCGCCCGGGTGCGGTGAGCCGAGGTCGAGCGTGCCGATGACCTTGCCCTGGTAGACCAGCGGCGCGCAGACGAACCCCCGCAGCCCGCTGTCGACCATCTGGGCCTCGATCAACGTGCGCCCCTCGACCGCGAGGTCCCCGAGGATGACCGGCTGGCCCGACCTGACGGCGCGCTCGTAGACCGTCCCGACGAACTCGTCCATCCGGTGGTGGACGGAGTCCGCGAAGATGCACGCGTGCTCGATCCTCGCCCCGTAGTTGAGGATCAGCACCCGCTCGCCGTCGATAGCCGCCAGCGCCAGGCGGAGGTCGGGTTGCCGGAAGAACGTCCGCAGCCGCTGCTGCAGCTCAACGAACCGCGCCTCGGACACGATCGACTCGCGGTCGATCAGGTCGCGCTTGAGCGCGGAGAGGACCTCCTGGTCGGTGACCTCGATCGCCTTCAGGAAGGTCGCGCCGCGCAGCAGGAACCGGTCGGGCGGCAGGAGGGCCTGGAGAAACCCGGGGTCGAGCAACCGGGCCTGCAGCTGCGGGCGGACGTCGTCGGGCAGCGGCGGCAGCGGGCCGCGCGCCACCACGTCGACGAACTGGCCGTCGAAGAGCAGGCGGAAGTGGCGCTCGAGGCCCAAGACCGGGTCGACGACGGTGAGGATGAGCGGGTACTCGACGTCGAGGTCGATGCCGTAGAGACGGGAGAGCACGAGGGCGTAGGCGTGGCCCAGCCGCAGCGCCCCCAGCAGCCCTGCGTCGACGTTCACGCGGCCCCGGAGGCGGCCGGCCTCGTCCATCAGGTCCCGGCGCATCGAGGGCGTCGCGTAGAGCGCGGTCAGGTTGAACGGGACCATGGCCGCCCCGTGCGCCTGCTCCCACAGCGCCGCGGGGATCTCGGCGCTCATGAGTAGGTCGACCAGGTCGATGTGTTGCTCGAGCACGGCGGGGTCGGCGATGGCGCCGGCCAGGGCGGGCGCGTCCCGGACCTGGTCGCGAACCAGCCGCGCGATGGCGGCACAGGCCGGGGAGGCGTCGTGGTCGGTCCGGGTCCAGAAGTCGATCAGCGGACCGAGGCTGAACTCGGTCGGGAACGGAAAGGCGTCCTCGTGCAGCATCCCCACGTCGATGCCGGACGGCTTGACCAGCGCGTGTCCCTGCTCCCGCATGCTCACGATTGTAACCACTCCTCCACCTGAACGGTGGGATGCGTCGGCGAGCCCGCGAGATTCAGGGGTTGAGCACGCCGCGGGCCTTGACAGGACCCCCCGGCGCCGCTAAGTAGGACCCTGTCCACCCAAAGGAGGGTGTCATGCGGAACCTCGGGATCGTCTGGGCTCTCGTCCTCGCAGTACTCGCCACCGGCGTCGCGTCAGCCCAGCAGGTCCCGGGCAACACGGTCGAGGAGCGCGCGGTCAACGGCGCCAAGGCCTATCTGAAGAAGATCGGCGTCGACCGGCTCGAGCAGACCATGATGATGGTCTCGCTCTTCGCCAAGGCCCAGCCGAAGTACCTCGACGAGTGGGAGAAGCTCACCGGCATCCGGATCAAGACGATCGAGTACGGCTACACCGAGATCCCCGCCAAGATCATGGCCGACGCCGTCGCCAAGACCGGGCAGTACGACATCTACAACCACCAGATGTACATGCTCCCCGACGCGGTCGAGGCGGGCGCGGTCGTCGCGCTCGACGACTACGCGGCGCGGGGCAAGCCGTACTTCGACGACATCGCCAAGACGCTGCGTTCGGAGATGTACTACAAGGGCAAGCTCTACACCTTCTTCACCGACGGCGACCAGACCGTCCTGGCCCTGCGCCAGGACCTCCTCGACCTCCCCGAGGCGCGCAAGGCCTTCAAGGCCAAGTTCGGCTGGGAGCCGGGCTGCCCCGACACCTGGAAGCAGTGGGAGGAGCTCGCGTCGTTCTACCAGGGCAAGAAGGGCGACAAGTTCTACGGCATGGTCCTCGACAAGGACCTCTACGGCGCCCAGGAGTACCGGGCACGGGAGTTCGGCTACCGCTGGTGGCAGGGCCGCTACATCTCCAAGGGCAAGCTGTTCTTCGACCGCAACATGAAGCCGCTCATCGACGGGCCCGAGGGCGTGGAGACCACCAAGGAGCAGGTCTCGCTCACGAAGTACATGCCGAAGGACATCTTCGGCTGGGGCACGCCGCAGAACTACCCGTTCTTCGCCCAGGGCAACTCGTTCTCGATCGCCACCTTCCCGTCGCTGGTCGGCTACTCGCAGAACGCCCAGGGCACGGTCCTCAAGGGCAAGGTGCTGAGCTGCATCGTGCCCGGCAGCATGGTGGGCGGCAAGCTCGTCCGGCGCTCGATCCAGCCGGCCGGCACGAACTACATGGTCTCGAAGTTCAGCAAGCACCCCGAGGCCGCCTACTGGTTCCTGCAGTGGTTCACCGGCCCTGAGGTGGGCAACCGCACGGTCGCCGACCGCGACGGGTTCTGGGAGCCGTTCCGCGTCGGCCAGGACAAAGACAAGAACATCGTCGCCCGCTTCGGTGAGCAGTTCGTGAAGGTCACCCTCGAGAACGCCAAGATCGCGGTGCCGATGATCCCGCTCCAGGGCAACCGCGAGTACCTCGACGCCCTCGACGTGGCCCTGCAGGAGGCCTACCACGGCCGGATCAGCCCCGAGGAGGCGATGAAACGGACGGCCCGGCAGTGGGAGAAGATCACCGACGACATCGGTCGCAAGAAGCAGGTCGAGGCTTGGAAGTACGTCGTCGAGAGCGGCGCCTACTTCGACGCCGCCGGCTACTGATCGCGGGCCTCGATGGCTGAGTCGCGGGGCCCCGCTCCGGCGGGGCCCCCTTCCCGGAGCCGGCTGGGACGGTGGCTGGAGCGTGAGCGCGTCTTCCGCATCCTGCCGCTGATCCCGGTGCAGGCGCTGGTCCTCGCCCTGCTGTTCGTCCCAATGGTCCTCACCGTCTACATCAGCCTCCTGCGCTGGCGGATCACACGGGGATTCTGGACGGAGGCGCCGTGGGGCGGGGTGTCGAACTTCCTCGACGCGCTCACCGACGAAGGGTTCTTCGACGCCGTCGGCCGGACCTTCCTGTTCGCCGGCGGCGCGGTGGTGCTCGAGCTCGCCCTCGGCTTCGGCCTGGCGCTGCTGACCTACCAGAGCTTCCGTGGCCGGCGCTTCTACTTCACCGTGTTCCTCATCCCGATGATGATCATCCCCGTCGTCGTCGGCTACGACTTCTCGATGCTCCTCATCGACACCGGCCCGCTCAACGCGGTGCTGAGCGCGCTCACCGGGCTCGACGTGCGCGTGCGCTGGCTGTCCGAGTACCGCGCGGCCCAGGTGGCCGTCATCCTCGCCGACGTCTGGCAGTGGACCTCGCTCACCTTCCTCATCTTCGTCTCCGGCCTGGCCGCCCTGCCCCGCGACCCGATCAAGGCCGCGCGGGTGATGGGCGCCACGCGCTGGCAGGTCTTTCGGCACGTCGAGCTGCCGCTGCTCAAGCCGGTCATCGTGATCGCGGTCGTCATCCGCACCATGGAGGCGCTGAAGATCTTCGACATGCCGATGCTGCTGACCCAGGGCGGCCCCGGCCAGGCGACCAACATCCTGATCTGGAAGGTCTACAACGACGGTTTCCGCGGCCAGGATCTCGGCGGCTCCTCGGCGCAGTCGGTGATCCTGATGGCCGTCGTGATCATCCTCACCTTCATACAGTTTCGCTTCATCGAACGTCGGGTCCATTACTGATGGTCGAGAACCGGCCCTTCGTCACCTTCCTCAGCCATCTGGTGATCATTCTAGGG
>Ga0114129_10015781_pt1 | contig 10740 bp, 11 predicted proteins | sample RhiMetdeltSRZDD1_FD_80071 | JGI IMG/M metagenome (GOLD analysis project Ga0114129, IMG submission 80071) | Populus rhizosphere microbial communities from Tennessee, USA - Rhizosphere MetaG P. deltoides SRZDD1 (version 2) (version 2) | ecosystem: Host-associated > Plants > Roots > Rhizosphere >... | reverse complement strand
TCTTGGCCAGCATGTTGCCAGCCTCGAGGTCCGGGACGACGAGAATCTGCGCCCGCCCGGCGACCGGCGACTGAATCCCCTTGATCCTTGCGGCTTCCGGATCGATCGCGTTGTCGAAAGCCAGCGGTCCATCGAGCACGCCGCCGGTGATCTGCCCGCGATCCGCCATCTTGCAGAGCGCGGCGGCCTCGATGGTTGATGGAATCTTGGAGGTGACGGTCTCCACGGCCGAGAGGATCGCGACGCGCGGCGTGCCGAGACCAACCTGGACAAACAGATCGATCGCGTTCTGGACGATGTCGCGTTTCACGTCGAGATCGGGGAAAATGTTGATCGCGGCGTCGGTGATGAAGAGGGTCTCGGGGTGGCTCGGCACGTCGATGATGAAGATGTGGCTGATCCGCCGGGCGGTGCGCAGCCCGGTGCCCGACGCAGTAACGGCCCGCATGAGCTCGTCGGTATGCAGGCTGCCTTTCATCAGCAGTTCGCCCTTGCCTTCGTGGATCAGCTCGACGGCCTTGGCGGCGGCCGCCTCGCTGTGGGAAGCATCGACGATTTCGAAGCGGCTGATATCGAGGTCATGCTCGCGGGCGGCCGTGGTGATCCGGGTCGTGGGACCGACGAGGATCGGAACGATGATGCCGGCCTGGGCGGCCTCGATCGCGCCGCGCAGCGATGACTCGTCGCAGGGATGCGCGATCATCGTTGCTACGGCCGGCACCCGCTTGGCGCGCGCGATCAGGCGATCGTATTTGGCGTGGGGTGGTTCACGCGAGACTTGAGATATTGTCATCGAGTCGTACTCCGACGTGAGGCGGATGACGCCGGCGATCGCCGCCCGGTCACGACACCCTCTTGGTTTCGGCATTCGCTGTGGGCATCGAGGGCGCCAGCGGCGGGGCAGCGGTGCGACTGAGCGGCACCTCGAACAGCTGTTCGATGCGCCGGAGCCGCTCGGCGGTTGCTCCGACGATTTCGCCGCGCGCGGACAGCACACGCCTGACGAGATCGACCGCTTTGCCGCGTGTTTCCGGATCGGCAGGCAGCATTGCGGGAAGAGCCGCGAGTGCGGCCTCCGGGTCGATCAGCAACATCAGATATTGTTCGCGGACGAGGGCCTTGAACGCGGACAACGACAGGTGCGGCATGTCGCTCTGGCTCTGTCGAATGCGCCGAACCAGTTCAAATCCGCGCTCGTCGACCGCATTCGTCGCCATGCCGATATGCAAGAGCGCCCGGATGACGGCTTCGCGCATTCCCCCAACCGGGATGCGGGATTTCAAATCGGCAATTCGGGCCCGCAGGAACTCCCTGTGCAACCGGCTTCGCCCCGCCTTTCGCGGAGGGTGGCTGGCCGCGGGATCAAGGCCGGCAAAGGCTTGCACCGCCGGCGACCCGTAGATGGAAAAGAAGGTTTGCTCGGCCCAGCCATCCCGCACATCGCGCCAGAAGTCGAGCAGCCCGATGATCTGCTCGGACACGACCTCCTGCAACGCGACGAATGGATTGTCCTTGGCAACCTCGCTGCGATTCTCTTGTGCCCATTTCGTCATGGGCTTGAGGCCGGCCATCAGCGGGTTGGCGTCCGAGAAGAGTTGGTACTGCAAACGCAGCGGGTGGAGCTCATGTATCCATCGGGCCGTGGCGGCATTGGCAAAGGCACGCACCGCCGGTTGCGCAAAAGCGCGATAGGCACCGAGATTGATCTCCGATATTCGGGCTGCCGCTGCGAAACAGCGATCGTCTGACGCGTCGTTTCCGCCCAGGTTGCGGATGTCCTGGAGCGTCCTTGCTTCGCAGCGCATCACCCAGTCGCCCGCCACGAGATCGGCGCTACTGGTGTCTCCGACCTTCCGTTCAAAGACCGCCTCATAGAGGCCCGGAGGAAGCGTATCGATGAGGTCTATGTTGCTCGAGAATTCGCCGTGTTCTTTCCGGGCTACGCCGGAGGAGACGAAGATGCCGAGATGACCGACGCTTTCATGGACCGTATAAACGATCGTCTGCCCGTACGACCGGATGTCGTCGACACTCTCATAAAGATCGAGAATCCAGCCAAGCGCCTGCGGCGGCGGCGTGATGTTGTCGCCCTTCGAGCAGAAGATGACGATCGGCGACCGGATGTTGCGAAGCTCGATCGTGGTCCCGTCATGGCTCTGGATCCTGCCGGCCGCGAGGTTGTTGCCGACGAACAGCTCATCGATGATGAACTGGATTTCCTCGGCGTTCAGGTTGACGTGGCCGCCCCACCACCGTTCGAAGCCGAGATAGCGCGAGGGCTCGGTGTCGATCTTGGAATAGAGATTGTATTGCTTGGCCCACAGCGTGTTGGACGGATTGAGATTCTCGAAATTCTGCACGAGCCAGGCGCCGTCGAACTTGCCGTGGCCGAGATCGCTGGTGAGCGCGGCCAGCCAGCTGCCGCCGACGAGACCTCCGGTGTAACGCATCGGGTTCTGGCCGCGCGCGCCCGTCCAATAGGAGAGGGGCGAGCCCGCGATGATCATGGGGCCAAACAGGTCAGGCCGCAGTGCCGCCAGGATCATCACCGCCCATCCGGCCTGGCAATTTCCGATGACGCAGGGCTTGCCGTCGGCGTCGGGATGAAGATCGATGACTTTCTGAAGGAATACCGCCTCCGCGCGTGCAACGTCCGCGATCGTTTGGTAGGGCACGGGGTCCGGCAGGAAACCGATGAAGTAGCACGGATGGCCGGCCTTCAAAGCGACGCCGATCTCGCTGTCGGCCTTGAATCCGCCGATGCCGGGGCCATGGCCGGCGCGAGGATCGACGACAACGAACGGACGGCGGGTGGGATCAACGTCCACCGCCTCAGGCGGGACGATCCGAACCAATGCGTAGTTGACCGGCCGCTCGAGCGTCCGCCCGTCGACGACCAGTTCTGTCTTGTAGTCGAGAACGTGTGGCGCGGCCTCTGCCAGGTGCGCGCGATATTGATTGCCGCGGTGGCGCATCACGTCCAGGAACAGGACGCTCCGCTGCGTAGCGTCGACGGCGTATTCGAATAGGGGCGCGAGCACGCCGAACGGCGGCATGAACTCCTTGCCCAAATCCTGGCCGACCGACATTTTCAACTCCGCCTGCGCCACCTTCGTCTCTTTCAGCGTCATCCCCACTTCAGCGTCATTCCGACGTCCCCCGGCACCCCGTTCGGAAAATCGATGATCTGGACCTTCAGCCGGTATCCCAACGGACGCAGGCACCGGTTCCAGAATTCGTAGATCTCCTTCGGGATTCCCGTGAGAGTCTTCTCCCAGCCCGGTTCCTGCTGGTTGATGGCACGGCCGTGATCCGTGCAGAGCGCATTCGGGAAGCGGTAGACCTGGACCTCGGTCAGGCGATTCTTGGCCGCACGCTCGATGATGGCAGCGGCCTTCTTCATCACCTCTTCGTCCGACAGGCCCGACGGCTGTGTCAGCCGGTCTATCAGCGCCTTCTGTTCTTCCTCTTCTTGCGAGCGCCTGCGAACCTCTTTGGAGGCCTCCTCGGCCTCGGCCAGAGCGATCTTCTCCATCACCGACTTGGCGTTGGGAACCAAGCTCGTCAATTCGTTGGTCGTAGCCATTGCGCGATGCGCCCCGCGCGGTTGCTGGATCACGCGGGGATCATCAGCGACTTCAGATTTTGCATCCACTGTGCGGAAGGAAACCGCGATTGGCGAAACGGGCGGACGCGATATCCTTTGGTTTAGGCTTTGATTCTGCGCCGACCTGGTCGCGGAAATCGGTGGCGCAAGAACGCGCGCACCATGGCGGCGAGCGCTCAGTTCAGACGTGCTGTGATGACGGCGGTAACGTCGCGATTACAAAATAATTTAATCAATTCCGATCGCCTCTGCGCATGTCAGCACTGTCACCAACGACGATCGGTGACGAAACTCACGCATGCGGCGGTACGACCGTAACGTCGCTGATCACAACTCGCTTACATCGCTCGATGCCGTCGCCGATTCCTTGACTTGAATCGATGTTGTTAAACCAAGGTCTACGTCTTTTGTGCGGTAGATAACACTCGTACAGGCTGCAGAGCCATTGTTCGGCACGAGCCAATACATTCATCGCTCATCCGAATGGCCGCCATGCTCCATTTGCGTCCCGATCATCACGAGCCACCGTTTGCTGCTGGGCCGATTCGCCGCTGGAGCACGCGCTCGGGCGTGGCAATTATCTGTTTCTTGGCACTGTTGGCGGGCTCGAGCGCTTCGGCTGTTCAGCCGCTGCCACGCGCGGTACTCATACTCGACCAATTTGAGGTCGCCAGCCCGTTTTCTGCGGCGATCCTGTCGAAGTTTCGGTCGACCTTGCAAAGCAATTCCGTACGACCGGTCTCGATCTATATCGAAAACCTCGATCTCGGTCGATTCCGTGGCGCGGAATTCGAGCGGGTGTTGCAGGGGTATTTCCGGGAGAAATATCGCGACAAACCGATAGGCATCGTCGTGACTATCGGATCTGCTTCCCTTGAACTGGCGTCGCACCTGCACGCGCAGCTTTGGTCCGACGTGCCGGTGATTTTTGCGTCAGTTGACGAAAGCATGCTCGACGAGCTGGAGCTGCCCGCCAATGTGACGGGAACAACCGTCCGGCTCAGCCTCCACGATGCCGTTTCGATGGCGCGCCCGCTGGTGCCAAACCTCAAGCGTATCGCAATCGTCGGTGACCCTCCCGAGCGACAGTTCATCAGGAGACGCGTCGAGGCGCAGGTGAAATCGCTTGCCAACGAATTTGAGCTGATAAATCTGACAGGTCTGACGATGAGGGACCTGAGACAGCGGGTCAGCTCGCTGCCGGACGATTCCGCCATCATTTACATCGGGCTCACCAAGGACGCAGATCAAGTCGCGTACACATCGCACGACGCCGTCGCCGCCGTTGCGGCGGTTGCCAACCGTCCAATCATCGTTCAGGCGGGAACTCATCTCGGAACGGGAGTGCTCGGCGGCATCGTCGCAAATCCGGATTCGATCGGTTATGAGACCGCCAAACTGGCATTGCGTGTGCTCGCCGGCGAAAGCGTTTCAGATATTCCCGTTATGACGGGAAGCTTCATGCGGCCGGTCTTCGATTGGCGCGAACTCCAGCGGTGGAATATCGGCGAGGCCAAGTTGCCGCCGGGAAGCGAAATTTGGTTCCGGCGTCCAGCGATGTGGGATCAATATCGTGCGCAAATCCTCGCGGCCTGCACCATGTTTCTGTTCCAGGCCGCGCTTATCGGGTGGCTGCTGTTCGAGCATCGACGTCGCCATAGTGCGGAAATCGCAGTCCGCCATTCCATGTCCGAGCTGAGTCACATGAACCGCCTAGCGACGGCTGGCGAGCTGTCGGCTTCGATCGCCCACGAAGTGAACCAGCCTCTGACCGGCATTGTGACAAGGGCAAATGCAGCATTGCGGTGGCTGGGCCCGGAGGTTCCCGACCTCGACAGGGCGCGGGCCGCCTTGCGTCAAATTGTGAGTGCGGGTCATCGCGCCAGCGAGATCGTCGCAGGCGTGCGTTCCCTGTTCAGAAGGGATGCCAACGAAAAGGTCCCGGTAGACATCAACAAGCTCATCCTGACGGTTTTGAGGATCGCCCGGATCGATCTGCGCAAGCACGCCATAGAGCTTCAAACGCAGCTTGACGAACACCTTCCTGCCGTGAGCGGCAATCCGGTCCAGCTTCAGCAGGTGATCCTGAATCTGGTCGTAAACGCCATCGAGTCCATGCACGCGACCCGGACCCGGGTGCTGCGCGTGAAGTCCGAGCTGGCCGGTCCAGATGCGGTGCGGGTCTCGATCGAGGATACCGGAACCGGCGTCGATCCATCCAACCTTCGCAGCATATTTAAGCCGATGTTTACGACCAAAACGCGCGGCATGGGAATGGGGCTCGCGATCTGCTGTTCAATCATTGAGGGCCACAACGGCCAGATCTGGGCGTCGCCCGGGAGCAAGGGCGGCTCGATATTCCAATTCGAATTGCCGACCCTCGGCGAACAGGACTAGCGATGCAAGCTCGGCCCACCAGCGCCCCGACCGTTTTTGTTATCGACGACGATCCCGATGTCCGGGAGGGTCTCGACGCCCTGTTTCAATCCATGGGGCTGAAAAGTCAGGCTTTTCGTTCCGCGACGGATTTCTTCCAGAGCAAGCTGCCGGATCAGGTGAGCTGCCTCATCGTGGACGTTCGGCTGCCGGGACTGAGCGGGCTCGATTTCCAGGACGAGCTGGCAAAGACGCGAATCGACATCCCGATCATTTTCATTACCGGCCACGGCGACATCCCGATGAGCGTGAAAGCCATCAAGGCCGGGGCGGTGGAGTTCCTCACCAAGCCGCTGCGCGAGCAGGACCTGCTGGATGCGGTGCGAGTCGCCCTCGACCGTGATCGCACAAGGCGCCAGCAGGAGGCGAAAACTCACGACCTGCGTGTTCGATTCGAGGGCCTCAGCGCCCGCGAGCAGAAGATCATGAGTCTGGTCTGCGCAGGCCTGATGAACAAGCAGACCGCGGCCGAGATCGGGGTCAGCGAAGTCACCGTCAAGGTCCACCGCCATAACGTGATGAAGAAGCTGGGCGCCAAGTCCCTTGCCGAGCTGGTGCGAATGGCCGACAGCCTGGGAATTCCTCACCGGCATTGAGCTGCCCTAAACCAAAATATTTTTTCCTAAGCTTTCTGCCATCGGAACCATGCAGTTGCACATTGGCGCCGCCGCGCGGACTGCCATAATAAGGGCAGGACGAGGGGAGGCGCCATGCAACAGGTGGCCGTCATTTCGATCGTCGATGATGATGCCTTCGTCCGCGAGGCGATCGCGGATATCGTCAGGTCGCTGGGCTACGACGCTTTCACCTTCGCATCCGCCGAACATTTTCTCGATTCCAACCGGGCCGAAGACACCTCGTGCCTGATCGCCGACCTGCACATGCCGGGCCTGGACGGGCTCGGCCTGCAAGGCCAGCTGCTGGCCAAAGGATATCGAACGCCGGTCATCTTCATCACGGCGCTGCCGCAAGATGCGCTTTCGCGACGCGCGCTGAGCGCCAGCGCGGTGGCATTTCTGAGCAAGCCGCTTGAGGAAAGGTCTTTGATAAGCTCGATCAACAGCGCCCTGAAAAAAGATCGGGAACAGAGAGCCCGCGTTCCCGCGGGTTAATCGCTCCAGAACAACAGCCTTCGCCCGCCGGGCGCCAAATTGACATGGAAAGCTGCCGCCGAAGCGTTCCGCACGCTCAGCGGCAGCTATGACCGCGACAACAGCCGGTCAGCGCTTCTGTGCGCGCTGCTGGCCGCCCCGCATGCAGCGCAGGACGAAGCTGCGGGCGGCGTCCCGATTGTCCTCGAGATCGCTGTTGGAGTAGCCGCGCTGGCGCGCGAGCGATACGCACGAATTGAAGCTCTCCTGCAGGCTAGCTCGCTTCTCCGCCGACAATGCTTTCCTTTCCTGGGCGAAGCCTGGAGTTGAAGTTGCAAAACTGAGCGCGAGCACCGCGGCGGTGACCGCAACAATGAACCGCATGACAACTCTCCTGTCTGTTGCCCCATCGCGCGGCATCTTTGAACTTTGATCGCGACGCGTCTACTAAACCAAAAGATATCGCCTCGATATGTTTCGATATGGGCGGCTTCCTTGGGTACAATGGAAGCATTCGCCGGTATTGGCTACACCGTGCCATCGAGCAGCACTCGAATGCTCAGGGGTGACGGCGATGGATATTGGTCAGGCATTCCCGGTCGCATGGAATTTTTATGAAGGTTTTAACGGCCGGGCTGGCGCCGTCTTCCCATTCCCATTCCGCGAACAAGCGTGCCGCACACCGGACGACGCCGGTACCAACCGATGTTCGCTGCGTAGCGCGATCAATCAGCTTCCGAAACACAGAACCTGAGCTGGAGTACCGGGCCATGCCAAACACAGGAGCGTCTGCAAGGATCAGGCCGGGAAAGGGTGAAGACCCATTCCAGATCCAGGCAAGCGGCGTCGCGTCGCTGGTCGAAATGCAAAAGGAGCTGCTGGATACGTTCGAGCAGATCCACCGCGATCGCCTCGCCCGCACGCTCAACGAGACGAAGCTTGCCTCCGAGTTCGCCGCGAATGTGTCGACCGCCCGGTCGATTCCCGAGCTCATGGCTCTGTACCAGGACTGGATTGCCAAACACGTGGAGATGTTCGGCGAAGACGGCCGCAAGTTCCTGGCCGACAGCCAGAAGATCGTGAACGCAACGGTCAGGCTGCTGTCCACCAGGGACGGTGGGACATAACCGGACACGTATTCCTCAACCTACTGAAGCCGCAAGTCGCAAAGCAGAGCAGGGAGTAAATGCCATGAGAAAATCCGTCCGTTTTGAACACGGCGCCATCGACGTGACGCCCGAGCAACGAGCAGCGCGCGAAGTGGTCAAGCTCATCCGCAAATTGCGCTGGATCGGGATGGAGACGGAGGCCGAGGAGCTGCAAATGGTCCTGGGCGGATTTCCATCGGACAAGCGGGGAAGCCTGTTGGCGGATCCGCGCACCACCGACTGAGGATGCAACGAAGGAAAGATGTCGCTGGCTGGAAAATCCGCGGTGGTCACCGGGTCGACAAGCGGGATCGGCCTCGGGATTGCGCGCGCGCTCGCCGGCGCCGGCGCCGACATCATGCTGAACGGCTTCGGCGAACCATCGGCAATCGATAAATTGCGATCAGAGATGGCGCGGGAGTTCGGGGTCCGGATCGGCTTCTGCGACGCCAACGTCGCTCGCGCGAACGATATTTCCCGCCTGATCGACGCGACAATCAAAGAATTCGGGCGCGTCGACATCCTCGTCAATAACGCCGGCATCCAGTACACCGCCTCGATTGAAAAATTTCCGGTCGATCGATGGGACGCCATCATCGCAATTAACCTGTCGTCAAACTTCCACGCCATTCGTGCTGCGCTCCCCAAGATGCGGGAACACAACTGGGGCCGCATCATCAACATCGCCTCGACGCATGGCCTGGTCGCATCCACGGACAAGGCGGCTTACGTCGCGGCGAAACACGGCGTGATCGGCCTGACCAAAGTCGTTGCCCTCGAGACCGCCACCAGCGGAATCACCTGCAACGCGATCTGCCCCGGCTGGGTTTTGACCCCGCTGGTCGAGGAGCAGATCAAGGGGCGCGCCGCCTGCGAGAAGATCTCGGTCGATACCGCGAAGGCCGAGCTGCTCTCCGAAAAGCAGCCATCTCACGAGTTTGCCACTCCGGCGCAGATCGGGGCGCTGACGGCATTCCTGTGCTCGGAGGAAGCCGCACAGATTCGCGGCGCGGCGCTTCCCGTCGACGGCGGTTGGACCGCGCAATGACGATCAGAAGGCCGACACAGCCATGCAGCCAATTCCGCTCGAACAATCGGTCAAGATGATCCCCGACGGCGCCAGCCTGATGGTCGGCGGCTTCCTCGGCGTCGGCACGCCCGAGCGAATCGTTGACGAGATCGTGCGCCAGAAGAAGCGCGATCTGACCGTGATCGCCAACGATACGGCGACGCCAAACAAGGGAGTTGGGAAGCTCGTATCCGCCAAGCTCGTCCGCAAGGCGATCGTCAGCCATATCGGCCTCAACCCTGAAACCCAGCGGCAGATGATGGCGGGCGAGCTGGAGGTGGAGCTTGTGCCACAAGGCACGCTGATCGAACGCATTCGTGCCGGCGGCTACGGTCTCGGCGGCATCCTGACCCGAACCGGTCTTGGCACTCCCGTCGAGTTGGGCAAGCAGCGTATCAAGGCAGACGGCAAGCTTTACCTGCTCGAGCTCGCGCTTCGCGCCGACTTCGCCCTCGTGCAGGCCTTCATCGCCGACTATCTCGGCAATCTGGGCTATGCGCTGACCGCTCGCAACTTCAATCCGGTGATCGCGCTGGCGGCCGAGATCGTGATCGCCAGCGCTGACAACATCGTCCCCGTGGGCGTGCTGGCGCCGGACCATGTCGTGACGCCGGCGCCCGTCGTCGATTACCTGATCCCCAATGCTTGAGATCCGCAAAATGGAACCGCAGACGATCATTGCCAAGCGGATCGCGCAAGAGCTCACTCCCGGGATGTTGGTCAATCTCGGCATCGGCATTCCGACGCTGGTCGCAAACTACCTGCCGGCGGGGATGCAGGTCTTCTTCCAGTCGGAAAACGGCTTGATCGGGACCGGATCGATTCCCGAAGAGGGCATGGCGCATCCGACCCTGACCGACGCGTCCGGCCGTCCCGTCACCGCACTGCCTGGCGCCAGCACCTTCGACAGCGCGATGTCGTTCGGCCTCATTCGCGGCGGTCATCTCGACCTTACGGTTCTCGGCGCGCTGCAGGTCGATGAGGCCGGCCTGCTGGCAAACTGGATGATCCCCAACAAGATGGTGCCCGGCATGGGCGGCGCCATGGATCTCGTCTCCGGCGCCAAGCGCGTCATCGTGGCGATGCAACACACCGCCAAAGGCGCGTCGAAGATCGTGAAGAAATGCACTCTTCCGATCACCGCGACCCGTCCGGTGGATATGGTTGTCACGGAATTGGCGGTGATCAAATTCGACGACGGCCGCGCGACCCTGCTGGAGACCGCGCCGGGCGTCTCCAGGGCGCAGGTCGCAGCGGCAACGGAGGCCGAGCTCATCATGCCGGCCCACATCCCGGAAATGTCACTATGAGCGCGCGCTCAAATGGCCGGCGCCTGAACGTCGTACGTGCACCCGCCGATCAGACGGCGTGCTCAAGCGGGAGGTCCAT
>Ga0114129_10015780_pt1 | contig 10740 bp, 8 predicted proteins | sample RhiMetdeltSRZDD1_FD_80071 | JGI IMG/M metagenome (GOLD analysis project Ga0114129, IMG submission 80071) | Populus rhizosphere microbial communities from Tennessee, USA - Rhizosphere MetaG P. deltoides SRZDD1 (version 2) (version 2) | ecosystem: Host-associated > Plants > Roots > Rhizosphere >... | reverse complement strand
TTCCACTCCATCGGCAGCGGCTGCGTCGGGCTGCGCCACGAGAGCGTGTGCGTGTAGACGCAGCTCAGGTTGCCGGTGCACGCGCCGGCGTTGGCCGGGACGTCCATCGAGAGCTCGAGCGAGGCGACCTGCGTCTCGCCGGCGAAATGGCGCGCGAGCAGCTGATCGATCGAGACGTCCGCGACGATCTCGATTTCGTTGCGGCCGCCGCGCGCGGTCCCTGTCAGGAACGATCCCGAGGCGCCGGCGTGGATGTAGTTCCAGTTCGCCTTGATGCCCGACAGCACGAGCATCTGGTCTCGGAACGGCGCCAGCGGTTCCAGAACCGGCGAGAGCTCGAACGTGCTCCCTTCGCCCTTCGGCGACCAGTACTCCATGGCCATGCCGTTCGGCACGTAAAACGTCTGGAACCGATGCGCCGGTCGCGCGGCCGCGCGGCCGCGCCGTGAGAAAGCCGGCAGCATCGCCTCGAGGAACGGCAGCGCGACGGTCGCGCCCAGACCCCGCAGTACCGTCCGTCGCGGCAACGATTTCGTCGTGAGGAAAGGCATATCAGTTCACCTGCATGAGAAACGCGGGGCTCTCGACGATCCCGAGAACGATCGACGACCAGCGGTAGTCGCGCGCCGCCGCATCGCGGACGATCTTGCGCACCGCCGGCCGGTCGTAGTACTCGAGCCTGCGCCCGAGCGCGTACGTCAGCAGCTTTTCGGTCACGGTGCGCGGGAACTGATCGGGCTGCTCCAGGAGGAAAGCCCGCAACCCCGACAGCCCCTCGAGCTTGGCGCCGCCGACCGTCGTGCCGCGCGCGTCAACCGGCTGCCCAGATTCGTCCACGGTCCGCCATCCGCCGATCACGTCGAAGTTCTCCAGCGCGAACCCGAGCGGATCGATGACCGAATGACAACTGTTGCACGACGGATTCTGCCGGTGCTCGGCCAGCCGCTCCCGAATGGACCTGGGTCGCGCGCCCGGCTTGGCGTTCAGGTTCATGTCGACGCCGGGCGGCGGCGGAGGCACCGGCAAACCGAAGATGTTGTTCAACAGCCATTTGCCGCGCAGGACCGGCGACGTGCGATCGGGGTACGAAGTCGTCGCGAGGAGCGCGCCCTCCGCGAGCAGCCCCCCACGTTGATCGTGATTCGGAAGCGCAACGCGGCGGAAACGGCTGCCGTACACCCCGGGAATCCCGTAATGGCGCGCCAGCTTTTCGTTGACGAACGTGTAATCCGCATTCAGCAGATCTGCGACGCTGCGGTCCTCGCGAATCGTGCTGCCGACGAACAGCTCGGTCTCTCTCCGGAACGCCTGCATCAGGCTCAGGTCGTAGTTGGGATACTTCTCCGGATCGACAACGACTTCGTCGACGCGGCGAAGGTTCAACCATTGCGCGGCGAAATCGTCGACCAGCGCGTCGACGGCGCGCGGGTCCGCCAGCATCCGCCGCACTTCGCGCTCGAGGACGGGAGGGCTGGCGAGCTGCCCGCGCTCGGCCAGCGTCAGCAGGCGATCGTCGGGGATGCTGCTCCACAGGAAGAACGACAGGCGCGAGGCCAGTTCGATGTCGTTCGCCGCACGCGACTGCTGCGACTTGTGGACGCGGAGCAGGAAGTCTGGATCGACGAGCATTCGTTCGAGCGCGAATTGAATCCCGCTCTCGAACGTCCCGGAATCGCGGCGGCCCTGGTCGAAGAACTCGAGCACGGTCTGCACGTCCCGCGTGGTCACCGGCCGGCGATACGCCAGCCGCGCCAGTCTCGAGAGGATCCTGCCGGCGCACGGTTTCTCGTCAGCTTCGGCTTTGGGTTCGCAGACGAAGATGGCGCGGCGGCGCTCGGACTGCTTCGCCGCTGCTGATGTTGTGTACGGGCCGCCGATCTGCACCGAGCCGACGCTGGCGTAGTCCATGTACACCTGGTCGTCGGTGATGACCCGGCCCCGCTGCAGGGGCTGCGGAAGACCTTCCGGCTCCCACAGCTCGCGCACGAACGACACGCCGACGATATGCAGCCCCTGGTCGACGGGAACGCGGATCTCCAGGCCGGCGTCTGCGCCGATCTGCATGTACTTTTCCCAGGAGTCGTCGCCCGCAAAACCGGGTTCGCCGTCGCCGGCGTAGCTGGCTGCGGCGGGCCTGCCCTTGGCTCCGCCTCCGACCGTGAATCGCTTCAGCAGCTTGCTGTCGAGGCGCACATCGAGCTGCTGCGGCCAGCCCATGCCCTTGATGTAGTCCTGATACTGCCGTTGGAGGCGAACCTTGATCGTGTACTCGCCGCTGACCGGAAACTCGTGACGAATCGCAAGACCGCCGCGGGATCCGAACGGCAGATCTTCGCTTTGCCGATCGTCCTGAACGACGTGCAGCGGAATCTCGAAGGTCTCGACACGCGGATTGAGCGGCGGAAGACCCGTCGCGACCCGTGTGACCTGGCGGGCGACCGACAGATAGCGCTCGAGATGGGCTGTCGAAATCGACAGCGCATCCGCGATGTTGTCGAAGCTGCCGTCCGCGGTCTCGTCGCCGGGCAGCAGCGGTTTGACATCGAAGCTCGCCGGATCGAACGCGAACAGGTCGCGAACCGCGTTGTTGTACTCCGCGCGATTGAGCCGGTGAACCGCGCTGATCGTGCCGGGATTCGGGTGGGCCGACCACGCGCGATCGATCTCCGTCTCGAGCCACGACGCGGCTGCCCGATACGTGGGACCGTCAGGCCGCGGCCTGCCGGGCGGCGGCATCGAGCCGGCGCGCAGCTTCGCGATCACGCGCTCCCACGTCTCCGCGTTGGCGTTGGGTTGTGTGACATCCAGGCTGTCGAGTGCGAGCCCGGCGGTGCGGAGCCGCTGGTTATGGCAGCTGATGCAGTACGTGTCCAGAACCGCCCGAGGGGATTGGGTTGGCTGCGAAGGCGCCGCCGACTGCGCCTGTACGCCGGATATTGAGACTGCCGCGCCTCCGACGACGAGCGCGACAACGGCCGCGCCCGCCGCGCTCACGGCCCGCGTCTCGTGCCCGAAATACCGCATCCGTCGGGGCGCCTCCCGGCGCCAATTCTGCCTGATGCCGTGAGGACACGCAAGGAACTCGGCTAAACTCTCAACGCCTATGAATCAATCGATCCGGGCGCTCGGCGCCCTCGCTATCTCCGTCCTTACAGTCGCGGCCTGCGGTCGTTCATCGTCGGCGCCGTCCACGGCAAAGACGACGCTGCCGGTCGTCTCGCTGGCTGAAACCGGCGCGTTTCCGCTCGACGCCCACGTCGAGTCGGCGGACCTGGCATCCGGCGCGTACACGTTCGAGCGCCTTCAGAAGGCGGGGGCGGCGCTCTTTCACACGCCGTTCAATGGGCTCGACGGCGTGGGCATCGCCGTGCGCCCCAACGGCACGCGCGTGGCGCGCTTCGCGCCGCTCGGTCCGCAGGGCCCCGCGGCGCAGAGCTGCGGGGAATGTCACAACACGCCGGTGAGCTCGTCTGGCGGACTCGCGCACAGCAGCGTCGTCCGCGACGTGCTGGGAAAGGGCACGCCGCCGTTCGACGTCCGCGCATCGACCTCGCTCCTCGGCGACGGCATCCTGCAGCTGCTGGCCGAGGAGATGACGGAGGAGCTGCAGGCAGCGCGCAGCGCGGCGGCCGACGCCGCGAAGGCCGCGCCGGGGACAGCCGTCAATCGGCCGCTCCGTTCCAAAGGGACCGACTTCGGATCGATCACGGCAACGGCCACGACGGCCGGGCAGGTGACCTTCGACGTATCCAAGGTGGCGGGACTCGATCCCGACCTCGTCGTCCGTCCGATGGGATGGAAGGGCGACGACCCCATCGTGCGGAACATTGTCGTGTTCGCGTCGGGGCTCGGCATGGGCATGCAGCCCGAGGAAATGGTGTGGAAGACGCCGGGCGGCGACGGCCGCCGTGATCTCGACGGCGACGGCGTATCGCGCGAGCTGTCGGTCGGGGACATCACGGCGATGACGATCTACACGGCGGCGCTCGAGACGCCGACCGAGCTCGCCCGACTGGTGTCGCTCGGATACGTGCAGGCGCCGAGCAACGACGATCGCGCTCGCATCGAGGCAGGACGGGCGCTGTTCTCCAGCATCGGGTGCTCGAGCTGTCACACGCCGGAAATGCCGCTCCTCAACACACGGTTCGAGGAGCCGACGCTTCGCGGCAACGGCAACTACTACGACGCGGCGCTGGCCAAGCTCGACCCGAACTACGACCCGAAACGTCCTGCGTCGTTCGACGTGTTGAAGGACGCGAAGCCGCCGCGCGCGGAAGCCCGCGCAGCCGGCGGGGCGACCATCCGTCTGTACGGTGATCTGAAGCGCCACGCGATGGGGCGGCTGCTCGCCGATCGCGGCCCGGGCGAGCCGGACACCGCTGACACCGAGGCGCTCAAGTACGACGGCAAGGTCGTGAAGATTCCGGCCGATCACTTCCTGACCGCCGAGCTGTGGGGCGTGGGGAATACGGGCCCGTACCTGCACGACAACCGCGCGGGCACGCTGCGCGAGGCCATTCTGTTTCACGGGGAGGATCAGCCGCCTGCGCCGGGTCAGCCGGGACGGAGCGAGGCGCAGGAGGCGCGCGACGCGTTCAAGGCGCGCACGGCCGCGGAGCAAGAGTCTCTTCTCGCGTTCCTGCTCAGCCTGCGGACCTTCTCACCGGAGCAGCGCTAGGACGGCCTGCTCGAGACCAGCCCACAGATTGGCCGGGCGAGCCAGCTTCTTGGCCATGTCCCGGCTGGCCACTTCATTCTTTTGCGAGAAATCCGCGTTCGATTCCCCCGACATCTGCGTTTGATCCGGTAGGCGCGAAATCAATCGTCAGGTCCATCTTCAGACGAGGGCTGCTCATGACCGTGGTCAAAGAGATTCCGTCTGGTCACGTCACGCGGGACGCCGTCTGGCGCGTGCGATTGATCGCCGCAGTGGCGGTGCTGGCGCTGGCCCTGGTGTTGGTCGCACTGCTTTCGCTTCAGACGCTGCGGACCTGGGTCAGCGCGGCGTGGAGCTGGTTCGTGGTGAACCGCTCCGCCACGAGCCTGCAATGGCTTCTCGCTCTGCTGCCGGGCAGCATCATCGTCAATCACCTCGTGTATCTGCTGTCGTCGCGGCGCAAGCAGTTCAGGAGCGCCCTCGGCAAGCTGGAGGCGACCGAGGTCGACCGGCTGGAAAACCTCTACTTCGGTTATGTGCCGATGTTCGTCCGGTACCTGCTGCCGGCAATTCTCGTCACGATCCTGACGTCCACCGTGATTGCGGTCTTGACCAACCCTGGCGGGTACCTCTCGTGGCTGTATCAACTGCCCGCACCGAAGACAAGCGGCGAGTTCATGCCCAAGGAGCTCTGGGCGCAGCAGACGCTGCGCGGCGTGGCGCTCGGGTTTGTCGGGGCGTACGTGTACATGCTCCTGCTGCTGACCGCGCGCGCGCAGCACCGCGACATCACGACGGGCATCGCCGTGTGGGCCGCGGCGATGCCGGTGCTCGGCCCGATGATGGGCGGCGTCGCCGCGCTGCTGGTGGTCTCTGGCGCCGGCGACGGCGCGTCGGTGACGCGTGACGCCGTGTTCTTCGTCGCGGGCATGCTTCCACGACAGTTCATGACGTTCGTGCAGTCGAGCGTCCGCAAGATGTTCCAGTCGGGCGCGCCCTCTACCACGCGTACGCTGCCGCTGACGACCCTTCGCGGCGTCGGACCGGATGTCGAAGCGCGGCTCGAAGAGGAAGGCATCTACGATGTGTCGGCGCTGGCCTACGCGTCGCCGCATGGATTGATGCGCACGACTACGTACTCGCCGCGGCAGATTACCGACTGGATTGACGAAGCGCTCTTGATCGCGACGCTTCCCGGCCACTGGGAAGCGCTCGAGAAGGTCGGCGTGACGGGAGCGATGGACCTGGCGTGGTATCAGACGAGCAAGGACTCGATCAAGCCGCTGGCCGACGAGATCAAGCTATCTGAGAACCTACTCGCAAACGTGGTCGAACGGCTGTCGCAGGACGCGCAAATCGGCGACTTGTATCAGTTGTATTGGGATCACTCGACGCTCACGCCGCCGATCGGGGGCGGACAGCCTGGAGCGGCGGCGCAAGGCGGGGCCAACCCGCCGCCAGCGGCTCCTCAGCCGCCGCAGCCGCAACCGGACAAGATCGACGGCGTCCCGCTCGCGTTCGACGTTCGCCACGATTTGGAAAAAGAGGCGCGCGACCGGCTGGTCGCCGAGATCGCGGCAAAGACCGGCGTTCGATCGGCCGCGTTGGACGGCGATCACCTGGCGATGACGGTCGACCCGGGCCAACGGGACGCGCTGGTCAGCGAATTGCGAGTCAAAGCCGAATTGGTGGCCGCCAGCTAATCGGCGTCCGATCGCGTAATCGGCGTCTGATCGCGCGACGGGCAGGCTCGTGCGGAACGGGCGGCTACGAAGCGGTTACCGTGTAACAGAGAAACGGCCCCGCCTTCGTCTTGCCGAGCGCCTTGCGCAGATCGAGATGATTGGTCGGCTTGCCGCTCAGCAGCTCGCCCATGTGGACAACGAAGCCGAGCACGTCCTGCAGCGGGTTGCCGAGATCGAGATCGAAGTCGACGTACGTGTGAGGGAGGTCTGCCGGCGGAACTGCGATGACCGCCTGCAGCGACGGCCGCCCTTCCCCACGGAAACTCAACAACTCCGTGTACCGCGCCTTGACCTGAATCGGGGCCGGAATCGCGCTGAGCAGCCGGCCGTGGATGGGCGCATGCGGCTTCCCCTCCGCAAAGAAGGGCATCTCGGGATCGGCGACGAGCGTGTTCAACGTGTCGAGCAACGATCGATCGACCGTCGCGTAAATTCGTTCGTTGGCCGCCAGGAAAACGTCGTGGACGAGGCCGATGAGGGCGTCGCCCTGCGTAGGGCGGCAGCGAAGGCTGGCAAGCAGGTTCAGCAGACAGGCACGCCGCACCGGCCGGTGATCGTCGTCCCGAACCCAATCCACGGCAGCTTCGCCGTCGACGGTCGACTGCTCGAGGACCTTCTCGATCTGGCTGTCGCAGTCGGTCAGATCCACCTTGATCGCGCGGTCGTCCATCTTGACTTCGACCTTCACGCTCGCACCTGAATCGTCGTCCACATCCGCGGACTGGAACCCGCCGACCGTGGTCGCCTCCTCGATTTCGAAGCGGAGCTTGTAAAACCCGGGCGGGAGCGAGTGCTGATTCACACCGCGGAGAATGAGCGAGCCGTCTTCCACCGACACGTTCAACTTGAACTGGCCGGGATCCCACCCCTGCACCCGGCGGATGCTGTTCATCCGCTCGCGGGTCACCTCCGATCGCGCATCGAACGCGATGCCGACGGTCCGCTCGATCGCATCGGGCTCGTCGAACTCTATGCCGCCAGGGAGCTGTCGCTTGATGCGCAGACGCCGGCCGTCCTTCTGAAAACCGACTTCGATGAACTCGTTCATGGCTGTGGCTCTTTGGATGGAGGCGGCAAATCGTGTTCGATGCGGTTACTCAAGTCAAGGCGGCTAAGTTTCTGCCCGGTCCGGCCAACCGACTGGCTGTTGTGTCCGCAGTCCCATTCGACCAACTCGAGTGAATAACGTTCCGCGTTCGCTTCTCAAACAGACGTCGTTATCAGGATTCGGCGGGACACGCGTACATCGCGTCGAGTAGACGGATGCTCAAACTCCACATCACGCAAGACGACTACGGCGACTGGATGGTCTCGGTGGAAAACGAGGACGGATTGCTGAATCTGCTCGCCTATGAATTCGCCACGTCCGCCAAAGCCGTCGAGCACGCCAACGACTGGATGAAGGAGCGCAAGGTCCAGGCCATGGTCCTGATCGATCCACCGCGTCCCCCACGGGCGACCCGAGCCGCGCTCGCCGCTCCTGACGATTACCCGAAGCCCGAGCCGCGGAAAGCGGGCGCGTGATGGCGCTCGTCTACTGGTTCAGCGACGGCGTCGGCAACGACGTGAGGTTGGGCGGTCCGGACGGGGTCACACCCGTTCCGACCGCCATGATTCGATGGATTCGGACGAAAGGTTCTCCGGCGTTGATTGTGTACGGCGGCGACGTCTACCCCAGCGGCGACGCGAGGTCCTTCGCCGAATTCCTGGGCCAGATGGATCACGACGTGCGTCTCATCTGCGAGCCGCCCGGGAATCACGATTGGAAAGACGATCCGACTCTGCCGCCCAACGGCAGGATCCCGCACGGCTACGACACGTTCTGGCAGGGCCACCCCGAGTCGAGGCAGCCCGTCAACACCAACAAGAAGGGTGGAGCGCGATACGAGCACGCCATCGACCTTGACGGCTGGCGGCTCATCTTTCTCGACACCGGCGACTACGACACGAATCCCTGGCCGGCCGGCGACCAGGCTCGCGTCACCTGGTTGAAAAACACCTTCAAGCCCGGGCGATCCAACATCGTCGTGGCGCATCACAGCCGTTTGAGCCGAGGGCTGCACGGCGACAACGACGATCTGGATGGGCTGTGGCGGATGCTGTTCGACGACGCGGGCGCGCCGCGAGTGGCGTTCACGCTGGGTGGTCACGATCACAACGTCAGCATGTACGGACCGCGGTCGAGGGACAATCCGACGGCCCCGTCGGTCGCGCCAGACAAAGGCATCCACGTGTTCGTCAACGGCGCCGGAGGCGACGGCCACTACACGCAGCACGCGTTCCTGGGTTTGGGGGCCTCCGGCACCATGCCGGACATCTTCGCCGACGACGATCACTTCTGCGTCACGCGGATCAACCTGATTGACGCGAAGTCCGCCGATGTGGACATCCTCGATTTTGGCAAGCACGCCAAAGGCGATCCCGTGCCGGTCGCACAATCCCTCGTGCAGATCCGCCTGTAATCCCCGTCGAGATCGCCATGCCAAGAGCCGCCGAGCGACAACTCCTCCGATTCCTGAATGTCCAGGAACCCGTGGCGACGGCTCGAGCGAACGCGGCGAAGCGAGGCGCGATCACGGCTCGTCCAGGCCCACCGCCGCCGCAGTTCGATGCGCAAACCATCGCGGCGCTCCGCGAGAGGCTCCTCGCGCTGCCGGAGGAGATGCTGGTGGACGCGCCGGCCGTGCTCGGCGACGCACCGGAGCTGGCGGACGGTCTGCAGTTGTTGAACGACGCCGAGGCGGCGCTCCGCACGCCTCGCCATACGTTGTCGGCGCTGGCCGCAAACCGGGCGGACGAGGCCTACGAGCTGCCCGAGAAACACCGCTTTCCCGGTTACGACCCGGCGACAATCGCGATTCGACCCTCCGAGAAACAGTTCGAAACGTCGGCCGACGCCGCGGCGTGGGCCGCGACGGCCGCGGCCGCCTGGGCGTTTCGCCTGGTCACGCCGAAGCCCGACTTGCCGCGCCCCGCCGCGACCGCCGAGTATCCGCTGCAGTCGCGCAACGGTTTGACGACGATCGCGCTGTTCTCCGACTGGGGGACGGGCTACTACCATTCGCGCTACATCGCCCGTCACGTCGTGCACCTCGAGGTGGCGCAGGCGGTGCACCTCGGGGACGTGTACTACACCGGCGCCGCGCAGGAGTTCGAGGAGCAGTTCACGCCGATCCTCGAGCCGGTGATCAAGGCGATGCCGCTGTACGCCATGAACGCGAATCACGAGATGGATTCGCATGGCATCCCGTACTTGAATTTCCTCGAGGAGAAGAAACGGCTTGGGAACGAACCCGGATTCGCGCCGCAGCCGCAGGAGACCAGCTACTTCTGCCTGTTCGACGATGCCTACCAGGTGATTGGGATCGACACGGCCTTCCACGGGAACGGGCGGTATCGCGACGACAGCCTCAGGCAGTGGCTGCGCGAGCGCCTGGAGCGCGGACGGGATGCGGGCAAGCTGACCATTCTCCTGAGCCAGAACGAGCCGTATGGCCCGACCCGCGGCGACAGCGTCGCGGCAAGGAGGTTCCGCGACCTGTATAGGAAGGATCTCGGCGACTGGGTCAAAGAGGGCCTCGTTCACGCATGGTTCTGGGGCGACGAGCACTACGCCGCTCTGTACGAACCGAACGACGCGGTCCCGTTCGTCGGGAGCTGCATCGGCCACGGCGGGTATCCCTTCGGCCGGATGCACCTCGATTCGCGCGAGGGCGACGTGACGACGGCGGTGTGGGCGGAGACCGACGCGAGGTTTCCGGAGGACACCGGACAGCGTCAGGATCGCGGCAACAATGGATTCTGCGTGTTGACGTTGACGGCGGATGGGATCGGGCTTGCCTATTACGACTGGCTGCTCCGGGAGCGGCACGAAGCGCGGCTCGTTCGCGACGGCGCGCGGCTGCGCATCGTCGCCCCGTGACGGTGGCGTCGGCTCTTCAACGTTTGTATTTCGGAACCTTGATCCGGCCTTCCCAGAGGCTCTTGTTGTTCTCCTCGCAGGAGTACTCCATCATTTCCCAGTCGGTACGCAGCGTGAAGGTCCGCGTGTTCGTCCACGGCTTCGTGAAGGTCTTGGGGTCGTCGACCGTCACCTCGTAGTTGATGTGTCCGAGGTCGGGCCGGCTGAAGCGCTGCACCAGATGCAGCTGCTCGCTGTGCGGATGACCGATCGTGTCCAGCCGCGTCTTGCCGTTGAAATTCACGGTATCGATCACCAGCGTGTCGCCTTCCCAATGCCCCACCGAGTCGCCGAACCACGTCGAAATCCCTTTGCCATGCGGGCGGCCGTCGATCGGGATCACCGAGAACCACGAGTTCTGCTCGAAGAGGAACGCG
>Ga0114129_10015778_pt1 | contig 10740 bp, 5 predicted proteins | sample RhiMetdeltSRZDD1_FD_80071 | JGI IMG/M metagenome (GOLD analysis project Ga0114129, IMG submission 80071) | Populus rhizosphere microbial communities from Tennessee, USA - Rhizosphere MetaG P. deltoides SRZDD1 (version 2) (version 2) | ecosystem: Host-associated > Plants > Roots > Rhizosphere >... | reverse complement strand
TCGGACACGCTGATCGCGGAACAGCAGCGCCTGCATCGCACGCTCGATCTTCGCGCGCCGCTGATCGGAATCGGGGTCGATCGCCTCGACTACACCAAAGGGATTCCGGAGCGGCTGGCTGCGCTCGACCGGCTCGTCACGGCGCGGCCCGAGCTGTGCGGCCGCCTCACGTTCGTCCAGATCGGTGTGCCTTCACGATCGCATCTTCACGGCTACGCCGAAATCGAGGTGGAAATCGCTGCACGGATTCGCGATCTCAATCGTCGCCACCGTACCGCGGACGGCGTACCGCTCGTCGCGTATCAGACCGCGCCGCTTGGGATCACCTCCCTGGTGGCGCTCTACCGTCTGGCGCACTTCTGCATCGTCAGCTCGCTGCACGACGGCATGAACCTGGTCGCCAAGGAATTCGTGGCCGCCCGCGACGACGAAGACGGCGTGCTGGTCCTGAGTGAGCTCGCCGGCGCCGCGCAGGAACTGCAGGATGCACTCATCATCAACCCGTACGACGTGGACGGATTTGCGGCCGCGCTCATGCGGGCGATCGACATGCGGCGCGAGGAGCGCCGCACACGGATGCGCGCGCTACGCCGCGTTGTGGCCGGACGAAACGTGTTCGGCTGGGCATCCGACATCCTGGAAGGACTCGAAAGCCTTTGGACCAGGCCGCTCCACTACGGGGTGCGCGGCTGGGAGGACACAGCAATCTAACAATGCAAACCATCCTGAACGAGGAACAGCGCGCGCTGCTGGCGGGTTTCGCGTACTCAAACCTTCTGCTCGCCTTTGATTACGACGGAACGCTCGTGCCGATCGCGCCGACGCCGGCCGCGCCGCAGATGCGCACCACGACGCGACAACTTTTGATTCGCGCTGCGCAGCTTTATCCGTGTGTGATCATTTCCGGCCGCGCACTCGACGACCTTTCCCAGCGCCTCGAGGGCGTTCCGGTGTGGTTCCTGTTCGGCAACCATGGCCTCGAACCACCTCGGCCCGGCGTCATCTCGCCGACGCCGGCGGGGGAATGGGCGGATCAGCTCCGCCGTCTTCTCCCGGACGACCCCGGCATCCTGATCGAAGACAAGCGCTATTCGCTGACGATTCACTACCGCAACGCCGCTGACAAACGACGGGCTGTTGAAGCGATCGATCGCGTGGTTGCCGAGCTGCCCGATGCGAGGGCGCTTGGAGGCGCCGAAGCCGTGAGCCTGTTGCCGCGAGGCGGACCGGACAAAGGGGTCGCGCTGCGCCAGGCGTGCCACTGGTTCGCGTGCGACAGCGCGATTTATGTCGGCGACGACGCCTCAGACGAGGATGCGTTCTCGTCAACCTATCCGGAGAGGCTGCTGACCATTCGCGTCGGGGCCACGCACGACACGCGAGCGAGGTACCACCTCAGCTCGCAGGAGGACATCGACTCGTTGCTTCAGATCCTGGTGGACGTGCGGTCGAGGTGAACGGCAACAGAATTTTTCGAGGATCTTATTGATCTGAACTGCCGGCCGAGCTAGGCTTCGCTCGCTGCCCATACTCTCCTCAAGCATCGCGTCCCCTCCACGCAGGGTGCGCCTGGTTGGACTCGTCGGATACGTGCTGCTCACGGTGGCCTTCACCTGGCCGCTGGTACTTCACCTCGACACGCATTTGACGGGACCAATCGGCGGCGACACGGGTGTCTACGTCTGGAACCAGTGGGTGTTCCGCCATGAGGTACTGAACGAACGCCTGCCGCTGTTCACGCAGGAAATCTTTTCGCTCAGCCGTCCGGCCAATCTCTCTCTTCACAACTACACGATCTTCCAGGACCTTCTCGCGCTGCCATTGCTTGGCCCGCTCGGGATTGTGGCGACCTTCAACGTCGTGTACTTGCTGATGATCGTGATCACCGGATACGCCGCGTTCCGGCTGGCGTTCCACCTGACGCGAAGGCCCTTTGAATCGTGGCTCGCAGGCGCGCTGTTTTCGTGGAGTCCGTACCTGGTGGCGCGGGGCATGGGCCACTTCAGTCTGGTCGCCGCAGCGCCCCTCCCGGTCTTCGCGTTGCTGCTGCTGGATCGCGAGGCGCGCGGGAGTGTACGCAACGCTGTGGCACTCGGGGCCACGGTGTGCTGGGCCGCGACGACCGATCCGTACTATGCGGTGTATTGCGTCATGCTCGGGTGCGTCTTTGTCGCCGTGCAGTCAATCCGCTTCGCCGGCGATCCGTCGCGACGATGCGTAGTGCCACGGGCCCTCGACGTACTGCTCGCCTGCCTGGCCGGCTTCGCGATTGCGCTCGTCATCGGCGGCGGCTGGCAGATATCCGTTCTCGGCCGACGCGTCAGCATCCATGGCCTCTACACGCCGATGCTGCTGCTGACGGTGTTCGCAATCCTCCGCGCGGCGTGGCCGTACCGTCGTGCGCTGTCTATCGATCGCTTGGAAATCGTGCGGTTCGCGCGGGCTGCGTCGGTGGCAGCGCTCGTATCGGCAGTGATGTTGTCGCCCGTGCTCTATGCGGTCGGTGTGCGCATCAGGGACGGGGGCTTCGAATCGTCGCCGATCAGGTGGCGCAGCAGTCCGCCGGGCGTTGATGTCGTCTCCTTCTTTCTTCCGAACCCGAACCACCCGCTCGCGCCCGAAGCGATTCGCGCGTGGCTGACGCCGCGCCCCGACCAGTACCTCGACAACGTTGCGTCGATCCCGCTGGTCGCGCTCGTCGTCATTGGGGTGGCAATCGGTGCTCGATGGCGACCATCCCGTATCTGGATAGCCGTCACCGCCGCGTTCGGATTCCTCGCGCTCGGCCCGTTTGTGCACGTTGCCGGGTTCAACACGCACATACCGGGGCCCTGGGCGTTTGCGCGCTACCTCCCTATCGTCAGGCTCGCGCGTACGCCGGCGCGACTGTCGATCGTCGTGATGCTGGGCGTGTCTATGCTGTTTGCCGCCGCCGTGACCCATCTCGGCGACCGGCGGCCGCGCCGACGCCGGATGCTGCTTTCCGCCGTCGCCGTGGCGATACTTTTCGAGCTGCTCCCCGCTCCCCGCCCGCTCTACTCCGCGTCGGCACCAGCGTTCTACACTCGAGTGGCGCAGGATAGACGCGACGTCACATTAATGGAGTTGCCGGTAGGCGTGCGAGACGGGACGTCGAGCGTCGGTAATTTCACGGCACGTTCGCAGTTTTTCCAGACCGTCCACGGGAAACCGCTGATCGGCGGCTATCTGTCCCGGGTGCCGAGGAAGCGGATTGCCGAAGTGCGGCAGGACGCTCTGCTCGATGCGCTGATCACGTTGAGTGAAGGGGGAACCCTCGATCGCGCGCGCGAGGCGGACCTTGTGGCGCGCGGTCCCGAATTCATCCGCCGAAGCCGCATCGGGTACGTCGTCATCGACAACGATCGCACGCCGCCGCCACTGCGAGACTTCGCGGTTCGCGCGCTCCGTCTGCGGCACGTCGCGGCGGAAGATTCCTACGACCTTTTCGTCCCCGGCTCGATCGCCGACTGAGCACACCGTGGGGTCCGCCTTCAGGCGGACCTTATTTGGTGAAGTGAATCAGGTACTGCGATGTTCCGGCCATGAAAAAGCGCGCCCACTCGCCCGCGACTTTATCAGTGCCGACTCCGTCATCTTCGCTGATCACCTGCGGATACCAGCTTCCGCCGTTCAGGATCTTCACCGGTGGCGACCACAGGCGTGGATCGTCGAGCGACGGCGAGAAGGACACGTAGATCCCTTCCTGGTCGTACCGTGTGTTCTTCGCGCGGTTCAGAAGCATCGCGTACATCTCGAGGTAGCTATTCCAGTGCACCGAAGGCCCCCAGAACTCGTTTGTTGTCGAGCCTTCGTCGTGCCATCCGTCCGAGACAGAGAAGAGTGAGCTTCCCGTTGCGTACGCCCACGTCACGCCGTCGTCGTCCTTGGTGACCATGCGCGCGGCAGGCACCCAGACACGAGACCGCCACACCATCAACTTGCCAGCGGGATCATCACGGTCCGCCCACGCGAGGCGTCCCACGGCGACACCTTGCTGCGTCGTCGGTCGTTCGTACTGGGAAAAGAAGAAATAGAGATCGCGCGAATCCGGATCGAGCTGCACGCTGAAGTCGCCTACCCCATTGACGAAGAACACATTGGTCGTGTTGCAGCTGAATGCGCCGGCCGGCGCCTCGAGGACGATTCCGAGCTGTTCCCACGTCTGGCCGCGGTCGCGTGAACGTGCGGCACCGATACGCGGTATGACCTTGGTGCTGCCTGGACAGACCGCGTCCGCCGGCATCTCGTTATGGTAGTAGCCGTACCACGTTCCATCGACGTCTGGAACGATGGCTTCCATCCACACGCCGCCGCCAGGCCATGGTTCGAGCGAGGAGGGTAGCGCGGCGCCGAGCTGGGTCAGCCTCCGTCCACCGGCCGTGCTGGGTCGGCCGCTGTATGAAGTGACGATGAAGAACCTGAGCACACCGCTGACGCGGTCCCAGACCGCGGGACTGTTGCTGTCGACGTCGCCGGTGAGGCGCAGCGGGGTGACGGGAAACAGCGTGGCTCGGGGGTTGACGGCTTCGCTCGCCCTCAACGCGGGAGGAGCAGCGCTAACCAGAGACGCGACGGCGATGGCAGCGACAAGAACGCGCACACCTACTGACACGACACCTTGTCGGAAGATGTTTACTTCGGTTTCAGTAGGGCAAATGAGCTTAGGCAGTCGGCAGGGACGTGGGGGGCGGCAGGAGTGGCCTTCCAGCCCTTCCCGCCCGTCCCGCCCTTCTTGCCTATTACTTAGAACTGCGTGCGGAAACCGAACTGCAGCATGCGCGGCGAGTAGGCGATCGTCGTGCTCTGATTCGGCTGGCCGTAGCGAGCGTTCTGTTCGTTCAGCTCGAACAGCGTCGGATCGTAGTTCTTGCGATTGAAGACGTTGAACATCTCGAAAATCCCGTCGACCTTGAACTTCTGGGTGAACGAGATGCGCTTCTGCAGGCGCATGTCCACACGGTGAATCGGCGGCAGATTGAGACCGTTGCGTGAAATCACCGAGCCGTTCGCACGCAGGCGCCCCTGCGCGGAGACCTGACCCGATGCACCCTGGTTCAGCACGTCAACGCCCGCCTGGGCCGTCTCCCATCCGTTGTCGCCGAAGATGTAGAGACCGCTCAACTGCAGCCCGTACGGCGCTTCCCAGATGCCGTTGAACGTCACGCGGTTGTGCTGATCTTTGCCCGGATACCACGCGTTCTCCGAGATGTAGTCCGGCAGCGTCACTGCCACGTCGCAGCGATAGACACCGGAACCGGCCACGGTCGTAACCGGGTACTGACAGCCAGGGTTCAGCGGCAGCTGGTCGAAGACGCTCGTTCGGGAATACGCGTAGCTCGCTGACGCCTGCCAGTGATTTGCCATGCGCTTGGTGAACGCGGTCTGCAGTGCGTTGTAATTCTGCTGTCCGTCAGTGCGGTTCATCTGCAGCGTGCCCCAGCCCGGGTACGGACGATTGATGTAGTTAGCCGCGGCCGTACCCCCGACGAGCGGATACGGAATGCCGCTAACCGGGTTGTACGCGACGTTGATGTTGCGCGTGTTCAACTGCGCACGATCGCCTGTGTAGACCCAGTCCATTTCGAGCGACATCTGGTTCCCAAGCTGACGCGCAAAGCCGAGTGAGGCTTGGTGGCTGTACGGATCGACAAGATCCGGCGCCGCGAAGTTCTGGGTGCTGTGCCGCAGGTTGCACGTCGGCGCTGCGGGGTTCGGTTGATATGCGCAGAGCAGCGCTTTCGCCTGATCGTAGGTCGGCGCCGGACCGTTGAAGGGATTGACCGCGAAGTCCGGACGGCCGTCGTTCAGCACTGTCATCGCAATCTGTTGCACGTACCGCAGCGTGAAGAGCGGAGGCTGACCCGTTGCTTCTCCGAAATAGATGCCATAGCCACCGCGGATGACCGTCCTGTCGTTCCACGCGTAGTTGAAACCGAGGCGGGGTGCGAGGTTATTGAGATCGTTCGGCCGGTTTGCCTGGAGGAACGGCTTGAACTCCACCCAGTTGACGAACTCGCCGATGTTCGCATCGTAGCGAACGCCAAGGTTCAGCGTCAGCTTGCTGGTGGCCTTCCAGTCGTCCTGCGCCCACCACGCCACCACGTGCCGCGGCGCGTACTCGGTGAAGCCGTTGTTGCCGGCCGGCCGGGAGTACGGCGATGCCGTCATCGCGACGTTGCGGATGTACTGCGTCGTCACCGCCGAAAGTGGTGCGAGGTTCCACGTGCTCACGTCCGTGACGTCACCAATCATGTTCTGGATAACGTCAGCCGGCAGCGCAGACCCGTTAGCCGTGTATTGACCCATGCAGGTCTGGCACGTGGTCTCCCACGTAAAGTCGTGCATGTACTCGCCACCGACCTTCACGTCGTGGCGACCCTTCGCGTTGAAGGACGCCGTGAACGCATCCTGGATGTCGTAGTCCTCTTCGCGGATGTTCTGCGGCGTAATCGCGTGCGTCTGACCCAGCGTGTAGCCGCGCAGCAGGATGACGGGCGCGCCGAACCCCTCCGTCATACCCGGCAGGCTGTTCGAATTCTTCACGTGCGCGAACTGATTCCAGTGGAAGAGCGAATGGCCACCCTTGATCTCGTTGACCATGCTCTGGCCAAGCACCTGCGTGAAGGTGGCGAACTCCTGTTCGCTCCGGCGATTCGTGCCGATCGCCGATGCCGGCGTACGGTTGGAGCCGCCCGTGTAGCGCGAGTCGTAGGGAATGCGGTTGTCGTAGCGATTGCCGCGAACCGTCAGCCGCGTCTGCGGATTGAACTGGAAGTCGAACCGACCCATCTCGGTGTCCTGACGGCGGGCGCCGCTCAGCGTGGTGTTGAACTTCGGATACGTGGGATTGTTGTAGACGTAGGACTGCGGCTCGCGCTCGAATTCGTAGTTCAGGAAATAGTGAATGCGGTCGCGAACGATTGGTCCGCCAAACGTGGTGCTCAACTGTTGGTTCTGATAGGGCAGCACGACGCCCGCCACAGGATCCTTCGCGTTGAACTTCGAGTCGCGGAAGTATCCCGAGAACGTTCCGCCCATCGTGTTCGTGCCCGATTTCGTGATCGCGTTCACCTGAATACCGCTCGAGCGACCCTGCGACGCGTCGAAGCGGTTGGAGATGAATTCAAATTCGCCAATCGCGTCGCGGCTGAAGCGCGGCTGTCCGAAGCTGAGCGCCACCTGATTGGTGACCTGCTGGCCGTCGAGATTGAGCTGAAACGGGATGTTCGAACTCGTGGAATTGATCGGCGTCTCCGCTACCGCGTTGGCACGGCTGCCAGGCGCGAGCAGCGTCAGATCCATCCAGTTGCGGCCGTTGACCGGCAGCTCCTGCATCTGTCGTGGATCGACGTTGGTACCGAGCGTCGATGTCTGCGTATCAACGAGCGGCGCTTCACCGGTCACCGTCACCGATTCCTGCACGGTGGAGGGCGCCATCTGAAGGTTCAACACCGCGATCTGGCCAACGAGCAGCTCGAGCTGACGGCTGACGGTTCCAAACCCGGGGAGTTCCGCGTCTACCTTGAACATGCCGACGCGAAGCGGAATGCGGTAACCGCCACGTTCGTCCGTTACGGCCACGAAGGTGTTGCCCGTCGCCGTGTGCGTCGCGGTAATCGTTACGCCAGGCAAAACGCCGCCCGTTGAATCGGTGACCGTGCCGCTCAGGGTCGCCTCCTGCGCCCACGCCCCAACGGGCAGCAGCGCCAGGAGCGTGAACATCAGGGCTACGCGCCCGAAAATACGCAATTGCATTCGTCTCTCCTTCAGTCGGAACCGTGCGAAACAGCCAACCTTTGTAAACGAAGCGCTACGTAAGGTCAAGCAAACATCGGACTCAAATCCGCGCTATGTTATTGGGCGCTTTCAACATCGGTCAGTCGGGCCATTCAGCAGCTTGAAGACGAATCCGGTTTTGGGGAGGAAATCGCGATGAACCGCTTCGCGGCAATCGGAGTTCTTGCAGTAGTCAGCGCGCTGACAATGCCTGTCACCGCGCAGCAGAAGGCCGCGGCTGCGCCGGCACTCGAGATTCAGTCGCTGTCCACGCGGCCTGAGATGGTCACTGGCGGCGACGTACTGCTTCAGATCGCGGGGCCGGTGAATCTAACGGCGAAAACTCTTATGGTCCGCGTGAACGGGAAGGACATGAGCAGCGCGTTCAAGCTTGCTGCTGATTCAAAAGCCCTTGTCGGTCTCGTCAGCGGTCTGAATGTCGGCTCCAACGCCATCGTTGCGTCGATGCGCGGCAGCAAGGCGACGGCCCAATTGACTGTCGTCAACCATCCGATCACGGGGCCCGTCCTGTACAGCCCACGTCAGACGCCGTTCATCTGCGAAACGCAGGCAGTTGGTCTTGGCGCACCACTCGATGCCGATTGCTCGGCAAGCACGAAGGTTGAGTACTTCTATCGTTCGACATCGGTGGCCGCGCCTCGAGAAACCCAGGGGGATCTCGCTGGCGCCGACAACGCCAACGGCTTTGGCGGAGGACGCGGCAATGCGGCCGCCAATCCCTTCAAGCCGCTTGATCCAAATGGTCCGCGACCGACTGATATCGCGATGACCACCACGACGGAAGGCAAGACCGTCCCCTACATCGTGCGGCGTGAAATGGGCACCATCAATCGCGCCATCTACTCCATCGCGTTCCTGCATGAACCCGGCACGCCACTTCCCTCGCCGTGGACGGCAGGCACGGCGTGGAATGGACGTCTGGTTTACACGTTCGGTGGCGGCGTCGCCTGGGGCTATCACCAGGGACGCACAATCGGCGGTTTGAATGGCAATCGCGGGAATCTCGAGGACGGTCAGTACGGGGATTACCCGATCGCGAAGGGCTTCGCCCTCGCTGGCGGATCACTGAACGTTTTCGGGACCTATGCCAACGACGTCGTGTCCGGCGAGACGATGATGATGGTCAAGGAGCATTTCATCGAGGAGTACGGACCGATCAAATGGACGATCGGCAGCGGCCGCTCCGGCGGATCGATGCAGCAGCACATGATCGGGAACAACTATCCCGGGCTGCTCGACGCGATTGTGCCGACCGCGAGCTTCGCCGACGTGATGACGTTCCAGACCGCGCTGCTCGACTGCGAGCTGCTCGACCACGCGATGACGACGTCGAAGCAACCGTTCACGACGGACCAGAAGACAGCAATCTCCGGCTTCAGCCATTGGGACTACTGCACGAACAACAAGCTGCGCTACGCAGCGGTCGCCTCCGACATCAACTGCGATCTGCAGACCGTCCCGCCGTCGACGCGGTTCGATCCGGTCAAGAAGCCGGATGGCGTTCGCTGCACGTATCAGGATGCGCACGTCAGCGTCTTCGGCAAGGATCCGAAGACCGGTTTCGCGCGGCGTCCGTTTGACAACACGGGCGTGCAGTACGGGCTGAAGGCATTCAACGACGGCAAAATCAACTTCAACCAGTTCCTCGACATCAACCGCCTCGCCGGCGGGCACGACATCAACGGCAACATCGTTCCGGAACGGACGATCGCCGATCCCGATGCGCTGCGCATCGCCTACGAGAGTGGTCGCATCAACGACGGCGCGCACGGCTTGACGATGATTCCGATCATCGACATGCGGCCATACACTGAGGGGCCCGGGGGCAACGTTCACGACACCTTCGACGGGGTCATGGCCGGCAACCGTATCAACGCCGCTGGCGGCGGCAATCGCATCTCCCGCGTCTATGACGAGCGGGTGCCGATCTTCAAGGCGCAGGACGACAACCTCGACATCCTCGACAAGTGGCTGGCCGCTGTCGCCCGCGACACGGCGCCCGGTTCGCAGCGCGAGAAGGTCCTGCGCGACAAGCCGGCCGGGCTGACCGATTCCTGTTTCACGGCAAAGCTCGAAGAGATAAAAGATCCGGCGAAGTGTGCGGCCATGTTCCCCGTGTATGCGAACCCTCGCATCGTCGCAGGTGGACCCGCCACCGGCGATGTGTTCAAGTGCGAGCTGAAACCGATCGACAAGGCCGACTTCAAACGGCCCGTGACGGACGCACAACTGGCGCAGCTCCGAAACGTGTTTCCGCAGGGCGTCTGCGACTACGCGAAAAAGGGCATCATGCAGCGCCCGGTGTCCGGCACCTGGTTGACATATCCGAGTTCTTCCGCGGCGACGACGAGGTAATATTCCGCTTTCTGATTGGAGGGAGTATGTTGAAAAAGTTCGCCTTGCCGGTGTGTCTTGCGGGGCTTTTGGCGGTGACCGGCGGTTCGGTCGCCACGCAGCAGCTCCCTCCCGGCTTTGTCGATCCGAAGCCAATTCTCGACGCCGCGATTCGGACGATCGGGAACGACAAGCTGAATTGCGTCACGATCGCGGGCGAGGGATATAACGGCGCCGTCGGCCAGCAGAAAGAGGCTGGCAAGAACGTCGACTGGCCGCGTCCCGACAAGCTCGCCAACTACGTCCGCACGATGAACTGGCAGGCGAAGACCATGAAGGAGGAGTTCGACCGGAAGCCTGGTCTGGTGCCCGCCTCGTGGAAGTACGGCATCGGCTGGCTCGACGGTCCGCTCCAGACGCAGACGCATCAGATCTTCATGCTGAACGCCTCGGGCCCGAAGGTGTACGCGTGGCACATGGACGGCGCGATGGGCCAGCCAACGCCGATTGACCCGGATGTCGCGGAGATTTACCCGATCGAGCTCTGGATGAACCCGCACGGTTTCCTGAAGGCCGCGCAGATGCCGG
>Ga0114129_10015777_pt1 | contig 10740 bp, 6 predicted proteins | sample RhiMetdeltSRZDD1_FD_80071 | JGI IMG/M metagenome (GOLD analysis project Ga0114129, IMG submission 80071) | Populus rhizosphere microbial communities from Tennessee, USA - Rhizosphere MetaG P. deltoides SRZDD1 (version 2) (version 2) | ecosystem: Host-associated > Plants > Roots > Rhizosphere >... | reverse complement strand
TGTTCTGGGCGACGGCGCAATGACGCCAGTCTCACTCTGAGTAATTCCGAGTTGCCGGTATTGCAATAGCTGCAGGCCGTTCAACCTTCCATTCGGATTTGCCAAGTCGGCCGACGCCCAACCTGTAATCTGGAGAGCACCTCCCCCAGGAGTAGTAACTGCACTCCCGACATTCATAGCGAATGGTGTTTCGGAGATCGTAGCGTTCCCAGCCGTTGCAAATGCTTCAAAGCTGCGAGGAGGAATTGCGAATTCAAGCGCGGCAGCGGAAGTACTTCCATCCCCGATGCCCACTACCATCGGTGCTCCAGGTTGACTTCCATTTCCCTGGCTGAAAAACCGAACTTCACCGTGCATCGGATCTTCACCGGGATTGACCAGAATGACCGAAGTAGTCCAGCCGGCGCCATCTGCAAGTTCGGGAATAGTCACCGTCTTATTGCCCACCTGTGTGGGATAACCAATCGGGTCGACGATCGGTGTATCGGAGAGCAACAGCTCGTTCGATTCATTGGTGACCGTGAAGAAGGCAGTTGCAGCGATCGGCAAAGAAGCCGTGAAATTCAGCGTGCCGGGCACAGTGATGTTTAGAGGAACATCGGTAACAAATCTCGAAAAGTGCTGGTGCGCACTGACGGTTGTTGTGGCGAACCGGCCCGTGGTACCGGCGGCATCCGTAAAAAAGAAGTCTACGGTGACATCCGTATCATTCGGGTTTGCAATCGACAGAACAGATCGGCCATTCGACGACACGTTCACAAACAATCGGCCGACTCCAATAAATGGGGGAGTCGTTATTGCGTCTTCGCTTACGAGCGCGCCGTTCTGATGCCGATCGATTATGGCAAGGCCGGTCAGCTGCGTGTTTGGGACACTAGCGTCGGCCGTCGCATACCCAAAGACCGCGTCCGATCGAGTTCCTTTTGTGATGACGGAAGAAGTGCCTTGGGGAGCGAGCCGGAATACCGAAGCGGAGACGATGTCTTCAGCGTTCAGCTTCGAGACAAAAGCATCCTGACCGGGGTTGTATCCGGGCTGGAACGCACCGGCGATGGGAAAATCCGGCGAATTCGTGAATCCTGCAACGTAGATGTTGCGGCTCGCATCAAGTGCCAGGCTCACCCCACCATCCGCAGCACTCGCACCCAGAAACGTAGAAAAGACGAGGACATTCCCGCCTGGATCGAACTTCGCCACGAACGCGTCACGGTCGCCACCGAGAGATGCTTGAATCTGGTTTGCGGTCGGCAGGTCGAATGACGTAGTGAATCCTGTAATGTAGACAGCGCCTGCTGAATCTACGGCTATCCCCGAGCCGCTCTCCTGCTGAAATCCACCGAAGTACGTTGAGTAGACCAAGGATGCTCCGTCGGGAGCCAGCTTCAAGACAAACGCGTCGGTGCTGGTCAATCCGTTCAACGTCGCCTGATACGGTCTCTGGACAGGAAAATTAACGGAGCTCGAGAAGCCGGTGACGTAGGCACTGCCGGCGGAATCGACGGCTATGCGTGTGCCCTCGTCTGAAGCCGTACCGCCGACATACGTGGAATATTCGAGTGCTCTTCCTGCGGGATTCAGCTTGAACACAAACACATCGTCGGGACCGATCGGCGTAACGGTGCCTCCAAACCTCGCTTGAAATGGATTGGCGAGTGGGAAGTTGACCGACGTGGTCCAACCTGTAACGTACGCTGCTCCGTTTCCGTCGACTGCAATGCCAAGCGGGTTATCGTTTCCGACGCCCCCCACAAACGTGGAATAAATGATGTTTCCTGCCGGGCCGATCTTTGTCACGAATGCGTCGGCAAAACCACCGGCATTACTGGACTGGAAAGGATTAAGGAGCGGAAAATTTGCGGAGCCCGTGGTGCCGGTGATGTACGCGTTATTCCCTGCATCCAGGGCTAAGGCAAATCCACGGTCGTCCTGGGAACCTCCTAAAAAGGTGGAGTAGTCGATCGCCGTGCCCGAGGCATTCAGTTTTAGAAAATACGCATCCTGCCCACCTCCGCGGCCTTTTTGGAACCCGTTCACAATGGGAAAATTGTTGGACTGCGTATAGCCGGTGATATAGGCGCTGCCTCCCGCGTCGACTGCGATCGCATGCGCTTCATCGGCGCCGATTCCCCCGATGAACGTCGAGTATACGAGTTGAGTTCCGGTCGGATCCAATTTGAAGACAAACGCATCCGATGTCCCGCCGCCATACGTGCCTTGCACGCCCGCTGCGAGCGGAAAGTCGCCGGAATTTGTGACACCCGCGACGTACATCGCACCCTGTCCATCAACCGCAAGGCCATACGCGATCTCGCTGCCGCTGCCACCGAAGAAGGTTGAATATAAGAGGACAGGATCGATAACGAGCGGCCTCGTCTTGTCGTACGCTCCGACCTTGAAGCTGACATGCCCCTGCGTGAGGACGTATGCCGCTTCGACTATTTTTTCCTGGCCGTCGATGTTCTGGTAAACGCGCGGCTTTCGCTGTACCAAAGGCGGACCGTCGGCGTTCAGAATAAGATCGCCGGAGGAATCGATAGATTTGTAGCGAACTCCCGAAAACCCGATCCGAATTGCATCCGGGTTCGCACCGGGCTTAACGATGAAGTCGTACTCCAGCAAACGGCCGTCGCCGTGGTATTCGACATCGATTCCCCGATACACGTCGGAGTACAGCACCCTCTTAAATGACGGCACGTTCGTTTTTTGGCGGCTACCACCACGGAGATAATTCGTCGAGGTGGCCATCCTCTCAACGCCTTCGACTTTCATGTTTCGACGGTGGCCCAAGAACTTCATTCGAATGGATGAAGAAGACTTGGGCGTTGTGAACTGCATCACCGCTTCGTCGCCAGTCAGAGCAAGGTTGTAGCCCGGATGGCGGCTGAGAAATTTCACCCTGGAATCAAACTGTCCGTCATTTCGCTCAAATGAAAGCTCGATTCTTCCGAACTTTGCGTCCATTCCGGACGCGGCTCGCGCTGGGAGCGCAATTAGAAAAAGCAGGACCGAGAGCAGAATCCGCAAACGACTACCTCCACCGAAAGACAAACCCAAAATCCTAGCGTCTTTGGACGGGAGCCGCAAGAATCAGAAACCACAAAAAAGTGCAGAGGGCATACAAAAACAGAATCTTTTGTGGACTTTGCGCTTTTTTCAGTTCCTCTCGCCCTTCTTTTACGAATTCAGAGCCGACAAATGACTGCGGACCGAGCCGCCAAGGAGTTGCAGGTTATACCCGCCTTCCAACAGGCTCACGACACGGCCTGCTCCATGCTTTTCCGCTATTTCACTGACTTGCTTAGTCATTTCGTAAAAGTCCGCGTCCTCGAGCATTAACCCGCCGAGCGGATCTCCGCGCCGGGAATCAAAGCCGGCCGAAATGACGATCAAGTCCGGTGGGAATTTTTTCTTGATTTGATGCAGTGCGTCGGAAAATGCCTGGCGGTGGTCGCGCGCCGACGTTCCAGCAGGTAGCGGCACATTCAACGTGAGTCCTTCTCCCTTGCCGGCGCCGCGCTCATCCGCCGCGCCGGTGCCGGGATAGTACGGATATTGGTGGGTGGAAAAATAGAACACCGAGGGATCATTCCAAAAAATATCCTGAGTACCGTTCCCGTGGTGCACATCCCAATCGATAATCAACACGCGCTCGACACCGTACTTCGCCTGAGCATATCGCGCAGCGATCGCGGCATTGTTGAAGAGGCAGAAACCCATTGCATTGGTTATGGTGGCGTGGTGTCCCGGCGGACGGATCAGCCCAAAGGCGCAGCGTCCCTCTTCAGCCATGACGGCGTCTACCGCAAGAACCGCGGCTCCTGCAGCGACTCGCGCCACTTCGAACGATTCCCTGCTAATCCGAGTATCCACATCGAGGTATCCCACGTTCCGCTCGCAAGATACCGCAATTTCGTGGATCAAATCCTCGCGATGGCAGCGCGAAATATCCTCGTGGGCTGCGGCATGTGGCACGACGCGAACTAGCTGTCTAGACAGCTCCGCATCGTTGTCGATCGCGCGTAAGACGGCTTCGAGCCGCCCTGCAGTCTCAGGATGCGAGCCGGTATCGTGTTTCAGGTAGATCGGATCATAGATGAGATGAGTGGGCATTAACCGGTGCAGATTAAATCCTACATCAATTACGATTTTCGTGAGAACACCGGCCCGCGCGATCTCCGCTCATAGCAGACCGAAGAAAACCCAACATACCAGGGCGCCCACCACGCTCATCGACAAGCCCCAGATCATCAGCTTGTTGAATAGCGCTCTCCGGTTTTCGGATGCTGCTGCATTTGCGATGCACAACGCGCCGAGCGTCGAAAGCGGCGATACGTCGACCAGGTGCGCCCCCACATTTACAGAAGACGCAATGGCCATGGGGTCTCCGCCTCCGATCTTCGTAATCAAGTTTGGAATCGTCGGCAGGAACGTGGGCAGCACGACACCCGATGAACTGCTGTACACCGAAATCAGACCCGTCACAAAACCCATCACTCCCGTAACCGACCTCTCTGTCGAAAAACGAGCAAGAATCGTTGTGAACAGGTCCATGCCGCCTTTCTTTTCCAGAATCGACACCAGCACGGTGACACCACTGACCATGAGAATCACATTCCAGGGCATCGCCTTCACTGCGGCTTCTTCGTTGGCGGCCCGGCAAAGGGTCATGATCACCGCTGCGATAATGGCGGCCATGCCGACGTCTATCTGGAAGATCGAAACCGACAGTACGATCGCAGCCATTAATATGAGCGTCAGTGTTTGATTCCAGGTGAATGGACCCTCATTACCAACGAGGGCATCATCGAGCCTCTCCGCCTTAGGCGAAGAGTGGCGGGAAAATAATTTGTACCCGCCGAGCAAGAAGTATCCCGACAAGCCCACGAAACCTTCCGCTACGAAGTTGTTGAAGAACACCGGCCATCCCTGGTTCGTGATCCCGATGCGAGCGAGCAGCCCATTCGCAATGATGCCGGTTGGAGCGAGCGGTGACAGAGCACCCGCATTAGCGCCGCAGCAGACGCAGACCGTCATTAAGAACGCACTGATACCCATATTGCCTGCGACGGTCATCGCTACAGGCGCCAGTAGGGCCGTGGTCGCAATGTTTCCAGCGCCCACGCTCGCCAAGGCGACGGCAAGGAAAAAGAAGATGACCGGAATCATCCCCAGGTTGCCCCGGGCAAGCTTCACACTGAGTTTGGCAATTTTGTCGAGCGTGCCGTTGACGTTCGCCTGGCTAAAGAAGAGAGTCACGCTGACAAGGATTAAGAACAACGTTACGGGAAAGCCCGCCGCAACATCGGCAAACTTCATGCCCCCGAAGACCCCCCCCACGATGAGCGCAAAGGCTATCGACAAAAAACCGACATTCATCTCCGAGACACAACTGACGATGATTGCAACCGCAAATGCAACAATCGAAAGTACTGGGAGGCTCATGGTGAAGGGACTCTAGCACAAATCGAAGCGCTAAATGTCAATTGTCGATCCTCATTTCAAACCCCCGGTTGGCCCACCTGTGTGCTTTCGGGTAAAATGCCCAAATGCCCACCTGGAAAGAAAAGCTCGCTGACAAGATGGAACCCCAGATTGCCGAAGAGGTCGACATCTTCGAAATGCAGATGGCGCTGCGGCGGACTGGAAGGCTCGATGAAAAGCTCTTTGCAGAGACCCGACTCCGTCGAGGCTGTTACGGGCAACGCTACGATAACGGACACCGGCACGACGGAATTCGGACCCAGCAGCTCAGTTTTCTGGCGGAAATGACCAAAGGCCCGGACACGTTGTGGGACGCGCCGGGAATGCAGCGAATCAAGATCCCGTTCGGCGGGGTCACACCGAATCAATTGGAGACGCTGGCTGAACTTGCCGAGGAGTACGCCGATGGCGTGCTCCATGTCACAACGCGCCAGGATTTCCAGCTTCACTACGTACACATTGATGACACGCCGAATTTGATGCGCCGGCTGGCAGCCGTCGGCATCACCACACGGGAGGCGTGCGGCAATTCCGTCCGGAACGTTACGGCCTGTCCGCTCTCCGGCGTGTGTCGGGGCGAAACGTTCGACGTCACACCTTACGCGAAGGCATCATCGAAATTCATGCTCGGACATCCCGATGCCCAGGGTTTCGGTCGAAAGTTCAAAATCGCGTTTTCCGGGTGTAAGGAAGAAGCCTGCGCCCTCACGAATATGCACGACATGGGCTGCATTGCAGTAACGCGTCTCGAAGACGGCAAACAAAAGCGCGGGTTCGAAGTTTACGTTGGCGGCGGCCTTGGTGCCGTCCCGCAGCAAGCAAAGCTGTTCGATTCATTCGTGCCCGAAGAAGAATTACTCCCGCTGACTCAGGCCATTGCGCGGGTCTTCGCCCGCATGGGTGAGAAGAAGAATCGCGCCGCGGCACGCATCAAATTCCTCGTAAGTAAGCTGGGTATCGAGGAGTTCCGCCGGATCGTTCTCGAGGAGCGCCGCGCGATGCCCACCGATACGCGATGGACCAGTTATCTGGCGGATCTTGAGCGATATCGTGAAGAGCCGCGCAGAGGGCCCGAATTCCTGAACGGTCAGGCACGGCCGGATGGGTTTGAGAAATGGTTCGCGACAAATGTGTATCGGCAAAAACAGGAAGGTTTCGTGGTCGCCTCCGTAACGCTTCCGTTGGGCGATATGACCGCCGCCCAAGCGCGCCAATTGGCAAATATCGCACGCAGATTCAGCGCGGACACGCTTCGGACGACGGTGGAACAGAATATCGTTCTGCGTTGGGTATCCGAAGCCGATCTTGTCGATTTGTACTGCGAACTCTTGCGCATCGGCTTAGGTGAACCGGGAGCCGGAACGATTTTGGACGTGGTTGCGTGCCCCGGAACGGATACTTGCAAGCTGGGAATTGCCTCGTCGCGCGGTCTTGCCGGCGAAATTCGCACACGTCTTGCCGACAGACTCTTCACGCTCGATGAGTCTGTTCGCAACCTCCATATCAAGATCAGCGGCTGTTTCAACTCGTGCGGCCAGCATCATGTTGCCGATCTGGGTTTTTACGGAACAAGCCGGACGATTGCGAATCGTAAGGTTCCACACTTCCAGGTCGTGCTGGGAGGCAAATGGCAGGACAATGCCGGTGCATATGGTCTGGCAATCGGAACCGTTCCGTCAAAAAACATTCCCGATGTCGTCGAACAAATTACGAGCCGTTATGTACGCGACCGCCAGGGCATGGAAACGTTTCAGGAATTCATCAAACGCATCGGAAAGCAGCAGTGCCGCGCGATCATCGAACCGTTCATGCAGGTCGGGTCGTACGAGCAGGATCGATCTTTGTATTCCGACTGGGGCGATCCACGCGAATTCACCATCGGCGATCTCGGCGTAGGTGAATGTGCTGGGGAGGTTATTTCGGTCACTCAATTCGACCTGGCCGACGCAGAGCGCCTGGTATTCGAAGCGCAATTGCATCTCGAAAACGAAAATTATGGCCAAGCCGATGCCTTTGCCTATCGCGCAATGCTCCAGGCGGCCGCGTCTCTAGTTAAAACTCAGTTCTTAGATGTGAACGATCAGCCGGACACTGTCGTTGGGGAATTCCGGTCGCGATTCTTCGATACGGGTATATTGGGCGACAGGTACGCGGGTAACAAGTTCGCCGAATACCTCTTTAGACGTCATGATTCGCCGCCGCAAACGCACACGCGAGACCAGGCGTATCGGATTGTCGAGGAAGCGCAGCTTTTCATCGAAGCCACATACGCCTGCCATGATTCTTTGACCGAACGCGGGGCGGCGGGGCCTTTTGGCCTGGCCGTGCAAAGTGGTAGGGCAGCCGGAAAGCCGTAATGGACCTTCACCGACTTGGGGTCAAGTTCTTTGCGGCGGAGCCTGCATCGATAAAGCTTCCTGACTTCATTCCTGTCTTTCACGGGTGGATTCAAAAGCAGAACCTGGCCGGCCATCTGCTTATCGATGTCCACGATTACAGCCATGTGCATCAAGGCCCCGGCATCCTGCTGGTCGCACACGAGGGGAACTTTAGTCTCGACACCGAAGAAGGGCGACCGGGGCTTATGTACTACAGAAAGACGCCCACAGGCCTTGCGCCGGTTGAACATCTCGCCGCGGTGATGCGATCCGGACTGCAAGCATGCCGCTTGCTGGAAAAGGATGCGCGTGTACGGTTCACGATGGATGAACTGCTGGTTGTTGCTAACGACAGGCTAAACGCACCGAATGACAACGAAACGTTCAACCAGCTGCGACCCATCCTGGCCGCGGCGCTCAAGCAGGTTTTTGAGAGCACGGCGTTTGAATTAAGTCGGAAGAGCGAGGATCCCAGGGAACGACTGATAATTGCGTGTAAGCGTTAGGCAAAAGCAAAAAATTCAATTCCCAATTCCCAACTCCCAATTCTCATCCGGTGGGAATTGAGAATTGGGAATTTAGGAATTGGGAATTTAAACCTTCCCGTTTGTGGCTAGTACTTCGGATAGGTTCCCAGCACCCGCACCGACTTCGCATGTGCCCGCAATTCCTCAAGCGCATCCGATACCGGCGTCGAGTCCGCGCGCCCGATGAGATCAAGGTAAAACAAATATTCGAAGGGCGAACCCCGCAAGGGCCGGCTTTCAATCTTGGCCAAATCGATACTGCGTTCGGCGAAGGGGCGCAATGAGTGATAGAGCGCGCCTGGAGCGTTGCCGACACTGAACACAATTGTCGTCTTGTAATCGGGCCCTGACTGTATCTTGGGTTCGGCCGATGCGGACGCAGTGATCAGCAGAAAGCGCGTGTAGTTCTCCAGGTGATCTTGAATCGCCTCCGCCAGGACCGTACCTCCATAAACCTCGGCCGCTCGCCGTGTCGCAACGGCCGCAGAATCTCGCGCTTGCTGATTGATGACAATCTCGACGGCTCCGGCGGTGTCATATACAGACACAGGCTGAATCTGCGGATGCTGTCGAAAAAACTTCTCGCATTGAGCCAGGGCTACCGGATGCGATAGGGCTTTGCGGACTTCAGCCAAGGTCACGCCCGGCGGCGCAATCAGTGCAAACAGAATGTGACGGACTGTTTCTCCGACTATTTTCAGATCGTGTTCAAAAAGTAAGTCGTAGCAGCGATGGATGGAGCCGGCGAGCGTGTTCTCGACGGGCACAACACCGTATCGCGCTTCTCCTCGCGTTACCGAATCGAAAACATCCTCGAGCGTAGTTCGCGGGAGAAGTTTCGCCGCCGCCGAAAGCAGATCGATGCAGGCATCCTCGCTGTTGGAGCCGCGGGTTCCCTGATAGGCGGCATCGTAGGCCTGTATCATGGTGGGGTTATGATACCGAAACTCTTTTCCCCTGCATCAGCAATCAGTACAAGGGGAGTTTTACGCGCGCGCGTCGTGTGGGAGAATGCAAAGCATGGCACAGCCATTGGCGGGCGTGACCGTTGCAATCGTCGAGCACCGGTTCACTAAAGAATTCGCAATCTTATTCGAGCGGTTGGGTGCGGCCGTACATGCATGCCCGATGTTGGAAGAAAAGCCTGTTGAGAACAGGAATGAATTGCGTGAATTCGTCCGGCGGGCGACCGGTGGAAACCTCGACGCGATGATATTCCTCACGGGCGTGGGCGTACGTTTCTTGATTTCGGAAGCGGAATTGATCGGGCTGAAGGAGCAATTCCTGAACGCGCTGGAGAAGATGATCGTGGTGGTCCGAGGCCCAAAGCCACTAGCTGCGTTGCGACAACTGGGCGTGCGGGTAGACGTGATACCCGATAACCCGACAACGGAGGGCGTCATCGAGGCGCTGCGTAGCCGCGATCTCCAGGGGCGCCGCGTCGGTGTTCAGTTGTACGGTACCCCGAACCCGCAGCTGGTCTCTGCCCTCGAGGCAAAGGGGGCTCAAGCAAGTCCCGTGCAGGTTTATGGATACGGAGCGGCGGCTGACCTTGGAGCCGCGGGCTCATTCATCGGAAGGATTTTGGATGGGCAGGTCCAAGTAATCGCTTTCACAAGTGCTCCCCAGGTCGCAATCTTGTTTGATTTTGCCGACCAGCTGCACGTGGCCGAGGGATTGCGCGCAGCGCTGTCATCAAAGGTGGTTGTCGCCTCCATCGGCGAGGTGACGACCCGAGCCCTGGAGCGCCAGGGGCTGAAACCGAGAATCGTGCCGGCCCAGTCGAAGATGGGTGCCATGGCGCAAGCAGTGGCGGCGTATTTTGGACAAGTCGGATAAATTGGTTGAAATTGGCAATGTTTTATCCCGTCTATCTAAACCTCAATCACAAGCGCGTCGTCGTGATCGGCGGCGGTGAGGTCGCGGAGCGCAAGGTGGAATCCTTGCTTGGTACGGGCGCGTCCATCGTAGTCATCAGTCCCGAAGTCACATCGCGGCTCCTTGCGCTCGCGGAGGAGGAGAAACTCGAACTTCATAAGCGTCCTTACGCCCCGGGCGACTGCGACGGAGCGACACTCGTCCTCTCCGCGACTAATGATGCCGAGCTGAGCAAAACGGTTTTCGTTGATGCGACGCGGTCGGGCGCTCTAGTCAACACAGCGGACCAAGCGGCGCTGTGCGATTTCATCATGCCTGCTGTCCTCCGGCGCGGCGATATCGCAATCGCAATCTCTACAAGCGGCGCCAGCCCGGGTCTTGCCGCAAGATTGCGGCAGATTATTTCCGAGGTGATCGGCCCGGAGTATGGCCAGCTCGCAGAAATGCTTTCGAAGGCCCGTCCAGAGATACAGCAC